>Ga0265293_10000019_pt1 | contig 372962 bp, 354 predicted proteins | sample Munlanlewell138R_FD_192505 | JGI IMG/M metagenome (GOLD analysis project Ga0265293, IMG submission 192505) | Leachate microbial communities from a municipal landfill in Southern Ontario, Canada - Leachate well 138R | ecosystem: Engineered > Solid waste > Landfill > Unclassified | place... | reverse complement strand
CGCGTCGTGCCTATGGCTTCAGGAATTTTGAGAATTACCGGCTGCGGGTCTTGGCCACCTGCGGCTGGGATGGTGTAATCAACAGGGTTTGATGAATGCCCGTCCCCCGTTTGCGGGGTAGAGCCGATGAATGCCCGTCCCCCGTTAATGGGGTAGAGCCGAGCCGAATGCCCGTCCCCCGTTAATGGGGTAGAGCCAATGGTGGGCCCAGCTGGACTTGAACCAGCGACCAACGGATTATGAGTCCGCTGCTCTAACCAACTGAGCTATAGGCCCGTACCGGCAGGGCAAAACAGAAAAATCGCCCCTGACGACAAGCTGTACATTGTATATCAGGTTGGCCCTGTATCGCGCTCGCGCTGCAACAGCGCCGCAAATCTGCATCAGAAGCAGTGCACAGCACGCCTGAGCCGGCTTGCAGACCCGGCCGATAGGCTTAGAATGAATCATCAATATCAAGAACAATGGCCGGCATAGACGGCGCTGCCGTCTTCCTGCGGTGAAGAGAGGGTGCATGCGCAAGGTGGCGTGGTTATTGATGATGGGGCTGGCAGGTATGTTGCCGGCCTGGGCCGTGCAGGTGAGCGAATTCGTGCCGCAGGGTGAAGTGGCAACGATCGACAGCGTTCAGATCTCGTTTGACGATGACATGGTGCCGTTTGGTGATGCGCAGCTGCCGGCGCCGCTGACGCTATCGTGCAGTGGTGGGGAGGCCGGCGGGGCGGGTCGATGGCTGGATTCCCGCCGCTGGATCTACGAGTTCAATAACAGACTGCCGGCGGGCGTACAGTGTCAGGCAGCGCTGCTGCCGGATTTGCGCAGTCTGGATGGCGAGGCGATTCAAGGGCAGTCCGGGTTCAGCTTTGGCACGGGTGCGCCCCGGCTGATAGCCTCGCGGCCCTACGACTCGCCCATTGCCGAGGATCAGGTATTCGTCCTGAGATTCAATGGTCCGGTGCAGGCGCAGTCGCTGCGCGAGAACAGCCGCTGTGTGGTGGAGGGTATTGGCGAGGCCATTCCGGTTCGCCTGGTGGCCGGGCAGCAGCGCGAGCAGGTGCTCGATACATTCTGGGATAGCCGTTTTGACGCCACGCAATCCACCCATTTGCTGCAATGCATGCGCTTGCTGCCGGCCGAGGCGCAGATGCGCCTTGAAATCGGCCCGGGCGTGGCCAGTGTCATTGACGCCGGGAGTGACGCGCCTCTGGTGACGCAGGAAGCCGAGGTGCTCGAATATACCGTGCGCCCGGTATTCACGGCCGAACTGTCCTGCGGTCGTGAAAATGCGCGTGCGCCGTGCTCGCCCCTGCAGTCGCTGGGTTTGCGCTTTTCATCGCCGGTTCCGCGCGCAACGGCGGCGGATATCCGTCTGCAGCTTCCCGGCGGTGAATATTCGCCCGATCTGGGCGATCCCGAGGATGACTGGCCGCTGACCTGGGTTGGCTTTCCCGGGCCGTTTCCCGCCAATGTCGATGCCGTCCTGCATCTGCCTTCCGGCGTACATGACGATGCCGGCCGGCAACTGGTGAATGCGCCCGCGTTTCCACTGGCTTTTCGCATTGGTGATTATCCGCCGCTGGTGAAGTTTGCTTCCGAAGCCTTCGGGGTTGTTGAACGATTTGCCGCCGTGCCTCCGGGCGCGAAAGAGGATGACCATCCCCCCACCTTGCCCCTGAGCCTGCGTTATGTCGAAGGTGATCTGCTGACGCGTGCGCTGCTGCAATCGGCCGGCACCGTGCGCGACCAGGTGATCCGGGATGACAGGGAAGTCCTGCGCTGGTATGCACGCGTGCAGCGCCTGCGGTATGGCCACTGGTCACCGGCGCAGTTCGAGGCGATCCGCCGGCTGGCGCCTGTCCCTGAAGCGCAGCAGGATGACAGCCTGCGCGATGTGCGCAGCTACTCCTTGCTGACGGATATGCCGGAGGTCCACCGTATTGTGCTGCCGGGGGCACAGGCGGACGTCGTGCGCCCTTCCGAGGTGATTGGCGTGCCGGTGGCGGAGCCCGGCCTGCATGTGCTGGAGATCGAATCTCCCCGTCTGGGCGCCGGCTTGCTGGAAGATGCCCGGCCCATGTTTGTGCGTAATCTGGCACTGGTGACCAATCTGTCGGTGCATCTCAAGCTGGGTCGTGACGATGCCCTGGTCTGGGTAACCACGCTGGATGATGCGCAAGTGGTTGCCGATGCGGATGTCACCATTCTCGATTGCCGCGGATTGCGTCTGGCCCGGGGCCGCACCGACGCCCGGGGTCTGCTGCATTTGCGCCGGACACTGCCGCGTGATGATTATTGTGAGGATACCGGGCTGTCGGGTGTATTTGCCTCGGCGCGCATCGATGCCGGACATCCGCTTGCCCGGGGCAAGGCGGATTTTGCCTTCGTGCTGTCTTCCTGGGATGACGGGATAGAGGGCTGGCGCTTCAATCTGCCGATGGATATGGACGTCGATCCGACCCGCCGCGTGCACACGGTGTTCGATCGCAGTCTGTTCCGGGCGGGTGAAACGGTATCCATGAAGCATTTTCTGCGCCTGGAAACACGCGATGGTCTGGCTGTTCCGCAAACTGGCCTGCCGGATGCCGTGCTGGTGTCACTTTTTGGTGCGACCGAAGCGGTACGCATCCCCTTGGAATGGCAGGAAACGCCCAGCGGCGGATTATCCGCCTACAGCACGTTTGTGTTGCCGGAGACGGCGCCCCTGGGCAGTTATCGTGTGCAGGTAACCGACAGCAAGCGTCGCTGGTATGGAAGCAGCGTGTTTCAGGTAGAGGCGTTTCGCCTGCCTGTGCTGGGTGGCGCACTGCAGTTGCAGGGACAGGATCAGGGTGAAGGGCAGGGTGGTCCGCTGGTGGCGCCGGACGCAGTAGCGCTGGATGTCCAGGTGAATTACCTCACAGGCGGACCGGCCGCCCGCCTGCCCGTGAGTCTGTCGGCGCTCACGCAGGACCGGATGCCCTGGTTCGAGGCATTTGAGGATTATGCCTTCGATCGTCCTTCGCCGCTGGATGAGGCGGCACACGACGCTGCTCCCCGGCTGTTTCTGGACAAGCAGTCCGTGCAGCTGGATGCGCACGGTGGTGCGCGCGTGATGCTGGCGTCGCCGGCAGATCTGGATTATCCCCAGCAATGGACGCTGGAGGCCAGCTTCATCGATCCGTCCGGCGAGCTGCAGACACTGGCGCATTCAGCCCATGTGTGGCCGGCCGATATCCAGCCTGGCATCAAGACCGAATCCTGGTTTGCTGCTGCAGATCAGCCGGTTGCCGTGCGCGTTGTGGCGCTGGGCCGGGACGGGCAGCCGCGCGCGGGTGTGCCGGTCACAGTGTCCGGTCTGCAACACAAGGTCTACACGACGCGCAAGCGGCTGGTGGGCGGCTTCTATAGTTACGACAATCAGCGGCAGTCTGAATCGCTGGGCATTCTGTGCGAAGGAGTGACGGGTGATGACGGGCGTTTTGCCTGCGCCGCCCGGGTGGATATGGAAGGCCGGCTGGAGCTGGTTGCCACCGTCCAGGATGAGCAGGGCCGCAAGGCGTCCTCAGCCACGCAGACCTGGATCTCCGGCAGCATGGCAGCCTGGTTTGGCGCCAGTGATGATGATCGCATTGATATCATCCCGGCCAGAACCGGTTGGGCAGTGGGCGAGATGGCCGAATTCCAGGTGCGCATGCCGTTTCGTGAGGCAACGGCCCTCGTCAGCGTAGAGCGTGAAGGCGTGTTGCAGACCTGGGTGCAAACCCTGGCGGCAGCCGATCCGGTCATTCGCGTTCCCGTGCAGGCGCAATGGGCGCCCAACGTCTATGTGTCCGTGCTGGTGCTGCGCGGACGATTGCGGGGGGATGGCACGGCGCCTGCGCCGGGGACAGTGATTGATCTGGCCAAGCCGTCGTTTCGCTTCGGAGTCGCCACCCTGCGCGTGCCACAGGATCAGCATCGTCTCCTTGTCAATGTGCAGGCTGACCGGTCGCGCTATCAGGTGGGTGATCGGGTATCGGTCGACATACAGGTCCATAGAACCGATGGCCGGCCCGCCGCGGGTGGTTCGGTGGCGTTTGCGGCGGTGGATGCCGCACTGCTAGAGCTGGCACCCAATCCGAGCTGGGACGCATTGCAGGCCATGTATCCCGTGCGCGGATATGGGGTGAGTACCGCGACGGCGCAGATGCAGGTGGTGGGCCGTCGCCACTATGGTCGCAAGGCGGTGCCCGCCGGCGGCGGTGGCGGCGCCAGTCCGACGCGCGAACTGCTCGATACCCTGTTGTCCTGGCAGCCCGACGTACGTCTGGACGACCAGGGGCGCGCCCGCGTCACATTCCGGCTCAATGACGCCATCACGCGCTTCGAGCTGGTGGCCGTTGCCGATCACGGCAGCGACGGTTTTGGTACCGGGCGCACGGACATTGTCAGCGCGCGCGATCTGTATCTGATCTCCGGTTTGCCGACGCGTGTGCGCCAGGGGGATCGCTACCAGGCCGAGTTCACGGTGCGCAACACGACCGGGCGTGTCATGCCCGTATCCGCGAATATTCAGGTCCGGGATGCCGATGGCCGGCCGCTCGCCGGTTTTCCAGAGTCCCGGCAGGAGCGCCTGGAGCTCGCGCCCGGCGCGGCGCAGCGCCTGCGTTTTCCGGTGCGGGTGCCCGCTGATGCAGGTCTGGCACAGGCGCGCGATGTGACCTGGACCGTGCGCGTCAGCGAGGAGGGGGCGCCGGACGACGAGACGCGTGCCGGCGATGCGCTCAAGATCCTCCAGCGCGTCGGGCCTCTGGTTCCCGTACAGGTACAACAGGCCGGTGCCCGGGTCCTGGCCCATCATCAGCCCGAGATTTTTGCCGTTGCCGCGCCGCAAGGTGCGCTCAGGGACGACCACGGCGTGTTGCTGGGTGGAATACAGCTTGATGCGAGCGCAGGACCGCAAGCCGGCCTGGACGGCGTGCGACGCTGGTTCAGCGAATTTGATCATGATGGTCTGCCGCAGAGGGTTTCACGCCTGATCGCGATGTCTGACGAAACGGGATGGTCCGAACTGATGGATGTCTTGCCCCGGTACATGGATGACGACGGTCTGGTGGCCGCCTATCCCCGCACCGTCTACAGCACGCCCGTTGGCAGTGAGGTGCTGACGGCCTGGCTGCTCAGCATCAGTGATGACGCCCTGGCGCTGGGCGGGCGTTTTTCGATTCCCGAAACGCGCCGTGAAGCCATGCTTGAGGCACTGCAAGCCTTCGTGGAGGGTCGCATCGTGCGCTACCGGCGTGCGCCGGTCAAGGATCTGGACATGCGCAAGCTCATGGCAATGGAAGCCTTGTCGCGTTACGCACGACTGCATCCGCGCCTGTTGGGGACGGTCAGCAGCGATCCGCAGTTGTGGCACACCTCGGCGCTGATCGATGCCATCGGTGTCCTGCAACGCGTACCCGGCGTATCCGCGCGCCGCGAATCAGTGGAGCGGCTGACCCAGATTGTGAAGTCGCGCAGCGTACTCAGCGGCCGTACGCGGGTGCTGACAGACAGCGCTCTCAATGCCAGCGCATGGATGATGACCAGCACCATTGTGAATCAGGCGCGGCTGGCGTCAGCCAGCCTGAACTGGCCGGACTGGGAGGACGAGCGCCAGCCGCTGCTCCAGGGGCTCATCGACATGCAGCGCCGTGGTCACTGGGGCAGCAGCACGGCCAACGTCTATGGCACGCTCGCCTTGCGCGCATACGATGCCGCCTATCCCGCCCGCGATGTGCGCGGTGAAGTGAATGCGCACGACAGCGCGGGCAAGGTCCTGCAATCCCTGGCCCTGGATGGCGCCGGCCCCGCCGAAGCGGCGCTTGCCCATGCGCCATTGATGGCCTGGGAAAGCGTGCGTGCCGATACGTCCGGAGCAGGACACGACTGGCTGGATCTGCGTTATCAGGGTGCGGGCAAGCCCTGGGTGTCCGTGCAGGCGCTGGCGGCCGTTCGCCATAGTACGCCGCTGTCGGCAGGGTTGCAGATCTCGCGCAGCGTTCAGCCGCTCATGCAGGCCAGGCCCGGGCAGTGGTCCCAGGGGGATACCTACCGGGTCCGTCTGACACTGCAGACGTCCACGCCGCGGTTCTGGGTGACGCTGTCGGATGCCATTCCCTCGGGTGCCCGTATCCTGGGTGCCGGCCTGGGCCGGGATTCCGCATTGCCGGTGGCACCGGCGCCAACGGCGGAGCAGGATTCAGGCTGGTGGCCCACACATGTCGAGCGTCGCGAAGATGCCTATGTGGCCACGTACGAGGTGCTTCCCGGCGGTACGACAGTGCTTGATTATGTGGTGCGCCTGAACACCGCCGGCACCTTCTTTCTGCCGCCGACACGCGCCGAGGCTCTGTATCAGCCGGATGTGCATGCCGAATGGCCGATTGATGCGCCCATGCACGTTCTGGAGTATGCCGACTGATGGCAAGACGCAGGGGTCTGTGGCTGGGCGTATGGGTTTCTGCTGCCGCTCTGTTCTGGCTGGCGATATGGCCCACGCCGGGGCTCGCGCAGGCGACCGGGACGCCGCCCGGGCTGCCCGGGTTTGAGCAGGTGCGCGCAGCCTGGCATGCATCCGACATCCGGGTACTGGATCGCGCGGGAAATGAACTGGCTGCCGTGCGTCAGGATTTTCAAGGGCGCCGCGGGCGCTGGCTGGCGCTGGCCGATATTTCCCCGGCCCTGCAGAAGGCCGTCATCCAGTCCGAAGACCGGCGTTTTCATACGCACGCGGGTGTGGACTGGCGTGCCCTGGCCGTCGCCGGCTGGGAAGCGCTGGTGCAGGGCCGGCCGCGGGGCGCATCCACGCTCAGCATGCAGCTGGCCGGTATGCTGGATGAAACGCTGCCGCAGGCCGGGCGGCGCGGCCTGGCCGATAAATGGCATCAGGTGCGCCAGGCCCTGGCGCTGGAGCGGCACTGGAGCAAATCCGGGATACTCGAAGCCTATCTCAACCTGGCGCCTTTCCGGGGCGAGCTGATCGGTATCGATGCCCTGTCCCGGCATCTGTTCGGAAAGCAGGCCCATGGCCTGGACAGTCGCGAGTCCGCGCTGGCGGCCGCCTTGTTGCGTGCGCCCAATGCCGGTGTGGCAGTGCTGGCACAGCGTGCCTGCACCCTCTTGCGGGAGGCGGGTCACGCCGGTGATTGTGACGGCTTGCCCGCATACACGGCGCGCCTGGTGGCGCTGGCAAAGGTGCGCCGCGCTCCGGCTGAGGTCGAAGCAGCGCCGGCGCCGCACTTTGCACGTCTTGCCCTGGCCCGGGCGCGCGCAGGTGCGTCCGCCACACCGGAGGCGGATCGACTGCGGACGCTGGTCACCACGCTGGATGCCGGTCTGCAGGCGCAGGCGCTGGCCAGCGTGAACCGGCATCTGGGGCCACTGGCGGCGGCCGGCGTGGCGGATGCCGCCGTGGTGGTGCTCGACAATGACAGTGGCGCCATCAGGGCGTATATCGGCGCTTCAGGCGTCTGGTCACAGGCGCCTTTCGTCGATCATGCGCGTGCTCCGCGCCAGGCCGGATCGGCGCTCAAGCCTTTTCTCTATGCCATGGCGATTGATCAGCGCTATCTGAACGCCGCATCGCTGCTCGATAACAGCAGGCTGGGCCTGGACGTTGGCGGCGCGCTCTATGTGCCGCAGAACTATGACAGGCAGACGTCGGGCTGGGCGAGCTTGCGCCTGGCACTGGCGGCCTCCCTGAACATTCCTGCTGTGCGCACCCTGGTGCTGACGGGTGTGCCGCCTTTTGTGCAGACGCTGCGACGTCTGGGACTTCCGCTCGTGCATGATCCCGATTTCTATGGGTACAGTCTGGCGCTGGGCAGTGCCGATGTCCCGTTGCTGGCGTTGACCAATGCCTACCGCACGCTGGCCAACGGTGGCTGTTACCGGCCCTGGCAGGCGCTGCCGGCCGATTTGCCGGCGCCTTCGCGGGGGGATGAACATGGCTGTACTGGAGACGCCGTCTTTTCACCCCAGTCAGCCTGGATCATTGGCAATATTCTTGGCGACCGTCAGGCGCGCGCCCATACCTTCGGTCTGGACAGTGCCCTGTCCACACCGTTCTGGTCGGCCGCCAAGACGGGAACCAGCAAGGATATGCGCGATAACTGGACCCTGGGCTGGACACGGACCCATACCGTGGGTGTCTGGGTGGGCAACAGCAGCGGCGCCAGCATGCGGGAAGTGTCCGGCGTCAGCGGTGCCGGCCCGATCTGGCACGACATTGTGCGCTGGCTGCATCGCGAGCAGGCCGGCATGGCGCCGGCACGACCGCAGGGCATCGTGGCGCACCGCGTCATTTTCGATGGCGGCGTGGAGCCGGCACGCGAGGAGTTCTTTCTGGCCGGCACCGATGTGTCTCGCGTGCGGCTTGCAGGCACTGGCGCCGGGCCCACGCGTGCGCGTATCGCGGCACCTGCCGATGGTCTGGTGCTGGCGCTCGATCCCGACATTCCGGCCGGTGTGCAGCAGCTGGCCTTGCGCGCGTCATCAGCGGGACCGCGCAGCAGCGATCTGGTCTGGATGGTGGATGGCGAGCGGGTGGGGCAGGGACCGCGCCAGTGGTGGCACCTGCGGCGGGGCACCCATCGCATCGAGTTGCGTGACGGCGACGGACGCATGCAGGATCAGGCCACAATCCATCTTCGCTGAGTAGTGAACCTGTTAAACTTTTCCGCCACGGATCTTTTTTCTGCCAGAGGAGTTTTTCATGACATTCAAACGCGCGATTCTGAGCCTCCTGGTACCTGTGGGTGCCTTGCTGCTGACCGCCTGCGAGACGGTACCCAATCGTGATGTTGCGGCAAGCGAGCCGGCGGCGCAGACCCAGGCACAGGAAATGCCGGCGCGCCAGGAGGCCGGGCAGGATGGCGCACCGGTGGCCGTCTTCGTGGCCGATACGGTCGCCCAGGAGGGCTGGAGCCCCATTCGGCTCAATGATGGCGAGCTGTACCTGAACCCGCAACCGGTTGTCACGCGCGATGACCTGACCGGCGTACAGGCGGGCACGAACAAGAACGGCGACGGCCTGCTGGTGCTCGAGCTCAATGCAGCGGGTCTGGGCAAGGTCAATCAGGCCACCACGCAGTTTCCCGGCAAGCGGCTGGCGCTCATCGTCGGCCAGACCCTGATGGCGGTGCCCGGCTACAGTGCACCGCTGACAACCGAGCGTCTGGCGTTCATGGTCGGCTCGGGTGAGACTGCTGCGGCCGCCGCAGAGGCCATTGCGGGTACACCCGCGGGCGATGCGCCGGCCGGTGCCGAACAGGGCAATGACTGACTGAGATGACGGTTTCACAGCAGGTGTTTCTGCGCGACGCCATGCGTCGCCTGAATCTCACGCGTGACGTGTTTGCTTCGCGCATCGGTGTCAAGCGCAGGGCGCTCGATGCCTGGTTGCTGCCCGAAGGCTCACGGGATTACGGGGCCATGCCCGAAGTTGTCATGCGTTTCGTGACCGAGATCGTTGAAAACGAGGCCTTGCTGGCCAAATACGCGCAGACGGCCCAAAGCGGGCCGCTGCGCGAGCGTATCGCCATCAATGACAGGCATCAGCTGCTCTCGGTCGACCAGTTCACGCGTGAATCAGTCGAGGAGCTGTTCCGTATTGCCGATCAGATGCAACCCATCGCCCGGCGTCAGAAGGTCTGCCGCGTGCTTGAGGGTGCGGTGCTCGGCAATCTGTTCTTCGAGGCGAGCACGCGTACGCGAGTCAGTTTCGGTGCGGCGTTCTGTCGTCTCGGCGGCTCGGTCTGTGATACGACGGGCTTCACTTTCTCCTCCATGGCCAAGGGAGAGTCCATCTACGATACCAGCCGGGTCATCAGCGGTTATGTGGATGCCATGGTGGTGCGTCATCCGGATGAGGGTTCGGTGGCCGAGTTTGCGCGCGCAACGAATATTCCCGTCGTCAACGGCGGGGATGGCGCGGGCGAGCATCCCAGCCAGGCGCTGCTGGATCTCTACACCATCCTGACGGAATTCTCGCGGCTGGGAAAACTGCTCGATGGCTCGCATGTCGCGCTGGTGGGCGACCTCAAATATGGTCGCACCGTCCATTCCCTGATCAAGCTGCTGTCCCTGTATCGCGGCCTGAAGTTCACGCTGATTTCACCGCCCGGGCTGGAGATGCCGCCCGGCATGATGGATCAGGCGGCGCAGCGCGGCCACGTGATAGAGCAGACGCATTCACTGGAGCAGGGCCTGTCCGGCGTCGACGTGATTTACACCACCCGCGTCCAGAAAGAGCGCTTTGCCGCCGATGAGCTCGAGGGTTTCCAGCCGGTCTTTCAGGTGAACAAGGCCATGGTGGAGCAGTATGCCCGGCCGGATGTCATCGTGATGCACCCACTGCCGCGTGACAGCCGGGAGGGCGCGCATGATTTGAGCACGGATCTCAATGAGGATCCGCGCCTGGCTATCTTCCGGCAGACCGACAATGGTATTCCCGTGCGCATGGCGATCTTTGCCGTGTTGCTGGGCGTCGAGGGGCTGGTGCAGCATTCGCTGCGCGATGCGACCTGGCGCGCGCCCAGCCATATCGGGCCGGACGACAGCGTCTTTCACGGGCTGGACTGAGACGGATCGGCGCCGGCCCGCCGTCTTATTTCCCGCCCGTTTCGTTCAGTGCCGCCACCAGGGCGTCGAGCAGGACCGCCAGCTCGGCGCTCATCAGGCTGAAGTCGGCATCGAAGCGTTCGTCCTCGTTTGCGGTATCGGATGCCTCGCTGCCTTCATCCAGGATGTCGAGCGGGCTGATGCGGCGCAGCTCCATGGCATCGGTCAGAACAAAGCTGATGCGATCGGCCCAGGTCAGCGCCAGCCGTGTGCACTGCTTGCCGGTGGCGATGTGGCGACCCAGTTCTTCGGCATCCAGATCGTGGCGTACATAACGCACGGTCGCCTTGCTGTCGTCGGCAGCGCGCAGTTCGGCTTCCTGATCGATGGTGAAGCCATCGGGCGGGTTGTCTTCCAGCAGCCAGGCCGTCATGGCGGCGGCCGGCGAGCGCGCCAGTTCCAGCGGCTGTGCGGGTAGGGGCTGCAGCGCATCCGCCAGCAGGCCCATGACGGCATCGGCACGGGCGGCAGCGGCTGCGTCGATGACCAGCCAGTGATGTTCCAGATCCAGCCAGATGCGCGTATCCTGATGGATTCGGAAGGCCTGGGGCAGCAGCGTCTGGGTCATCTCCTCGCGCAATTCACGCATCTGGCGCCGGCCCGGGCGATAGCCTTGCTGTTCCTCAAGCTCGTCGGCGCGCTGGTCGGCAGCCTGACGCACGACGCTGGCCGGCAGCAGCCGGCGCTCGGCCCGCAGGCACAGCAGATATTGTTTGCCCACGGCGTGCACCAGCGGGTCGTCGCTGCGCGGGGCCACCCAGCCCAGGCTTTCGGCATCCTGGCTCGCGCAGGGTTGGAAGGCCTGTCCGGCCAGCGCCTGCTCCAGCGCGTCAGGGAGAATGGACCACTCGGGTGCGAGGCGAAAGACACGAAGATTCTTGAACCACATGGTGCATATTGCGGCGGGGCCGACTCCGGATAAAAGCCGGCATTGTACGCGCAAACATATGCACCAATATATGCATCGGCATACGCGCCAGCCTTGCGGCCCGGACGAAAAGAGCGCAGCGTGCGAATGCCTGCGGCGATGCACGACCGGCTGGGCGTATCTGCGATAATCACGTGACACTGTCTATTTGTACAGTATCGTATATGATGCGATAATGCCCAGACAACGGGAAGTTGCTCAATCAGGCGGTTTCTCGATCAGGCAGTTCCTCAAACATTCAGGATCAAGGTTTACTACCCATGAACGACAAGGTTCGCAATGCGGCTGCGGCCGAAAGGGCCAAGGCTCTGGCGGTGGCCATCTCCCAGATCGAAAAGCAGTTCGGCAAGGGTTCCGTCATGCGTTATGGCGATGACAAGATCGGGCATGACATCCAGGTGGTCTCCACCGGTTCGCTCGGTCTTGATATTGCCCTGGGCGTGGGGGGCTTGCCCCGCGGGCGGGTGGTCGAAGTCTATGGTCCCGAATCCTCGGGCAAGACCACGCTCACGCTTCAGGTCATTGCCGAGATGCAGAAGATCGGCGGTGTCTGCGCCTTCGTTGATGCCGAACATGCGCTGGATGTGCAGTACGCGGCGCGCCTGGGCGTCAATCTCGAGGATCTGCTCATTTCCCAGCCCGACACGGGTGAGCAGGCACTCGAAATCACCGATGCCCTGGTGCGTTCGGGTTCGGTCGACCTCATCGTCATCGACTCCGTCGCAGCGCTCGTTCCCAGAGCGGAGATTGAAGGTGACATGGGCGATTCCCTGCCGGGCCTGCAAGCCCGGCTCATGAGCCAGGCCCTGCGCAAGCTCACCGCCAACATCAAGCGCGCCAATTGCACAGTCATCTTCATCAACCAGATCCGCATGAAGATCGGTGTCATGTTCGGCAATCCCGAAACCACCACCGGCGGCAATGCCCTCAAGTTCTATTCCTCGGTGCGGCTGGATATCCGGCGTATCGGCGCCATCAAGAAGGGTGACGAGATTGTCGGCAACGAGACACGCGTCAAGGTGGTCAAGAACAAGGTGGCGCCACCGTTCAAGCAGGCCGAGTTCGATATTCTCTACGGTGCGGGTATTTCTCGCATGGGAGAAATCATCGATCTGGGCGTGCAGGCAGGCGTGGTCGACAAGGCCGGTTCCTGGTTCAGCTACCAGGGCACGCGCATTGGCCAGGGACGCGACAACGTACGCGAGTACCTGCGTGAGCACCCCGAGCTCGCACGCGAGATCGAAAATCAGGTGCGCGAGCATTTCGGCGTGGTAGCCATGGCAGCGGCATCCACCCCCGCCAGTGACGGGGCCGAACCCGAAGGCGCGTGATGGCAATCGCAGGCGGTCCGTCCCTCAAGGCCAGGGCCATCGCCCATCTTTCGCGCCGTGAACACTCGCGGCGCGAACTCGAACGCAAGCTCGCGCCCCACGCGTCCGATGCCCGGGCGCTTGCGGAAGTGCTCGATGCGCTTGAGGACGATGGCTGGCAGTCTGACGAGCGGTTTGCCCAAAGCCTGCTCAATCGGCGCGCCGGCGCGCTGGGCATACGCCGCATTCGTCTGGAAATGCGCGAACACGGGCTTGATCCCGCGCTGGTGGAAGAAGTCCTGCAAGGCCTGGATGCGTCCGAAGAAGCGCGTGCACGCGAAGTCTGGGAACGCAAGTTCGGCCAGGCGGCGGTGGATGCGCGCGACTACGCCCGTCAGTACCGCTTCATGATGTCCCGGGGCTTTGGGCCGGATTGCCTTCGCCGCATCCTGTCGCGACCACCGGCCTGATGCCTCTCAGCGAGGCAAAGCAGGTCTGGCATGCCTGACTGATGAAGGCCTGCATATAGGGCCTGTCGCAATCTTCGCTGCGCAGCGCGGCAAACAGGGTGCGCCATACGCCTTGCGGCCCCAGACGGCATTGCTGCAATGACTCGGGGTCTCCGTGCTCGGCCAGAGCCCAGCTGGGCAGCGCGGCCACACCCCGCTGGCTTGCCACCAGCTGCAGGATCACCGGCGTCAGCTCCGCCTGACGCAGCGCCGCCGGCTCCACGCCCGCTTCGTCCAGGAAATGCGCAAACACGTCCAGCCGCTCACGACCCACCGGGTAGGTGATGAGCGTCTGGTCAGCGAGCTGTTCCGGCGTCACGCTGTCCTGCCTGGCCAGCGCGCTCTTGCGCGAGACGGCCAGCACCAGCTCATAGCGAAACAAAGGTATGTATTCCACCGCGTCCATGGCTTGCGGATCGGACGTGATGACGATATCCAGATCACCTCTGGCCAGGGCAGGCAGCGGCGCAAAGGAGAACGCCGCCGACAGGTCAAGCGCCACTTCGGGCCAGTTCGCGCGGAAGGCGTCCAGCGCCGGCATCAGCCACTGAAAGCAGGAATGGCATTCTATGGCCAGATGCAGCCTTCCCGTGTGTCCCGCAGCCAGCCGCTGCAGCTCGCGTTCCGTCTGCGCCAGACGGGGCAGGACTTCATCCGCCAGGGTCACGATGCGCAATGCCGCCGTGGTCAGTCGGGCGGGGCGCACGCGCCGGTTCAGCAGCGGCGTCTTCAGGCGGACTTCCAGATCACGCAGTTGATGCGACAGGGCAGACTGGCTCATATGCAGCCGTTCGGACGCATTCTGCAGGCTGCCGCTGTCCCGGATGGCGCTCAAGCTGCGCAGGTGTCGTATTTCTAGTATGAAATTCATTCAATCAATAGTCGAGGACTTTGGTTTTTTATTTGCTCGTGCCCCATGCACAATGAATAACACCGATTATATTCATGTTGGAGCGAGTAAGCATGACAATTATTCATAATCTTGGTTTTCCGCGCATCGGTCAGGCGCGAGAACTCAAGCAAGCATTGGAATCCTATTGGAGCGGGCAGGCGTCCGCACAGGCGTTGCTGGACACCGGTCGTGCGCTGCGCCGGCGCCATTGGGCGCTGCAGGCGCAGGCAGGGCTTGCCATGGTGCCGGTGGGTGATTTCGCCTGGTATGACCCCATGCTTGAATGGAGTGCCCTGCTGGGTGTGGTGCCTGAGCGTTTCGGTCAGGACCCCGGGGAAGCGGTGAGCCTGGACACCGTATTTCGCATGGCCCGCGGGCGTGCACCCAGTGGCACGCCGGCAGCCGCTTGCGAAATGACCAAGTGGTTCAATACCAACTACCACTATATTGTTCCTGAGCTCGAAACGGACCAGCAGTTTCGCATTGCCCGGGAAGACCTCTTTGATCAGGTGGATGAAGCCCGGGCGCTGGGCCATGCCGTCAAGCCTGTCATCCCTGGACCGCTGAGCTGGCTGTGGCTGGGCAAGGGTCCTGCATTTGCGGATGGCCCGGGCGATGTCGCCAAGCTGGGCCTGCTCGATGCGCTGCTGCCCGTCTACCGTGCAGCGCTGGCCCGCCTGGCGGCATCCGGCGTCGAGTGGGTACAGATCGATGAACCGGTGCTGGTGCTCGATCTGCCGCCTGTCTGGCAGCAGGCCGTGTACCGCGTCTATGCGGCGCTTGCCGATGCAGGGCCGCACATCCTGCTGGCCACTTATTTCGAAGGTCTGGGCGACAATGTGACGTTGCTGCGCGATCTGCCCGTGCACGGCGTGCATATCGACCTTGTGAGCGCACCGGAACAACTGGAGGCGGTACTCGGGCACGTGCGCGATGACCAGGTGCTGTCGGCAGGCATCATCGACGGACGCAACATCTGGTGCACGGATCTCGATGCCGTTGCCGCACGGCTGCAGGCGGTACACCAGCGCCTGGGCGAGCGCCTGTGGCTGGCGCCGTCCTGCTCGCTGCTGCATGTGCCCATCGACCTCGAGCCTGAGGTCGGGCTCGATGCCGAATTGCGGTCCTGGCTGGCGTTTGCCGTGCAGAAGCTGGCCGAGCTGCGCCGGCTTGCCGGTCTGCTTGATGGCAGCCTGAGTGACATTGATGCGCAGGCCGTGCGGGCCCAGAAGGCCGCCCTGCAGGCACGTGCACTATCCACGCGCATTCACCGGGAAGCCGTGCGCCAGGCGCTTGCGCAGGCTGATCAGCTGACGCGCCGGCGCCCGCCTTTTGCACAACGCCATGGCAAGCAGCAGGCGCGGCTGCAGTTGCCGGAGTTTCCCACGACCACCATTGGTTCCTTTCCCCAGACCCCGGAAATCCGCCGCCAGCGCCGGGACTGGCGTAACGGGCAATTGAGTGATGCCGCCTATGAGCAGGCCATGAAGGCGGAAATTGAACGCGTCATTCGCGCCCAGGAGGCGCTTGGCCTGGATGTCCTCGTGCATGGTGAACCCGAGCGCAATGACATGGTGGAGTATTTCGGCGAGCTGCTGGGCGGCTTTGCCTTCACGGAGCAGGGCTGGGTGCAGAGCTATGGGTCACGCTGCGTGAAGCCGCCCATCATCTTCGGCGATGTCAGCCGTCCCGCGCCCATGACCGTGGCCTGGACCACCTACGCGCAGTCGCTGACCGAACGGCCCGTCAAAGGCATGCTCACCGGGCCGGTCACCCTGCTGCAGTGGTCCTTTGTGCGCGACGACCAGCCGCGCGAGCAGACCTGCCGCCAGCTGGCGCTTGCCCTGCGCGACGAGGTGCTCGACCTGCAGGCGGCCGGTATCAGCGTCATCCAGATCGACGAGCCGGCGCTGCGGGAAGGCTTGCCCTTGCGCCGCGCCCACTGGGCCCGCTACCTGGACTGGGCGAGCGAATGCTTTCGGCTGGCGACCAGCGCTGTGGAGGACGAAACCCAGATCCACACCCATATGTGCTATTCGGAGTTCAACGACATCATTGCCGCCATCGCGTCCATGGATGCGGATGTGATTACCATGGAAACGTCACGCTCCAACATGGAGCTGCTGGAGGTGTTTCAGCGCTTCAGCTATCCGAATGACATCGGGCCGGGTGTCTATGACATCCATTCGCCCAACATTCCTGATGAGGAATGGATGGTGTCGCTCATGCGCAAGGCCCTGCGGCACTTGCCGCGCGAGCACCTCTGGGTCAATCCGGATTGCGGCCTGAAAACGCGCACCTGGCCCGAAGCGAAAGCCGGACTGCAGGCGATGGTGAGTGCCGCCCGGGCTCTGCGCTATACTTCATAGGTTCAATTTTCCGCACACTGCAGTGTCCGCCCCATGCCGCTTCCCGCTCCCGATGCCGCTCGCGAACCCGTTCACACGCGCACGATCACCGTGAATGCGTTCGCCCGGCAAGACGGGCAGTGGGATCTGGAAGCCGAGCTGGTGGATGTCAAGGCCTACGATTTTGATAAATCCGACGGCTCGGTTCACGGGGCGGGGTCACCCATCCATCACATGCATCTGCGCATCACCATCGATGCGGAATACACCATCACCGGCGCCGTGGCCGCATACGACGCTGCTCCCTTCGGCGCGCAGTGCAGTGCCATCGCGCCGGATTATGCCGACCTGGTCGGCATGAATCTGCTGCGCGGCTTCCGCCATGCCGTAAGGCAGCGCTTTGCACGTATGGCGGGTTGCACCCATCTGACCGAGCTCTGCAATGTATTTCCCACAGTAGCGGTGCAGACCATGGCGGCGCGCCGTCGCGAAGAGCGCGCCCGGCCCGGCGTCGAGGCCAAACGGCCTTTTCAGATCGATGGTTGTCATGCCCTGCGGGCCGACGGGCCCGTAGTCAGGCGTGCCTATCCCGAGTGGTATACCGGGCCGCAGGACAGTCCGGACGATGGTTGACCGGCCCTCGATCGCTTGCGGCAACTGCGTGCTTCTGGGTGGTTTGTCGCGCTCATTTTCAATTCCAGGCAAAAACGGATGACTCATGAACATTCACGAATATCAAGGTAAGGAACTCTTGCGCAAGTTCGGCGTGACCGTGCCCCGGGGTTTTCCGGCATTCTCGGTCGACGAGGCCGTGGCTGCGGCTGAAAAACTGGGAGGTCCGGTCTGGGTGGTCAAGGCCCAGATCCATGCCGGTGGTCGTGGCAAGGGCGGCGGCGTCAAGGTCGTCAAGTCCATGGATGGCGTGCGCGAGGCTGCTGATGACATCCTGGGCATGCAGCTGGTCACGCACCAGACCGGTCCCGCCGGCCGTACCGTGCGGCGCCTTCTGATAGAAGAGGGCGCAGACATTCGCAAGGAGTATTACCTGGGTATTGTGACGGATCGCGTCACACAGCGCGTCTGCGTCATGGCCTCCAGTGAAGGGGGCATGGAGATCGAGGAGGTCGCAGCGGCCACACCCGAGAAGATTCTCAAGGTATTCGTCGACCCCAAGGCGGGTCTGACCGGGGACGAGGCGCTGGGGCTGGCGCGCGGGATCGGCATCCCGGAAAGCGCGGCCCCGCGGGCGGCACAGGAAATCCGCCGCCTGTATCAGGCCTATTGGGAGACGGATGCCTGCCTGGCCGAGATCAATCCGCTGGTGCTCACCGGCTCGGACGATATCATCGCGCTGGATGCCAAGTTCAATTTCGACTCCAATGCCCTGTTCCGCCAGCCCGAAGTGGTGGCCTGGCGCGACCTGGATGAAGAGGACCCGGCCGAGATCGAGGCCAGCAAGCACGATCTGGCCTATATCCAGCTCGAAGGCAATATCGGTTGCCTGGTCAATGGCGCCGGCCTGGCCATGGCCACCATGGACACCATCAAGCTGTTTGGCGGCGAGCCGGCCAACTTCCTTGACGTTGGCGGTGGCGCAACGGCGGAGAAGGTCACCGAGGCGTTCAAGATCATGCTCGCCAACGACGATGTCAAGGCGATCCTGGTGAACATCTTCGGTGGCATCATGCGTTGCGATGTGATTGCCGAAGGGGTGATTGCAGCCTGCCGTGCCGTCAACCTCGATGTGCCCCTGGTGGTGCGCATGAAGGGCACGAACGAGGATCTGGGCAAGCAGATGCTGGCGGAATCCGGCCTGCCCATCATCAGCGCAGACACCATGGGCGAGGCGGCCACCAAAGTAGTCGCCGCGGCACAATAAAGGAACAGAAAGGATTACGCATGTCCATTCTCATCAATAGAGATACCAAGGTCATCACGCAGGGCATCACCGGCAAGACCGGCCAGTATCACACGCGGGCCTGCCGTGAATACGCCAACGGCCAGGCTGCCTTTGTGGCAGGCGTCCATCCGCGCCGTGCCGGCGAGGATTTCGAAGGCATCCCCATCTACGGTACGGTGCGCGATGCGAAGGAAGCCACCGGTGCCACGGTCTCCGTCATCTACGTTCCGCCTGCGGGCGCGGCGGATGCCATCTGGGAAGCCGTCGAGGCTGATCTCGATCTGGTCATCTGCATCACGGAAGGCATCCCCGTACGCGATATGCTCGAGGTGCGCAACCGCATGCGCGACGAGAATCGCCGGACCCTGCTGCTGGGCCCCAACTGCCCGGGTCTCATCACGCCTGACGAGATCAAGATCGGCATCATGCCGGGCCATATCCATCGCAAGGGACGCGTGGGAGTGGTCAGCCGCTCCGGCACGCTGACTTACGAAGCCGTGGCCCAGGTCACCGAGCTGGGGCTGGGCCAGTCTTCGGCGGTGGGTATTGGCGGCGATCCCATCAACGGGCTCAAGCATGTGGACATCCTGAAGATGTTCAATGAGGATCCCGACACCGACGCCGTCATCATGATCGGCGAGATCGGCGGGCCGGACGAGGTCGATGCGGCGCGCTGGGCGCGGGATCACATGACCAAGCCCATCGTGGGCTTCATCGCAGGTGTCACGGCGCCGGCGGGCAAGCGCATGGGGCATGCGGGCGCGCTCATCTCCGGCGGCGATGATACGGCCGATGCCAAACTGGCCGTGATGGAAGAGTGCGGTATCCGCACGACACGCGATCCTTCCGAAATGGGCCGTCTGCTGAAGTCCGTCCTCTAGTCCTTTGGCCTGAAAGCGGGTGATGCTGCTCCCTGGCGGGGGCGGCATCAGGTAACACATCGGGAGTGCACGCATGGTCGCGCTGCTGGAATCCGTGCACTGGGGCGCAGTGGCGCAGATCATCATCATCGATATCCTGCTCGGTGGCGACAATGCCGTCGTGATCGCACTCGCCTGCCGCAACCTGCCCGCCAGGCGTCGCATGCAGGGCATCATCTGGGGCACGGCAGGTGCGATAGCACTGCGCATCGTCCTGATCGCCTTCGCGCTCACCCTGCTCGAGCTGCCCTGGCTCAAGCTGACGGGCGGCCTGCTGCTGGTCTGGATAGGCGTGCGCCTTCTGCTGCCCGAGCATGAATCCACGCTGACGGTCGACGAGGGCGGCAACTTGTGGCGCGCGATACGCACCATCATCCTGGCCGACCTGGTCATGAGCCTGGACAACATCATTGCCATTGCCGCCGCTGCCAACCATACCCAGCTCGATCATCAGCTCTATTACGTTGTTTTTGGCCTGCTGGTCAGTGTGCCCGTCATCGTTTGGGGTAGTACACTGGTATTGAAGCTGATTGACCGTTTTCCCGTCGTGGTCACGCTCGGGGCGGGCCTGCTGGGCTGGATCGCCGGCGGCATGCTGATAGGCGATGTGGCCGTGCTGGCGCTTCTCCAGCAGAATCTGGGCGATGCCTGGGTACAGGTCAGTTCGGCGGGCATGCTCAGGGCTGCCACGCCGGTCCATTACTGGGCTTCGGCCCTGGGGGCCCTGCTGGTCATTGGCGCGGGCCGGGTCCTGAGCGCCAGAGCCGGGTCCAAAGGAAAGGAATGAATCATGGAAAACTCATCATCTCGTGAAGCGCAGCGTGCCGAATCCGGCCTGTCGCTGCTGCAGGGTCTGGCCATTCTGGGTGTGCTGGGCATTGTTGCATCCGTCATCTTCAAGATGCTGGCAGGATGACGGGCGTGCCGCCGAGCCGTCTTGTCATTGCCACACGCGCCAGTCGTCTGGCACTCTGGCAGGCGCAGCATGTGCGCGAGCTTCTCCAGGAGCGCTACCCCGATTGTCGCGTCGAGTTGCTCGAGCTGACCACGCGCGGCGACCAGATCCTGGATCGCACGCTGTCCAAGGTGGGTGGCAAGGGCCTGTTCGTCAAGGAGCTCGAGACCGCGCTGCTGGACGGGCGTGCCGATCTGGCCGTGCATTCGCTCAAGGATGTGCCTTTCGAGCTTGGGCCGCCTTTTGCCCTGCCGGTCGTGCTCAAGCGCGATGACCCGCGCGATGCCTTCGTGTCCTCGCGCCACGAATCGCTGGCTGCCATGCCGCAAGGCAGTGTGGTGGGCACGTCCAGCCTGCGCCGCGAATCCCAGGTGCGCCAGCGCTACCCCGGGCTGATGGTCAAGCCCTTGCGCGGCAATCTCGATACCCGTCTGGCCAAGCTCGATCGTGGTGAATACGATGCCATCATTCTTGCGGCCGTCGGCCTCAAGCGGCTTGGCCTGGCGCATCGCATCCGCAACTACCTGCCCGTGGCCGACAGCCTGCCGTCACCGGGGCAGGGCGCGCTGGGCGTCGAAATCCTGGATGAACGCAAGGAGTTGCACGCCTGGCTGGCGCCGCTGGACTGTGCCGTCACGCATGCCTGTGCGGAAGCGGAAAGGGCGGTTTCGCGCGCACTCGGCGGTTCCTGCCAAGTACCGCTTGCCGCCTATGCCCAGGTACAGGATGGCATGGTCAATGTGCAGGCGCTGGTGGCCGAGCCGGATGGCACTGCGGTGCTGCAGACGCAGGCGAGCGGCCCGGTCGAGCAGGCCCGGGCTGTGGGTGAGCAGGCCGCTTCAGAGTTGATGGCCATGGGTGCAGACGCCATTCTTGCACGCCTGCTGGTGCCCGGGCAGGGCTAGCGCCTGCTTCGGCGCGCTCGGCATGGCAAGACCCTGTCTCATCCTGACGCGACCCGAAGGGCGGAACCAGGCACTGGCCCATCGTCTGCAGCAGGCCGGGCATGACGTCCTGTGTCTGCCCGCGCTGGCCCTGCAGGCCTGTGCGCCCGAAGCGCTCGAGCTCGCCGCCCTCGCCGATGAGGACCTTCTTGTCTTCGTGAGCCGTCAGGCGGCACAGGTCTTCGTCGATCACCTGGCGTGCCGGGATGACGCCAGGGAACCCTGGCCGGGCCGGGCCTGGCTGGGCTGTGTGGGTGCAGCAAGCGCCCGTCCGCTGTATGCCTGCGAACGTCTGTCTGCCACCCGCATCGTGCATCCGCCTGCCGGCGCACCCGATCAGGATTCCGAAGCGCTGTGGGCGCTGCTGGCGCCTCATCTGCCGAAAGTGCACCGGGCTACCATATTGCGTGGCCAGCAGGGGCGCGAATGGCTGGGCAGGCAACTGGATGCCGCCGGTGTGCGTGTACGCCGTCTGACCGTTTACGAGCGCCGTCCTGTGCGCTGGAGCGAGGCGCAGGAGCAGCAGCTGGTACGCGCAATGCAGGCCGCACCGGCGCCGGTCTTCCTGTTGACCAGCACCGAGGGTCTGCGGGCTGTGCAGGCCGGTATCCAGGCCCTGGGCCTGGAGCGACGCTGGGCGGATTGCCGATTTGTAGTGATTCATCAACGAATCGCCGGACATTTACAAACTATACTCGGGGCTTCCGACGCCCGGGCGGCACAGGCCATTGCCGTGTGTGCGCCGTCAGATGATGCCATGGCTGACGCGCTCATGGCGCAGGCCGCTGCGTCCCGGGTGTCTCTCGGATTACAATCTCGCCATGACTGAAAAAACGCCCCGCTCTCCGCGCAACGATGCCGTGCCTGCCAAGGCGGCCGAGCCCGCCAGGACAGCCGCGCCTGTGAAGACAGCTGCAGCGGCCAAGGCTGCTGCACCCGCCACCAAGTCGGCTGCGCCGGCCAAGACGGCGCCTGTCGCCCAGAAGACGGCAAAGCCGGCGACTCCACCTTCCGACAGCAAGCGCGAGCCTTCGGCCGCTGCGACATCCGCAGCAGCCCGGGATAAACCGGCGCCGGCGAAGACGGCTGCAACGACACCCCCGGTCCAGGGCAAGCAGGGCCGCAGCTGGCCCCTGTGGCTGCTCTTTGTACTGGTACTGCTGCTCGCTGCCGGCCTGTGGTTTGTTCACCAGTCACAACAGCACACGCAACGCTCCCTGCAATCCCTGCAGAACGAGCTGCTGGAAAGTAGCGATCAGCTGCGCCGGGCGGGCGAGCAGGCATCCCAGCTCAAATCGGTACTGGATGGTCAGGCGGCACGCATTGCCGCGCTCGATGACAGCTTCAAGGCCTCGCGTGCCGAATATCGCAGTCTGGACGAAGCCTTCCAGCTGCTGACCGACCGTGGCTCCGATCTCGTGCTGCTCAATGATATCGATCATCTGGTGGTCATTGCCCAGCAGCAGCTGCAGCTGGGTGGCAATGTATCCAACGCCATCATCTCGCTGGAGACGGCACAGGCCCAGCTGGCGCGTGCCAATCGTCCGGCGCTGGCATCGCTGCAGCAGACCATCAACGGCGACCTTGATCGTCTGCGGGCTGCGCGCACCATCGATGTCGGCTTGCTGTCGGCCCGCCTGGACGAGCTTGCGGCCCTGGTGCAGCAGGCGCCGCTGCTGGTGCCCGATGATGTCAGCCCGACGGGTGCCGTGACCGGGCCTGAGCAGGCGCCCCCTGTGCCGCAGGCTGATCCGGCGCAGCCGGTGTCCGGCGATGATTCGGGATCCTGGTGGGAGTCCGCATTGGCGCGAGGTCGCGACTGGACCGACGCCACCATGACTTCCCTGCGTGAAGATTTCGATCGTTTCATTTCCGTGCGTCGCGTCGATGATGCCGCAGCGCTGCTGATCTCGCCCGATCAGGCAGCCCGGTTCCGCGACAATCTGCGTCTGCGCATCATGACGGCACAACTGGCCCTCATGATGGGGCAGTCCGAAATCTGGAAATCGGAAACTCACGCCCTGGTTCAGGCCATCGGTGCACGTTTCGACGCCCAGTCCACACTGTCACGGCAGGCGCTGCGCATCGCCCGTGAACTTGAAGATACCGACATCGAGCTCAAGCTGCCCGATGTCGGCAACAGCATCACGGCGCTGGAGGCTGTGCGCGAGCTTCAGGCGCAAGCTCCGGATGCGGGCGGCGAGGCGCAGCAATGAGAGCCTGGTTCTGGACGCTGCTGGTCTTCATTGCGGCCGTGGGCGCCGCGCTCCTGCTGCAGGACCACGGCGGCAATATACTCATCCTCGTGCAGCCTTGGCGCATAGAGATTTCCCTGACCCTGGCACTCATTCTGCTGGTCACGGCCTTTGTGCTTCTCTATGCTGTCCTGCGCCTGCTCGCCTGGCTGGCGCGCGGCCCCGGCCGCTTGCGTTCCTGGCAGGGCAGGCGGGCGCAGCGTCGCGATTACAACTTGCTCGAGAATGCCTGGATTCATCTGCTGGAAGGCAGGCTGGAGCCGGCAGACAAGGATTTGACACGCTTGCTGGGCAAGAGCAGCTCTCGTACGAGCAAGGTGCTGGCGGCGCTGGCCTCGGCACGGGCTGCCTATCAGCGCGGCGATGCCGAACGCGGCGAGCGTGCGCTGGCGCAGGCGCGCGAGCTGATGCGCGACGATGCCCGCCTGCGCGATGTCGTGGCAATCGTGACGGCCGAGCTTTATCTCGATGGGCAGCGTGCCGGTGAGGCGCTGGCCCTGCTGCAGCCGGTGCAGGATGCCAGTTCGCGCCATTTTCATGCGACGCGCCTGCTGCTGCGCGCCCATGTCCAGCTCGGTAATCACGAGCGCGTGCATGCACTTGCGCGCCTGCTGTTGCGTCGCGGCGCCATTGATGAGGCCCAGGCCATGCAGCTCATCGAACAGGCCGTGGCCGCCCAGTTGCGTGCGGCCGGCGCGGAAGGGTTTCGCGCACTCTGGAATGGCCTGAAAGGTGACGAGCGCAACCTGCCTGAAATCGCACTCGCCGCCGCCGAAGTCCAGGCCAATGCCAACCAGCACGAGGAAGCCGGCCGCATCCTGGAAAATGCCATCGCCAAGACCATGGATGTCCGCCTGATCCAGGCCTATGGCCAGTGTCCGGCCGATCAGGTACGCCGTCGCCTGAACAAGGCCGAATCCTGGCTCAAGTCACAGGGCGACAATCCCATCCTGCTGGCCACCATGGGGCGGTTATGCCTGACGGGTGAGCTCTGGGGGCTGGCCGAGCGTTATCTGCTGGAGAGCATGCGCCTGCGTAGCGATGTGCGCATCCATGCCTTGCTGGGCAATCTCTACGACGCCCAGGGTCGCGCCGCGCAGGCCACGCATCACTGGCGTCTCGCATCCCGGGTGGCCGGCCGGCTGCCGGTCTCCGGCGATGCGCAGGCACCCCTGTCACAGATACCCGGGCGCGATGCACTGCTTGTCCCGCTGACGGCAGACAGTGCGGCAGCCCCCGAAACACCGCCGATATCCGCCAGGGCCTCGGTGCTGCCTGCCGCAGCGACTGAAACGGCGCCCGAAACTGCGCCCGGGGACACCGGCAAGGCGGATGACACGGCCGGCACGGCATCCGGCACCGATGCCGAAGCCTATTTCGATACGGCACCCATACCCGGGGTCGATGTCAGCCAGACGTCCGACCGGCCGCGGAGTGCCCACGAGCCCTCCTGATCTTTCATTGTTCACCCAAGGTAATCAAACAGCATGAGCCTAGATCGAGTCCCTGCCGGCGAAAAGCTGCCGGATGAATTCAATGTCATCATTGAAATCCCCATGAATGCAGATCCCGTCAAGTACGAGGTCGATGAAGATACCGGCTGCATATTCGTCGATCGCATCATGCTCACGGCCATGCACTATCCCTGCAACTATGGCTATATCCCCCAGACGATTGCCGACGATGGCGACCCGGTGGACGTACTGGTCATGGCGCCTTTCCCCATTCAGGTCGGCAGCGTGATCCGCTCGCGTGCCATCGGCGTGCTGCAGATGGACGACGAGGCCGGTGGTGATGCCAAGGTGCTGGCCGTGCCCGTTGACAAGCTGTATCCGCCGTATCGCAGCATCCACACGCCGGAAGACCTGCCCGCCGAAGAAACGGCACGCATCCAGCACTTCTTCGAGCATTACAAGGATCTCGAACACGGCAAGTGGGTGAAGGTCAAGGGCTGGGAAGGCCCCGAGGCCGCCCGCCGTGAAATCCTCGCTTCGGCACGCCGCTACACCGGCGAGGACGCTGCCGACTGAGGGTCTTGACTCAGGTACCAGACGCAGGTACTGGTACGGATGGACCCTGCGGTCCGCTGTGACTTCTCCGAATTGTTCCCTGATCGTGTGCACGCCACACTGTAGACGGGTTCAGACAACGGAGAACATCATGAAGCGATCGCAGCCGGCCCGGCGCGCACGCCAGCGCGGCCAGGGCATGACCGAGTACATCATTGTGGTTGCGCTGGTCGCGATAGCGGCCATCGCCGTCTATCAGCTTTTCGGCCAGGTCGTGCGCTCGCAGACGGCCGCCATGGCCAAGGAGCTCGCCGGCGAGGACGGTACCGAGCAGTCGCAGGCGGCGCAGGCCGCCGCCGAGGCCGCTGCCGGTCAGACGGCAAGCAAGACGCTCAAGTCCTTCACCGGCAACGCAGACGTGCAATGACGTCCGCACCGGTACCGGCATCTGTCGCCGCGCTGCGGTCCGACCATCAGGCGGGCCAGTCCCTGGTTCTGGGCATGGTGCTGATGGGTGCGGCCATCGTCGCCCTGATCCATTTCTTCCAGCTGGGCCAGGTGGTGGCGGCGCGCAGCAAGCAGACGCATGCGCTGGATGCTGCAGCCTACAGCGGCGCCCTGGTCCAGGCGCGGGCGCTCAACCTGCTGGCCCTCATCAATCGCACCCAGGTGGGTCACCAGGTCGCCATGGCGCATCTGGTCACCCTGGCATCCTGGGCCAGCTTCGGTGCCACCGAGGCGCTGCAGTTTGCACGCGGCAACCCTCCGGCGTATCTGATTGGCATGCTGTTCGGGCCGGAACACGGTGCGGCCTATGCATCGGCTGCGCTGGCCGCCGGCATGGATGCGCTCGCGCGCGATGACGGTGCGCTGGCACAGGCCTTTCTTGCGCATGATGCACTGGTGCAGGGCAGCCTGCGTGTGGCCGGCCGGCAGGTGGCGGATTCCGTCGTCGATGCACGGCGCGCCATGATGGAGGCCGTGCTCGAGGCCAGCTACGCCGGGGCACCCGCCTTTTTCACGCCGGGCGATGGCGGCGCGCCCGCGCTGCATATCGAAGAGGATGGCTGGCCGTCCTATCTGCAGACCCATGCCGGTCTGAGTTTGCGCCCCTTCGTGTTGCAGGCGGCGGCGCACTACGGCTTTCTGAAGCCCCGCAATCATACGCAGCGCAACCCCTGGGTGGTCGACGCCCGTTGTCCTTCGCGACGTCACGAGCTGCGCCGGCGTGGTGCCACAGAGCTCGATGCCCAGGGGCTGTGGCAGTCCATCGATACCCAATCGCATCACGCCCTGCGTTCCAATCGCTGGATAGGCTGCTACTTTCGCGAATATGCCATGGGTTGGGGCTGGGTGCCCACACAGGCGCAAGCCCGCCTGGCCGAGCCTCACGTCGCCCAGCCGCCCGAGAACTTTGCCCAGCAGGACTTCTGGCGCTGGGTGCAGGAGCATACCGACTGGAACATTGCCTCGGGCTCGGGCAACCCCATGGCCAACTCCCATGCCGTGGCTGCCGGCGTGCGCTGGCAGGGCGGTGGTCTGCCGCCGTATCTGGATACGCGCCAGGGTGGTCCCGATGCCGTGGGATTCGTCGCCATCCTGAAGCGCACAGGGCCGCAGTCCCTGCGTATTCGCACGCGCTCGGCAGCGCAGGCCTTCTTCGACAGACCCGAGCCCAGGCCCGATGGTCGCATCGAGACCGCCAATCTGTTCCGGCACTATTGGCAGGCACGATTGTCCGCCGATCTGCTGCCGGCGGAGGACTGATCCCCAATGGCCTATTCTCTCATCGTGAGACGCCAGCGCGGTCAGGCGGCTGCCGAAGCCCTGGTTGTGTTGCTCGCGCTGGCCGGCCTGTGGTTTGGGACCGCGTGGCTGGGGCGCTTGCAGGACATGGGTCTGCACGCGGACCACGGCGTGCGTCATGCGGCTTTCCTGGCCACGCGTTCCGAGACCTTCGATGCCCACGCGGCGCTGTCAGCGGGCCTGTTTTCCGGGGTGGGCGTGCAGTGGCGGGACTTGCGCGGCAAGGATCTCAAGCTCAGGGTCTACGACCAGCTCGACCTGCGGCTTCAGCGCGGTGACACCTTGCCGGAGTTGGCGCAGGTCGGTGGTGCCCGGACGCCGGCGCGCCAGCTGCGCGCACAGTGGTCGCTCGAGGACAGGGGACTGCTCGGCGTGCATCTGGCATTGCCACCGCGTCTGGCTGATGGCCCGCTTGCTGTGCCCGGTCGCCTGGGGCTGGATTTTTTCGAGCAGGCCTACCCCCGTCTGCGACGCCAGATTGCCATTGCAACGGATGCCGGGCACTCGCCGGATGATGCGGCGACGGCCCTCAGGATTGCTGAATCATCGACGGCATGGTCTTTCGTCGTGGCGCGTTCCCGGGTGCCTGCCGGCCAGGTCATTGCGAGGATGCCTGCAGTCGATGCTGCGTGGAACCGGCCGCAAGCCGAGCTTGACTGGTTGCACGCCTGGGCGGGTGATCTGCCTTCCTGGCATCTTGCCTCGCCGGAGGGGCGGCCATGACGCATCGGTGTCGCTGGAGATGGCCAACGGCGTCCCTGCTGATCGTGGCAGCCGCGGTGCTGTCGATGGCCGTGTTGCTATCCGATGCTGTCGGCCATTCCGTCTTGCGTCGGCATGACAACATAGTCTCATCGCATCTATTGCCTTATCTGCAAGGCGTGCAGGCGGATTGGCAGTCGCCGCAGCGCCTGCATCTGGGCGGCGTTGCCATCGAGTTTGCGGAATTCAGTGCGGCACGGTCCCTGGCGGACATGGCCCATGCGCTTGCTCAGGCCAATCCCGCGTTTCAGCAGCTGCTCGTCATGCCGGAACGCATGGTGCTTTCCGGCATCGACGGTGGTCGTCACTGGCTGGCTGAAATCGAGGCGGCCGGTGCCGGCGTGCAGGGGCGGGTATCTGCGCTGGCACTTCACGTCCAGGATGATGTCGCCGGCAGGGTGCTGCCCGATGGTCCGCAGCCCCTGGTCAGCGCCACCCTGGACAGCGGCTCTGGACCGGCAACACTGTCCCTGCATGCGCGCATGACGCCGGCATCGGCCACCGTCCCGACACGTTTGCGCCAGGCCGGCTGGCAGCCGGGTTTTCCCGACGTCCGGCATGGCGCAAAGGCGCCGGTTCACTGGTATCGCGACGGCTATCGGCTCACGGTGCTGTCCGGCAGTGATGCCGACATGCCTTTTCTCATCACCGCCCTGTCCGGGGAGCCCTGATCATGTTTCATCGTCTCTTGTTCACACGCAGTGCCTTTGTCCTCATGCTCGCCATTCTCGCAGGCCTGGTGTCGACCTGGGCGGCGCGCGAGCATATCCAGGGGCGTCTGGCCCTGCTGGAAGCCAGGGCGCGCGTGCCCGAAGTCCAGCGTGTGGTGGCCGCCATGAATCTTCCCGCAGGCACGCGCATCGATACCTCTCATCTGGCCGTGCGCAGCTATCCGGCAAGTCTGGTGCCCAGCGACAGCCTGCAGGGCGATGACTGGCACCGGCTCGAAGGCCGGGTCCTGCATTCGGCGCTGGCTGCGGGTGACATGGTGCTGCCGGTTCATGTGCGCGCGCCGGATGTGGCTGCCTTTTCCACGCGCCTGCTCAATGGCCGGCGTGCCATCACCATGCCGGTGGATGCCATCAATTCCGTATCCGGCCTGCTGCAGCCCGGAGATCTCATCGATCTCTATGTGTCTTTCGAGTATCGGCGTCGCCGCCTCACGGCACCCCTGCTGCAGGGCGTGCGCGTGCTGGCCACGGGCACCAGTACCGAAACCGCGCAAGCTGCGGTTGCGGGGGGTGCCGGCGGTGGCGGCTATTCCAGCGTGACCCTGGATGTGACACCCGAGGATGCCGTCAAGCTGGTTGCGGCACGCGAAAGCGGGCGCATCACCGCCGTGCTGCGTCCGCCGCGGGATGATGCCGCCAGTACCAAGGCCAGTCGTGGCGACCTCGCCAGCCTCCTGGGCCTCAACCAGGCGTCGCCGCCGCCGGCGGCACGCAAGATCCCCGTTCTCTATGGCAATACGGCCATTCGCACCGTTCCCCGCCTGCAGCGTCCGCCGGCGCAGGGCCCCCAGCCTTCAGGGGTGTTCGATCTGCCGTATCTGCCCGAGCTCAGCCATGCCTGGGCGCGCATCGAGGACTAGAGCGTGCACGGCTTTCAGTTCCTGTGCATGATGTTCGCCGGTCTGCTGTGCGGTTTGCTGTCTGTGCCGGTGCACGCCGAATCCCTCATGGCCTTGCAGGTGGGCGAGGTACGCGTGCTCTCCCTGCCCGATGTGGCCCGCCTTGCCGTGGGTGATGGTCATGTCATCAATGCCGTTACCACCGACGAGAAGGAGATCATCATCTTCGCGCGCCATGAGGGCCTGAGTACCTTGCAAGTCTGGTCGGAGGACGGGCGACGCCACCATTACCAGATCGAGGTGGCGCCCGAAGGCGCACGCCAGACGCAGAAGGAGCTGCAGGTGGCACTCGATCGCATTCCCGGCCTGCGCGTGTCCCGGGTGGGTGACAAGCTGCTGGTCGAAGGTGACACGGTGTCGGATGCGGATCGCGAACGCCTGCAGGCCCTTCGCGAGCGTTACCCGCAGCTGCTGGATTTCACCGGTCAGGTGGGCTGGGATCGCATGGTACTGCTGGACGTGCAGGTGCTGGAGCTGCCGCGCCACTTCCTGCGTGAGCTGGGCGTGCAATGGGATGGTGCGAGCACCGGCGGGTTGACGGCGGGCCTGGCCCTGGACGGGGGGTCGCGGCGCTGGCTTGACCGCCCGGGCGAAACTGTGGTGCCGGCGGCATTTCCGGCCGCACCGGCCATGGGCTATCTGGGCATCAATGTCCTGATGGCGGCCCGTCTGCAGGCGCTGGTGGAAAAGGGCGATGCCGTGGTGCTTGCCCAGCCCCAGCTGCTCGCACGCAGCGGCGCACTCGCCGAGTTTCTGGCCGGTGGCGAGGTGCCTTACTCCACGGTTGACGCCAATGGCAATGTCAACACGGCCTTCAAGCCCTACGGCGTGTCGTTGCGCATCACGCCGCGCATAGAGCGCAACGACATCATCCGTTCCAGCATAGAGGTCGAAGTCAGCGCCGTTGATAACAGCTACGCCGTCGCCAACGGGCCGGCGCTCAAGACGCGCCGCGCGGCCACCGAATTCAATGTGCACTCGGGCCAGACGCTGGTACTTGCCGGCTTCCTGTCACGCGAGCTTGCGCGCAATGCGGACCAGCTGCCCGGTCTTGCCCAGATACCTATCCTGGGCCGGCTGTTCCAGTCGCGCCGCTTCCAGCAGCGCGAATCCGAGCTTGCAATCTTTGTGCGGCCTGTCGTCGTCTCGGCGGAACATGGTGATGTGCGCCGGCGCGTGCAGGCGGCACGACAGACGATTGATGAACACTTTCCCCGTCCGCCCGTGCTCAACCTGCCGCTCGAGGCACGTGCCGGCGACACCGCCACTCCGGCAGCCAATCCCTGGTCCGGACCGGGGTCACAGTGGCATACGGATACCGCCGGGGAAGCCATTCTCCATCCTTGAAGAGGATTACGCATGATTCACCTGCATCTGCGTTTTGAAGACGGACAGGAAGACCGTTTCCAGGCTTCGTCGCCCCTGACGGTCGGCCGGGCATCCGAGGCGCAGCTGCGTCTGCGGTCCTGGCGCGTGGCCAGATTGCATGCGCGCTTCGAGCGCCGGCCTGCCGGTGTCTTCCTGGATGACCTGGGTGCGCTTGGCGGCACTTTCGTCAATGGGCAGCGCATTACCCGCTACGGACCGCTCACGGCCGAAGACGATATCGTGATCGGCCCCTGCCTGATGCGCTTGTGCGATGCTGAAGACGGATCGGCCCCGCCGCTGGTCCTGCCTTTGGTGCCCGGTGCGGATGCGCCCGTGCCGACGCCTGGTGCCGGCATCCGGGCTGCACCCGGTCCGGTCGCTGAAATGCAGACAGCCGCCGACATGGCCGACAGTCTGCCGGCCGGTCTGCTGTCCGAGCGTCGTCGCCTGCACAAGGCCCTGCTCGAGGCGCTTGATCTGCGTCGTCGCGATCTGGCTGCCATGAGTGACGATGCGCTCAAGGCCGAGGCCGCAGATATCCTGTCGCGCATCCTGACCGAGGAAGCCGGCCCTTCGCAGGCGCCGGACAGGGCCGGGCTGATTCGCGACGTGGTGGATGAAGCCGTTGGTCTGGGGTTGCTCGAGCCGCTGCTGCTCGATGGTGAAGTCACCGAAATCATGGTCAACCGGCACGACGAGATCTATGTCGAGCGCCTGGGCCGCCTGCATCGCCATGCGGGCGGCTTCAGCAGTGAGCAGGCGGTCATGGGCGTCATCGAACGCATCGTCTCGCCACTGGGCCGGCGCGTGGACGAAAGCTCGCCCATGGTCGACGCGCGCCTGCCCGACGGTTCACGCGTGAATGTGGTGCTGCCGCCAGTGGCCCTGCGCGGTGTCAGCCTGACCATACGCAAGTTTCCCCTGCGCCGTCCCGGCATGGACGATCTGCTCAGCGTGGGTTCGCTGGACCGGCACATGAGTCTCTTCCTTGCGGCGTGTGTGACGCAGCGCAAGAATATCGTCGTTTCAGGTGGTACGGGTTCAGGCAAGACGACCCTGCTCAATATCCTGTCCAACTGTATTCCGTCCGGCGAGCGCATCGTCACCATAGAGGATGCCGCCGAGCTGCAACTCAACCACGAGCACAGGGTCACGCTGGAAGCGCGTCCGCCCAACCTTGAAGGGCGGGGTGCCATCAGTATTCGTGACCTGGTGCGCAATGCCCTGCGCATGCGCCCGGACCGCATTGTTGTGGGCGAGTGCCGGGGTGCCGAAGCCTTCGACATGCTGGCGGCGATGAACACCGGGCATGAAGGCTCGCTCACCACCCTGCATGCCAACAGTCCGCGTGATGCCTTGAATCGTCTGGAGACCATGGTGTTGATGGCGGGCATGGACCTGCCCCTGGCTGCCGTGCGCGAGCATGTGGCCTCCAGTCTGGACATCATTGTGCAGCAGGCACGGCTGTCCAGCGGTCATCGTCTCATCACGTCGGTGGTGCAGGTCACCGGCCAGGAAAGCGGCCGCATCCAGCTGCAGGAGTTGTTCTGTCATGTCTTGCGCCCGGTTGCCGGATTCCGGGGCTGCGGCATCATTCCCGAAGGGTTCGAGCTGGATGCGGCCGCGGGCCTGGGCGTGGAAAGCTTCAATCAGACGAGTCCGCTGGCCGGGTGCGTAGCGGGTGCGGCCGCCTGGGCGACATGATGGTCTTCACGCTCGCGTTTACCTTCCTCGCGACCAGTCTGCTGGCCTGGCTCGGCCAGCGCTGGCTGGTGCGTCAGTTTGCACGCTATCGTCATGCCTTCAAGCGTCATGCGCGTCGCGACCTTGCCGAGATGTTCCTGTTTCTCGATCCCGGGCAGCTCTGGTTCGCAAGCCTCGGGCTGAGCCTGGCGGTCGTGGGCATCGTCGGCGTACTGGCCGGCAGTCCGGTCGTGATGGGCCTGGGCACAGTGCTCATGCTGCCGGCGCCGTGGCTGGTGCTGGGCAAGATACGGCAACGTCGCCTGCAGCGTATGGATCGTCAGCTGCCCGACCTGCTGCTGGCACTCGCCGGCGCACTGCGCGCCGGGGTGGGCATGCAGGCGGCCCTGCGTCATCTGGTCGATCACACGCCGGCGCCGCTGTCGCAGGAACTGGCGCTCATGTTGCGTGAACAGCGTATGGGTGTGCCGTTTGAAGAAGCGCTGTCCGACCTGCAGGTGCGCGTGCCCACCGAAGGGGCCCGTCTCATGGTATCGGCACTCACCATTGCCAGCCATACCGGTGGTCAGCTGGCCGACACGCTGGAGCGCATTTCCGCCACGCTGCGCGCACGCCTGCATATCGACGGACGCATACGTGCATTGACCGCCCAGGGGCGCATGCAGGCGTGGATCATGGCCTTGCTGCCGGCGGGTCTGGCCTGGGTGCTGCACTGGCTGGAACCCCGGGCCATGGCCGCCCTGTGGACCACACCGGCAGGCTGGCTGGTGCTGGTGCTCATCGTGCTGCTCGAGACGCTGGGCATGTTTCTCATACGCAGGATTGTTCGCATCAAGGTGTGAACAAGTGATAACGACAGGAGATCACTGTGCTCTTGCTGCTCAGCAGTATCTGTGCCGGCCTGTGCCTTTGCGGCTTCGTCTGGGTCACGATCCGTCCGGTCGCACAATCGCCGTTCGGTGCGGGAGTCCATGGCAGCCATGTTCTGATGCATCTGCTCTGGCCCTGGGTCGCAGCCTTGCAGCCCTGGTGCGAGCCGCTGGTGTCCTGGCGCATGCGCACCGCCATCCATCGCGCCGTGCAGCAGGCCGGACTGCCGCCGGTCTGGCGTCCCGGCCACGTGCTGGCGCTGCAGGTGCTGGCTTTCCTGGCCGGTGTGCCGGTCCTGCTGCTGGTACTGGCAGTGCTCACGGACCTGTCCGGCCTGCAGCGCCTGCTGTGGGCACTCATGGCTGCCGGTGCGTTTGCCGTGTTGCCGCGCTGGCAGCTCGAGTTGCTGGGCCGGCGCCGTCGCCAGGACATGCTGCGCGAGCTCCCTTTTCTGCTCGACATGACGACGCTGTGCGTGGAGGCCGGCCTGAACCTGCAGGCGGCGCTGCAGCAGGCGGTGCGCCATGGCCCGCCGGGGCCGCTTCGTGATGAGTTGCAGCGTGTACTCGATGAGATCCGCACCGGCATGCCGCGCACACAGGCACTTGCCCGCATGGCCCGGCGCGTGGGGCTCGAGGCCGTGGCCCACCTGGTGGCCGCCCTGGTCCATGCCGAACAGACGGGCAGCAGCCTTGCGCCGCTGTTGCGTGCCCAGTCCGATCAGCGCCGTGCCGAACGCTTCCTGCGTGCCGAGGAGCTGGCCCTGAAGGCACCGGTGAAGATGCTGTTCCCGCTGGTGAGCTGCATTTTCCCCTGCACTTTTCTGATCATCGGCTTTCCCATTGTGTTCCAGATCCTGCAGGATGTCTCATGAGTGGCGAACGCCGGTATCCGCCTCTGGCGCTCATGCAGGCTCGCAGCTTTGGCGCCCGCCTGCGCGGTCTGTTGCTGCGCCCGGCGCTGCGCGACGGCGAAGGGGTATGTCTGGCACCCTGTCGCGCCGTGCACACGCTGGGCATGGCGGTTGCCATCGACGTGGTGTTCCTGGATGCGCACGGCGCCGTGCTCCGGCGGGTGTCGTCCCTGCCGCCCGGCCGGGTGGCATTGTGCCTGCGGGCGGCCATGGCCATTGAACTGCCCGCCGGCTATTGCCATCGTCATGCCGACTGGCGCCGGCAGATCACGCAGGCCCTGTCCCGGCCGCTTCAGGAAAGATCTTCCAGGGATAGCGGGTAGTGATTGCCGAAAACGCTGACATAGGCCGGGTAGAAGCTGCAATACAGTACCGCGGCGACGACGAGGTTTACCGGCGTCATCAGCAGCTGGCTGGCGGCAAATGACAGGCCCATGCCCGTGAGCAGGCCGCCGGCCAGCTGGAAGACGAAGAAGATGCTGGCCCAGCCGGCACCATAGGCCAGGAAAGGCAGCTTGTTGCGCCAGCACGCCACCATGGAATAGAACATGGCCTGCACAATGGGAATGGCGTGCCAGCCCGTCAGCGCAGGCGCATGCCAGAACAGGGCCGAGATCAGTACGTACAGCAGGCCGAAGGTGATGAAGGGCCCGCGCATGGCAGCCAGCAGTTGTCTTTCATCGATGCCGCCGCCGGCATCCACAGCCAGCCGCAGATCATTCAGAAAGGGTATGGTGGCCACAATGCCCGCCGCCATGCAGAAGGCCAGGTAGAGCATGCCCAGCCGGAACAGACGGCGGCGCACCGATGGATCGCGTCGCAGCGGTTGCAGCCACAGGCCCCAGCCCATGCGCTGGTCCGAGGCCACCCGCCGGCAGGCCGACAGGATGATGAAGGTCAGCAGCGGCGTGGCGCCGATCAGCGCAATCTGTCCGAAAACAGGTATCAGATAGCTGATGCTGATGAGCATGCCTGTGACCAGGCTCCAGAAGAACATGGGGGCGGGCTGGCGCATGAACAGGCGATAGCCATCCAGTATCCACTGCCATCCGGCGGAAATCGGCAAGGTTGCTGCTTGCATGGGTGTCACGGGCTCCAGATCCTGTGCTTCAGGGCAATGCAGGGCCAACGACGCCCTGGCGCTCGCGCAGGATGCGCTCGAAGTGACCGGGGTCGTGGGGTGTCAGCGTCTGCGCGGGGCGCGGCCGGTGGAAGTCATTCAGGCGTGACACCCAGAAACGCAGGGCGGCAGCCCTCAGCATTACCGGCCAGCATACCCGTTCCGCGTCGGTGAAGGGGCGCACGGCCGCGTAGGCCTGCAGCCAGGCCGCGAGCCGGGCCGGCTTGAAGCGACCGCTCGCGCGATCGATACACCAGTCATTCACGCTCACGGCCACATCGAAGATCCAGTGATCGCAGCCTGCGAAGTAGAAATCGATGAAGCCGCCCATGCGGGGTTGCTCGAACGTGCCGTCGAACAGCACATTGTCGCGGAACAGGTCGCAATGCGCCGGTCCCATGGGCAGGTGGGCATAGGCCTCGGTGCCCGCCAGTGTCTGCTGCTCGGCCAGGCTGTCCTGTATCAGGCTGGACTGGTCTTCGTCCAGGAAGGGCAGCACCTGGGGAACGGTCTGCACCCACCATTCCAGGCCGCGCAGATTGGGCTGGTGGATGGGAAAATCCTCGGCCGCCAGATGCATCTGTGCCAGAGTCTCGCCCGCCAGGCGGCAATGCTCCGGGCTGGGTTCGGGCTCGTAGCCGCCGGAAAGTCGCGTCACTATCGTACAGGGCTTGTCATGCAGGCGCGTCAGGCGCTCGCCATCGCGCATGGTCTGCGGACGCGGCACGGGAATGCCACGCCCGGCCAGATGGTGCATCAGTTCGATATAGAATGGCAGTTGTTCGAAACGCAGGACCTCGAAAAGGGTCAGCACGTATTCGCCACGGGTGGTGGTGAGGAAATAATTGGTGTTTTCTATGCCGGCAGTGATGCCGCGCAGGGAGACGAGCGAACCGATGTCGTATCGAAGCAGCAGCTGCTGCGCATCGTCATCGCTGACAGGAGTGAAGACGGCCATGTGTGGTCAAACCCGTTGCAGTTGGGGCAGGCCCGGCGCCCGTGCGCCGGAAGCGCCCCAGTATAAGCGCTAGTGCCGATGTCCGTCAGGCATCCCGGCTGGGAACTCTGTGTCGCGCCCATGATAGGTGTGACCGACCGTCATTGTCGCTACTTCCATCGCCTGCTGGCCCCGCGTGCGCGGCTGTATACCGAAATGATCTCCACGGGGGCACTGCTCCACGATGATCCTGCACGTTATCTGGCCTTTGACGAGAGCGAGCACCCTGTTGCCCTGCAGCTGGGCGGCAGCGACCGTGACGATCTTGTGCGCTGCGCACGCCTGGGCGCGCAATGGGGCTATGACGAGATCAACCTGAATTGCGGCTGCCCGTCCGATCGAGTGCAGCGCGGCGCTTTCGGCGCCATTCTGATGGCGAACGCGGCGCTCGTGGCCGACGCCATGAAAGCCATGCAGGATGCTGTTGACGTTCCCGTAACCGTCAAGCACCGCCTGGGGCTGGACGACAACGAGGACTATGGCTTCGTGCGCGACTTCGTGGGTTGCCTGTTCGATGCGGGCGTGCGGCTTTTTGTCGTGCATGCACGCAATGCCGTGCTGAAGGGTTTGTCGCCGCACCAGAATCGGCAGATTCCGCCGCTGCGCTATGACGTGGCCGCCCGTCTGGCGGCAGACTTTCCCGACGCGGGCTTTGTGCTCAACGGGGGTATCGCCGAGCCCGCAGTGGCGCAATCCCTGCTCGAACGTTTTGATGGTGTCATGCTGGGCCGCGTCGCCTGGCACAACCCCGCAGTGCTGGCCAGGCTGCACGCTGCATTATGGCCTGACGACAGCCTGCCCGGTGCGCAGGACGTGGTGGACGCCATGCTGGACTATGCCGGGCGGGAGCTCGCTCGTGGAACGGCCTTGCGCTATGTGATCAAGCCCATGCTGGGCTGGGCGTCCGGGCGCAGAGGTGCGCGCGCCTGGCGCCGCACCCTGTCGGATGCGCAGCTTCTGGCGCGCAATGATCCCGCGTTGCTGCGTCAGGCCTGGGATGCGCTGTGCTCCGGTTCCGACGGCCAGTCGCGGATATAGGCCTTCAGCATGTCGTTTTCGAACTGCTGGGCCGATACCAGTGCCTGCGCCATGTCGTAGAACGAGATCACGCCCATGAGCGTGGGCCCGTCCATGACTGGAATGTAGCGGGCATGTTTCTTCAGCATCAGGCGCTGCACCTCGTGCGCGCTGGTATTGGGCGACACGCTCACAGGCGCGTCATCCATGATGCTGCGTATGGTGTTGTTGCCCACACTGCCGCCGTTGGCGTGGAAGTGGCGGATGAGTTCGCGGAACGTGAGCATGCCGGCCAGCTCGCCGTGCTCCATGATGACCAGCGAACCGATATCGTGTTCGCTCATGGTTTCCAGTGCCCGGGAAATGGGCGCATCGGGTGTGGCCGTGAACAGGGTATCGCCTTTCACCCGCAGGATTTCACTGACTTTCAGCATGGTATGCCTCCTCATCTAATGCTTCGAGAAACCCCGCCGTTCAGGGCGGGGAGGAAAGGAGTGCAAGCAACAGCTTGCGCTGTATAAATAAACAGGTATAGTGTGTGAAATCGAAAACTATTGCGTCTCCGGGAAGGCAATGAGCACGAAAGTCTATCGCTATCGCGTGAAGTCCTTGAGCGGCCTGCTCAACAGGCAGTCGCGGGCGGTAAGCTTCGTTTGGAATTTCTGCAACAACACGCAGAAACATGCCCTGAAGTGGCACAAGCGCTGGCCCACAGGGTTTGATCTGAACAGGCTGACAGCCGGAAGCAGCAAAGAGCTCGGCATTCACTCCGGTACGATCAATGCGGTTTGTGAGCAATACGCCAAATCCCGCGGGCAATTCAACCGCCCGTATCTTCGCTACCGTGGCAGACGTTCGCTCGGGTGGGTGCCGCTCAAAGGTCGCGATTTGAAACGCACTGGTGACGCCTTCCAGTTCGCCGGAAACACCTTCCGTGTGTTCAACTCCCGCCCGCTGCCCGAGGGCAAGATCAAGGATGGCACCTGCTTTGCCCAGGACAGACGCGGCAACTGGTTCCTGAATATTGTGATCGAGGTTGCCGATGTTGATACGCGACCCATTCACTGCGGCGTTGGCATTGATCTTGGTCTTGAGTCGTTCGCTGCGCTGTCCACTGGTGAAAAGATCAATAACCCGCGTCACTTCCGCCAGCTTGAAGAAAAGCTGGCAACGGCGCAGCGCGCCGGCAAAAAACGCCAAATCGCGAACGTACACACGAAAATCAGAAATGCCCGTGCTGATTTTCTTCACAAGCTGTCCACCCGCCTCGTCTGCGAGTTTGACTACATCGCCGTTGGCAACGTGAACAGCAAAGGGCTTGCCAGGACCAGGCTGGCAAAAAGCGTCAATGATGCAGCCTGGTCGTCCTTCCGAAACATGCTCCGCTATAAAGCGATTACGCACGGCGCAACGCTCGAGGAAGTGAACGAGTCGTTTTCCACCCAGACCTGCTCGACATGTGGCGGCTTGCCGGCGTCGAGGCCGAAAGGTATCGCAGGTTTGCGAATAAGAGAGTGGCAGTGTGATTGCGGTGCTATCCATGATCGTGATGTCAACGCTGCAATGAACATTCTCCGCTCGGGGCATCGAGCGCCTGCAGAGGGAATCTCCTTCCTTTAGGGAGGGGAGGATGTCAAGGTGATCCTATTGGGTCTTCGGACAACCTATTTTGCACCAAACCGTCGATTTCCGATAGCGCAACAGGGTCTTCGAACAATGTTGCAAGACGGACATCCTGCCCCAGCAGCACCCGGGCAAGGGCATGGGGCAGGTATAGCTTGGGATCCAGCCCCGGCTGTTCGGTGTCCAGCAGCAGGGCTTCCATCAGGGGGCCGAGGCGCACGGTGCGCGGATCGGCGGCCAGCAGCCAATGCTCGCTTCCCTCGATCTGCGTGTTCACAATCAACTCCAGCGCGCGCAGGCGCTGCAGCAGTGCTTCCAGCGCGTCGGGGCTCATGTCGAGTTCAATGGCCAGGTCGCCGGCGCGCCGTGCATTCATGGGCTCCTGCACGGTTGGCCACAGGGCCTTGAGCACCGCCAGCGCATCGACCAGCGTCGTGCCTGGGTAGTGGCGATGCTCCCAGTGCCGCTCGCGTATGGCCGGCAGCGTGGCGGCGATGGCGGCGCCGGAAAGCACGGCCAGCCACGACAGATAGACCCAGAGCAGGAAGATGGGCAGGGTGGCAAAAGCACCATAGATGATGGTGTAGGACGGGAAGCGGCTCAGGTAGAAGCCGAAGCCCCAGCGCATCACCGCCAGTACCAGGGCGGTCACCAGACCGCCCGCCAGCGCATCCTTCCAGTGGACGCGGCAGTTGGGCACCAGCATGAACAGGCCGGTGAAGCCAAGGCCGGTGAGCACCAGCGGCACGGCCGAGAGCAGCAGCCCCAGCGAAGTGGGCAGCTGTTCGACCAGACTGAGCGATTGCTGCGCCATGACGGAGCTCGCCCACAGACTGGCACCCATGAGCACGGGGCCCAGTGACAGTATGGCCCAGTAGACGAGCAGACGCTGGCGCAGGGGGCGCTGCTCGCGCACTTGCCACAGGTTGTTCAATGCATCATCGATCGTGCGGATGAGCATGATGGAGGTGACCACCAGCGCCAGGCTGCCCACGGCGGTCAGGCCCGATGCCTTGGAGGCAAACAGGTTCAGATAGCCCATGACGTGGGTCGACACAGCGGGCGGCATCAGGTTGGCGGTGAGGAATTCCTCGAGCGCAGTCTGGAATTCGGCAAACAGGGGAAAGGCGGTGAACAGTGCAAGCACGACGGCGAGCAGCGGCACCGTGCCCAGGACGGTGGTGAAGGTGAGGCTGGCAGCCACCTGGGTCAGCTTCTTGTCGGCGGCGCGGCGCAGCACGAAGCGGCTCAGCCGGCGCAGATCGGGGCGCCGGGCAGCGCTGTCCCCAGCGGTATCGTCAGCCGTATCGCATTTTGGGGCTGTCTCGTTCACGGTCTCGTTCAAAGTGCCGGCTCCGGTCACGATGCAAGCGGGGCCTTGCAGATGCGGCCCCGGGTTTCGAGGGATAATACCAGTATGACAAACACCGGCAAACCCAATCCCGTACTTGCGCGGGCGGCATTCATCTCTCTGGTGGGCCTCATCGTCCTGGGCCTGGCCTGGGAAATGTGGCTTGCCCCCCTGCGTCCCGGCGGCTCCCTGCTGGCGCTCAAGGTGATGCCGCTGCTGCTGCCGCTGCGCGGCGCGTGGCGGGGCAATCTCTACACCCTGCAATGGGCTGCCATGCTCATCCTGCTCTATTTCATGGAAGGCGTGGTGCGGGCCTGGTCCGATCCGCAGCCGGCTTCGGCCGCCCTGGCCGGCGTTGAAATCCTGCTCTCCTTCATCTTCTACCTGTGCGCCATCCTCTATCTGCGTCCGGCCAAGCGGGCGGCCCGGCGCGCGGCCCGGCTTCGTGTCGAGCAGGAGCGTGCATGATGTCACCCCTGGATGTCCTGAAGGTAGACAACCGCTACGCGCGCCTGCCTGAAGTCTTCTATTCGCGGGTGGAGCCGCAGCCGCTGTCGCAGGCCCGCCTGTTTCATGTCAACCGCGAGTTTGCGCACGCGCTTGGCCTGTCGGACGCCTTGCTGGAGCACGATGATTTTCGCGCCGTGTGCGCGGGCGAGCGCCCGCTGCCCGGCGGCCAGACGCTGGCCGCCGCCTACAGCGGGCACCAGTTCGGCGTGTGGGCGGGCGCCCTGGGTGACGGCCGTGCCCACCTGCTGGGCGAGCTGTGCACCCCCGGGGGACGCTGGGAATGGCAGCTCAAGGGCTCGGGCCACACGCCGTATTCACGTATGGGCGATGGCCGCGCCGTGTTGCGCTCCTCGTTGCGCGAATACCTGGCCAGCGAAGCCATGGCAGGCCTGGGCATTCCCACCACGCGCGCGCTGGCCATCGTCGTCTCGCCCGACCCCGTGTATCGCGAAACAACGGAAACGGCGGCCATTGTCTCGCGCCTGTCGCCGAGTTTCGTGCGCTTCGGCACTTTCGAGCACGTCGCCCGCACGCCCGAGCATCTGCTGGCCCTGCTGGACCACGTCGTCGAGGACTTCTACCCGGAATGCTGCGCAGCAGAAGATGATGTCGATGCGCGCGCACTGTGCTTTCTGGATCAGCTTGTGGCACGCACGGCGCAGCTCATGGTGGACTGGATGTCAGTGGGCTTTTGCCATGGCGTGATGAATACCGACAATATGTCGGTGCTGGGTCTGACGCTGGATTACGGACCGTTCGGCTTCATGGATGGGTTTCGTGCCGACCATATCTGCAACCACAGCGATACCGAAGGGCGTTATGCCTGGAACCGCCAGCCCACCATGGCGCACTGGAACCTGTACCGGCTGGGTGCTGGCTTGCTGGGCCTGGGCGTGACGCAGGAGGCCCTGCGCGATGTGCTCGATACCTTCGGGCCGCGCTTCCAGGAGGCCTGGAAGATGCGCATGACGGCCAAGCTGGGACTGTTGTCGTGGCAGGAGGGTGATCAGGCCCTTGTCGATGCCTGGTGGCAGCTGCTGCATTCGCAGCGGGCGGATTTCACGCTCAGCTTTCGTCATCTGGCCACGGCGCCCGAAGCACCCGAGGCTTTTCTGGCGGGTTTCGAGGCGCCGGAAGCGGCGCGGCAGTGGCTGGGTGATTATCGCGCCCGCCTTGCACGTGACGCCCGGCCTGTGGCGCAGCGCCGCGATGCCATGAATGCCGTCAACCCGCTGTATGTGCTGCGCAATCACCTGGCGCAGCAGGCCATCACCGCGGCACAGCAGGGCGATGCCGGCGAGACCGAACGCCTGCTGATGCTGCTGCGCAAGCCTTTTGTCGAACATGAGAACGCCGCCGGCTATGCCGCGCCTGCACCGGCCTGGGCCCGCGACCTGCAGCTGAGCTGTTCGTCCTGAGCCGTGTTTTCTGATCTGTGTTTTCTGATCTGTCCTGTACAACACTGTTCAATATTCTGAATTCTGAAGCGAGCTGGATGCCATGTCTGGAAATACCCTGGGAAGCCTGTTTCGTGTGACCAATTTCGGCGAGTCGCACGGCCCCGCCATCGGCGCTGTCGTCGATGGCTGCCCGCCGGGCCTGGAGCTGGATGTGAAGGACATCCAGACCGAGCTGGACCGGCGCCGGCCGGGCACCTCGCGTCACGTGACCCAGCGCCGCGAGCCCGATACGGTCGAAATCCTCTCCGGCATTCATGAAGGGCGCACCACCGGAACACCCATCGCCTTGCTGATCCGCAACATCGATGCGCGCAGCAAGGATTACAGCGACATTGAAGATGCCTTCCGCCCGGGCCATGCCGACTACAGCTACTGGCACAAGTATGGCGAGCGCGACCCGCGCGGCGGCGGCCGCGCCTCGGCCCGGCTCACGGCGCCCACGGTGGCTGCAGCCGCCATCGCCCGCAAGTGGCTGACCCAGCACTACGGCACGCGTATCCGCGGCTATATGAGCCAGCTGGGGCCCATTCCCATTCCTTTCGAGACCTGGGATGCCGTCACCCGAAACCCCTTCCATGCGCCCAACGCCGGGCTGGTGCCCGAGCTGGAAGCCTTCATGGACCAGCTGCGCAGGGATGGCGATTCCGTGGGCGCGCGTATCGAAGTGGTGGCCGAAGGCCTGCCCGCCGGCTGGGGCCAGCCCATCTATGACCGGCTCGATGCCCGCATCGCCCACGCCATGATGGGGCTGAACGCCGTGAAAGGCGTATCCATCGGCGCCGGTTTCGGCGCGGTCAGCCAGCGCGGTTCCGAGCATGGCGACAGCATCACGCCCGACGGCTTCACCACCAACAACGCGGGCGGTGTGCTGGGCGGTATCTCCACGGGCCAGCCGATCACGGTGTCCGTCGCCATCAAGCCCACGTCGAGCATTCGCATCCATCGCGACACCATCAACAAGGCGGGCGAGCCGGTGTCGCTCCAGACCCTGGGCCGCCACGATCCCTGCGTGGGCATTCGTGCCACGCCCATCGTCGAAGCCCTGCTCGCGCTGGTACTCATGGATATGGCGCTGTGGCATCGGGCACAATGCGGTTAGGGCCGGTCCCGCCCCGTATGCCCCGATGTCGCCGGCGATGGCATAATGTCCGTTTCACCTTCATTCCTCTAAAGTTGGGTTAGCTTCATGGCGCAGACACTGTATGACAAGCTCTGGGACGCTCACGTCGTCCATCAGGAGCCGGATGGCACTTGCGTGCTCTATATCGACAAGCATCTCCTGCACGAGGTCACCAGCCCGCAGGCCTTTGAAGGGCTGGCACTGGCCGGGCGCAAACCCTGGCGCATCAGCGCCAACCTGGCGGTCTCGGATCACAATGTACCCACCACCCACCGCAGCGAAGGGATTGCGGATCCCGTCTCGCGCCTCCAGGTCGACACCCTGGACGAGAACTGCGACGAGCACGGCATCACCCAGTTCAAGATGGATGACATCCGCCAGGGCATAGTGCACATCATCGGCCCCGAGCAGGGCGCCACCCTGCCGGGCATGACGGTGGTCTGCGGCGATTCGCACACCAGCACCCACGGCGCCATGGGTGCCCTGGCATTCGGCATCGGCACGTCCGAAGTCGAGCATGTGCTGGCCACGCAGACCCTGCTCATGAAGAAGAGCAAGAACATGCTGGTGCGTGTGGAAGGCGAGCTGCCTTTCGGCTGCACCGCCAAGGACCTCATCCTGTACATCATCGGGCGCATCGGCACGGCCGGGGGCACGGGCTACGCCATCGAATTCGGCGGCAGCACGGTGCGCGCCCTCTCGGTCGAAGGGCGCATGACCATGTGCAATATGGCCATCGAGGCCGGCGCCCGCTCGGGCATGGTGGCCGTGGATGACAAGACCATCGATTATTTCGAAGGCCGTCCCTACTCCCCCAAGGGCGAGCAGTGGGACCAGGCGGTTGCCTACTGGCGCACCCTGCACTCCGACGAGGGCGCGCATTTCGACCGCATTGTCGAGCTCGATGCTGCCGACGTGCGTCCGCAGGTGAGCTGGGGCACGTCGCCCGAAATGGTGGTGTCCATCGAGGACAAGGTGCCCGATCCTGCACAGGTGGAAGATCCCGTGCATCGCAAGGGCATGCTCAGGGCGCTGGAATACATGGGTCTGGAGCCCAACACGCCGATGAAGGACATCGCCATCGACAAGGTCTTCATCGGTTCGTGCACTAATGCCCGCATCGAGGACCTGCGCGCCGCCGCCGCCGTGGCCAGGGGTCACAAGCTGGCTGCAAACGTGAAGCTGGCCATGGTGGTGCCGGGCTCGGGCCTGGTCAAGCGCCAGGCCGAGGAAGAGGGCCTGGACAAGATCTTCCTGGATGCCGGTTTCGAGTGGCGCGAGCCGGGCTGCTCCATGTGCCTGGCCATGAATGCCGACCGGCTGGAGCCGGGCGAGCGCTGTGCCTCCACGTCCAACCGCAACTTCGAAGGGCGCCAGGGGCAGGGCGGGCGAACCCACCTCGTCAGCCCGGCCATGGCGGCGGCTGCGGCCATTGCCGGTCATTTCACCGACGTGCGCACCTTCAGCTAGGAGTCCATCATGCAAGCATTCACGACACACAAGGGGCTGGTGGCGCCGCTCGATCGCGAAAACGTCGATACCGACCTCATCATTCCCAAGCAGTTCCTCAAGTCCATCAAGCGCACCGGCTTCGGTCCCAACCTGTTCGACGAGCTGCGCTATCTGGATCACGGCGAGCCCGGCATGGACAACAGCAAGCGTCCGCTGAATCCGGACTTCGTGCTGAACAAGCCGCGCTACGAAGGCGCGTCCATACTGCTGGGACGCAAGAACTTCGGCTGCGGCTCGAGCCGCGAGCATGCGCCCTGGGCCCTGCTGCAGTACGGCTTTCGCGCCATCATCGCGCCGTCGTTTGCCGACATCTTCTTCAACAACAGCTTCAAGAACGGCCTGCTGCCCATCGTCCTGCCGGAAGACACGGTCGATGCGCTCTTCCGTGAGGTCGAGGCGAATCCGGGCTATACGCTCAGCGTGGACCTGGAGCGTCAGAAAGTATGCGCGCCCGACGGTCAGGAATACGGCTTCGAGATCGATGGCTATCGCAAGCAGTCGCTGTTGCAGGGGCTGGACGAGATCGGCCACACGCTGGATCATGCCGAGCGTATCCGCGCCTTCGAAGCGCAGCGTCTTGGGCGCCATGCCTGGCTGGTATCCGCCGGCGACGAGGCCGTGGAGTCATGAGCGCACTCATCGCCGTGCTGCCGGGTGACGGCATAGGGCCCGAGATTGTGGAACAGGCCGTGCGCGTGCTGCGCGCACTGCCGATCGAGCTGGAGCTGCGCGAGGCGCCGGTGGGTGGCGCGGCCTACGATCGGGACGGCCATCCGCTGCCCGAAGCCACCCTGGCGCTGGCGCGCGAGGCAAAGGCGATACTGTTCGGCGCCGTGGGCGACTGGAAGTACGACGCCCTGGAGCGCGCGCTGCGTCCGGAGCAGGCCATTCTGGGTCTGCGCAAGGCGCTGCAGCTGTTCGCCAACCTGCGTCCGGCCATGCTCTTCGGGGAGCTTGCGGGCGCGTCCTCGCTGCGCCCTGAAATCGTTGCCGGGCTGGATATCCTCATCGTGCGCGAGCTCACAGGTGATATCTACTTCGGCCAGCCGCGCGGTGTGCGCGTGCTCGAGGACGGCCCTTTCAAGGGCGATCGCCAGGGTTACGACACCATGCACTACGCGCAGACCGAAGTGCGGCGCATCGCCCATGTGGCCTTCCAGGCGGCACGCAAGCGCAACGGGCGCCTGTGCAGCGTGGACAAGGCCAATGTGCTCGAAACGTCCCAGCTGTGGCGCGACGAGGTCATTGCCGTGGCCGCCGGGTATCCGGATGTCGAACTCTCGCACATGTACGTGGACAACGCCGCCATGCAGCTGGTGCGTGCGCCCAAGGAGTTCGACGTCATCGTCACCGGCAACCTCTTTGGTGATATCCTGTCCGACGCTGCAGCCATGCTGACCGGTTCCATCGGCATGCTGCCGTCGGCCTCGCTCAATGCGGGCAACCAGGGCCTGTACGAACCCATCCACGGCTCGGCGCCCGACCTTGCGGGCAAGGGCGTGGCCAATCCGCTGGCGACGATATTGTCGGCTGCCATGCTGCTGCGCTATTCGCTCGGACAGACCGAACTGGCAACGCGCATAGAGGCAGCGGTGAGTGATGTGCTGGCTCAAGGCCTGCGCACGGTCGACATCCAGGAAGACGGCTGTACGACAGTGAGCACGGCGCAGATGGGCGATGCCGTGCTAAAAGCATTAAAATAAGTGAAAACCCGAATTACCAACCTTTCAGATTGGATGTGACATGAGCCAGACGGTAGGCCTCGTTGGCTGGCGCGGCATGGTCGGGTCGGTCCTCATGCAGCGCATGCGTGAGGAAAACGACTTCAACCTGTTCGAGCCGGTCTTCTTCTCAACCAGCAACGCCGGCGGTGCCGCGCCTTCCTGGGCGCCGGGTGCCGGTCCCCTGTTTGACGCTTACGATATCGAGGCCTTGCGCAAGCTGCCCATCATCCTCACGGCGCAGGGCGGCAGCTACACCACTGTGGTCTATCCCAAGCTGCGTGCGGCGGGCTGGAACGGCGTCTGGATCGATGCCGCAAGCACGCTGCGCATGCAAGAAGATGCCATCGTCGTGCTCGATCCCGTCAACCGTCCCATGATCGATGCCGGACTGGCACGCGGCGTGCGCGCCTTCGTGGGCGGCAACTGCACGGTCAGCTGCATGCTCATGGGTCTGGCCGGCCTGTTCAACAACGATCAGGTCGAGTGGATGACCAGCATGACCTATCAGGCGGCGTCCGGCGGCGGGGCCCAGCACATGCGCGAGCTGCTCACGCAGTTCGGCCTGATCAACGCGGCGGTGGGCGAGCTGCTTGCCGACCCGGCCTCGGCCATTCTGGATATCGACCGTGGCGTCCTGCAGATCCAGCAGGATGGCCGCCTGCCCACCGAGCGTTTCGGTGTACCGCTGGCGGGCAACCTCATACCCTGGATTGACTCCGACCTTGAAAACGGCATGTCGCGCGAGGAATGGAAGGGCGGTGCCGAAACCAACCGCATCCTCGGGCGTGGTGAAGGCACGGATCAGCCCGCCATTCCCATCGACGGCCTGTGCGTGCGCATCGGCGCCATGCGCTGCCACAGCCAGGCGCTCACCATCCGCCTGCGCAATGACCTGCCCATGGACGAGATCGAGGACATGCTGCGCGAAGGTTCGGCCTGGGCGCGCGTGATCCCCAACGAGCGCGAAGCCACGATGCGCGAACTCACACCCGTTGCCGTCACCGGCACCATGAACATTCCGGTCGGACGCCTGCGCAAACTGTCCATGGGTCCGCGCTACCTGAGTGCGTTCACGGTCGGCGACCAGTTGCTGTGGGGGGCGGCAGAGCCCATCCGTCGCATGCTGCGCATCGTTCTGGGCGAGCTGTAACCATGGTCAAGGCTCAGCGCAGCCCCTCATCCTGTCTCCGGGAGCTGCGCCGGGCCGTCGTGGTCTGTGCGGGCGCCGCCGGCATCGTCCTTGCCATGCCCCTGCAGGCGGCCAGCTTCGGTCATGCCCGCCTGGCATCGGCCCCCGGTCAGCCGCTGGGCATCGACATCCCGGTTTCACAGCTTACGGCAGAGGATGCCGTCGGCCTGCGCGTGGTGCCGGCCCCCGAAGCGCAGTGGACGCAGGCCGGCCTCGTGCCGCCCGTGCCGCTGGCGTCGATTCGCGGTCGGCTCCTGCCCGGCCCCGTGCCGGGCTCGCTGCGCCTGCATGTCAGCTCCGCCGAAATCTTCAATCAGCCGATTGCCGATCTTCTGCTCGATGTGCATACGGCCAGCGGTGTCCATCGCTACCAGGTCAGCGTGCTCGCGCGTGACGGGGGCGCCTCGCTGCGTGCGCCCGAGGCCGATCCCGGCGCCGCCGATGTGGCGGGGCGGCCGGGCCGGGGCGATGTCCTGGCATCCTCTGTGGATCAGCCCGCCATCCGCGTGCGCAAAGGCGACACCATGTTTGCCATCGCCCGGCGCCACGCCGTACAGGGCGTCAGCGTCTATCAGATGATGATTGCGCTGCAGCGGGCCAATCCCCGGGCCTTCATCGAAAACAACCTGAATCTGGTGCGGGCGGGCGCCGAGCTGCGCATGCCCGACCGTAGTGCACTGACGGCAATTTCCGATCGTGAGGCGCGACGCCTGTTCCATGAGCAGGTCGTGGCTTTCCAGCGCTATCGCGAAGGCCGGCGCGGCCAGCCCGAGCCGGCGCCGGAGATCGCGCCCGTGATCGAGGCGGCGGAAGTGCCGGAGGCGGAGCCTGCAGCAGAAGAAGAAGTACCGGTGATATCGAATATTCCGCCCGAGCAGGTGGGCGGCGGCGATCGCCTGCGACTGTCCAGCGGGCGTGTGGCGCCGTCGGCAACGACCAGCGCACAGCAGGAAACACCGGTGGCCGGAGCGCTTTTCAATCAGTCAGCCCAGTCAGCCCAATCAGCCGTTGCCGAGCTTGGCAACAGTGTGGCCCAGAACCTGGCCGCCGGCATCTCGCGTGACGCCCATGCCGCGGATGCTGTTCCGGGCGATGCGACGCCGGCAGCGTCCGGTGCGCCTGTCGCTGCATCCCCGGGTGACGCCGGGCGGCATATCGCTGCTCCCGCCGTGAGCGCAGAAGGGGTTGGCAGGCGCACCGGCGATCCCGTATCGACCGCTGCAGCCACTGCCGTGGCCGCCGCCGAGGCGGCGCGCGCCGCTACCGGTGAAGTCACGCCGGCGGATGCGGCAGCGCCCGCGCCCGCAGCTGCAGCGCCCGCAGCCGCAACTCCCGCAGTCGCGACCCCCGCAGCTGCAGTTCCCACAGCCGCAGCGCCCGCCGCGGCGACGGATGATGGTACGGCCGATGACGATCGCGTTGCCCTCGAGAAAGAGACGCAGGATGCACGTGACCGGGTCTCCCTGCTCGAAGAGAATGTTCGCAATCTGAACAAGGCCCTGCAGTCCCAGGGCGAGGCCGCCAAGGATCTGGTTGTAGATGGTGCCATTGGCCTGCGCCAGTCGCTCACTGAAATGGCCACAGCCGTCACTGAAGCCACGATTGGCGACGAGCCAGGGGATGATGATACCGCTGAGAAGCCGGCTGCAGCTGTAGCCGGCGAGCCCCTGACAACGCCATCGACGCCACCGGCGGCATCCGCAGAAGCGTCCCGGGCCGCATCCGAATCGCCAACGGCGCCGTCGCCGGTTGCCGGCGCAGCAACACCGGATGCGGCGCCCGCCACAGCGCCGGCGCCCGAGACGACTGCACCGGTCACTGTCGCACCGGCATCCGGGCCGGCCACCGACAAACCGGCTCCGGCAGCGTCTGCCGCACCGGCCGCATCCCAGGCGCCTGCAACAGCATCGCCTTCGGCGACCGGGCAGGCATCACGTACACCGCTGCTGCGCGAATGGCTGTTGCCCGGCATGGCCGGCATCATTGGCCTGCTGCTGCTCGTCATTGTCTGGCTGCTGCGCCGGGCCACGCGCATGCGCGGACAAGCGCCGGATCACGTGACGCCCGAGATGGTGAAGGAGCGTCTGGAAGGCATATCCCTGGATCTGGACGACGATCCCCGGCGATAGGTCATGCGCATTGCCCTGGGCCTGAGCTACGAGGGTTCCGCCTATCACGGCTGGCAGGTACAGCCGCAATGCGCCAGCGTCCAGGCCGCACTTGAAAAGGCCTTGTGCGCTTTCCTGGATGAGCCGGTCAGCACGATTTGCGCCGGGCGCACGGACGCTGGTGTGCACGCCCTGAATCAGGTGGTGCATCTGGATACCGGTGCGCAGCGCGACCCGCATGCCTGGCTGCGCGGGCTGAATGCGCTGCTGCCCCCCAATATCGCCGTGCAGTGGATGCGGCCGGTGGCTGACGATTTTCATGCGCGCTTCGATGCGCGCGGGCGACACTACCTGTATGTAATCCACTATGCGCGCCTGCGCTCTCCGTTCTGGCACGGCCGGGCGGGCTGGGTGTATCGCGATCTTGATGTGGCGGCCATGCGGGATGCGGCGCACGTGCTGGTGGGCGAGCATGATTTCAGCAGTTTCCGCTCCTCGCAGTGCCAGGCGCACAGCCCCGTGCGCGCGCTGCACGCCCTGGATATCCGCGAGCGTGGCAGCGCCATTGTGCTCCACTTTCACGGCAATGCCTTCCTGCATCACATGGTGCGCAACATCGTCGGCAGCCTGGTCTACGTCGGGCTGGGGCGCCGGCCTGTGTCCTGGATGGCGGAGCTGCTGGCCTGCCGCGACCGGCGTCAGGCCGCGCCCACGTTTTCCGCGGCCGGGCTCTATCTGGCCGATGTGCACTATCCCGCCGAAGCGGGGTTGCCCGGAGCCACGGTACGCGAGCGCATGCTTGCCCTGACCGGCTTCGATCCGGGTGCCACCGGGAATTACCAGGAGTAACCGCAGGCTGAATACTGTTAGAATCGTCAAGTTTACGACCCGATCTGACTGTGCATCTGGCGGTCTTCACACAAGAGGTTTTCCCAGCCCAATGAAATTGCTGCTCCGGCTGTCGGCGCTCATCGATGCCCTGAATACCTGGGTGGGGCGCAGCGTGACCTGGCTCACGCTCATCGTGGTGCTCATCAGCGCCACCAATGCCGTCATCCGCAAGGTCTTTCATGTGAGCTCCAACGCCTGGCTGGAGCTGCAGTGGTATCTCTTCGGAGCCATCTTCCTGCTGGCCGCCGGCTATACCTTCCTCAAGAACGAGCATGTGCGCGTTGATGTGCTCTCGCAGCGTTTCCCGCGCCGCACCCAGGTGTGGATAGAGGTGCTGGGCATCATCTTCTTCCTGCTGCCGGCGTGCCTGCTGGTGTTCTGGCTGGCCCTGCCGTTCTTCTACGAATCCTTCATCCTGTTCGAAAAATCCTCGAACACGGGCGGGCTCATACGCTGGCCGGTCAAGCTGCTCATCCCCCTGGGATTTGCGCTGCTCATTCTGGCCGGCCTGTCGCACCTCATCAAATGCATTGCCTTTCTCGCGGGCAGCGGCCCTGATCCGCTGGCCATTGTCGAAGGGCGCTCGGCCGAGGAAATCCTTGCCGACGAGATCCGCGAGAAGGCGGAAGCGATGGAGCAGGGCGCAGCAGGCAACGACACGGCCGGGAAAGCATAGCCATGGAGTTCATCATCGACAATATGGCGCCGATCATGTTCATCAACCTGATCGCGTTCCTGTTGCTGGGCTTTCCCGTGGCGTTCACGCTGGCGGCCACCGGCGTGCTCTACGGCGTCATTGCCATCCAGCTGGACCTGATGCCGCCGCTGCTGTTCCAGGCCCTGCCGCAGCGCATCTTCGGCATCGTTTCCAACGACACGCTGCTGGCCGTGCCATTCTTCACGTTAATGGGGCTGATCCTTGAACGCTCGGGAATGGCAGAGGATCTGCTCGACACCATAGGCCAGCTGTTTGGCCCCCTGCGCGGCGGCCTTGCGATTGCGGTGGTGGTAGTGGGTGCCATGCTGGCGGCCACCACCGGCGTGGTATCGGCCTCGGTCATCTCCATGGGACTGATCTCGCTGCCCATCATGCTGCGCTATGGCTACGACCGGCGCCTGGCCACCGGCGTCATCGCCGCTGCCGGCACGCTCTCGCAGATCATTCCGCCGTCGCTGGTGCTGATCATCCTCGCCGACCAGCTGGGGCGCTCCATTGGCGATATGTATCGCGGCGCCATGCTGCCCGGCCTGCTGCTTGCCGGCAGCTACGTGGCCTATGTCGTCGTGCTGTCCATGCTCAGGCCCAGTGCCGCGCCGGCCCTGCCGCGTGAAGCACGGGTCTACGACAAATCCGATGGCGGCCGCGGACTAGTGTCGCTGGGCGTGCTGACCCTGATTGCCTCCACGGTGGCCGGCTTTGGCACGCAGCACTATTTCCGTGAACACACGCAGATCCCGCTGGACGAGCGCGTCGTCATCACTTTGCTGGTCTGGGGCACAACGGCTTTCATCATTGCGCTGGCCAACCGCGTCCTGCGCCTGCGATGGCTCTCGCCCATTGCCGAGCGCGTCACTTTCGTGATGATTCCGCCGCTCTTCCTGATCTTTCTGGTGCTGGGCACCATCTTCATCGGCGTGGCCACGCCGACCGAGGGCGGGGCCATGGGCGCGGTGGGGGCGCTGGCGATGGCGGTGCTGCGCGGGCGCTTCAGCTGGCTGCTGTTGCGCCAGGCGATGGAAACCACCACGCGGCTGTCCTGCTTCGTCATCTTCATCCTGGTGGGCTCCACCATATTCAGCCTGAGCTTTCGCGGCATCAACGGCGACCTGTGGGTCGAGAGTCTGCTCACCGCCGTACCGGGCGGGCAGTGGGGCTTCCTGATTGTCGTCAGCCTGCTCACCTTCTTCCTGGCCTTCTTCCTGGATTTCTTCGAGCTGGCCTTCATCATCGTGCCGCTGCTGGGTCCCGTGGCCGATAAGATGGGCATAGACCTGATCTGGTTCGGCGTGCTGCTGGCGGTGAACATGCAGACGTCCTTCATGCACCCGCCATTCGGCTTTGCGCTGTTCTACCTGCGCTCGGTGGCGCCGCGCAGTGATTATCACGACCGCGTCACGGGCAAGCTCATCCCGCGCATCACCACCGGGCAGATCTACTGGGGTTCCGTGCCTTTCATCCTCATCCAGATCGCCATGGTCGCCGCCGTGATGGTGTTTCCCGGCATGGTCACGCACTACAAGCATGATGCGCCTACCGTCGATCCCTCGACCATAGAATTCACCACGGATGACAGCTTCAGTCTGGATATGTACGGTGATGACTCGGGCGGAGGCTTCCAATAGCAATGGCGCAGAAGCAAGGGCAGGGGCATCGTACCAGGGTGAAGTTCTGCGGGCTCACGCGTGAGCAGGATGTGGATGCCGCCGTGCAGGCGGGCGCAGATGCCGTTGGCTTCGTGTTCTATCCGCCCAGCAAGCGGGCCGTGAGCGCCGAACGCGCGGCCGGGCTGCGCCGGCGGGTGCCGGCTTTCGTCACCGTGGCGGCCCTGTTCGTGAATGCCGAGCCCGACTGGATTCGCACCGTCTGCGAGGCAGTCAACCCCGATCTGCTGCAATTTCATGGCGACGAGACGCCGGTGCAGTGCGAGGCCGCCGGCCGGCGCTATATCCGCGCCTTCCGCGTGGGCGGGCCGGGGCTGGATACGGCCGAGGCCGTGCTTGCACACGCACGGCAATTCCGTGGCGCCGCCGGCTGGCTGTTCGACAGTGACAGCCAGGGCTATGGCGGCAGCGGCCACGGCTTCGATCATCATCTGCTTGATGCCGTGTTTGCCGACCCGCAGTCACGCCCCGTGATCCTGGCCGGTGGCATGCGCAGTGACACGCTTCAGGACGGCCTGGCGGCATGCCCGGCATTTGCCGTGGACGTGAGCAGCGGCATCGAGGATGCGCCCGGAATCAAGTCCGCCGAACGCATGCAGGCCTTCATGCGCAGTCTGCGCGCCAGCGACGCCGCGCGGCTTTGACAATCCCGGCAGGCCACACGTATAATCTGCCCTTCTTGGTTAAGGCGGTTAGCTCAGTTGGTTAGAGCGCTACGTTGACATCGTAGAGGTCGCTGGTTCGAATCCAGTACTGCCTACCACTCAAGACACCCGCGAAATGAAGCGCCGCTTATGCGGCGCTTTGCTGTTTCCGGGTCGGAAATTGCATCGTGCATCGGCAACTTATCCATCAGCGGCCAGAACGCCCGTCCTGATACGCAAAGTATTTCATGATGGCAGGCATGAACCACGGCTTGCCGAAGTAACCGGGAACGTAGCGATAGCGACGATCGAAGGGCGTCTCAGCCTCGGCGTCCATGCCCAGGGCTTTCATCGCGACCTTGTGGCCCAGGTAGGGCATCATGACGACTCCGCTGCCGCAGCAGCCCCCTACGTAGTGGATGCCCCGGTGCGTGGTGATATGCGGCGTCACATCGAAGGTATAGGCCACAAAGCCGGCCCATGAGTGTGTGATGGCCGCTGATTCGAGCTCGGGAAACACGCTGATCATCTGCCCGCGCAGTGCCATGGTGCGTTGGACGATGTCGTTTATCTCGGTGGCGCCGGCACGCCCGCCAAACAGGATGCGCCGGCCATCGGGCGAGCGCCGGAAGTAGTTGTGCAGATTGCGCGTGTCGCCCATCTGGCGATTTTGCGGAATCAGGCGTTCGGCCAGATCCGGGGGCAGTGGTTCGGTGGCGATGATCTGGCTCTGTACCGGAACGATGCGCCGGGCCAGCCAGCGATCCACCGCGCCGGTATAGGCGTTTATGGCCATGATGACCGACCGTGCCCGAACCGGCCCGCGCGTTGTGCGCACCTGAAAAGGCGCATGCGAGGGCGCGTGCGTGTTGTGTACGCCGGTCACCGGCGTCTGGTCGGCAAACTGTACGCCCAGCCCGCGTGCGGCCATGAACAGGCCCTGATGCCATTTTCCGGGATCGATATTGCCTTCACCCGGCGTGTAGCGCCCGCCATGATAGGCGTCTGTGCCGATGATGTTGCGCAGCTCGCTCCTGGGGATCATCTGCGCTTCATACTCGCGTTCGCGCCGGCGTATCTCCAGGTCCGCCGCCAGGGATTCATAGTCGGCGGGGTTGTGCGCAGCCATCAGGCGGCCGGTAATGCGGTAATCGCAATCGATGTTGTGTTCGGCGATCAGCTGGCGCAGATAGCGGTGGGCGTCGCGGGTGGCATCGTAGAAACGATTGGCGTGCTCCTTGCCGTATTTGCGAAGCATGCCACTGTAGGACAGGCGCAAGCTCTCGCCCACGGCACCGCCATTGCGCGTGCTGGCGCCTTCACCGATCCGGCCGGATTCGATGACCAGAACCGAGGCACCCGCCTTTGCCGCGCTGATGGCGGCTGACAGGCCTGCATAGCCAGAACCGACGATGGCGATATCGACTTGTTCCGGCAATGGTTCCTGTGTCAGCTCCGGCCGTGGCGTGGCTTCCCACCAGTAGGGCGTGGACGAAGGGGGGTTGTCGCGAATGTGCTGGATGTCCATGTGCTTTGCTGGTGTTTGTTATTGTGATTGCTCTCGTGATGGCCACTGCCTGGCTGCATGCAGTACGCGTAGCATACGTACCAGATCACCAGTCACGTCATAGATCAGTATGTAGTTCTGGTGCGCTACCAGCTCGCGGGTGCCAGCGACACGACCAGGCCGGCCAAGGCCGGGATGATCGATCAGGCGACCAGCCTTCTCTTCAAACAGCTCATCAAGGGCCAGAGCAGCGATTGGGTTGTCGGCCTCAATGTAGTCATAAATTGTTTCGCGGTCTTGTATGGCTTCGGGCGTCCAGCCCAGTTCCATCATTCAGATGCTTCAAGCCGGCGGCGTGTGACAGCGCGACGGGCTGCAAACCTGGCTTCGACCTCGGACGCCGGCACCAAGCGGCCGGCATTGGCCGAGTCCAGGCCGGCTTTCACTTCGCGACGGAGCCAAGCATCATGCTCGGCTACTTCTTGCTGCTTTTGTACGAATTCTCGCATGAAGTCGCGCAGGAGCTGCGCGCCGGTGCGATCACGAGCCTTGGCGGCTGTAGCGAATTCGTTTTTCAGGGCTTTGTCGACCCGGAAGGTAAAGGTTGTTTCGCGCATAGCGCTACTCTCATGTGTTACACAATAAGTGCATGGTGGCACATCGTGAGTTGCAATGCAACTGTCTCGAAACGGTGCGTCAGGACTGGAAACTCGCAGCCTCGCAGCCTCGCATACCGCGCTATCTGTGCCGCCATTTTCTCCCTTCTCCAGACCGCCTCCAAACCATTGGAACACCGCCCCAACACCCCCCACCATCGTGCTTTCCCTGACCGACACCCCCTTCACCTTCCGTTACACTTCCCGGTTGAGAAAGGGAGACTCGCATGGAGGTCCTGTACACACCGGGAGCGCGCATTCAGGTGCGCGATGCCCTGTGGCGCATCAAGCGGGTGGATCAGGTGGGCGGGCAGGGCAGGCTGCTGACCTGCGACGGTCTGTCCGAGCTTGTTAATGGCCGCGAGGCCCGGTTCTGGACCACCATAGAGCCTGAGATCCGTGTACTGGATCCCGCGCGGCGATGGACGTCATCCCCTTCCAGCTGGAGCCGGCGGTCCAGGCGCTGGAGCAGCCCAGGGCGCGCATTCTCATTGCCGACAGCGTTGGCCTGGGCAAGACCCTGGAAGCTGTCGTCCTCACGCGGCTGGATTCCCAGGGCCTGCAGCGTGTGCGCCACCGCATTCCGGGCAATCACAACCCCTTCCATTATTTCGATCGCTCCATCATGTCCATAGACACGCTCAAGCAGGACATCGAATACCGGCATTATCTGGAGCGTGCCTACTGGGACATCATCATCATCGATGAGGCGCACAACGTGGCCGAGCGCGGCAGTGGCTCGCAGCGCGCCCGCCTGGCCAATCTGCTGTCGCGTCGCTCGGACACGCTCATCATGCTGTCCGCCACGCCTCACGATGGCAAGCCAGAGAGCTTCGCCAGCCTGATGAATATGCTCGATCCAACGGCCATTGCTGATCCGTCGGACTACGCCAGCGAGGACTTTTCCCATAAGGGGCTGGTCGTGCGCCGCTTCAAGCACGATGTGCGCGAGCAGTTGAAGGGCAACTTCCCCGAACGCCGGATTGCCACGCTGCGCACGCCCGCTACCGCGCCCGAGGAGCATCTGCACGAAGTGCTGGCGGGCAGCCGCTTCAGCACGCTGCGCGGCACGGGCGGCGCCCAGCTGTTTGCCACCAACCTGTCCAAGGTGCTGTTTTCCAGCCCGGCGGCGCTCATCAGCATGGTGGACAACCGCCTGCGTCGCTTCCGAAGGCATCAACCTGCATCATCTGAGCCACAAGATGGTGCATTTCGACATTCTCTGGTCGAAAAAGACCGGCAGGCCGGCAAAAACGTCAGGGATCCCAGCGAATGCAGCCAGGAGGAGGGTGAGGCGCTCACCGCCCAATACATGGAGCGCGAGCCCGAGGGCGATCAGGAGGGCGATCAAGATAACGCGCGCCATTGCCGGTCTGTTCGTATCCTGCCACGGCCGGCCCAGTCCCTGGTTGACGCGAGCGGTATAATCAGGGATTTGAGAGAGAACCCCCTAGGATACCCCCACCAATGCTTCAGATTACTCTGCCCGATGGCTCCCAGCGCGATTTTCCGGGGCCGGTCACCGTGGGCGAGGTGGCACACGCCATCGGCACCGGTCTGGGCAAGGCTGCCCTGGCCGGACGCATACGTACGAACGACGGGCCCGGTCGCCTGGTTGACACCTCGCACCTCATCGAGCAGGATGCCACGCTGGAAATCGTCACCGCGCGTGACGCCGATGGCCTGGATCTGCTGCGTCACTCCACAGCCCACCTGCTGGCCTATGCGGTCAAGGAGCTGTTCCCCGAGGCGCAGGTCACCATCGGCCCGGTCATAGAGAACGGGTTCTACTACGACTTTTCCTATCACCGTCCCTTCACGCCCGAAGATCTCGAAGCCATCGAGAACAAGATGCACGAGCTTGCCCGGCGCAATGAAGAGGTCACGCGCGAGGTTTGGGACCGCAATGAGGCGGTGGATTTCTTCCGTGGCATCGGTGAGGAGTACAAGGCCGAGATCATTGCCTCCATCCCCGGCGCAGAAACGATCACGCTGTACCGCGAAGGCGATTTCATCGACTTGTGCCGAGGCCCGCACGTGCCGTCCACCGGCCACCTGAAGGTGTTCAAGCTGATGAAGGTGGCGGGCGCCTACTGGCGCGGCGACAGCAACAACGAGATGCTGCAGCGCATCTACGGCACGGCCTGGGCCAGCAAGCAGGATCAGGACGCCTACCTCACCATGCTGGAGGAGGCCGAGAAGCGTGACCACCGCCGCCTGGGGCGTGAGCTGGAGCTGTTCCACTTCCAGGAAGAGGCCCCTGGCCTGGTGTTCTGGCATCCCAAGGGCTGGACGCTGTGGCAGCAGGTCGAGCAGTACATGCGCGCCGTCTACCGTGACAACGGCTATCAGGAAGTGCGGGCGCCGCAGATCCTCGACCTGTCGCTGTGGAAGAAGACGGGCCACTGGGACAACTACGCGGAAAACATGTTCACGACCGAGTCCGAGAACCGCGTCTACGGCGTCAAGCCCATGAACTGCCCGGGCCATATCCAGATCTTCAATGCCGGCCTGCATTCCTATCGCGAGCTGCCCATCCGCTACGGCGAGTTCGGCATGTGCCACCGCAACGAGCCTTCGGGTTCGCTGCACGGCATGATGCGCGTGCGCGGCTTCACCCAGGACGATGGCCACATCTTCTGCACCGAAGATCAGCTGCAGGCCGAATGCGCGGATTTCACCGCCTTGCTGCAGCGCGTCTACAAGGACTTCGGCTTCGACGAAATCCTCTACAAGATGGCCACGCGCCCGGAAAAGCGCATCGGTTCGGATGCTGTCTGGGACAAGGCCGAGCAGGCGCTCATCGCCAGCCTGGAGCAGACGGGCTGCGAGTTCGAGCTGTCGCCGGGCGAGGGCGCCTTCTATGGCCCCAAGATTGAATACACGCTCAAGGACGCCATTGGCCGGCACTGGCAGTGCGGCACCATACAGGTGGATTTCTCCATGCCCGAGCGCCTGGGCGCCGAGTATGTGGATGCCGAAGATCAGCGGCGCACGCCCGTCATGCTGCACCGTGCCATCCTGGGTTCCTTCGAGCGTTTCATCGCCATGCTGATCGAGAACCACGCCGGTGCACTGCCGGCATGGCTGGCGCCCGAACATGCCGTTGTGTGCTCGATCTCGGAACGCTTTGCGGATTATGCTGCAGAAGTCGCGAAAACGCTGGAAGGGCAGGGTTTTCGGGTCTCGGCAGATTTGCGTGCGGAAAAGATCAACCGTAAAATCCGTGAACACAGTCTGCAGAAACTGCCCTACATCCTGGTCGTCGGCGAAAAGGAACGCGACAGCGGCCAGGTAGCGGTTCGTGCCCGTGGCGGGCACAACCTGGGCACCATGACACTGGCTGAATTCAGCGAGCGTCTCACGCATGACATCACAAGCCGTACGGCGGGCACTGTGCCGGCCGAGGCATCAAGTCAACATTGACACAGGAGTCCTAGACATCGCAACCGAAAAAGCTCATCGCATCAATGGAGAAATTCGTGCTCCGGAGGTGCGTCTCATAGGGCCGGATAGTGAACAGCTTGGAGTGGTAAAGCTGTCGGAGGCCCTTCGGCAATCAGAAGAACTCGAAGTGGATCTGGTAGAGATTGCGCCCAACGCCACTCCGCCCGTCTGCCGCCTGATGGATTACGGGAAGTTCCGCTATCAGGAGCAGAAGCGACAGCAGGAAGCGCGTGCCCGCCAGAAAATCATACAAGTCAAGGAAGTCAAGTTCCGTCCCGGCACCGACGAAGGTGACTACCAGGTGAAGATGCGCAACCTGCGCCGCTTCATCGACGACGGAGACAAGGTCAAGGTCACGTTGCGGTTCCGGGGGCGCGAAATGGCGCACCAGGAGCTGGGCATGCGCGTGCTCGAGCGGGTTCGCGATGACATGATCGAGCTTGCCCAGGTCGAGGCCATGCCCAAGCTGGAAGGTCGCCAGATGGTGATGGTACTGGCACCCCGGCGCAAGTAAGCCCCGCGGCGCAGGCCGCTTTCCGGAAGAATGACCATGCATGTGCTGTTCATCATTGATCCCCTGCCAGGCTTCAGCGCCTGGAAGGATACCTCCCTGTCCATGATGCAGGCGCTGGTCGCGCGCGGTCACACCATCAGCGTGACCGAGACCAAGGACATGTTCATCGACGCCGGTGAAGTGCGCTGTCTGGCCCAGGCCATCCGTCTGGTGGACGGCGCCGACCTGCATGGCACCGACTGGTGGCGGGACGAAGGCGAGCCGCAGGACAGTGCCCTGCAGACCTTCGATGCCGTGCTCATGCGCAAGGATCCGCCGTTCGACCTTGAATACTTCTACGCAACGCACATGCTGGATCTGGCGGCGTCGCGCGGTGCGCGTGTCTTCAACTCCGGCGCGGCCCTGCGCGACCACCCGGAAAAGCTCGCCATCATGGAGTTCTCGCAGTTCACCGCGCCCACGCTGGTGAGCCGCGACATGGCGCGACTGCGGGCCTTCCACGCGCAGCACGGCGACATCGTCGTCAAGCCGCTGGACGGCATGGGCGGCACGGGCGTGTTCCGCATCACGGCCCAGGACGGCAACCTTGGGGCCATTCTCGAGATGCTGACCGATTACGGGGCGCGCAGCATCATGGCGCAGCGCTATATCCCCGACATCACCCGGGGCGACAAGCGCATCATCATCATCGACGGCAAGCCCATGCCGTATTCGCTGGCGCGCATCCCGCAGCCGGGCGAAACGCGCGGCAATCTGGCGGCGGGCGGCGAGGGCGTGGCCCAGCCGCTGACCGAGCGCGACCTGGAAATCGCCCAGGCCATAGGCCCGAGGCTGGTGCGTCGCGGCCTGCTGCTCATCGGTCTGGACGTCATCGGTGACTACCTCACCGAGATCAATGTCACCAGTCCCACCTGCTTTGTCGAGATTGCCCAGCAGACGGATTGCAATGTGGCATTGCACTTCGCACTGGCACTGGAAAAGGCGGTAGGCCTGGAGCCGGGATGAGCCGGGTTGTCCTCGTGATGCATGCGCCGCTGGCCACGGCCTTTGCGCAATGCGCGGAGCATGTGCTGGGGGCGCCCGCCCCCGTGTGCGTCATCGATGTGAGCCCGGATGATGAGCCGTCAGCCATCCATGACCGTGTGCTGGAATGCCTGCTGCGCGCGCCGCATCAGTCCTGCCTGGTGCTGTGCGACCTGTATGGCGCCACACCGTTCAACAATGCCTGCCGTGCCGTTGCCAGCGCACGCGAGCAGGGCGTGCAGGCCAGTCTGGTGAGCGGCGCCAATCTGAATATGGTGCTCAAGGCACTCACCGACAAGACCGATCCGGAGCATCTGAACGAACGCGTCCTGAGCAGTGCGCTGCGCGGCATTGTGTGCCCGGCCGAGACCGGAGACGACTGAGCGTGAGCGCACGGGAAGGGGAGCAGCGGATGAAAGCGATCGACATCGTCATCAGCAATCGCCTGGGACTGCACGCCCGGGCAGCCGCCAAGCTGACCCAGCTGGCAGGGCGTTTTTCCGGCGACATCCATATCTCCCGCGATGGGCGCCGGGTGAACGCCAAGAGCATCATGGGCGTCATGATGCTGGCGGCGGGCATGGGCGTGCGCGTGCGCGTGGACGCCGACGGCGCAGATGCGGACGAGGCCCTGGCCGCCATCCGCGAGCTGTTCGAATCCCGTTTCGGTGAAGATCAATGAATAAGCCGGGGCCCATGCTGTGCATGCAGGGCCAGGGCGTGGCCCAGGGTGTGAGCATAGGCCGTGCCGTGGTCATGACGGCGGCGGCACTCGAGGTGGCTCACTACCGCATCGCCCCGGCCGATGTGGAGCGCGAGTGCGCGCGCCTGCACAGCGCCATACAGACGGCGCGCGCCGAGCTTGATCACCTGGCTGATAACCTGCCGCCCGATGCGCCGCGCGAGCTGGGTCCGCTGCTCAACGTGCACAGCCTGCTGCTGGCCGATCCCCTGTTGGGCGAAGACGTGTGCACCCTGATCCGCACCCAGCATACGAATGCCGAATGGGCGCTCTCGTCCCAGGGCCAGCTGCTCGTGGAGCAGTTCACCGTCATGACCGACGACTATCTGCGCGAACGCGGTGCCGACGTGCGCCAGGTCATAGAGCGTGTGCTGCGCGTGCTGTCGGGTGCGCCGCCGGCCATGCTGCCCACGCATGCCGAGGCCGGGCCCGACGAGGCGCTCATCGTGGTGGCCCGCGATATTTCCCCGGCCGACATGCTGCGCCTGCGTGACGGCCGCTTCAGCGCCTTCCTGACCGATCTGGGCGGTCCGGCGTCGCATACCGCCATCCTGGCGCGCAGCATGAATGTGCCGGCCGTGGTCGGCCTGGGCCTGTGCCGCTCGCTGGTGCGCGATGGCGATCTGCTGGCGGTTGACGGCGCCTGCGGCGCAGTGATGGTGAACCCGTCCGAGCGCGTGCTCGAGCAGTTCATCGCGCGCCGCGATGCCCAGGAGCGCGAACGCCGCGCACTGGCCGGCCTGCGCGACATGCCGGCGCAGACGCGTGACGGCATTGCCGTGCAGCTGCATGCCAACATCGAGTTGCCGGAAGAGGCGGCGGACGCGCTGCATGCCGGCGCCCAGGGGATTGGCCTGTTCCGTACCGAATTCCTGTTCATGGGCCGCGCACAGCCGCCAGGTGAAGAGGAGCAGGTGCAGGCCTATTCGCGCGTGCTCAAGACCATGGGTGGGCGCCCTGTTACCATACGCACGCTGGACATCGGCGCAGACAAGACACTGGACTCGGACGAGACCGTCGCCACCAACCCGGCCCTGGGCCTGCGTGCCATCCGCTACTGTCTGGCCAACCCCGAGATGTTTGCCACCCAGCTGCGTGCCATACTGCGCGCTTCCCGCCATGGCCATGTGCGCATCCTCATCCCCATGCTCACGAGCATGGACGAGGTGTTCGCCACGCGCCAGGCGCTGGCTGCCGCAGCCGAACAGCTGCGTGCGCGCGAGCCGGATCTGGTGCCCGACTTCACGCTGGGTGCCATGGTGGAGACGCCCGCCGTGGCCATTGCGGTCGAGCCTTTTGCCGAGGCACTGGACTTTCTGTCCCTGGGCACGAACGATCTCATCCAGTACACGCTGGCGGTTGACCGGGCGGATCGCGAGGTGGCGGCGCTGTATGATCCCCTGCATCCGGCGATCCTGCGTCTCATCTCGCACGTGATCAACGCCGGCGAGCGTCTGGACAAACCCGTGGCCATGTGCGGCGAGATGGCGGGCGACGTACGTCTGAGCCGGCTGCTGCTGGGGCTGGGGCTGACAACGTTTTCCATGCACGCCCAGCAGCTGCCGCACGTGAAGCGCGAGATCATGTCGGCCCATACCACTGCCTTGCGCTACTCGGTCGCCTCGGCGCTGAACCGGGCGCAGCGCATCGATCCGGCCGGCCTGTCGGACGGAACCGACTGAAACGGACCGTATGGAACCATCAGGAGAAAGTCATGAATCAACGCAGCGACTGGTTCGAAGAATTTCAGCGCAATGTCTCGGAGCTGTTTGCACGCAGCCCGGCAGCCGACATAGAGCGCAACATCAAGGCGCTGATGGCGCAGACCTTTGCCCGGCTTGACCTGGTCACGCGCGAGGAGTTCGAGGTACAGAAGACCCTGCTCGAGCGTGCCCTGACGCGCATTGCCACACTGGAGCAGCGCATCGCCGCCCTGGAAGCGCAGCAGGCGGGCGCAGCACCGTCCGATCCTGCCGACAGCGCCGGCTGAGCGTTTTCGCCATACCCCGCAGTTCTGCGAGGATGAAGGGGTCACGCCTGCGCTTGTCGTGCGCGGTGTGTGCCGCCATACTGCCCTGGTCAGTCATGCCTGTACCGGGGGTTTCATGTCGCTTGCCGTTCTGGCCGGCCTGGCGCTGGCCGGGCTTGATCCGCTGCCTGTGCGCATCGAAGTGCACCTTGGCGGCGGCCTGCCGTCATTTCAGGTGGTTGGCCAGATTGATGCCGGTCTGCGCCAGGCCCGCGAGCGCGTGCGCTGCGCCATCACGAGCAGCGGTTTCCGTTTTCCGGGCGGACGCATCACGGTGAATCTGGCGCCTGCCGGCCTTGCCGGGGATGCAGCCATCTTCGATCTGCCCATTGCCGTTGGCCTATTGCTGGCCTCGGGCCAGCTGCAGCTGCCGGCGGCGCAGGTGCGTGCGCTGGAGCAGACGGTGATGGCGGGCGAGCTCTCCCTGACCGGTGCCATCCTGCCGGCAGGCGCACCGCTGGCGCTGGCGCTGGGGCTGGCACGTATGGCACCCGGCGCCACGCTGGTGATGGGGGCAAGGGCGGCCGGCCTGGCGGCCCATGTGCCGGGGCTGCAGGTGCTGGCGGCGCACAGTCTGGAAGCCCTGGCCGACCATCTGTGCGGCATCCGCGCGCTGGCACCGGCCACGGCACAGGCGCTGAGCCACTTGCCCGGCGAGGCGCCCTGTCTGTCGCACGTGCACGGACAGATCACGGCACGACGTGTGCTGGAAGTGGCCGCGGCCGGGCGCCATCACCTGCTGCTTGTGGGGCCGCCCGGCGTGGGCAAGAGCCTGCTGGCCCAGTGCCTGCCCGGCATACTGCCCGCGCTGGATGTGGCGCAGTCGCTGGAGCTTGCCGCCATACAGGGGCTTTGCGGCGAGTCCTGCCATCTGTCGCGCCAGGCGCCATTCCGTGCGCCTCATCATGCGACCACGGTAACGGCCATGACGGGCGGCGGTCCACAGCCCCGTCCCGGCGAGATCAGCCGTGCGCATCAGGGTGTGCTGTTTCTCGATGAGCTGGCAGAGTTTCCGCGTGAGGTACTGGAAGCCCTGCGCGAGCCGCTGGAGGCGGGCAGCATCACGGTGGCGCGGGCCTTGCGCTCGTCGGTGTTCCCGTGTCAGTTCCAGCTGCTGGCAACCATGAATGCCTGCCCCTGCGGATGGCACGGCCATCCGGACGGGCGCTGCCGCTGCCAGCGCGCACAGCGACGGCAATACCAGTCTGCAGTGTCGGGCGCGCTGCGCGATCGTATCGATCTTGTCGTGCATATGCATGGTGATCCCCTGTCCGGCGATGTGCCTGCCGATGCCGAGGCGTCCGCGCCGGTGCGCGAGCGTGTCATACAGGCCCATGCACGCCAGCATGCCCGCCAGGGCTGCAGCAATGCGCGGCTTGACGGCGCCGCCACCTGGCGCCATTGCCGTCTGGATGCTGCCGCAGCAGCACGGCTGGAGGGCAGTGCGGCCAGGCGTGGCTGGTCGCAGCGGCGCATGCACCGCCTGATGCGCGTGGCGCGCAGCGTGGCCGATCTGGACGGGGCGGCGCAGATCAGCGAAGCCCATCTGGCCGAGGTGCTGGCCTATGATTTGCCGATGCCATGACCATGCTGATCCAAACACCGGCAGCTTCTGGACAGCAAGGCCTTGCTTCGCCTATAATTTATGGCTTTCCCGGGATCGCTTTCTGTGATCACCTTCCGAGGTCAACCCAGGCAAGGCCGTCCCGCAGGGAAAAACCAACAAGTGATGATCAGGTAGGTCAAGCATGGTGCATAACTGCAAGTTAAGTGCCGTCACCTGGCGTCATGTCATAAATCGCTATATAGATAGGCTTATTCATGCCCAAGATGAAAACCCGGAAAGGCGCTGCCAAGCGCTTCAAGGTTCGCGGCAGCGGATCCATCAAGCGGGGTCAGGCGTTCAAGCGCCACATCCTCACCAAGAAAACCAGCAAGAACAAGCGCCAGCTGCGCGGCACCACGGCCATTCATGAGGCCGACGTCGCTGCCGTCAAGGCCATGCTGCCCTACGCCTGACCGGAGATCTGAACCATGCCAAGAGTAAAACGCGGCGTCAACGCCCGCGCCCGTCACAAGAAAGTCATCGCCCAGGCCAAGGGCTTCCGCGGTCGTCGCAGCCGGGTCTTCCGGGTTGCCAACCAGGCCGTCATGAAGGCGGGGCAGTATGCCTACCGCGACCGTCGTGCACGCAAGCGCGACTTCCGTGCCCTGTGGATCACCCGCATCAACGCCGCCTGCCGCGAACTGGGCATCACCTACAGCGTCTTCATTGCCGGTACCAAGAAGGCTGCCATCGAGCTGGACCGCAAGGTCCTGGCCGATATGGCCGTGCATGACAAGGCCGGCTTTGCCGCCGTGGTCGAACAGGCCCGTGCCGCCCTGGCCGCCTGAGCGCCCGCTGTATCAATACTAAAACGGGGCTCTTGGGGAAGCTCGGAGCTCCCCAAAGAGCCCCGTTTCCATTTGGATTCACGCATCATGACCGCTTTGGACGATGATCTGCTCGCCCGGGCCCGCGAAGCGTTTGCCGGAGCGGGCGATGCCGCCAGTCTGGAGAATGCCAAGGCGGCCTTCCTGGGGCGTCACGGCGAGCTCACAGCCTTGCTCAAGGGGCTGTCGCGCCTGTCTCCTGAAGCGCGCCGCGAAGAGGGCGCACGCATCAATCGCAGCAAGCAGGCCGTCGAGGCGTTGCTGGATGCGCGTCGTGCCGAGCTTGCCGAGCAGGCCTTGCAGCGCCGTCTGGCGGCCGAGACCATCGATGTCAGCCTGCCGGGGCGCGGCCGCGGCTTTGGCGGCATCCACCCGGTGATTCGCAGCTGGCAGCGCATCGAGGCCATCTTCCGTTCCATCGGCTTCGATGTGGCCGACGGGCCCGAGATCGAGGATGACTGGACCAACTTCACGGCGCTGAACAACCCCGAGAACCATCCGGCACGCTCCATGCAGGACACGTTCTACGTGGACATGGATGATGCCGCAGGCCTGCCGCTGCTGTTGCGCACGCATACCAGCCCCATGCAGGTGCGCTATGCGCGCACGCACAAGCCGCCCATCAAGGTCATTGCCCCGGGGCGCACCTACCGGGTGGACAGCGATGCCACGCATTCGCCCATGTTCCACCAGGTGGAAGGGCTGTGGATTGCCGAAGACATCTCCTTTGCCGACCTGAAGGGCATCTACACGCATTTCCTGCAGGCCTTTTTCGAGACCGGGGACTTGTCCGTGCGTTTCCGGCCATCCTTCTTTCCGTTCACCGAGCCTTCGGCCGAGATCGACATGATGTTTGCCGACGGGCCCAATCGCGGCCAGTGGCTCGAGATTTCCGGCGCCGGCCAGGTGCACCCGGACGTGGTACGCAATTTCGGGCTCGATCCCGAGCAGTACATCGGCTTCGCCTTCGGCTCCGGGCTGGAGCGGCTGACCATGCTGCGCTACGGGGTCAATGACCTGCGCCAGTTCTTCGATGGCGACCTGCGCTTCCTGCAGCAGTTCAACACCTAGCGGTTAACACCTGATTTCCGGTTTCATCATGCTATTTCCTGAATCCTGGCTGCGCACCCTCGTTGATCCCGAGCTCGATACCGAAGCGCTTGCCCATTTGCTCACCATGGCCGGCCTCGAGGTCGAGGGCACACGCCCGGTGGCGCCGCCGTTCACCGGTGTGGTCACGGCGCGCATCGTGTCGGCCGCGCCCCATCCCGATGCCGATCGGCTGCAGGTGTGTTCTGTGGACGATGGCAGTGGCGAGTCCCTGCAGATCGTCTGTGGCGCGCCCAATGCGCGTGCCGGCATCGTCGTGCCGCTGGCGCGCCTGGGTGCCGAGCTGCCCGGCGGGCTCAAGATCGGCGCTGTCACCATGCGCGGCGTTCGCTCCTCGGGCATGCTGTGTTCGGCGCGCGAGCTGGGCCTGTCCCAGGATCACAGCGGTCTGCTGGAGCTGGACACCGGGCTGGCCCCGGGCCGGGATGTGCGCGACGTACTGGATCTGGATGACATCTGCTTCGAGCTCAAGCTCACGCCCAACCGGGCGGATTGTCTGTCGCTGCACGGGATTGCGCGCGAAGTGGCTGCGCTTACGGGCGCACCCCTGCAGCAGGCCGACGTCCAGCCTGCGCCGGTCACGATCGGCGAGCGTCTGGCCGTGCAGGTGAAGGCCCCCGATCTGTGCGGACGCTTTGCCGGTCGCGTGATCCGCGGCGTGAACGCCCGCGCACAGACGCCCGAATGGATGGCCCGGCGCCTGCTGCGTGCAGGCCAGCGTCCCGTGTCGGCGCTGGTCGATATTTCCAACTACATCATGCTGGCGCTGGGCCGGCCCACGCACGTCTTCGATCTGGACAAGCTGGCGGGACCGCTGGAAGTGCGCTGGGCAAACGAGGGCGAATCGCTCACGCTGCTCAACGGGCAAACGGTGGCACTCGACCCGTCCGTGGGCATCATCACTGCGGGCGGCAAGGTGGAAAGTCTGGCCGGTATCATGGGCGGCGATGCCACGGCCGTCAGCCTGGATACCACGGCCATCTACCTGGAAGGCGCCTTCTGGTGGCCGGAGGCCATCATGGGCCGGGCACGCCGCTTCAAGTTCAGCTCCGAGGCCAGCCACCGCTTCGAGCGTGGTGTGGATGCAGAAAGCATCATCGAGCACCTCGAAGCGACCACACAGCTCATCCTGGAAATCTGCGGCGGCCAGGCCGGCCCGCTGGATGATCAGGTGCTGCAGTTGCCCGGGCGCCCGCCGGTGCGCATGCGCCTGGCGCGCTGCTGCAAGGTGCTGGGCATCACGCTGTCCCGTGAGCAGGTAGCCGATATCTTCACGCGCCTGGCGTTTGCCTGGGAGAGCGAGGGCGAGGATTTTGTGATCACGCCGCCGTCCTGGCGCTTCGATCTGGCCATCGAAGAGGACTTCATCGAGGAAGTGGCCCGCGTCCACGGCTTCGAAAACATCCCCACCGTGCCGCCGCGAGCGCCCGCGCTCATGCGCAGCGAGCCCGAAACGCGTCGCGGCCCGCATGCCCTGCGTGCGCGCATGGCGGCCTGCGATTATCAGGAAGTCATCAACTTTGCCTTCGTGCCGCCCGAGTGGGAGCAGCAGTACACGGACAACGGGCAGCCCATACGTCTGTTGAATCCCATTGCCAGTCATCTGGCCGTCATGCGTTCCAGTCTGATCGGCGGCCTGCTGGCCAACATCCATCACAACGCCCAGCATCGCCAGACGCGCGTGCGGGTGTTCGAGCTGGGTCGCGTCTTCCGTCGCAACCCCGGGGCGCCCGCCGGTGCCCTGGATGTGGCCGGTGTGGAGCAGCCCATGCATCTGGCGGCGGCGGCCTGGGGCCCGGCGGTAGTCGAGCAATGGGGCTGTGACCGTCGCCAGGTCGACTTCTACGATGTCAAGCGCGATCTGGAGGCACTGGCCGGCGAACGTGCGCAGGAGCTGCGCTTCCTGCCTGAAGCCCATCCCGCACTGCATCCCGGACGCAGCGCAAGAATCTGGATGGATGATGCACCCATAGGCTGGATGGGCGAAGTGCACCCGCGCTGGATGCAGGCGCTGGAGCTGAACCATCCGCCGGTGGTGTTTGAAGTGGTGGCCGCCGCACTGGAAACGCTGTCATTGCCCCGGCTGAAGACCTGGTCGCGCCAGCCCGTGGTGGTACGCGATCTGGCCATCTGGCTGGATGCGGCCGTAAGCTTCGGGCAGGTGAGCGATACGCTGGAGCAGACGAAGCTGCGTCATTCCGAGCTGGACATCATTCAGGAGGTGCGTCTATTTGACGTCTGGCGTGATCAGGCGGCACAATCAGGCCAGAAGAGTCTGGCACTGCGCTTCTGGCTGCAGGATCAGCAGGCGACGCTGGATGATGCCAGGGTGGAACACTGCATGGATCTTTTGCTGCAGGCGCTGCAAGCCGCGCATGGCGCACGCCTGCGCAGTCAAGGAGCATCATAGATGAATCAGGAACGTACGCTGACAAAGGCCGAGTTGGCCGAATTGCTGTTTCAGCATGTCGGCTTGAACAAACGCGAGGCCAAGGATATTGTCGATGCTTTCTTCGACGAAATCCGCAGCTGTCTCACCCAGGGCGATGAAGTGAAGCTGTCCGGTTTTGGCAACTTCCAGGTGCGCGACAAGCCGCCGCGGCCCGGGCGTAATCCGAAGACGGGTGAAGTCATTCCCATCGCCGCCCGGCGCGTGGTCACGTTTCATGCCAGCCAGAAGCTGCGTGCCGTTGTCGAGCAGGCCGGCCAGTCCCAAGCCTGACGGCCCCTGATCTGGAGTCTTCCCCCATGAGCACCCCCGAAGCCCCGCCAAGCCTGCCGCCCATTCCGGCCAAGCGTTATTTCACGATTGGAGAAGTGAGTGAGCTGTGCCTGGTCAAGCCCCATGTATTGCGTTACTGGGAGCAGGAGTTCACCCAGCTCAAGCCGGTGAAACGGCGCGGCAACCGGCGCTATTACCAGCACCACGAGGTCATGCTCATTCGGCGTATCCGCAATCTGCTGTATGTGGAGGGCTTCACCATCGCCGGGGCGCGCAACCGGCTTAGCGCCGGCCAGGATCAGCCCCATGACCAGGATGCCGCAGTACGCCTGTCCGCCACTGAATTCCAGACGCTGCGCAACGAGCTGGGCGCCGTCCGCGGCCTGCTCGATGCCGCCCTTGCGGAAGACGGCGCCGCCTGAGGTTTCTTGCGCTTCCTCCCGGCTTGTCAGGATTCTCAGGGCTCGAAGCGCACCATCCTTCCATTGAACAGCACGGGTCCTTCGGGCGCCTCCATGGGCGTTGCCCGGCGCGCTTCCTGCGTGATTTCCAGATAAGGCATGCCGCCCAGCCCGTCGAGCATGCTCACGGGCAGGCTCACGCGCGCATTCGGATCGATGATGCCCAGGGCGCGCGGTGCGCCCGGTTCCCCGTCATGGGCCCATAGCCGGGCCACGCTGTCCGGGGGCAGTTCGGTGCGTACCTGGGGCCGCATCAGCAGCTGCCCCTCGCTATCGACGGTGACCAGCCATCCGGGACTGGAGCTGAGCCCGGGTGCCTGCAGTATGGCCACGCGCACGGGCGCCAGGGCAATCGTCTGTATGGGTATGGGCGCAGGCGTTTTCCACCATGCCAGGCCGACGGCACCCGCGCCCAGAACGAGACCCGCAAGAAAACTGTCTGTGCGACGGCGTGTTCCGGGTTTTGGTGCGGGGACGGCTTTTGGTGCCGGTGCCGGCGCGGGCGCCGGAGCAGGGGGCTCCGGGGCGGGAGGTTCGGGTCGCGGTTCCGCGGGCGTCTTCAGTCCCAGCCGGCCCATGATGCCGGCGAGCAGGCCGGCCGGTGCCCTGGCCGGTGACAAGGCATCCACCAGCGAGAGCAGGCTGTCTTCCCATCGCAGGGCGCAGCGGGCTGCGCGGGGATCTTGCGCCATTTCGGCTTCAACGCTCTTGCGCTCGGCAACCGGCAGCGTCGCCAGTACATATTCGCCGATGCGCAGATCCTCTTCCAGCAACTCGCGCAGCTGTGCACGGATCTGCATGCGCACCTCCGGCGATATCCGGCCTGCGCCGCTGGCGGCAGCGTCCACGTTGCCGTTGCGGCAGTAGGCCCAGTACAGCAGGCCGTCACCGGCGGGCGCCGGCTGTTGTGGTATGGCGGGGTACTGGCGCGCCAGATGGCGCAATATGCTGTACATCCAGGCGCGCGCCAGTTCGCGCCGGGCTTCATCGGCGTTTGCGTGATGCCACAGCAGGATGAAGGTGTCGCGGACCAGTTTTTCTGCCGCATGGGAACCCACCAGCGCGTGCGCCAGGGCCAGCATGGCGGGCGCTTCGTGCGCATACAGGGTGTGCAGCGCCCGTGCATGGCCGGCGGCCATTTCCGTGAGCGCTTCTGCAGGGTGGAATGGGTCGGGGATCATGACGTTCCGGGAACCAAAGCGGTTTATTGTAGGCTGGTCGCTATCATCCCTGCACCCGCAGCGGCGCACAGATGCTTCGCGATGTTTCGGTGTTTCGTATACTGGCGGTCTTCAATGGAACCCCTTGAATGAACGCATCCCGAACGCGCGCTCCGCGCAACGACTTCCAGACCATCCGATCGCTGCTGCCCTATGTCTGGCAGTTCCGCTGGCGCGTGCTCGTCGCCATGGCCTGTCTGGTGGCGGCCAAGGTGGCCAGCGTCATCCTGCCTTTCTTCCTGAAGCAGGTCATTGACGAGCTGGGCGTTGAACCCTCACTGCTGGTGCTTCCGGTGGCGGCCCTGCTGGGCTATGGCTTTGCGCGCCTGGCGAGCAGTGCTTTCGGCGAGCTGCGCGACGCCCTGTTCGCACGCGTCACCCAGGGTTCCATACGACGCATTGCGCGCCAGCTCTTCAGTCACCTGCTGTCGCTGTCCCTGCGGTTTCACCTGCAGCGCCAGACAGGCGGCCTGAGCCGGGACATCGAGCGCGGCACCAAGGGCATAGGCTTTCTGCTGAACTTCATGGTGTTCAACATCCTGCCCACGATACTCGAGATTGCCATGGTTGCCGGCGTGCTGCTGTGGCGCTACGACTGGCCGTTTGCCGTGGTCACCCTGGGCACCATTCTGGCCTATATCGTCTACACCCTGAAGGTCACTGAAAAGCGCATGGTCTACCGGCGCACCATGAATACGCTGGACAGTGCCGCCAACAGCAAGGCCATCGACGCGCTCATGAACTATGAGACAGTGAAATACTTCGGCAATGAAGGCTATGAGGTGGGGCGCTACGATGACAACCTGGCGCGCTGGGTGGATTCCTCGGTCAAGAACCAGGTGTCGCTGACGGTGCTCAACGCCGGCCAGGCCGCCATCATCACCGTAGGCATCACCGCCTTGCTGTGGCTTTCGGCGGCCGGCGTCGTGGATGCCAGCATGACGGTGGGTGATGTGGTGCTGGTCTCGGCCTATCTGACCCAGCTCTATGCGCCGCTGAACTTCCTTGGTTTCGTCTATCGGGAGATGAAGCATGCCCTGGCTGATATGGAACGCATGTTTACGCTGATGGCGCAGGATCAGGAAGTGGCCGATGCGCCTGATGCCCTGGCGCTGGACACGCGCCAGGCCGAAGTGGAGTTCGACAATGTCGAATTTTCCTACGAGGCGGTTCGCCCCATACTGCGCGGTGTCAGCTTTCGCATTCCCGCCGGCCATACCGTGGCCGTGGTGGGCGCTTCCGGCGCGGGCAAGTCCACACTGGCCCGCCTGTTGTTCCGCTTCTACGATGTGAATGCCGGCGCCATCCGCATCAACGGCCAGGACATACGCAAGCTGAGCCAGGCCAGTCTGCGCCGCCATATCGGCACCGTCCCCCAGGACACGGTGCTGTTCAACGACAGCATCCGGCACAATATCGCCTACGGCGATCCCGGTGCCGACGAGGCGCGCGTGGTGGCCGCTGCGCAGTCGGCCCGCATCCACGATTTCATCCGCAGCCTGCCCGACGGCTACGAGACGCCGGTGGGCGAGCGCGGGCTCAAACTTTCCGGTGGAGAGAAGCAGCGCGTGGCGATTGCGCGCACGCTGCTGAAGGACCCGCCCATCCTGATTCTGGACGAGGCCACCAGCGCGCTCGACACGCGCACCGAGCGTGCCATCCAGGATGAGCTGGCGCAGATTGCGCGGCACCGCAGCACGCTCATCATTGCGCACCGGCTGTCCACCATCGTGGATGCCGACGAGATTCTGGTGATGGAAAAGGGCAGGATAGTGGAGCGCGGCAGCCATGCCGGGCTTCTGGACCAGGGCGGGCGCTATGCGCAGATGTGGGCGCTGCAGCAAGCCGGGTCACAGTCTGAAACAGGGTCTGAAATACAGTCGCCTGTGGATTGACACATATAGGACTAAAACGGTACTATATGCGCTGTTCCAATCAACGCGGAATTGTAGCGCATGTTGCGTATCAGCAAGCTGGTCGACTACGGCACGCTCATCCTGACTCATATGGCCACTCTGCCCGACGGCATGAGCAGTGCTTCGGGTCTGGCGAGCGCTCTGGGCCTGGGTCCGGCCACGGTCAGCAAGGTGCTCAAGACCATGGCCCAGAACGGCCTTGTCACCAGCACGCGCGGCGCACGGGGCGGGTATCGCCTGGCACGTCCGGCGCAGGACATCAACATCGCACAAATCATTGACGCCCTGGATGACCAGCCTTTTGGTCTCACCGAATGCACCGCCACGCCCGGCGTGTGCAGCGTCGAGGCTGATTGTCATATCCGCAGCAATTGGGAACGTATCAACAGCATTGTGCGTCACACTCTCGAAGCGGTGAGCGTGGCCGACATGATCAGCCCGGAGATGGGCACACCCATCAACTTCCGGCGTTCCCGGGCCGAAAAAACGCCCGGCGTGCGGCGCATCAGTCCTCGCCCAACCTCATGGAGCATTTCCGAATGAACACGGTTACCGACAACGTCGTCCCAAAGGTTAGCCCCCAGGTCGCCCCCCAGGCCGTTCCCCATCCTGACGACGCGATTGATACTTTTCTGGATCAGGAATACACCGCGGGCTTTGTGACGGAGATCGAATCGGTCACCATACCCAAGGGGCTTTCGGAAGACACTATCCGCTTCCTGTCCGAAGTCAAGCGCGAGCCCGATTTCATCCTGGAGTGGCGCCTGGAGGCTTACCGGAAGTGGCTGGAAATGCCGCATCCGGAGTGGGCGCATGTGAACTTCCCGCCCATCGACTTCCAGGACATCCGCTACTACTCGGCGCCCAAGAGCAAGCATGACGGCCCCAAGAGTCTGGATGAGGTCGATCCGGAACTGCTGCGCACCTACGAGAAGCTGGGCGTGCCCCTGCACGAGCGTGCGCGCCTGGCCGGCGTGGCCGTGGATGCAGTCTTCGACTCGGTATCGGTGGCCACCACTTTCCGCAAGCAGCTCGAGGAAGTGGGCATCATCTTCTGCTCCTTCTCCGAGGCCGTACGCGAGCATCCCGAACTGGTGCGCAAGTACCTGGGCACTGTCGTGCCGCCGGGTGACAACTTCTACGCTGCGCTGAACTCGGCCGTGTTTTCCGATGGTTCCTTCGTCTTCATTCCCAAGGGCGTGCGCTGCCCCATGGAGCTGTCGACCTATTTCCGCATCAATGCCCGCGATACCGGACAGTTCGAGCGCACGCTCATCATTGCCGAGGAAGGCGCCTCGGTCAGCTATCTGGAAGGCTGCACGGCGCCCATGCGCGACGAGAACCAGCTGCACGCTGCAGTGGTCGAGCTGGTTGCGCTCGATGACGCCAGCATCAAGTACTCCACGGTCCAGAACTGGTACCCCGGCGACAAGGACGGTGTGGGCGGTATCTACAATTTCGTCACCAAGCGCGGTGAGTGCCGCGGTCCGCGCTCCAAGATCTCCTGGACCCAGGTCGAGACGGGCTCGGCCATCACCTGGAAATACCCCAGCGTCATCCTGCGCGGCGACGACTCCATCGGCGAGTTCTACTCGGTGGCCGTCAGCAACCACTGCCAGCAGGCCGATACCGGCACCAAGATGATTCACATGGGGCGCAATACCACCAGCACCATCATCTCCAAGGGGATTTCCGCCGGGCGGGGCAGCAACAGCTATCGCGGTCTGGTGCGCATGACGCCCAAGGCGGAAAACGCACGCAACTTCACGCAATGCGATTCGCTGCTTATCGGCAAGCGCTGTGCCGCCCATACCTTCCCGGTCATGGAGGTGCAGAACCCCACGGCGCACGTCGAGCATGAGGCCACGGCCTCTCGCATTGGCGAGGATCAGCTGTTCTATGCCATGCAGCGCGGCCTGTCGGCCGAGGACGCCATCTCCATGATCGTCAATGGCTACTGCAAGGAAGTGTTCAAGGAATTACCCATGGAATTTGCCGTTGAGGCGCAGGCCCTTCTGGGTGTCAGCCTGGAAGGCAGTGTCGGTTAAGGAGAATATGGATGTTGGAAATCAAGGATTTGAAGGCGTCGGTCGAAGGCAAGGAAATTCTGCGCGGACTCAGCCTGTCGGTGAAGGCGGGCGAGGTGCACGCCATCATGGGGCCCAACGGCTCGGGCAAGAGCACGCTGGCCCAGGTGCTGGCGGGGCGTGATGCATTCGAGGTCACTTCGGGCAGTGTCGCGTTCCAGGGTCAGGATCTGCTGGACATGAATGTCGAGGACAGGGCGCGCAACGGTCTGTTCCTGGCATTCCAGTACCCGCTCGAGATTCCCGGTGTATCGAACGCCTACTTCCTGCGTGCCGCGCTGAATTCCGTGCGCCGTCATCGCGGGCTCGACGAGCTCGATGCCATGGACTTCCTCAAGCGGGTCAAGGAAGAGATGAAGGCCGTGGGCATGAAGGAAGAGTTCCTCTACCGTTCGGTGAACGAGGGCTTTTCCGGCGGCGAGAAGAAGCGCAACGAGGTCCTGCAGATGGCCTTGCTGCAACCTACGCTGGCCATCCTCGACGAGACCGATTCCGGCCTGGACATCGACGCGCTGCGTGTGGTGGCCGATGGTGTGAATCGTCTGCGCTCGCCGGATCGCGCCCTTATCGTCATCACCCACTATCAGCGTCTGCTTGATTACATTGTGCCCGACCACGTGCACGTACTGTCCAACGGGCGCATCGTGCGTTCGGGTGGCAGCGAGCTGGCGCTCGAGCTGGAAGCCCAGGGCTATGGCTGGGTCAAGGAGCTCGAGAAGAGCGCCGCCGGCGCAGGAGCCCGGGCATGAGCAGCGCAGAGCAATGGATTGAACAGAGCCGTGCGCAGGCGGGACGCGGCATCGGGGCCGGGCTGGCCTGGCTGGATGCCGTGCGGGGCAGGGCGCTCGAGCGCTTTGCCGCCGAAGGCTGGCCGGGCGCGCGCCAGGAAGGCTGGCGCCATACTTCACTGGCCACCTTGCAGCAACAGGGTTTTGCCGGCGGTCAGGCTGCGGATGCGGCCACGGTGAAGGCCATGGTTGAAAGCATCGTCAATGCCAGGGAAGGGCATTGGCTGGTGTTTGTCGATGGCCGCTACGAGGCCGGCCTGTCGAGGGTGGGCTCGCTGCCGGAGGGTGCGCATGTGATGGCGCTCTCGGAAGCCGTCAAGACGCATGCCGATGCCGTGCAGGCCCTGTTCGGCGACGAGACCCAGGGTGCCAGCCCGGCGGCACTGAATCTGGCCATGGGCGGCGACGGCGGCTTTATCCAGCTGCTTGCCGGCGTGACGCTGGAGCAGCCCGTTTACCTGCTGTTCGTGTCGGCCACGCCGGGGGGCTGGGCCTTCCCGCGCAACCTGATCGATGTCGAGCGCGGTGCGCATGGCACGGTCGTCGAGCATTACATCGGTGTGGACGGCGCAGCCGACCAGGCGTCGCTCACCAACGCCGTGACGCGCTGCCGTGTGGACAGCGAGGCCGGGCTCACGCACATGAAGCTGCAGCTCGAGAGCGAACACGACTTTCATCTGGCGGCGCTGCAGGCAAGCCAGGGGGCAGGTTCGGTCTTCAACTCGCACTCCATGTCCTTTGGCGCCCGGCTGGCGCGCAATGACATCGGCACGGTGTTTGGCGGCGAGCGTTGCGAAACCCTGCTCAACGGCCTGTACCATGTCAATGGCCGGCGCCACGTCGATCACACGACAGTCATCCATCATGCCCACCCGCAGGGCACCAGTCGCGAGTTCTATCGTGGCATACTGGACAATGCCGGCCGCGGTGTCTTCGGCGGGCGTATCCTGGTGGCCGAAGGGGCCGACGGCACGGACGCCGAGCAGCGCTCCGACAGCCTGCTGCTGTCGCGCATGGCCAGGGCCGACGCCCGTCCCGAGCTGGAGATCTATGCCGATGATGTGAAGTGCGCGCACGGCGCCACGGTCGGCCAGCTCGATGAGGACGCCATGTTCTACCTGCGTACGCGCGGTTTTGACGACGCGCATGCGCGCAACCTGCTCATCTATGCCTTCGCAACCGAAGCGATCGAACGTATCCGGATCGATAGCCTGCGCAAGCAGGTGGCCGCCCTGGTGCGTGCACGTCTGCCGGGCGGTGAGGCCCTTGGAGAGCTCGCATGAGTCTTGCAGCACTACCTTCCATCAGCCTGCCTGATCTGAGCGATCGGCGGGCGGATTTCCCCATTCTCGACGAGCGCGTGCACGGGCGTCGCCTGGTGTATCTGGACAACGGCGCCACCACGCAGAAGCCCATGGCGGTCATCCAGGCCGAAATGGATTTCTATGCACGTGAAAACGCCAATATCCATCGCGGCGTACACCTGCTGTCGCAGCGCGCGACCGATCGCTACGATGCGGCACGCGAGGCCGTGCGCGAGTTCCTCAATGCAGCGCGCAACGAGGAAATCGTCTTCACTAGCGGGACGACGCAGGCTATCAATCTGGTGGCCTGGAGCTGGGGCATGGCCAACCTGGGCAAGGGCGATGAAATCCTGCTCAGCACGCTGGAGCATCACTCCAATATCGTTCCCTGGCAGCTGGTGGCACGCCAGACGGGCGCGGTCATCCGCGTCATCCCGGTGCTGGACAACGGCGAGCTCGACCAGGAAGCCTATCAGTCGCTGCTGGGGCCGCGCACCCGCCTGGTCGGTCTGGTGCACATCTCCAATGCGCTGGGGACCATCAACCCGGTCAGGGAAATGATTGCCCAGGCGCATGCCGTGGGTGCCCGCGTGCTGCTGGACGGTGCGCAGGCGGTTGCACATACGCCGGTCGATGTTCAGGCGCTTGGGGCTGATTTCTACGCTTTCTCTGCCCACAAGCTGTACGGGCCCACGGGTATGGGCGTGCTGTACGGACGCCATGAATTGCTGGATGCCATGCCGCCCTGGGTGGGTGGTGGGGACATGATACATACGGTCAGCTTCGAAGAAAGCACCTATGCACCCGTGCCGCAGCGTTTTGAGGCCGGAACACCCAATATTGCCGGCGTGGTGGGCCTGCATGCCGCCATCCGCTATGTGCAGGCGGTGGGCCTGGACCGCATTGCGGCCCACGAGCACGAGCTGCTGGAACAGGGTACGGTGGCGCTGCTGGCCTTGCCGGGCGTACGCATCATTGGCGAGGCGGCAAACAAGGCGGCCATCATCTCCTTTGTCGTGGACGGCATTCACCCCCACGATCTGGGCACCATCCTGGATACCGAGGGGGTTGCCATCCGCGCCGGCCATCACTGTGCCATGCCGCTCATGACGCGTTTCGGGATTCCGGGAACGGCGAGGGCATCGTTTGCGCTCTACAATACCGCCCAGGATGTCAGGGACCTGGTGGCCGCGGTGGCCAAGGCCCAGGAATTATTCGGTACAGGACGCCCCGCATGACAGGTAACGGTGATTTGCGCGAGCTTTACCAGGAAGTCATTTTTGACCACAATCGCAACCCCCGCAATTTCCGCAACATGGAAGATGCGGACCACATGGCTGATGGTCACAACCCGCTTTGCGGTGATCTGCTCACAGTCTTCGTGAAAGTGAAGGACGGCATCATCGAGGATGTCAGCTTCGTGGGCCAGGGTTGTGCAATTTCCACGGCGTCGGCCTCGCTCATGACCGAAGCCGTCAAGGGACAGCCCGTGGATGAGGTCGAGTCCCTGTTCAATGACATCCATCTGCTTCTGACCGAGGCGCGGCCCGAAGGGCGGGATTTCGGCAAGCTGGAAGTGCTTTCCGGCGTGCGTGAATTTCCGGCGCGGGTCAAGTGTGCCAGCCTGGCATGGCACACCCTGCACAACGCCATCATGCGTGCAGGCGAAACGGCCAGAACCGAGTAGGAGTATCTCCAATGACAATGCGTACACGTGAAGAAGTGGTCGTCAACCGGGATGTGCCGGCAGTGACCGTGCCGCACGGCTCGCCCGTCACCATTGAAGAAGGCTGCGTCGCCGTCATCACCCAGCAGCTGGGCACCAGCGTGACCGTGATGGTGCAGGGCAACCTGTACCGGGTCGAAGGCGTGGATGCGGATGCACTGGGCCTGGAGCCCATCGTTGATGATCATGACCATCCCGAAGGGCCCATCACGGCACAGTATGTCGAGGACGAGGCCTGGAGCCGCATGACGACCTGCTACGACCCCGAGATTCCGGTCGATATCGTCAACCTGGGGCTGGTCTATCGCTGCGATATCAAGGAAGTCACGCCCGAGCATTTCGATATCGAAATCGACATGACGCTGACGGCCCCCGGCTGCGGCATGGGTCCGCTGATCGCCGACGATGTACGCAGCAAGCTGACCACCATCCCCGGCGTGAAGAATGTCGAGATCGATCTGGTCTGGGATCCGCCCTGGAGCCGCGAGATGATCAGCGAGGCGGCACGCCTGCAGATGGGGCTGCTCTAGACTGCGCATGGCGGACACGCCCCAACCGCATGCTTGTGAGCACGCCGGAGGCGACAACGCCTCCGGCGTGTATCTGATTTCGCCGTCCAGCGCCATTGAATCGCCGGATGCCCTGGATGTGGCATGCCGGCAGTTGCGCATGCAGGGTTTTGCGACTGCCGTGGATGAAGCGGCGCTCGCCCGTCACCAGCGTTTTGCCGGCACCGACGAGGTCCGGCTGGCCGCCATCGCACGCAGCCTGGAGCAGCCACTGCCTATCGTATTGTCGGCGCGCGGCGGCTACGGCATCACGCGCCTGCTCGAGCGCATCGACTGGGATCGTGTGGCCGCCAGCGGCAAGTGGTTTGTGGGGCATAGCGACTTCACCGCCTTCAACCTGGCCCTGCTTGCGCGAACCGGCGCCATCAGCTACGCAGGGCCGTCCGCCGTGCCCGACTTCGGCGTGGAATCTCCCGATCCGCTCACCTGTGCATTGTTTGGTGAAACCTTGCGCGGCGAGCTGGAAATCCTCAGTTTCGATGCGCCCGGTGCCGACGCCGTCGATGCTCGCGGCACCCTGTGGGGGGGCAACCTGGCCATGCTGTGCTCGCTGGTGGGGACGCCCTGGCTGCCGCAGGTGGATGGCGGGCTGCTGTTCCTGGAAGATGTGGGCGAGCATCCCTATCGCATAGAACGCATGCTTGCCCAGCTCTGGCATGCCGGTATCCTGCAGCGCCAGCAGGCAATCCTGCTGGGCCGCTTCACCGGCTATCGCCTGGGCGAACATGATCGCGGCTATGATCTGCCCGAAGTCTGGCAGTGGCTGCGTCGCCGTACGGGTCTGCCGGTCGTGCCCGGTCTGCCCTACGGCCATGTGCCGGGCAAGGCCACCTTGCCTGTGGGTGCGCACGTGGGTCTGGCCGTCGAGGATGACACCGCCTGGCTGGTCCTGCACGAGCACGACTAAACTGGACACCCATGAGCAAGTTGACCCTTATCGGGCCGGCGCAATGGGAAGAGACCGTGCGCAAGAGCCGCTTCCTTGCCTTTGCCGATACCGTGGAGACGCCCGAACAGGCGCTGGCCTTCATAGAAAGCCGGCGCGTTCCCGAGGCCACCCACAACTGCTGGGCCTATCTGATTGGCGATGAATATCGTTTCTACGATGACGGCGAGCCCGGCGGCACGGCGGGTCGCCCCATCCTGCAGGCCATACAGGGCCAGGACTGTGACCATGTGGTCGTGCTCGTCATCCGCTGGTTCGGCGGCATCAAGCTGGGTACGGGCGGTCTGGTGCGTGCCTATGGCGGCTGCGCGGCGCAATGCCTGCGCCTTGCCGACAAACGGCCGCTGGTGGACATGCAGCGGCTGGACTGCCACTGCCCGTTTGCCGACATCGGCCGGGTACGGGCGCGCTTCGAAAGCTATGGCGTCAATGTGAAGGAAGAACAGTTCGACGCGCACGGCGTGCGCTGGATTCTGGAGCTGCCACAGACCCAGGCTGCCGAGTTCGAGGAAACCCTGCAAAACCTGACGCGGGGCCAAGCGAGGTGTTCAGCTGTTTGATGCTGCTTTTTGCTGCTGCGCAGCAATATCGGCATGGACCTGCTGCATGTCCAGTGCCTTCACCTGTTCGACCAGGGTTTCCAGCTGGGATTCGTTGAGGGCGCCCGGCTGGGAAAACAGCAGCACCTGCTCACGGAACACCATGAGTGTGGGGATGGAGCGTATGCTCATGGCGGCTGCCAGTTCCTGCTGCTCTTCGGTGTTGATCTTGCCGAAGGTGATGTCTTCATGGCGTTCGGCCACGGCTTCGAACACGGGTGCAAAACCCCGGCAGGGGCCGCACCAGGGTGCCCAGAAATCAACGATCAGGGGTTTGCTGTCCTGGATGGCGGCCTGGAAGCCGTCGTTGTCGAGCTCGACTGTGCTCATCTGATGCTCCAGAGAAAAAGTTCGGTAATTAAACAGTTTAACCCGGCTTTGCCCTTGCGTGATCTCAAGGCGAACCCAGGTGATCTCAGTCCGGGAAAAGCGTGTACTTGATGATGAACAGCACGGCCACGATGGCGGCGGCAGGGTGCACTTCTCGCCAGCGACCGCTAAGTACGCGCAACGCCACAAAGCTGATGAAGCCGAAGGCCAGCCCGTTGGCGATGGAGTAGGTGAGCGGCATCATCACCATGGTGAGCGCGGCGGGTGTGGCTTCCGTGGGATCATCCCAGCGGATATCGACGATTTCGCGCAGCATCAGGCCGGCGACATAGAGCAGGGCGGGTGCGGTGGCATAGGCCGGTACCGAGCCCGCCAGCGGTGCCACAAAAAGCGCCAGCAGGAACAGGACGGCCACCGTGAGTGCGGTGAGTCCTGTGCGCCCGCCCGCCTGCACGCCGGCCGCGCTTTCCACGTAGGCGGTGGTGCTGCTGGTGCCCAGTACCGAGCCTGCGAGTATGGCGGTGCTGTCGGCAAACAGGGCACGTCCGAGCCGGTTGGGTTTGCCTTCCGGAATCAGGTCGGCGCGGCGGGCCACGCCGATCAGGGTGCCGGTGGCGTCAAAGACTTCCATCAATACCAGCACCAGGATGACATGTACGAAGCCGGTCTGCAGTGTGCCCATGATGTCCAGCTGGAACAGGGTGGGCGACAGGCTGGGCGGTACGGACACCAGGCCGTGGAATTCACTGTGTCCGGTCAGCATGGACAGGATGCTGACGGCCAGGATGCCGATGAGGATGGCACCGCGCACCTTCAGGGCATCCAGGGCGGCGATGATGAAGAAGCCGAAGATGGTGAACAGCGCCGGTGCCGCCGTCAGATTGCCCAGACCCACCATGGTGGCCGGGTGGGCGACCACAATGCCCGACGAGGACAGGGCGATAATGGCCAGGAACAGGCCGATGCCGGCGGCGATGGCACTTTGCAGCGACAGGGGGATGCCGCGGATCAGCCAGGCACGCGCATGCGTGACGGTGAGCACCAGAAAGACCACGCCGGAGATGAAAACGGCACCCAGGGCCTGTTGCCAGGTGTAACCCAGGCTGCCCACAACGGTGAAGGCGAAGAAGGCATTCAGACCCATGCCGGGCGCCATGCCGATGGGCCAGTTGGCTACCAGCGCCATGATGGCCGAGCCCAGTGCCGCCGCCAGGCAGGTGGCCACGAAGACGGCATCGCGATCCATGCCCGCACTGGACAGGATTTCGGGATTGACGAAGATGATGTAGGACATCGTCAGAAACGTCGTGATGCCTGCCAGGATCTCGGTTCGTGCGTCGGTATGGTGGTGCCGGAGTTGGAAGAAACGGTCTAGCATGGCGCACCCGGATGTTTTGCGCGCTTTCTTTGCGCGATAATGACGGACTGATCGATTCTGCTGTTTTAACACGGGCAAGTGAATGGGAATGCTGGTGCTGGGCGTTGAGAGTTCTTGTGACGAGACGGGTGTGGCGCTGGTGTGTACGGCGCGCGGATTGCTGGCGCACCGCTTGCACAGCCAGGTGGCCATGCATGAGGATTATGGCGGCGTGGTGCCCGAGCTGGCCTCACGCGACCATATCCGGCGTGTCTTGCCGCTCACGCGACAGGTGCTGGGTGCCGCGGATGCGTCGCTCGATGATGTGGACGTGGTGGCCTATACGGCAGGGCCCGGTCTGGCCGGGGCATTGCTGGTGGGTGCCAGTGTGGCACAGTCGCTGGCCTGGTCGCGCAGCCTGCCCAGCATGCCCATCCATCATCTGGAAGGCCATCTGCTGTCACCGCTGATGGATGATCCGGCGCCGGCCTTCCCCTTTGTGGCCCTGCTGGTGTCGGGAGGCCATACGCAGCTCATGCGGGTGGATGGCGTGGGCGATTATGAGCTGCTGGGCGAAACCCTGGATGATGCCGCCGGCGAGGCTTTCGACAAGTCGGCCAAACTGCTCGGCCTGGGCTATCCCGGGGGGCCGGCCCTGGCGAAACTCGCACGCAAGGGCGATGCAAAGGCCTTTTCCCTGCCGCGGCCCATGCTCCACAGCGGTGATCTGGAATTCAGTTTCAGCGGCCTGAAGACAGCCGTACTGACACATTGCCGGCGGCTCGAGGCCGAGGCGGGCGGCAGTCTGTCTGCACAGCAGAAGGCGGATCTGGCGGCGGCCACCGAGAAGGCGATTGTCGAGGTGCTGGTGGCCAAGTCGCTGCGCGCCCTGGATGTCACGGGCCTGCAGCGGCTGGTGGTGGCCGGCGGCGTGGGGGCCAATCAGATGCTGCGCGAACGCCTTGGCGATGGTGCGGCGCGCCGCAATGCCCGGGTGTTCTTTCCGCCGCCCGAGCTGTGTACCGACAACGGTGCGATGATTGCCTTTGCGGCAGCCCAGCGCATCCGTGCCGGTCTGGCGGACCTGCAGCATCGCGATTACGCCATCCGCATCCGTCCCCGCTGGGATCTGCGCGAGGCGGGTGCCCGACCCTGAATTTTCAGAGCTTCCCTAGCGCTTCTTCTGGCCGATGCGGGATTCCTTGCCGCGCATCAGCCGGCTGATATTGGCCTGATGGCGAAACAGCAGCATGACGCCGATGATGGTGATGGCCGTGGCGAGCGCCGGGCGTGCCGGCCACACCACGTTGCCGCCCAGTACGTAGTAGAGCGGCGCGAAGACCGCAGCCACGATGGCAGCCAGCGATGAATAGCGCGAGGCGTAGGCGATGATGAGCCAGGTGGCTGCCGTGGCGAGCGCAAGCCAGATATTGATGGCGAACAGCACCCCCAGAGCAGTGGCGACACCCTTGCCGCCGCGCAGGCCCAGGAAGATGGAGTGGGCATGACCCAGGAAGACGGCGACGGCGGCTGCGGCAACGGCCAGATCGGTGCCGCCCAGCGTCTGCGCCAGAGCGACGGCCAGCCAGCCCTTGCCGGCATCGCCCAGCAGCGTGAGGGCGGCGGCAGTGCGGTTACCGCTACGCAGTACATTGGTTGCCCCTGGATTGCGCGAGCCATAGTTGCGGGGATCGCGCAGCCCCATGAGCCGGCTGAAGGCCACGGCGAAGGGAATGGACCCCAGCACATAGGCCAGCAGGACCAGGCCCAGGGTGGAAAACAGGTCGGCGGGTGACATGGTGGTGCTTCCTCACGATATTCCGGATGATTCTACCCCAGCAGGTACAATGCTGCGGGGACCTGTTCAGAGTGTCCCCGGGCTATGGTGGAACAAGCAAGGGAGAAGGCATGCGCATCCTGGTTTCGAATGACGACGGCTATCACGCGCCCGGTCTGGCGGCGCTGGTCGAGGCACTGAAGGGGCTGGGAGAGCTTACCGTGGTCGCACCCGAAACCAATTGCAGCGGCTCGTCCAACTCGCTGACGCTGAACCGGCCGCTGTGGGCCCATACGGCGGCCAACGGCTTTCACTATGTCAACGGCACGCCGTCGGACTGCGTGCACATTGCACTCACCGGGATGCTGGACTTCCGGCCCGATCTGGTTGTTTCCGGCATCAACAACGGTGCCAACATGGGTGATGACACCCTGTATTCAGGGACGGTGGCGGCCGCGACCGAAGGCTATCTGTTCGGCATTCCGGCGATTGCCTTTTCGCTGGTGCATCGGGGCTGGAAGCATCTGGATACGGCGGCGCGTGTGGCACGCCAGGTGGTCGAGCGCCAGATCGCCCGGCCGCTGCAGGCGCCGGTGGTGCTCAATGTGAATATTCCATCCGTACCCGGGCATGCGCTCAATGGCATGCGCGTGACGCGTCTGGGCAAACGCCACCCTTCACAGCCGGTCGTGAAGACCACCACGCCCTATGGCGAGCCGGTATACTGGATAGGGCCGGTGGGCTCCGTTTCGGACGCTGCACCGGATACCGATTTCGGCGCTATTGAACAATTGTCCGTCTCTATCACTCCTTTGCGTTTCGATCTCACCTGCTATGAACAGAAGGACGAGGTCGAGCAGTGGGCCCGGCCCCTATGTCCAAACGGCTGAATCATCCTTCGCTGGCGGGTACGCACAACCGGTTCGGCCGATCGCGCATCGGCGGCGGGGTCACGCCCAGCAACAGCAATGCGCGCATTGTGATGCCACCCACTGCAACAGGGACGTCCTCCGCGCCGCTGCGGCCCCAAGGCATGGCATCATCGGGCAATCTCGGGCTCAATTCCGATCGTCTGCGCGCGCTCATGGTCGAGCGCCTGCGTCGCCAGGGCATTGCGGATGAGCGTGTCCTGTCCGCCATGATGGCCGTGCCGCGGCACTGCTTTGTCGATCAGGGCCTGGCCAGCCGGGCGTATGAGGACGCAGCCCTGCCCATCGGTTACGGGCAGACGATTTCCCAGCCCTGGGTGGTGGCACGCATGATTGCCGCGCTCTGTGCCGATGACATGCCCTCATCCGTGCTCGAAATCGGCGGCGGCTGCGGCTATCAGGCAGCGGTACTGGGGCATCTGGTGTCGCGGGTGTTCGCGGTCGAACGCATACTGGGGCTGGTGGAGCAGGCGCGCGAGAACCTCAAGGGTCTGCGATTGACGGGACGGGTGCGCATGACGCATGGGGATGGCATGCAGGGCCTGCCGGGACAGGCGCCTTTCGATGCCATCGTTGTGGCGGCGGCGGGGCCGCGCATTCCGCAAGCCCTGCTCGAACAGCTGGCGGTGGGCGGACGCCTGATTGCACCGGAAGGCGGCACCGAGCAGCATCTGGTGCTCATCCATCGTACGGCGCCGTCGTCCTGGCAGCGCGAATTGCTCGAGCCGGTGCGCTTTGTGCCGCTCAGGGCGGGAATACAGTCTTGAATACAACTTCGCAGGAGTCATCCATGCAGGCAGTGGGTTGGTCTTCATTTGGCAGAACACCTTTCAACATGCAGGCGCGCTCCCTGGGGCGTACTCTTGGTCTTGTGCTGGCATTGACAGTGCTGGCCGGCTGCAGCTCGCGCTCCATCCGGGCACCTATCACTGACATGAGCGAACCGAGCGGCCAGACCGCCGTCGCAGCGCATGCCGTCGTGCCTGCATCCGCATCCCCGTCGGCAGCAGTGCCCGCGGCAGTACCTGCACCGGCGCCGGCAGCCGCAGCGCCGTCTGCACCGCCGCCGGCTCCGGCAGCATCCGCCGCATCCTCTGTAGCGCCGACGACAGGCACGGCAACGGCACCCGCGCCGGCGCCTGAGGCGGCGGCTTCGGCCATCAAATGGCAGTGGCCGCACAAGGGGCGCATCATCCGGCCGTTCTCGGCCGGTGGCAACGGTATCGATATCGAAGGCAAGATCGGAGATCCCGTCCGGGCCACTGCAGATGGCCAGGTGAGATATGTCGGCAATGGCATGCGCAGCATGGGCAATCTTCTGTTAGTCTCGCATGAGGGTGATTACCTCTCAGTCTATGCCCACAACGATGAATTACTCGTGAAGAAGGGTGATTACGTCAAGCAGGGGCAGAAGATTGCCACGCTGGGACAGAGCGAAGCGACCTCGCCACGACTGCATTTCGAGATTCGCCGCAGCCAGAAACCGATTGATCCGGTCGCCCATCTGCCGCCACAGTAAGGGTTGTTGCGAGTCCCGCAGTCAACTGAAATATTTGCACCTTCCTGCGTAACCGGCGTGAAACAGGTTTGCCCCCATACTGGAGGCACACAAACCCACTCTGCAAGCAAGGAGGTGCATCATGCACACATTCACATTGAAACGTTGTTCCGCGCTGCTGTCTGCAGCGGCGCTCATCGGCTTTGGCGCAGCAGCCCAGGCGGCCGGCGGCCCCCAGGGCGTACCGGCACCAGGTACAGCCGATGTCGTTACCACGGTCACGACGACCGTGACATCATCTTCCGAGCGAGGACGGCATATGAGATATTCTGAAAATCATCGCGGCCAGGGCAAGCATTTTCGCCGTGGCGGCGCCTGCGGCAAGGGCTTTGCAGGCAAAGCGGGCGGGGCGGCCATGTGGGTGCCCGGCTATGGTCCGGTCGACCAGGACACGGTCGACGCCCTGGCACTGACGGCGGAGCAGCAGGCGTTGCTCGACGCAGCGCGCAAGGCGGGTGCGGAACGCCGTGCGGATTCACCGCGGCGCGAGCGCCTTGCGCCTGCGGCGGACGGTGTGCTCGATCCCCACGCCCGACTCAAGGCCGGCGAGGCGCAGCGCGAAGCGCGTCAGGCCCGGCGTGCCGAGCATCAGGCGCAGTGGCTGGCGCTCTGGGATGCACTCGAGCCCGGCCAGCAGGAGCAACTTTCGCAATACTTTGCGGAGCGGCCAAGCCAGGGCCGTCGGGGCGCGAACGCCCACTCCGGCAAAGCCCGGGGCTGGCATGGCCATGACCATCAACCACGACGCATGCGCCATCACAATTGATCCTGCAAAAGGCTGCCCATGACGCTGGAACTCGATATCGAGTCGCTTGATCTGGAAGGGCAGGGCGTGGCCCATGTGGACGGCAAGGTCGTCTTCGTGGCCGGCGCCCTGCCCGGCGAGCGCGTTCGTGCACGCATCCGCCGGCGCAAGCCGGCATACGACAAGGCCGAGCTTCAGGAAATCCTGATCGAGTCGTCCCAGCGCGTACCGCCCGCCTGCGCGCATTTTGGCGTGTGCGGCGGGTGTTCCATGCAGCATCTGGAACATTCCGCCCAACTGGCCGCCAAGCAGCGGGTGCTGGAAGACAGTTTGCAGCACCTGGGCAATGTGAGGCCGGATTTCATGCTGCCGCCACTGCAGGGCCCAGCCTGGGGCTATCGTCATCGCGCACGCCTGTCGGTGCGTCTGGTGCCGCGCAAGGGCGGGGTGCTGGTGGGCTTCCGGGAGCGCGGGCGCAGCTATGTGGCCGATATGAAGGAGTGCCTCATCCTGCCGCCGGCCATCTCTGCATTGCTGCTGCCGCTGCGCACGCTGATCGGCGGCTTGTCATGCCCGAATCGCATCCCGCAGATCGAGGTCGCTGTCGGTGCCTCGGTCAATGTGCTGGTGCTGCGCCACCTCGAGCCCATGACGGCCGAGGACATCGACGCATTGCGCGCGTTTGGCCTTGAGCACGACATCAGCTGGTGGCTGCAGCCCGGGGGGCCCGACAGCATCCATCCACTGGACCGTGCCGATGCCGACCGGCTCAGCTATGCGCTGCCCGAGTTTGGCCTGACGATGCCGTTCCGGCCAACCGATTTCACTCAGGTGAATCCCTTCATCAATCATCGCATGGTGGCGCGTGCCGTGCAGTTGCTGGATCCGCAGCCGCACGAACGCGTGGCGGACCTGTTCTGCGGCCTGGGCAATTTCAGCCTGCCGCTGGCAACACGGGCGGCCCGGGTCGTCGGTGTGGAAGGCAGTGCCACCCTGGTGCAGCGTGCCGCCGAGACGGCGCGGCAGCATGGGCTGCATGAGCGCACCGAGTTCCGGGAATGCAATCTGTTCGAGGTGGATGAGCACTGGCTGACCGATCTGGGGCCGCTGGACGGCCTGCTCGTCGATCCACCCCGTGAAGGCGCCCTGGCGGTTGTCAAGGCCTTGTCGGCGCTGTCCCAGGCACAGCGCCCGCAGCGCCTGGTCTATGTTTCATGCAATCCGGCAACCCTGGCGCGCGATGCCGCCATTCTGGTGCACGTGGGCGGCTATCGGCTGCGCGGCGCCGGGGTCATGAACATGTTCCCCCATACCGGCCATGTTGAATCCATGGCTCATTTCGTGCACGCTCAGGCGTGATCCTCGTCCAGGATACGCTGCGCTTCTTCGCGTACGCGGCGCGGTGCCGTGCCGCCGATATGGTCCCGGGCGGCCACCGAGCCTTCCAGTGTGAGCACGCCGTGGACATCTTCGCCGATGGCGGGATGGATGGCCTGCAGGCTTTGCAGGTCCATATCGGAAAGATCACAGCCCTGTGATTCGCACTGGCGCACGGCCAGGGCGACGGCCTCGTGTGCATCGCGAAAGGGCAGGCCCTTGCGTACCAGATAATCGGCCAGGTCAGTGGCTGTGGCAAAGCCCTGCATGGCCGCTTCGCGCATGGCCTGGGCATGGACCTGTACGCCGCCCATCATGTCGACGAAGATGGTGAGGGTGTCGCGCACGGTATCGGCCGCATCGAACAGGCCTTCCTTGTCTTCCTGGTTGTCCTTGTTATAGGCCAGGGGCTGGCCTTTCATGAGGGTGAGCAGGGCGATCAGGTGTCCGTTGACGCGCCCCGTCTTGCCGCGTGCCAGTTCGGGTACATCCGGATTCTTCTTCTGCGGCATGATGGAGCTGCCGGTGCAGAAGCGATCGGCCAGTGTGATGAAGCCCACACGCGGGCTCATCCACAGTACGAGCTCTTCGGACAGGCGCGATACATGCATCATGACCAGGGCCGCAGCAGCGCAGAATTCGATGGCAAAGTCGCGGTCGGAAACGGCGTCCAGGGAATTGCGGCACACGCCGTCAAAACCCAGGCTGCGGGCCACTGCTTCGCGGTCGATGGGAAAGGAGGTGCCGGCCAGCGCCGCTGCGCCCAGGGGCAGGCGGTTCACGCGCTTGCGGCAATCCTGCATGCGTTCGTAATCGCGACCGAACATTTCGGCATAGGCCAGCAGATGGTGGCCGAAGGTGACGGGCTGGGCCACCTGCAGGTGAGTGAAGCCGGGCATGATGGTATCGGCATGCTCGAGCGCCAGCCCGGCCAGACGCCGGCGCAGCTGGTGCAGCAGCGCGAGCAGGCCGTCGATCTCGTGGCGCAGCCAGAGGCGGATGTCGGTAGCCACCTGGTCGTTGCGCGAGCGACCGGTGTGCAGGCGTTTGCCGGCATCACCAATCAGCTCGACCAGACGCTTTTCGATGTTCAGGTGCACGTCTTCCAGGTCCAGCGACCAGCCGAAATCTCCGGCAGCGACTTCCGCCTCGATCTGCGCCATGCCGCGACGGATGTCCTGCAGATCCTGCTCGCTCAGTATGCCGATGCCGGTGAGCATGGCGGCGTGCGCCAGCGAGCCCTGGATGTCGAAGGCGGCCAGGCGCTGGTCGAAATCGACCGAGGCGGTATAGCGCTTGACCAGATCGGAGACGGGCTCGGAGAAGCGCGCCGACCAGGCTTGCGCCTTGTTGTCGAATTGATTGCGGGAAGGGGGCTGGGATGAGTCGGACATGACGGGACGCTGGACGCGCAAGGCATAAAGGAATCCGACAGTATACGATGCGCATACCCCGCATATTGCCCGCCTATTCCCGTTACAATGCCCGGCTGTACGCGCAGATCTGCGTGGCTGTCTGCCTTCGGGAGTCCTGTATGAAGATGATTGTGGCCATCATCAAGCCGTTCAAGCTCGATGAGGTGCGCGAAACCCTGTCCGAGATCGGCGTGAGCGGCCTGACCGTGAGCGAGGTGAAGGGTTTCGGCCGCCAGAAAGGGCATACCGAGCTTTACCGCGGCGCCGAATACGTGGTTGATTTCCTGCCCAAGATTCGTATCGATGTGGTCGTGCCCGCTGTCATGGCCGATGATGTGATCGATGCCATCATCAAGGCGGCCTTCACAGGCAAGATCGGCGACGGCAAGATCTTCGTGCTGCCCGTGGAGCAGACGATACGTATCCGTACGGGTGAAAGCGGCATGGATGCGCTCTAGGCGCGGGACTGATGGAAAAGATACGCATCTCGCGATTGATGTCCCAGCGGGGTATGTGCTCGCGCCGCGAGGCCGACGAATACCTGGCCAAGGGCTGGGTGCGGGTCGATGGCGTCGTGGTGGACGAGCTGGGCAGCAAGGCCTGGCCGCATCAGAAGATCACGCTGGAGCGCGAAGGGCAGCGCCGGCAGGGCGCCCGTGTCACCATCCTGCTCAACAAGCCGGTGGGTCTGGTGTCCGGTCAGGCTGAAAAAGGCTACCGGCCGGCAATCACGCTGATACGCCCGGAGCTGCAGTTCCGCCGCGGTCAGGGCGAGCCTTCCTTTGACCGTCGCCACCTGCGCGGCCTTGCCCCGGCAGGGCGTCTGGACATCGACTCGCAGGGCCTGCTCATCCTCACTCAGGACGGCCGCATGGCGCGCGCGCTGGTGGGCAGTGACTCGGCAATTGAGCGTGAATATCTGGTGCGCGTGGTCGGGCGCCTGCAGCCCGGCGGTCTGGACCTGCTGCGTCATGGCCTGAAGCTGGATGGCCATGCGCTGCGACCGGCGCGGGTGCACTGGCAGAATGAGGACCAGCTGCGCTTCGTGCTTACGGAAGGGCGCAAGCGCCAGATACGCCGCATGTGCGAGCTGGTGGGGCTGAAGGCGGTGGGCCTGAAGCGTGTCCGCATCGGCCGTATCGTGCTGGGTGATCTGCCGACAGGCCGGTGGCGCTATCTGCGCCCTGATGAGCGCCTCAGTTGAGCACCTTGGCTGAGTGTTTGGGGGTTGATGGTATCCAGCACGTCGGTGACAATGGCGTGGCAGCCCCAATCGAGCAGGGCTTGCGCCCGGGCGTGATCGTTCACCGTCCAGGCCACCAGGGTATGGCCGCTGGCGATAATCTGGCGCACCCGCATTTCGTCGAGCCGGCTGTGATGTACGTTCAGGCCGATGGCGCCCAGACGCTGCACCCGTTCCTGCCAATCCGCGGGTACATCCCCTTGCACCAGCAGCGCCCTCGGCAGTTGCGGTGCCACCCGGGCGGCCGCCTCCAGCGCGCATGCCGAGAACGACGACAGCAGGGGCGGCAGTGCCGTCTGCGACCACAGGCGTGCCGCCTCGCCTGCCACGATACGCCCGGTGTGCGCCTCCAGGCCGGATGCGGGCTTGATCTCTATATTGCCGGCCAGCCCGTGTGCCTGGCAGAAGGCGGCGACTTCGGCCAGCGTGGGTATGGGTTCGTCCGCGAAGGCGGCGCTATGCCAGGCGCCGAAGTCATGCCTGCGCAATTGTGCCAGATCGAGCCGGTGCGCCACACCCCGGCCACTGGAGGTGCGCCGGATATCTTCATCGTGCAGCAGTATGGGCACATCGTCGGCGCTGAGCTGGACGTCATATTCCATCATGCGAAAACCATGCGCCTGGCCCACCCGGAAAGCAGCCAGGGTGTTTTCGGGGGCAAGACGGCCGCCACCCCGATGGGCGATGAGACGCGGCCAGGGCCAGCGGGCGGAATCGTTCATATCAGGATACGGAATTTCTGGTGTTAAACTGCTGCAACTCGTCCGAATGTGGATGTTCTCATGTTTGATTTTATTCGTTCCCACCAGCGGCTGATGCAATTTCTGCTGCTGGTGTTTGTAGTGCCCTCGTTCGCGCTGATCGGGGTCAGTGGATATAACACCTACGTCTCCGGTGATCATGATCTGGTCAAGGTAGGCAAGAGCATCATTACCGAACAGGAGTTCGAGCGCGCGCGTGCCGACCAGCTGCGCCAGATGCAGGAGCGCAGCCAGGGCGGCTTTGATCCGTCCATGCTCGATGCCCCGGATGTGAAGCGTGCACTGCTGGAATCCATGATCGATTCCCGCGTCATGGCCACGGTTGCTTCAGCCGAGCGTTTCAATGTTTCCGACGTACAGCTGCGCCGGGCGATTGCGGCCATGCCCCAGCTTCAGGTCGAAGGCCAGTTCTCGCCCGAGCGCTACAACGAGGTGCTCGCGGCTTCGGGACTCACTACGCGCGACTTCGAGCAGGGCCGGCGCTACGAGCTGGCCCTGGGCCATGTGCTGGATCCCGTCGGCCGTAGCGCTCACGTGCCCGAACCCGTGGTCCACAACCTCACCCGCGCCCTGATTGACGAACGCAGTGTACGCCTGCTGCGTTTCGCCGACGCGGATTACCGCGATGCCGTCAGCGTGTCCGACGATGATATCGCCCAGGCCTATGCAGCACAGAAAGCCGGTTTCGAAGTGCCCGAGTACGCCGATATCGACTATCTGGTGCTCGATGAGGCCGCTGCCATGGCGGCCTTGCCCGAGATCAGCGAAGCCGATCTGGAAGCCTATTATCGGCAGAACAAGGCGCGCTTTACCCGCAAGGCACGGTCCCGGTTGAGCCATATCCAGGTGAATGTGCCCGCGGGTGCCACTCAGGAGCAGCGCGATCAGGCGCTCGCGAAGGCGCGCGAGATTGAGATCCTGGTCAGGCAGGCGGATGAAAGCTTCGCCGAGCTGGCGAAGGCGCATTCCCAGGATGCGGGAACCGCGCGCTCGGGTGGCGAGCTGGGCTGGATCACGCAGGGTAACTGGCCTGCCAGCCTGGATCAGGCCGTGTTTGCCCTGGCTCAGGGTGAGGTCTCGAGCGTCATCGACGGGCCGGGCGGCTATCACATCTTCAAGGCCGAGGAAGTCGAGCCCGAGCAGATTGAAAGCTTCGCTGCCGTGCGCGATCAGGTCAATGAAGAGGTGCGTCACCAGCTGGGTGCCGAGCGTTTTGCCGACATGGCCACGCGGCTCACCAGCCTGCTGTATGACCACCCTGAAAGTCTGGAACCCGCAGCGCAGGAGCTGGGTATGGCGATCCGCAGCGCACGCGGCATCGGACGCGAAGCGCTGGTGCCCGCGGCAATGCTGGAAGGCGATGCGGCTTCAGCCTCGGCGGATGCTGCCCTGCTGGACGATCTGCGCGTTCGACGCACGGTATGGTCCACCCAGGTGCAGCGCGAAAAACACAATTCGGGCGTGATCGAGATTTCCCCCGATACCATGCTGGCCGTACATCTGCGCGAAGTCCGGCCCGCACACATTCCGCCGCTGGAGCGGGTAGCCACGCTCATCCGCGAACAGCTGATCAGGGAGCGCGCGCATGAAGCGGCTGTGGCTGCGGGCGAGGCTGAGCTGGCGCGCCTGCAGGGGCTGGATGCGACAGAGGTGCCGGAGGCCTTTGACGAGGCACGCAGCATCAGCCGGCTCAATCCCGGCGGTGCGGGTCCGGCAGTACTCGAGGCAGCGCTGGCCGTGGATGCCGATCAGGTGCCGGCCTACGGCGGGGTGGAAGGCTTTGGTGCCTACGTGATCCTCCGTGTCGAATCCGTGGGCGAGGCCGAGGCTGACCCGGCCCTGCAGGCGTCCCTGTCGGCTGAGCTTGCAGCGCTGTGGGGCGACGCCGAGGAAAAGGCGGTGCTCAAGGCCTTGCGCACACAGGCGGGCGTGGAGCATCTGCCGGATGCTGAAGCCATGATCGAGCGCAGTGACGAAGAGCGTTGAGTCAGGATTTCAGCAGGGGTTCAAGGGCCGCCCAGATGGTATCGGCCATGGCGGCCTGCCCATGCGCATTGGGGTGAATGCCATCGTCCTGGAACCATTCGTGACGTGTCGCAAAGCCTTCGAGCAGAAAAGGCACCAGTGCCGTGCCCATGTCATCGGCAAGCTCACGATAGAGGGCGGCAAATTCGCGCGCATATTGCGGACCGTAGTTGGGCGGGATCTGCATGCCCAGCAGCAGGACTTGCGCGCCGGCGGCCTGCGACAGTGCGATCATGCGCGCCAGATTGCTGCGCGTCATCGACAGGGGCAGGCCGCGCAACGCATCATTGCTGCCCAGCTCCAGGATGACAATGCCGGGACGCAGGCGGTCCAGCTCGCCGGACAGGCGGCTGAGCCCGCCACTGGTGGTATCGCCGCTGATGCTGCTGTTGTGCATCGTGTGGGGGTGGCCGCCATCACCCAGGCGTTGCGTGATGCGGGCCACCCAGCCTTCATTGCGCGCCAGGCCATACTCCGCCGACAGCGAATCGCCCACCACCAGAATGGATGGCGCCGGCGGCTCGGCGCCGACCCGTCCCGCCAGGGACAGGGCAGACATTGACAGGACAGCCATCAGCACTCGACGACGCATCATGGGCATGAACGACTCCATCATTGTGGAAAATCTGACACAGCGGGTTGCGGATGCCGGTGGCCCGCTCACCATACTCAATGATATCTCGCTGCGCGTCGGATCGGGCCGGAGCCTGGCGATTACCGGCCCGTCGGGCTCGGGCAAGTCCACGCTGCTCGCCCTGATGGCGGGCCTGGATCGTCCCAGCAGCGGACGTGTCATCCTGATGGGACACGATCTGTCCCGGCTGGATGAGGAGGCGCGTGCGGCGCTCAGGGCGGCGCACGTGGGTTTCGTCTTCCAGACCTTTCAGCTGCTGCCCAACCTGACGGCACTGGAAAACGTCATGCTGCCGCTGGAGCTGGCGCGCCGGCCGGCGCAGGCGGCGGCCAGTGCCATGCTGGAGCGCGTCGGCCTGCAGGAACGCCTGCATCATTACCCGCGTACGCTTTCCGGCGGTGAGCAGCAGCGCGTCTCGCTGGCGCGTGCCTTTGTGATGCAACCCGACATCCTGTTTGCCGACGAACCCACCGGCAGTCTGGATACCGCCAACGGCGCGCGTATCATGGCCCTGATGTTTGCATTGCGTCGCGAACAGGGCAGCACGCTGGTCATGGTGACGCACGACGCGGCGCTGGCCGCGCAATGCGATGCCATCATCCATCTTCACGGGGGTGAATTGCAGGCGGCAAAACCCGCCTGACAGTGGCGCTAGCGCCGCATGCCGCCGGGCAGCCAGGTGGCCAGTTCGGGCACCAGGTAGAGGACGAGCACGCCAACGATCATCAATATGAACATGGGCAGCGAGACGCGTGCCAGCCAGGGCAGTTCGCGCTGCGTCATGCCTGCCAGAACGAACAGGTTGAAGCCGATGGGCGGCGTGATCTGGGCCATCTCGATCACAAACACCAGGAAGATGCCGAACCACAGCAGGTCGATGTTGGCTGCAGTGACTGTGGGCAGAAGAATGCCCATGGTCAGCACTACCATGGAGATGCCGTCCAGGAAGCATCCCAGGATGACGAAGAAGAAGAGCAGGGCGATGATGAGCCCGAAGCGCGACAGCTCCATGGCCACTATCCATTCAGCGATTGCCCGCGGCAGGCCGATATAACCCATGGCCAGCGTGAGGAACTGTGCGCCGGCGAGGATGAGGGCAATCATGCAGTACAGGCGCGTGGCACCCATGAGTGAGGCAACGAAGGAAGTCCACGTCAGCGAGCCCTGCACCAGTGCCAGCGCCAGTGCACCGACGACCCCCACCGCGGCCGCCTCGGTGGCGGTGGCGACGCCGGTGTAGATGACACCCAGCACGACGGCAATCAGGATGATGACCGGGATCAGGTGGCGGGCGGCATACAGTTTCTGGCCCAGGCTGTAGCGCGCCGTGGCTGCGGGAATCTTGTCGGGATGCAGCAGCGACCAGATGGCGATGTAGCCCATGAAGAGGCCCGCAAGCATGATGCCCGGCAGGATGCCGGCAATGAAGAGCTTGGAGATGGACACATCGGCCGTGACGCCGTAGACGATCATGATGATGGACGGCGGGATCAGCAGGCCCAGGGTTCCGGCGCCCGACAGCGTGCCGATGACCATGTTGTCGGGATAGCCGCGCTCCTTCAGTTCGGGCAGGGTCATCTTGCCTATGGTGGCCACGGTGGCTGCCGATGAGCCTGAAACGGCTGCGAAGATGGCGCAGCCCACGACATTGGTGTGCAAGAGCCGCCCCGGTACGTTTTCCAGCCAGGGCGCCAGCCCCTTGAACAGGTCCTGGGAAAGACGCGTGCGAAACAGGATCTCGCCCATCCACAGGAACAGCGGCAGAGCCGTGAGCGTCCAGCTGGAGGCTGCCCCCCAGATGGTGATGGCCATGGCGTCGCCCGCCGGACGGCTGGCGAAGAGCTCCATGCCCAGCCAGGCCGTGCCGGCAAGCGTGAGCCCTACCCATACGCCCGAGGCGAGAAACCCGAAGATGGAGATGATCAGCAGTGTGATGACCAGGACTTCATTCACTGTAGGACTCGCTGTCTCTCTGTGCTTCGGGAATGCCGCGCAGGCGTGCGATGGTCTCGTCCAGCACGGCGATGAAGAAGATGAAGGTGCCGACAGCCATGGTGATCTGCGGAATCCACAGCGGTGTGGCATCATTGCCCACTGAAATATCCATGTAGGCGTAGGAATCCAGCACCAGGCTCAGGCTGTACCAGCTCAGGTTGCCGCTCGCCAGGCAGGCGACGAGCAGGGCGAAGATGTCGAGGCGATGGCGTCCGGCCGGCGGCAGCGCGGCCAGCACCAGACTGACACGGATGTGCTCGCCGCAACGGAAAGTGTGGGCCAGTGCCAGAAAGCCCGCCCCTGCCATGCTGTAGCCGGCGTAGGCGTCCAGGCCGGGAATGTAGACGCCCATCTGTCGCGAAACGATGGACGTGACCACGGCTGCGAGCACGCCCACCATGAAAAGGGCGGCCAGGCCGCCCGAGACCAGATACAGCGTATCGAGGAATCGCCGCATTACTGCTTCATGCTGGCCTGGTATGCCTCGATGATTTCGCGGCCGTCATCGCCCGCTTTTTCAAGCCATTCGGCAATCATGGTCTTGCCGACTTCGCGCAGCTCGGTCATGAGCTTTTCGCTGGGCTTGCGGATGTTCATGCCGTTGTCGGCCAGCTGATCCAGATACCACTGGGTCTTCTCCTTGGACAGCGCCCAGCCGCGCTGCTCGGCCTTGTCCGACGCTTCGAGCAGGGCGTTGCGGGCATTTTCGCTCAGCTGGTTGTAGGCCTTCAGGTTGACGATGACCACGTTCTTTGGCTGCCAGGCCTGGACATCATAGAAGTTCTTGATGTGCTCGTAGACTTTGGTGTCCCAGCCCGTGGAGCCTGAGGTCATGAAGGAATTGATGACGCCGGTAGCCATGGCCTGGGCCAGTTCCGACTGCTGGATGGTGACGGGCTGGGCCTGCACGAGCTCGGCGATGCGGGCCGTGACCGGGCTGTAGGCACGCCACTTCAGGTCCTTCATATCGGCGACGCTTTCGACATCCTTGTTCGCGTACAGGCCCTGGGGCGGCCAGGCAACGGAATAGAGCAGCTTCATGCCCTGTGCATTGAGCTTCTTGTCGAGCTGTTCCTTCTGTGCCTGATAGAGCTTCCAGGCCGAATCGAAATCTGATGTGAGAAAGGGCAGGCCGTCCAGGGCATAGATGGGATCGTCATTGGCGAAGTTGTTCAGCAGGATCTCGCCGATCTGTGCCTGGTTGCCCTGTACGGCACGCTTGATTTCAGGCGCCTTGAACAGGGAGGCATTGTCGTGAATGGTGATCTTGAGATCGCCACTGGACAGGGCATCCACGTCCTTGGCGAACTCCTGCAGGTTCTGCGTGTGCAGGTTGGAGGCCGGGTACCCACTGGGCAGATCCCACTTCGTGGCGCTTTGGGCACCGGCTGTCAGCCCCATCAGGGCGAGCGTGGTTGTAGCGAGCAGCAGGGTCTTCTTCATGGTCTCCTCCGGAGGTCAGTACAGAAAAGGGTTTCTGATATCCGGACGATTGTAGTCCCGGCCCGGCTTCACTATCGGGATTTCGGCATGAAATCTAGGGAAAGTACCCATGCTTTCGGTACAGCGCAAGGGCTTGTCCGGAGTACTCCTAGCCCTTGACGCGGACAATTTTCTGGATTTGGGGAATGTGCCGGATGGCGCGTATGACCTGGGCCAGGTGGTTGCGGCTGTCCACCTGTACCGTCAGGTGGATGAGGCCGGTGGTGGCCGCTTCATCCTGCATGGTGAGGTGGATGATGTTGGAGTCGGCCGCGGCAATTTCGGCAGCCAGCCGGCCCAGCACGCCCCGCTCGTTGAGTACGGTGATATCCAGGCGGGTGCTCAGGTGGCGTGCCGTGTTGGGGGCCCATTGCACGGCCACCCAGCGCTCGGGCTCGCGTTCGCGCTGGCGCTGGGCGATGGTGCACTCTTCCATGTGTACCACCAGTCCGTGACCCAGACGGATGCCGCCGATGATGGCATCGCCCGGCAGGGGGCCGCAGCACGGCGCCAGCTGAACGGCCTGGCCCTCGTTGCCATGGATGAGGATGGGTGTATTGTGCGTTGCCGTAATCTCATCGACGGCAGCGGCCGTGGTGGCCAGAATGGGGTTTTCCGGTGTGAAGCGGCGCGCAACAACGGCTGCCAGCCGCTTGCCCAGCCCAATGTCGGCAAGGATTTCGTCGCGCGAGCTGGCACCCGAGCTTTTGGCGAGCTTTTCCCAGGCGGGGTCGTCGGCTTCGGGATGGGGCAGTTTGAGCTGATCGAAAGCCTGACTCAGCAGGCGCTGGCCAAAAGCAACGGACTCCTCATACTTGACGGTACGCAGATAGTGACGGATTTCAGAGCGCGCGCGCCCGGTGCGCACGTGGTTGAGCCACTGGGCACTGGGACGTGCCGCCGCCGAGGTGATGATTTCAACGGCATCGCCGCTGCGCAGCTCGGAGCGCAGGGGTACGAACTCACCGTTGATGCGGCAGGCCACGGTCTGGTTGCCCACATCGGTATGGATGGCGTAGGCAAAATCGACCGGCGTGGCGCCGCGTGGCAGCGACAGGATCTTGCCCTTGGGGGTGAAGACATAGACCGCATCGGGGAAGAGATCCACCTTCACATGCTCGAGGAATTCGCCCGAATCACCGGTCTGGCTCTGGATGTCCAGCAGCGATTGCAGCCACTGATGGGTCTGTTTCTGAAGATCGTTCAGGCTCAGCTCATCGTCTTTGTAGAGCCAATGTGAAGCCACTCCTTCTTCGGCGATATGATCCATGTCGCGCGTGCGGAATTGGAATTCAACGGGCGTGCCATAGGGCCCCACCACCGTGGTGTGCAGCGACTGATAGCCATTGAGCTTGGGGATGGCGATATAGTCCTTGAACTTGCCCGGCACCGGGCGATAGAGCTGGTGCAGTGTGCCCAGCGCCAGATAGCACTCGGGCAGCGTGTGCACGACGACGCGAAAGCCGTAGATGTCGAGCACATCGGAAAAGGACTTCTTCTGTTCAACCATCTTCTTGTAGATGCTGAACAGGGATTTCTCCCGCCCGGATACTTCGGCCTCTATGCCGGCGGCGGGCAGGGCCACACTGATGGTTTCGGTGATCTTGCCCAGTACCTCGCGCCGGTTGCCGCGTGCCGCCAGCATGGCTTTGTGCAGCACGTGGTAGCGGTTGGGATACATGGCTTCGAAGCACAGGTCCTGGAGTTCGCGAAACAGGGCATTGAGCCCGAGGCGATGCGCGATGGGCGTGTAGATGTCCATCGTTTCACGCGCGATGCGGCGGCGTTTTTCGTGGCCGACGGCCCCCAGGGTGCGCATGTTGTGCAGTCGATCGGCCAGCTTGATGAGGATGACGCGCACATCACGTGCCATGGCCAGCAGCATCTTGCGAAAGCTTTCTGCCTGCTGTTCGGCCTTGGTGGCAAACTCGAGACGCTCCAGCTTGGAGACACCATCGACGATCTCGGCCACATCACTGCCGAACTTCTCGGCCACTTCCTGTTTGGTGACGTCCTGGTCTTCGATAACGTCGTGCAGCAGCGCAGCGCACAGCGATTGTGCGTCAAGCTTCCAGCCGGCGCAGATTTCGGTGACGGCGATGGGATGGGTGATGTAGGGTTCGCCGCTGGCGCGGAACTGTCCCAGATGCGCCTGGTCGGCAAAGCGCCAGGCATCGACTACGCGCTGGACGTCTTTTTCCCCCAGGTACTGCTCGATGATGGTAATGAGTGGTGCCAGCGAGGCTATGGCAGCCCCGTTGGCCGGTGCGACAACAGTTTGTTCGGGCGCACCCGACCCCTTGCCCGACTCGGCCCGTGCAGCCTTGCGCCGCGCGCGCCGGGAGCCTTTTTTGAGTGCAGCAATCAGCCCGGAGGATGCGCCGCGAATGGCGGAGAATGCCACCGTGCGGGCCTCGCGATCAGGTGGGCACCTTGCGCAGCATTTCGAGTCCGGTGACCCCGGAGGCTATCTCACGCAAGGCCGTGACAGTGGGTTTGTTCCGGCTTTCAAGACGGGCTTCGTGCCCCTGCGCCAGCTCGCGTGCGCGATAGGCGGCGGCCAGCGTCATCTTGAAGCGGTTGGGGATTCTTTCAATGCAGTCTTCGACTGTGATGCGCGCCATAAGAGTGTTACCTGAGTGATGGGGAGCAGTGTCGCTCGGGGAGTGTGATCATTTTATGCCGAATTGCGAAAATAACCCGGCATGCCGTCTGGCCTGTGCCGCATAACGCAGGCGTGCGGCGGCAATAATTTGCCGCAGCTGCGCTGCAGCTTTGTTAAATTCTTGATTAATAATAACATATTCACATTCTGGCGCATGCGAAATTTCGCTGCCTGCAGCCAGCAGGCGGCGGGCGATCACACTGGCGGAGTCCTGGCCGCGCTGATTCAGCCTGGTTTCCAGCGCCTCTATGGAAGGCGGCAGGATGAAGATGCCGATGGCTTCGGGAAAATGGCTGCGGATCTGGCGTGCACCCTGCCAGTCGATTTCCAGCAGCACATCCCTGTCATCTTCGAGTGCAGCCTCGACCCGCTCGCGCGGCGTACCGTAGTAATTGCCATGGACTTCAGCCCACTCCAGCAGTGCATTGTTGTGCAGCATGATCTTGAACTGGGCTTCACTGACGAATCGGTAGTGCCGGTTGGCCTCTTCGCCGGGGCGCGGCGGGCGCGTGGTGCACGAGATGGACAGCTCGAGCGCCGGATCATCCTTGAGCACGGCATTGACCAGGCTGGACTTGCCTGCACCGCTGGGTGCGACCACCATGAAGATGTTGCCGGGAAAACGGGATGCAGTGTGGTTTGGAAACGCGCTCATGACTTCAGTTCAGGGGAGAGGGGGCATCAGGCTGGCCCAGGCACGCCAGTGTTGCCAGGTAGCTGGCCTGATCCTGGCACAGGAAGACCCCGCCATCGCCGGGATTCATGTGGAAGGCAAGGTTCTCCACTTCTTCAGCCGCCTGATCGGCCTGTGCAATGGCCGTGACATGCAGCGCGCCCAGGCGGGCATACTGCTCGGGGGTGAGCAGGGAAGCCACGCGGTCGATGTCGGGTTCGCTGATGACGACGTAGGCGGTGAAATCAAGATCATCGAGACGTACTGCCAGCTCCACGCCCTGATCGAGCCGGGAAAGAAGTTCACTGTGACGCTGCATGGGCTGCTCGCGGAAAAACCGGAGCGCCCATTGTAACCTGCTGCCCGGGTGCAGGATCTAGCTGAAGTCGAGCGTGGCGATGACCGGTGTGTGATCGGAAGGCTGTTCGTTGGCGCGGGGTTTCCTGTCGATGACGCAAGCCGTACATGACGGCATCAACGCGGTCGAGAGCAGGATATGGTCGATACGCAGCCCGGCGTTGCGCGGGAAGGCGCGCAGGCGATAGTCCCACCAGGTGAAGGATTTCTCTTCCTGCTCGAAGGCGCGGAAGGCGTCGACCAGTCCCAGATCCAGCAGGCGGCGCAGCGCTTCGCGCTCGGGCTCGGACACCAGCACCTTGCCCTGCCAGCGCTTGGGATCATGTACATCCTCGTCAGCCGGGGCGATGTTGAAGTCGCCCAGCACGGCCAGCCGGGGGTAGCGCTGCAGCTCCTCGCGCAGCCAGTCATGCAGGGCTGCATACCATGCGAGCTTGTATTCGTATTTGTCGCTGTCGACCGATTGCCCGTTGGGGCAGTAGGCGCAGATGACGCGTACGTCGCCCCCGGCGCTGGGTAAAGTTGCGGCAATGACGCGCTGCTGCTCGTCATCGAATCCCGGGATGTTGCGCTGCTCGTCGTGCCCGCGTTCGGGCGTCAGTATGGCAACGCCATTGTAGGTCTTCTGCCCGGCCCAGTGCGCGTCGTAGCCGGCCGCACGGATGGCATCGATGGGGAAGTTTTCATCAGTGAGCTTGAGCTCTTGCAGGCAGAGCGCCTGAACGGGATTTTCAGCCAGCCAGTCCAGAACCTGGGGCAGGCGCACCCTGAGCGAATTCACATTCCACGTAGCAAGTTTCATGCAGGCAATGATACCGTTTTTCTATTTTGTGGGCATGGTAGGGCGCCTGCCGGCAATTGGCAAGTTTGCGGTGTCAGTCGTTGCCTTGCTACAGGATGGGGCTGAGTATGGCCATGAGATTGTTGCGAAGCTGGTATCGAAAACCCCACGTTGCCACATCGACATGGCTCACTTGCCTGGATTGAGCAAGATAGTCGTTTTGCCTGCGACGGACTGATTGCGTCAGCTGGGCGTCCTGGAACAGAATATTGTTCTCGAAGTTAAGATCAAAGCTGCGCCTATCCATGTTTGCGGAACCGATCAGTGTTATTTCACCGTCAACGGTCAATGACTTCGTGTGCAGCAGTCCGCCTTCGTATTCATGAATATTGACGCCGGCATCGAGCAGCTCCGAATAATAGCTACGGCTTGCTGCGCCCACAATCCAGCTGTCATTTCGCGCCGGGAAAATGATGGTGGTTGCGATGCCCCGTCGGGCAGCCGCACAAAGCGCGGCTTGCATGGCGTCGTTCGGAACATAGTACGGCGTGGTGATGACCAGTTCCTTCCGGGCACTGAACATCAGCGTTACAAAAAGCTCGGGTATTGCAGAATAATGGTTGCGGGGGCCAGTCCCGATCACCTGGGCCACGAAGCCTTGCGTTGCTGGTGGCACGGGGAGTTTGGCCAGTTCCCGGCAGTCTTCCTGGGTGTATATCAGCCAATCCTCCAGGAAAAGAAGCTGATTCTGCCGCGCGATTGGGCCCTCGAAACGGATAACCGCGTCAACCCACGGCGCGTATTTTGCCTTGACTGCAAACTCGGGGTCGGCGCAGTTTTGACTGCCGCAATACGTAATCCGGTTATCAATGACAACGACCTTGCGGTGGTTGCGAACATCAACCCGCCCTGTCAGGATGCGAAGCGCAATGTTGCCGATTGCCTGCGCGCGAGCCAGCCGCACCCCGGCTTGTTTCATTGCTTCCCAGTGCCGGCTGTGGATGAAATTGCGCGATCCCAGGTCATCCACGATGACACGACACGTCACGCCACGCTGTGCCGCGCGCACCATGGCTTGAACAACCTTGCACCCGTTCGTGTCAGCGAGCCAGATATAGAACAAAAGGTGCACATGCTCTGAGGCGGCATCGATATCTGCCACCAGGGCGTCTATCGTCGCATTTGAGTCGTCAAGCAAACGTCCAGTATTGCCCGCCGTCGGTTTGAAGCCGCTGATCGCCGTCCCTGTCGAAAATCCAGGCAGGGTATTGTCAGGAACAGCAGCGTTGCCTGTGGCAAGGTCGGAGGCCAGCTGCCAGGCAGACTCGGGCGAGCCGTGACCCGTCGGTACCCGTGTCACCCGGACCTCGCCGAGCATCAGATATGTCAATGCGCCGATGTAGGGCAGTGCCACAATAAAAAGGATCCACGCGATGCGCGACGCCGGATCGCGGTGGGGCCGCAGCAGGGCGCGCACGGACGCTGCCACGACAATAAGCAAGTGGATAATCAGCCACATCGTAATATCCCCAGTAGTAGTCGCAGGAACGGCTCACTCGCTCAATCGACTCGGCGTTATCGCGGGACTTCCATCAAAAGACCGTACCAGAGCCTCATAATTACTGGATTCTTTCAGAAGCTGTCCAGCCGCTGTACGCAAGCGGTCAATGGCTTCCGGAGGAAGAGAGAAATTGGTTGGAAGATTCATCAGATATGCACGCTCTTCAGGGTCACGAATATGATCGAAACTTACGGAGATCACATCAAGAGTATGCGTCGGCACACTGATTTCGGCTTCTGATTTGCTCATGCCTGCGAGCCGGGCGCGTAAAACGCTGAGGTCCCGTTTCATCAAAATCAAATCAGCCCTGTCTCTCATTGTTTCAACAGTTTCGAACGAGTATTTCTGGATCGGAACGCTCGCTGATTGCAGAAGCTGAACAATGAACCCAGGAGGAGTTTCCCTTTTATCCCAGTCGGTAGGTGGCGACGAGTGGGCGTCCACGACGATCAAAATAATACGTCGGACATGACCAAAGCCAATCTGCTCCGAGAAGGCTGCACTTGCTTGTAGCTCTTCGAGAAATTCCAGCGCGGGACGTACACCTATATTGTCGGACACGCCGCCATCGACTAGATGGATATAAGGACGTTCTGTACTGTCTTGAAAGCTTTTCAATTCATGATAGCGTTCCAGTGCTCGCCCCACCGGACGGACCTTATGCTCAGGATTGATGACACTCCTGACCCACAAGGGGTATTGATAATTGCATTGCCCACCGTAGTTATTAAACGTAACGGGAGACAAAGCCACCGGGACGGCAGACGAGGTTGCTGCAGCACGCGAAAGGCGAACCTGGCCCAGATCAGAACAAAGCAGATCAAAATCATTTTGGGAAAACATCAACCGTGATCCGGTGGTCAGGTCGGTTCCCGAAGCAAGCGCGACCGGGCCGGGCTTGTCAAGCAAGTCGTTGAATGTAGCGCCTTCAAATAAGATCTCATCGTAATATTCAGCTGCAAGCTCCGAGCGTCCGGCGGTTCCGCCGACAAATTTTGACCAATTGAACGGATTGAGCATGCGTTTGATCAGTGCCCCTTCAACATCCCGCTTGAGAAAACGTGTCTCGTATTCTGAAAATAGCCGGTCACCATACAAAGCATAGGCTAGCGCCGTGAAACTTCCTCCGGACACGCCGGCAATGACATCGACCTCATCAATCAGTCGACGATGCTCCCCCTGAACAAGAATCTGCGTCCGGCGAAGCTCCTCAAGTACCCCGTACGAAAATGCAGCGGCCCGCGTCCCGCCCCCCGAGAGCGACAACAACACAAGCGTAGATGGATCATTATTCTGACGCTTTGGCACCAGTGAGGAGGGTCGATATCCGCTGTCTGGTTCGACTTGGGCTATTGGCTGGTTTATCGGTCTGTTAGCACATCCTGCCAGTGCGAAAATCACGATAATTACAAATAACAAAGATGATCTTCGCATAATGATTTCTGTTGCCAAGCGAGCCTGCAACGCCGTCCTCGCCTTTATCTTGATTGTAGGCATGCTTCAAGCACCCTCAGTGGTCAGCTGAACCTGTCCCTCCTCTTGGAGCCGCACTGAGGCGTTTGATCAAATCGATTTCAGCTTGTCGATATGGCGTTCCGTCTGATTTGAAAACATCATGAAACCAAATTACCGGCTGCTGATCAACATAGGGGTGGAACCAGCTATCCCAGGGTAGGCGAGTTTGTATTTTTCCATCGACCAGCCCCCAGTTAAGCATGCCAACGTTGTGTTTTTTGCCCAAAGGTAAAGTACCATCAAAGGTGGAGCCGGTGCCACGCGCCATATATTCAGTAGTGATCAATGGACGCCCATAACCTTTCAACTGCTCAATACGTGCCACAAATGATTCCGGCCAGCCATAATCGTGAAAGCTGATCACATCCGACTCGTTCAGCTGGATACGCTCGATTGGGCCCTGTTTATCTATATCAGACCAGTCGTCTCCTATCCATAAACCAGCGGTGAGTGGCTGGCTGGGGTTCGCGCTACGTGCCCACGCATACACCTGTGGCAGCAGGGTGACAAGGTATTTTTCCTTCTCGGCTGGTGGAATATTTTTATAGATGCCTCCTCCGGGATTGCTGGGTTCATTCCATAGATCCCAGCCCAGCACACGTGAATCGTTGGCGAGCAAGCCAACAACGCCCTCAACGTATTCCTGTAGCTTGTGGTATTGGCTTTCGTCTTGTAGCCTGGCTTCGCCAGGCGCTTGTACCCAACGGGAATTGTGTACGCCCGGGATTGGATCCTTCTGTTTCCCATATACGGGATTGGGATCCCAATCGCTGTCAAACAAGACAAATAAAATGCGGATATTGTGTTTATCGCTGATATCAAGGAACTGTTTCAGCTTTTGTCCATAGCCTTCTGCATCATTTTCCCACATCAGATTGTGCAGGAAAACGCGCATGGTGTTCATGCCCGCCGCGGCAGCATAGCCAAGCTCTCTGTCAATTGTTTCGGCATCAAATGTATCGGGATGCCACATTTCAATCTGATTAACCGCCGTACTTGGCGTGAAATTGGCGCCAACGATCCACGGTTGCTGGTTATACCAATCATGCGCTTGTTCTGGCGTCCATTGATCTCGAGCTGCAGCCGTGCCGGCAGTCAATGCTGACGATAAAATGGCAGTCAGAAGGATATTTCGGTAAAACATTGTGTTCTCCAGAAAATTTTATGAAGCTGCAGAATGGCGAGGGTCAGCCCAGCGGAAATGAAACCGTCAAAAAACCAGCCGTCCCTTTGAGGCGATTCTTGACGTTGAATTCACGCAAGACCTTCAATCTGACTGAAACCGGTTTCTTGTCTACCATGAAGGTATAGCTGGCTGTGGGCCCGAACGCCGAAGTGCGACCCCGGAATCCACCGAGTGTGGCACCACTGCCGCGGTCATCGCTGATCTGCTGGTAGTGATACCCCATGACCCCCAGCGAAAAACGGGGGCTGATGTACTTGGACACGGCGGCTTCAAGGTGCAGTTCACGCCCCGAGCGGTAATTCGTTGCCGAGTTGCGACCATTGAGTGTGACACCGGCGACCCCGGACACTTCCCAACCTTTTGACGGGTCGAACCACGTGCCGGCTGCCGACAGATCGACCGCCCAATGGTTGAAAGAAAGATTGGCCATGGAGCCCTTGCGGTAATTCCCGACGGGAATGTTGACCATGGCCGTCGTGTTCCAGTGAAATGAACCTGACGTCCAGCCCAGCATGGCGCTGGCAAGCGGGTCTCCTGCTGTGGTGATGCTGCCGCGCAGATCACCCGACCGCGAGCCGATTACCACATCGGCGTCTATGGATTCGCGGCCCAGCGGCTGACTCAATGCGAAGGCAAGCTGGCCATTGAGCACCTCATGCGGTGTGGACCATATCAAAGTAGGGACATCAATCAGTGCGCGGGCTTTGATCCCGACGCCTATTTTTCCACCCATGGGAAGCGGTGCGCTGGCACCCGCGCTGGCACGGTAGTAATAGAGATCGTTCTGAAAATAAAGACCGGGACCGGGAACGACCCCGGCCATCGGGCCTTTCGAGCCCATCAGATACACGCCATTGCCGTGTTCAGCGGCAATGGCGTCGGTGTTGTGGATGCCCGCCGTGCCGGCTACAAGCAATATTGGAAAAATGCACTTGCGCAGCACACGCTGTCTGCTTTTCATTGTTCATTCCAGGTTGGGAAATCAGATGCATACGCTGAGAACGGCGGGCCGCCGTCCCCAGGTTTTCAGACAAGCGCGTTGGCGTTGGCGCATTTTCCGTAATAACGGAGACTGCTCTTGGGTGTACGCTTGAGGGTGTCGGTGTCAACCTGGATGAGACCGAATTTTTTGGCAAAGCCTTCGGTCCATTCAAAGTTGTCCGTTGCGGACCAGTAGTAAATGCCACGCAGGTCAATACCTTGTGCGATCGCATCGTGCGCCGCCTTCAGATAGGTCTTCAGGTATTTTTCGCGCAAGGGGTCGTTCACCAACCCGTTCCGAGGCGACGCGTCCTTGAGGGCAAAGCCGGTTTCGGTCAGGAAAATCCTGGGTTGGCCGTAGCTTGCGTGGACGCGCTGCAAGACCTCATTAAGGCCGTCCGGTTCGACAAAATAGTCGTCCGTGCGAGTCACGTTTTGGGGTGCGCCATCGAAATCGGGCACAAAGCCGGTGACCACCTCGGGGTTTGCCCTGACATAGACGCGGCAATAATAGTTCACGCCCAAGGTGGTGGGGTTGATGGCGATGATGTCCATATCGTCACCCTGGATGTACGAATCGACCATTGGCATGATGGATACCGGATAGCCTTTTCCATACAGGGGATCCAGAAAACTCCGGTTCCAGAAGTCGTCGGCATAGCTGACAATAGCGAGGCCTTCGGCCTTGTTGCCGGCGGCGGCGCGCATGGGTGACAAGTTGACCGTTGTCGTCAGCGTTGCGTCGTTGCTCAGGTTGGCACTCGCAGCCTGTGCCATCAGGCCCAGACTCAGGTTCTGGTGATGAATGGCTGCGCCGGTAGCCTTGGCTGAAGTCAGGCCCGGTGCATGCATGCCCACCGCGTAGCCTGCGAAGGCCACGGTGTTGGGTTCGTTCAGTGCGGCCCACATTTTGATCCGGTCGCCAAACCTGCGCGTTATGATATCGGCATACTCGGCCAGACGCGCCGTGATGTCCCGATCACGAAAGTCCCCGGCCCATACCGGCACATCCCAGTGGAACATGGTGGCAAAGGGCTCGATGCCATGGTGCAGCATGCCGTCTATCATGCGGTCGTAAGTATCCAGGCCTGCGGCACTGGGGGTGCCCGGCCCCTCAGGCTGTATGCGGGGCCAGGCGAAGGAAAACCGGAATGACTGCACGCCCGCATCGGACAGCAGCTGGAAGTCTTCCATGAAGCGGTTTTCGAAATCCGTGCCCATGACGTTGGTGGAACCGTCGCGCACATGACCGCCTTGGTCAATGAAAACATCCCAGTTGCTGCGACCCCGGCCTTGCCTGCTTTCGACCTGTGCGGCTGCCGAGCCTGCCCCCCATTTGAAACCGGTCGGGAAGCTGCGCGTATTCGCCGTAGCAATCCTTGGAAAACCTGCGGCAATGGCGGAAGCGCCGGCAAGCTTCATGAAGTCGCGCCGTGATGCGGGCAGGATGGGCATGCAGATAGTCTCCTTGGATGATAAGACGGCCAGTCAGCGGCTGTGCATCAGGCGTCGTCCTCGTCCAGATGAAATTTATGGATGATGCGGTGCGCAACAGGTGCGAGGATGATGCCCAGTGTTGCCACGAACACCAGGCCTACGAACATGCTGTATAGCGCAAAGAAAAGTTTGCCTGCAGCGGCTGCAGGAACGATGTACGGACCGATGCCGCCAACGATAAGCGCTGTGTTGAGCACTGCGTCGTGCCAGCTGACAGGCTCCAGCCAGATATGGCCGGCAACGCCGATCATGACCGTAGCTGCCAGGACCAGCAGCGCATACACCACGTGAATGAGGATACGGTGTGCAAAATGATGCACGGGTATAAGGGGCTGATTTTTTGATTCGTACATTACCTTGAAATCATGGCGAACTCGCCATGTATCTTGCCATCCCTGTTTATTGTGAATCCATTCTCGTTGAACGAGACAGGGACTGTCAAATCGCAACTGCCAATTTTCGACAAGTACCTTGAGGTTTCAAGCGTTCCGGTTTTCGTGGGTTGAAAATAAGTAACCCGCCGATTTGAGGATGCACTTTCGTACATGGCCTCGGCGGGTTCTGTCAGATTCAACTACACACGTTTCCGACGACAACAGAAGGTTCAACACAAGGCGTCCAAGCTCAAACTCCCTGCATGGCCACGTCTGCCTGGGCGTAGGAAGCCGTGGTGTCGGTGGCTTCGACCTGCTCGGCATGGTAGCCGATGCGGAAGCCGCCCCAGTGCTGACCGTCCACGTAGATGGGTACCGAAAGGTCGTGCATGAGCTCGCCGGTGTCCCGCGTATAGGTTTGCAGCAGCATGGGCTTTTCGTGCGTGCCGGTGCGACAGCCCACGTGGTCGTTGAACAGGCGCTTGGTACGGTTGTTGAGGGCGTCGACCTCCGGGTCTCCGGTAAGCGGCTGGCTGAAGCGGTTGTTGTGCGTGGGAATATAACCGTCGGGCGTGATCGCCAGCGCAAAGACAATGCCATTGTGCATGCCCAGCAGTGGCTCCTGGATATCCGGCAGAACCCTGTCGCAATACTGGTCGAAGGCACTGGTGTATTTCTGCGGATGGGTGTTGGGAATGGGTGTGTATTCGCGGCTGAACAGGGCGGCTTCGGTGATGACGCCGCGGGCGATATCGCGTGAGAACTGCTTGCCGATGCCCTGGGCACCCTGCTGGGCAAGGCGGTAGATGGCCTGATGATATTCGGACAGGCTCACTTCCGACAGACGTTCGCTGATGGCTTCCGTCTGGCTCTGCAGGGCCATGGCGGCGTGGCTGAGCTGTTCGGTCTGTTGATCGCTCTGCGCAAGATCCTGGCGGACTTCGCCGACTGCGGCGAAGAGCTCATCGACCTGGCGGCGGTTATGCTCGGTTCCCTGTGCGATGTGTTCGATCTGCTGCTCAACATCGGTGGCCAGCTGGGTAATGGTGACGAGCTGCCGGCCGGCCGCTTCGACGAGCTGCACACTGTCGGTCAGGTCGCTGGTGAGCTCGAGCAGATGACTTGAGACTTCCGTTGTGTGCTTCTGGATGTCGTTGATCATGGTTTCGACTTCATGCGTTGCATCGGCGGTACGCCGTGCCAGACCGCGAACCTCTCCGGCAACGACGGCAAAGCCGCGCCCGTGCTCGCCGGCCCGCGCCGCTTCAATGGCGGCGTTCAGTGCCAGCAGGTTGGTCTGGCTTGCAATGTCCTGGATCACTGCCGTGACGTGGCGGATCTCCTTGCTGCGCCTGTCGAGATTTTCGATGAGAACCGCGTTGTCGGTTGCGCGCTGGCTCAGGCGGCGCATGCGTTCTATGCTCTCATCCAGCCCTTTCTGGCCTTCTTCGCTGTTTGACCGGACCTCACCCGCCGTGCTGAGCCCCTGTTCGCTGAGCTGCGCGGCCTGCTGTTCGGTAGCGGTGATTTCGCGCGCATTGGTCTCAATGCGTATGGCGGCTTCCACCAACGAATCCAGCTTCTGGGCCAGCAGTTGCGCCGAGTGGCTGACGCCGGCCGCCGACAGTGCCGTCTGCGTGGTGTTCTGGGACAACTGCTGGGCCAGACGGGTGGCGGAGTTGCTGCGTGATGAGGATGACATCATCTGGGCGCCGCCCGCGTTCAGGGGCAGCAGCAGCCAGGGCAGAAGGGAGAGGAACAGGGCCCACAGTGGCCATCGGAAATAGAGATATCCGAGAAGCAGGAGTGCACTCAGAAACAGACTGCCTAGAAACTTCAGTGGCCCTATGTTGATTGTTTTCATGGCTTTTTAGACATCCACAAGTAAGCAGAAGAGCGTGACCAGTGTGCTCAGATGTATCGCCATGTTGTAAATGCGGGTAAACCTTTACGGAAATTTGCGATTGGCGTACAGTTTTCGATGTTGGATGATATTTTCAATACTTGATCCCGGCCGACGCGTCGCACTCGTCCTTGCAGATGTGCAGAAATGAATTCACTATCGATATTTTCAGGCCTGTCGGACAGGCAGCATTGCAGGTACGGGTAATGAGCAGACCTTCCGATTGGCCCTTGCCTGAGACCGGGGTTCGTTACATTGTCCCGGGCTATCTGCTCAAGGACCTCATTCGCAAGGATGGTCTTATTAGCGGGCTCTATCTGCGGGCCGCAGGCTATTACCCACAGGCAGCAGGACATCAGGTCGAGCGTCCTGCGCACACCGACAATCTCATGCTTTACTGTATCGGCGGTGAAGGCAGTATGGAGGTGGCGGGTGCCTCCCACCCTGTGAGCAAGGGCGATCTGATGATGCTTCCCAGAGGAGTGGCGCACGCTTACAAAGCATCAGACCACAAGCCCTGGACGCTTTACTGGGTTCATTTTGCAGGCAATGATGCCCGCGGGTTCTGGGATTATCTGGATTTCAGTATTGATCGACCGGTCAGGACCATAGGTCTGGGTGCACGGCTGACATCCAGCTTTCAGATGTTGATGCAAGTCGGGACTTCGGAAGTCCTGAGCACAGCGATCATCTACGGGAGCAATGTGGTGCGCGAGATCATTTCGCTGATCAAGATGATGCAGTTGCAGAACTCCGCGTCGCAGAATGATTTCTCAATGACGGCGATACAGAAGCTCATGTACGACAACCTGCATGCGGAGCTTGATCTGGACATCTTGGCGGCGGCCGCGAACATGACGCGTGAAGCATTTTGTCGTCGTTACAAGATGGCAACGGGCGTGTCGCCTTACCGGCATTACCTGCACTTCAAGATGGAGCGGGCCTGCCATCTGTTGGAGGTAACAGATCAGAGAGTCGCCCATATCGCTGAAAGTTTGGGTTACGACGACCCATATTATTTCTCCAGAATTTTCAAGAACATTATGGGCATGTCACCTAGCCGGTATCGGGCGACGCGCTTTGGTTGAGGGTTACGTTCCGGCATTGTCTGTCAGCACAACATGAGCGCCGTGTGTTGCAATCATCATTGTCGGTGTGTTGGTGTTGCCGGAGGTAATTGTGGGCATAATGGCTGCGTCGATCACGCGCAGCCCCTTCAAACCGTGTACGCGAAGACGGCTGTCCACAACCGACATGTCATCATTGCCCATCTTGCAAGTACCTACCGGGTGGAAGATGGTGGTTCCAATATCACCTGCCGCCCTTTCAAGATCTTTCTGACTCGTCATGGCAGCTCCCGGGAGAATCTCGGTAGGCGTGTACGGTGCCAGTGCTGCCTGTGTCACGATCTTTCGTGTGAGCCGGATGGCATCTGCCGCGACCCGGCGGTCCTCTGCGCTTTGTAGATAATTACACTGTATTTCGGGTGCCTCCGACGGGTTTGCCGATCGCAGCCGCACATGCCCCCGGCTGGTGGGCCGCAGATTGCAGACCGATGCGGTGAACGCCGGGAAGGGGTGCAGAGGCTCCCCAAAACGATCCAGCGAGAGCGGTTGAACATGGTATTGCAGGTTGGGCCGCGAGTGCTCCGGACCCGAACGGGTGAACGCGCCCAATTGTGATGGCGCCATGGACAGGGGGCCGCGCCTGCCGAACAGGTATTGCATGCCCATCATGGCCTTTCCCCATGGCGTGGCCGCCATTCGGTTCAGGCTGGGGGCCCCCTGGATGCGATAGATCATGCGTAATTGCAGGTGGTCTTGAAGGTTTTCACCCACGCCGGGAAGCGCATGAACGGCGGGAATACCGTGCGTATGCAGCAGGTCCGGCGACGCCACGCCGGAACGCTGCAGCAAATGGGGTGAGCCAATTGCGCCTGCCGCAAGAAGCACTTCGCGGTGTGCGCGTGCCTGAACGCGAACGCCATCCTGCAGGAACTGTACGCCCCGTGCAGTTTTGCCATCGAAAATCACCCTGTCAACGAGCGCGTCCGTTATCACGGTCAGATTTTCACGATGACGAATGGGACGCAGAAAAGCCTTTGCTGCCGTCCAGCGTACGCCGCGGCGCTGATTGACCTCAAAGTAGCTGCAGCCCTCATTGTCGCCACGGTTGAAATCATCAACGGGCGGGATGCCGGCCTGTGCAGCCGCTTCCCGGAAAGCCTCGAGGATTTTCCATGACAGGCGTTGGCGCTCCACGCGCCAGGGCCCGTCCGCCCCATGAAATTCAGACGCACCCGCATGGTGACCCTCAATTTCCATGAACAGGGGTAAAACATCCTTCCATGTCCAGCCTGGATTGCCAAGGGCCGCCCAACCATCATAATCCTGTGCCTGACCGCGCATCATGATCATCCCGTTGATGCTCGAGCTGCCCCCCAGCACGCGGCCGCGCGGATAGTTCAGGGAGCGCCCGTTCAGACCGGCTTCGGACTGCGTCTGGAAGCACCAGTCCGTGCGTGGATTGCCAATGCAGTAGAGATAACCCACCGGGATGTCAATCCAGTGCCAGTTATCCTTGCCGCCGGCTTCCAGCAGTAGTACCCGATAAGCGGGATTTTCGGATAATCTGTTCGCCAGCACGCAACCTGCAGATCCGGCACCAACGATGATGAAATCAAATTCCAGCTGTCCTGCGTCCATCACGTATTCCCCTGTGCATCAAAGGCCGAGATAGGCCTGTCTTACCATTTCGTTTTCAGCGATATCCCGGCTGGAGCCCTCGAGTACGATTTGGCCATTCTCCAGCACGTAGGCGCGCGCGGACATCTCCAGCGCCAGTGTGACGTTCTGCTCGACCAGCAAAACGGTGAGACCACCGGCATTCAGCTGTGCGATCACCTCGAAGATCCGTTCGACGATGATGGGCGCGATGCCAAATGAGGGCTCGTCGAGCAATAACAGGCGTGGGCGACCCATCAGCGCACGGCCAATGCTTGCCATCTGCTGTTCGCCGCCGCTGAGCGTGCCCGCCTGCTGGCGTCGGCGCTCGGCAAGCACCGGGAAAAGATCGAATACTCGCTGCAGATCGGCGTCGATCTCGTGCTTGTCTTGCCGCAGATAAGCACCCATCATCAGATTGGCGTGGACGCTCATGTAGGGAAACAGCTTGCGGTCATCCGCGCATTGGATCACGCCGGTGCCGACCACGGCCTGCGGCGCCATCGATACAAGGTCCAGGCCATCGAAGCGGATGACGCCGGTGGCGGGAATGAGGCGAGAAACCGCGCGGATGAGCGTCGTCTTGCCGGCGCCGTTTGGACCGATCAGGGCGACCATTTCACCTTGGCCGACCTGCAGCGAGATGTCATGAAGCACTTTCACGCGACCATAGCCGGCATTGAGCTTCTCAACGAGTAGATGTGGCAAGTTGACCTCCCTTGATTCCGAGGTATGCCTCGATGACTTGCGCATTGCGCACAATCTCGTTCGGATACCCTTCCGCCAGCTTGGTGCCGAAGTTGATGACCATGACGCGTTCCGCCAGGGCCATGAGCTCCCTGAGCCGGTGCTCGATGATGACGATTGCCATTCCGGAAGCCTTGATCGATGTAATGAGTTCGGACAGTATGCCGACTTCTTCCTGGCTCAATCCGGAAAAAGGCTCGTCGAGAAACAGGATGCGTGGCTGCGTGGCCAGTGCACGCCCGATGTCCAGCATGCGCAGCTCGCCCTGCGTCAGTTGATCGACCAGAATGTCCAGCCTGTCCTGCAGCCCGATGCGTGTGGCAAGTTGCGTAACCTCCATGCTGATTTCGGTGGCGTTGCGGCCTTGTTTTCGCTGGCGTGGCGCCCACAATGGCAATTCCAGCGTTTCGCGCACGCGCATGCCGAAGAAAGGCTTTACCAACTGAAAGCTTCGTGCCATGCCCAGCGTGACGAGTTGGTGGGGTGATCGGCCGAGAACTTCCTGGCCGTCCACTCTGACGGAGCCTGCATCCGCCTTCAAAAACCCCGTCAGAACGTTGAACAGACTGGTCTTTCCCGCGCCATTAGGGCCGATGATGCCCATGATGGTGCCGGCGTTGATTTGGAAATCGATGTTGTCTACAGCCCGGATACCGCCGAAGCTGCGGCACAGGCCTGCGACACTGAGAAGCGCCATCATGTCTTCCTTCCAAACAGAAAATATTTCAATCGGGGCGTATGATCAAATACTCTGGAGTTGGCAAAGCCATCCGGGTTGGCATAGACCAGGATGATCAGCGTGCCGGTGAAGATGACGCCGCGATACAGTTCGACGACATGCAGCCATTCGTTGAAGAACGTGAAGGCGCCGGCAATGAGGACCGGGCCGATAATGGTGCCGCGACCGCCCACGATTGCCAGCAGGACGATCAGTACGGACAGCTGCGCAGACAGCATGCCGGGATTGATCTGCATGTTCAGGTGCGCATACATGGCCCCGCCGATACCGGCAAAGAAACCGCTGACCACAAAAGCAAGAATCTTGTAGAAGGCGGTATTGATGCCCGATGCCTGCGCAGCGTCTTCATTGTGCTGTGTCGAGCGCAGTATCAGGCCGTAGTGCGAATTCGCAAACGCCGTAAGAAGGATCACGGAAGCGACCACCAGCACGATCGCGACCGCAATGTCCGAGCTCACTCCGTCGGTGAAGGTGTCGAGACCGGAAAGCCCTTCATCTCCGCCGGTGGTCTCCGAAAAGATATGCGCAAGCTTGGTCAGTACTGCCGCGAAGGCAATGGTGGACAGCGCAAAATAGGGTCCGCGCAGGCGCAAGGTAAGCCAGCCGATACCAACACCGACCAGAGCAGCGATGCCGGCCGAAACCGGGACGCTGAGCCAGGGCGAGAGATCCAGATAACGGTTCAGCATTGCTGACAGATAGCCGGCGCCGCCGATGAAGAAGGCATGGCCATAGTTGTCCTGCTGCGTATAGCCGGACAGAATGTCCCAGCTTGCTGCATATTGAGCATAGAGAAGGACGAACACCAACATTTCGATCAGGTAGATATTCTCCGAAAATATGGCAGTTGCGCCAATGGCCGCGACGGCCAGGTAGAATGCCGGCGAAAGTGACCACGTGGTGTGGATCAGGTGTCTCACGAGGTGAGTCAGATGATATTTTGCTTGTGTCATTGATTTTCCTAGGCGCGCCGTATGCCCATGAGCCCCGATGGTTTGAAGACAAGCGCGATAACGATCACCAGCAGTGTGATGAGATCGGCATAATGTGCCGAGTAGGCGTAAGTGGTGGCAATTTCCAGGAAGCTCAGTATCAATGCCGCGAGGACGGCACCGGCCAGGCTGCCCAGCCCGCCGAGGATGGCGATGGCGAAGGCCTTGATGAGCCAGTAGCCCCAGACGACGGGTGTTACCGTTACCAAAGTGGAAATGAGAATGCCGGCCACTGCCGCCAGAGCGGACGAGATGACCAGAGTGAGCGCGAGCACGCTATTTGTCCGAATACCGCACAGGATGGCGCCATCACGGTTCTGAGCCACAGCCTCTATTGCCTTGCCGGCTTTTGTGTAATGCAGGAAGCTCCACAGCGCGCCGAGGATGACGACGGCAACGGGCAGAATGAGCAATTCCATCCAGAGGACCTTTACACCCAGCAGATTCGCGCTGCCATCAATGATGGAAGGCACGGCGGTGCTGGTAGCCCCAAGCGTCAGTCTCAGGACCTGCTCGGCAAATAGCGCGACGGCGAGCGAGATCACCATGACATAGGGTACAGAGTCTATCCGACGTCGAAACAGGACAAAATACAGGAACAAGGTGAACAGGCAGACGATGATGATGGACAGCAGCATGGCGAATAGCAAGGCTATTGTTCCTGAAGCGCCCAGCAGATATGTATAGAAAATGTAGGTGAAGTAGGCACCCAGCATGAAGAGCGTGCCGTGGGCCAGATTCAGTATCCCGCCGACTGAAAACACCAGTACGAAACCAACAGCCACCAGCGAGTAGACTGCGGCGCGGGTCAAGGTCAGAATGATTATTTCCATGGATTTGTCGTCAAAGATGCGAGACAGGGCATCCGTGGTCCGCAGCTCGGTGGGTGCGCCTGTCCCGGAATGCATCGATAGAATTATTGTTTGTGCCAGGGCGGCAGCATGAATTCACCGGTCTTGACTTCCGGCGGCCAAATCACTTCACGTGAACCGTCTTCGCGCCACTGGAACATGCCCATTACCCGGTAGCCGGGACCGAATCGTCCGTTATGGTTATCTTCGAAGACCCAGCGCGCCGCCACACCGACATAGTCAGTTTCTTCAAGTGCGGCCACCAGATCGTCTGCTTTGGTAGAGTTCGCCCGTTCTATCGCTTCCTTCAGAATATAGATAGTGTCGTAGGTGTAGCCACTCGTGTAGTCGGGTGAGACGTTCCATGTTTCGACATAGCGATCGAACCAGTCTATGGTTTTTGGCGTCAGCGCCGCGCGATAGCTACCCTGAATGAGATTGGCGTGACTAACCGGCTTGCCACCCGCATCATTCCAGAAGCGCGATGAAGTACCTGACGCATTGACCCCGGACATGGGTGGGCCTTCTACTTCAGCCCATTGCTTGGCATAAATCGCCCCGTCCACCTGAGAGGAAATATCAAGGATATAGTCGATGTCCGTGTTCGCAATCTTCGCGATGGATGGTTTGAAGTCCTTGGTCTCATGGTCGAATTTCTCTTCGATCACGACGGTGACACCGGCTTTGTCCAGTTCCTTCTTGAGCGTGTCGACAACGCCTTTGGTCCATAGGGCATCCTCGACGAGCAGGCCGACCTTGCCGTACTGCTTTTCCTTGTAAAGAAAGTTGATAGCCCAGTCGCCAAGTGCCAAGGCCATGTCATCGCTCGTGTGCATGACGCGGAACAGGTACTTGTATTTCTTGTAATCGCTTGCAACGCGATCCGAAAGCTGGGTGGTCGCGGCGCCTGTGGCGATCATCGGCACCTTGTATCTGACCATTTGGTCCGAAATTGCCATGGCCACGCCACTGGAGGCCGTCCCGACAACGGCCACGACCTTGTCGGACAGTGCCAACCGCTTGTAGGCGTTGGCACCCACGTCGGGTTTGTATTCGTCGTTTGCGATCACCAGCTCTATGGGCGCGCCGCCAATGCCGCCGGCTGAGTTGATTTCTTCGGCCGCCATCTTGGCCGCATTGAGCAGTCCTTCACCGGCCGGGGTATTGAAAGGTGCGATCACACCAATCTTGACCGGATCCTGGGCTGCTGCCGGCATGCTTGTCGTGCCGGCAACGATACAGAACGCGGCAAGAGCCGTGCTCAGCGTAGTGAGTCTCAGCATTTCATCATCCTCCTAGTTTTTTGATGATTAGATAGCAATGCACAATATCGATTGATATCTCGCGCAAGGTTCAAAACTTATAGCATGCAGTAATCTCGCTTGAAAATTGATGAAATAAATATTTGGATGGACTTTATTGATACTGTTCATTGGGTTTATGCTGCATTAGTAGAAGCCGGCTTTCCTGCGAGCGACTCGCGAGATGACACCCGCAACGCAGTCGCGTCTACAATGAACCCGGGCGCCGGCAGATATCGATTGCCAGCTGGAAAACAAGGTTTCAAAAAGGAAGATTCATGGCGGATCTGGCACAGAAGTTCGCAAGATTGGGTACCGACAACGCACCGGGTCAGGAGGTGCGCCAACGCCTGTCAGAGGCTGATCTGCCTCTCAGGGGCGAAGCACTGCCAGGCACGTTCGTGGATTTTTCCCACGGTGACGTGGACGCCTTCACGCCCACACCGGGTGCCTTCGAACTCTTTGCAGAGGGTGTTCGCCGGGGTGGTGCCCAGGCATATACGGAATACCGCGGCAGCCTGGAGATCCGCAATACGCTGGCGCAGCGGCTGGCGCAGTTCACTGGTGCACCGGTAGCAGGTGATGAGGACATGATCCTGACCACCGGCACCCAGGGTGCGCTGTTCCTGGCGGCTGCCAGTACGATTGCGCGCGGCACACGCGTTGCCATCGTCGAACCGGATTACTTCGCCAATCGCAAGCTGGTGGAGTTCTTCGAAGGCGAGCTCGTGCCCATTCCCCTGGATCATCTGCAGGCGCAGGGCAGGGCGGGTATCGACCTTGACCGGCTGGAGCACAGCTTCAGCAAGGGTGTGGATGTCTTTCTTTTTTCCAACCCCAACAATCCGACGGGCGTCATCTACTCGCCCGAGGAAATTGCCGCCATCGCGCGCCTGGCTGCGCGTCACGGCGTGACGGTGATCGTTGACCAGCTCTATTCGCGCTTGTTATATGAAGGTGAGGACTATACGCACTTGCGTGCCCAGGATCTGGGTGACAGCCCGGTCATCACCATCATGGGGCCTTCAAAGACGGAATCGCTCAGCGGTTACCGTCTGGGAGTTGCCTTTGGTGCGCCGGCGCTGATTGAACGCATGGAAAAGCTGCAGGCTATCGTGGCCTTGCGTGCGGCAGGTTACAACCAGGCCGTGTTCGGCACGTGGTTTGCGGAGCCGGAAGGCTGGATGGCAGAGCGGATTCGTCAGCACCAGGCCATTCGCGACGCCATGTTGGCCGCCTTGCGTGCCGTGCCGGGGCTGCAGGTACGCACGCCGCAGGCCGGCAGCTATGTGTTCCCGCAGTTGCCGCCGCTCGTGATGTCGGGGCTGGATTTCGTGCGTGTCCTGCGTCTGCAGGGCAATGCCATCGTCACGCCGGGCACCGAGTTCAGTCCGCACGCCGCATCCAGCATCCGTTTCAACTTTTCGCAGGATGCACAGGCGGCCGTGGCGGCGGCCAAACGCATTGCCGCCCTGATCGAGCGTTATCGGGCCTGAAAGGGGTGAGTTCGTGTGCCGTGCGGAGGGCGCTGGCGTGCCGTCCGCACGATTCTTGTGAGTGCTTCCTGCGACTCGTCCAGATAGGCAGCCAGCTCAGCTTCGGCAGCGTCGTGCGCGGCATTACGCAGATGATCCAGAATGCTTGCCTCCCACTCTACCCAGCGTGGTTCCTGGACGATGCGCTCATCGGGCACTATGGTGAAGATCAGGCGCAGCTGAGCGCTGATATTGAGGAAAAACTCATTGATCAGCCGGCTGCCCAATACGCTCACCAGCGCCTGGTGGAATGCCAGGCTCAGCGTGCCGACATCCTGCCATCGCTCACTTGCTATGGCCTGGCGCGCCCTGATGATGATGCCCTCTATTTCATCAAGCAGGACGGGTGGCCAGTCGACAGTACTGTGCAGGGCCGACAGCTGAATGGTGCGCCTGGCCTTGTAGATATCGTCCAGATCATTTTCATGAAAGACGCGTACGAAGACACCCCGAAAACGCTCGGATGACGCAAGGCCGTCGCGGACCAGAAGGTGCAATACTTCCCTGATACTGTTGCGTGAGGCGCGGTAGTTCTGGGCAAGGTCGGTTTCAACCAATTGGGTGCCGGGCAACAGGCGGCCGCTGATGATATCTTCGCGGAGCTGATGGCCAATGATGTCGACGACCGATTGAGATTGCACCGTATCCTTCATATTGTGTGATTTATTCCCATTGAATTTTCTGTGGATGGAGACCATGGTGGCCGCTGTAATCAGCCACGGCAGGTGATTGCCAGCCTTTGAGCAGGTTTTCATCCAGCTTGTAGATCTCCACACCCAGCGGGCGACAGACATCGATGGGATCGCGCGCATCCGGGCCCCACATGGGAACGGAAAGATCGCCTCCCGGACACGTCGACAATGCACAGAGCAGGTCGATCTCTGCAAAGAATTCCAGATAGTCACCCTTCTTTGCAGGGCAAGCCTTCATGAAATACATGTCATCATCATTCAGCCCCGTGCATTGAAACACATTCAGCACGTCGTGGACGTCAAATTCGGTCAAGCCCCAGGGCATGACGGCACGAACGAGATTGGAGTGGCAGTGGAAATGGAACTCTTCGCCCGTCAGCATCTTGTTCACATAGGGATCGCAGCGTGTGCCAAGCAGATCATGCAGGCGACCCCCGTGTTCGTCAACGCCGTAGTCCGACATCGAGTCGCCCGTAATGGTGACGAGCGGACGCAGGAAAGGCAGGGTGGACCAGAGCCGATCGTAGGTGCTGACGTGGGCTCCCTGCAGCTGGCGCGTACGCGAGGCCCACAGACGTTCGCGCGGATCGTGGCGGTTCCAGATGTTCAGATCGCCCACCTGGGGGCCTTCCAATGTCACGATGCGGAAGATATGCCCGGCGGGAACTTCCCACGCCCGTCCGCTCCGGATGGGAATGGTGATGCTTTCGATCAGCGTGCGCTGACCTTCGCTTTCGGCGATTCGGTCGTAGAAGGCTTTGTCGACATCGAGTGCCGAGCCTTTGCTGACCTGATAGGCGGCGGGGTAATTGGCCATGATAGTGTCTTCCTGCGGTTGGGATGAGGTCAAAGATCGTAGCTGCCGTCGGCTGAGTGCGTCTCATCGCCGCGCAGGGCGGGATGGAAAACGCACAGCAGACGCAACGGACCGCGGGTGGCGCGCAGGATGTGGCGGTCGTGCTGATCCAGTGCGTAGAGCGTGCCGGGGGTTATGGGATGTACGGTGCCGGTGGCAAGGTCCACTACTTCCCCTTCCCCTGAGAGGCAGTAATTGGTTTCGAAGTGATGCTTGTATTCGAGATGCAGCTCCGCACCTTCCTCCACTGTGGTTTCATGGACTGAATAGCCCATGCCATCGTCCTTCACGATCATCCGGGCACTTTGCCAGCCAGGTCCGCTGGCGTGGCGCGGCGTGCCGTATATATCGATGGCATTGCAGACAATCACGGGATTTCCTCCGAATAACGTGAAAGAGCTACATCACTTGATGCAGGAAGTCGCGCAGCCGCTGATCGTCGATGCTGCGTAGCGCATCCGGGCTCGCGTCGTAGGCAATGGCGCCGTCACGCATGACCAGGATGCGGTTGGATACGGAAAAGGCAAATTGCATTTCGTGTGTGACGATGAGCATGGTCATGCCTTCACGTACCAGCTGTTCCAGTACCCTGAGCACTTCGTTGACGAGATCCGGGTCCAGGGCTGATGTGGGCTCGTCGAGCAGGATGATGGACGGGCGCATGGCCAGCGCCCTGGCAATGGCGACGCGCTGCTGCTGGCCGCCCGAGAGCTGGTGGGGATATTTATTGGCGTGCTCCAGCAGACCGACTTTCTTCAGCTGTGCCAGCGCAAAGAGACGCCGTTGTGTTGCGCTGCCCTCACGTTGGTGATAGTTCAGCGCCACCAATACATTGTCCAGGGCTGTTTTATGCGGGAAGAGATTGAAGCTCTGAAACACCATGCCGATGTCCAGAATCTGGCTGCTATGCGCACGCTCGTGATCCTCGTGGTGCTCGCCGAGAAAACTGCGGCCATGGACCAGCACGGTGCCACTATCCATGGTTTCCAGGCCGTTCAGGGTGCGTATCAGCGAGGTCTTGCCCGAGCCTGATGCGCCGATGATGGAAATGACATCACCCGCCTGTACCGTCAGGTTGATATCCTTGAGTGCATGGTGACTGCCGTAATGCTTGTTCAGGCGCCGTACTTCCATTATTGGCGCATTACCGGCAGTGGATTGCGCCTGCGCAGTCGCTCCATCGGATGTCTGTGCTGCAGCAATGTCGCGCAGTTCGGCCTGCGAGGGCTCAAAGGCATCGGGTTTGCGCAAGGTGATATCAAGCCCATTTTCCAGACGATGCAGAACGCGATCGAACAGGGTGACCACGAGCACATAATAGAAAGCTACCGCCAGCATCGTTTCGAAGATCAGGAAATTCTGCGTGTACAGGCGCTGGCCGACCAGCAGGATTTCCGTCAGCGAGATTACAGACACCAGCGATGTGAGCTTGACGATGGTGATGAACTGGTTGCTCAGTGTGGGCAGGGCAATGCGAATGGCCTGCGGGATGACGATCAGTCGCTGTATGCCGCCATAACCGATGCCCAGGGCCTTGCCTGCTTCATATTGTCCGCGGGACACCGATAATATGCCGCCTCGGTGAATTTCGGCCATGTAGGCGGTCTCACTCAGGATGAGCGCAATCAGGCCGGCGGCGAAGGGGCTGGTGAGCACGGCCCCGGATGCCGGGAAGATCTGCGGCAGGTTGTACACAAAAACCAGCAGCACGAGCAGTGGCAGACTGCGGAAGAACCAGATATAGGCGCGGGCCGACCAGTTCAATGGCCGGATCTCTGATTGCTTGGCCAGAGCAAGCACGAAGCCGATGATGCCGGCGATCAGCCAGGCACTGATGCTCAGCTCGGCTACGGTCAGGCAAGCCCACCAGAAATCCGGTTCCCAGAAAAGGCTGGCAGCGTAGGTCCAGTCAAAGTCCATGATGCAATTCCCGCGCGTGGTTGCGTTGTATTACCGTCAGGGTTTGGAGGCGTAGGAGTCGGCGATTTCCTCTTCCGTGGGTGCGCCCAGACCATACTTGTCCAGTAGTGCCTGATATTCGCCGCTTTCCGTGGCGTCGGCCAGTGCCTGCACGAGCGCATCACGCAACTCGGGGTTTTTCTGATTCAGACCGAGGCCGATGACGATGGGGTAGATCAGCTCGGTCGAGGTGATCCGCAACTCGTCCGGTCGGTCGCGTACCATTTCATGCGCCACGGCGGCATCTTCCATCATGACATCGACCGCGCCGGACTTGAGCGCCAGATAGGCTTCGGGCGAGGTGGGGTACTCGAGCATGTCAATCTTGCCCTTGCACTCGGCATCGGCCACAGCCAGCACTTTTGGACGCCAGGAGGCGGCCTTGATATTGCTGACCTTCAGACCGCACAGGTCCTTGGGTTCCTTCGGGTTCAGCGTGCTGGATTTGAGCACCATCAGAGAAGAGCCGGTCTTCGTATAGGGGAGGTAGTTGATGAGCTTGGCGCGCTCGGGAGTGACATACAGGGCTGAAGCCACCATGTCGAACCGGTTTGCACGCAGGCCGAGCACCAGATCCGAGAAGCGGGTGTCCACGATATCAATTTTGAGATCGAGTTTTTCAGCCATGAGACGCGAGAAGTCTGCATCGAATCCGGCCGGTACCTTGTTGTCGAAGTAGACATAGGGCGGATAGGTGAGGTCGGATGCGACCGTGAGGGTGCCCGACTTTACTGTCTCGAAAGCGTGCGCCGGGCCCAGGGCCAGACCTGTCAGGGCGAACGCGGCAACCAAGGTGCAGGTGCGCCGGAGTTTGTGTCCCCGGCGGGGAGCGGGATGGGATGTCGAGGCGATTGAAGGCGTGGTCATGTTTGTCTCCCAAGTCGATGAGGATTGTTCAACAATTATTGTTCAACAATATTTTCCGTAAAATTCGGGTTTACCCGTGAATGTCGTCACTGAATCCACCCACAGCAAGGGGGGTTATTTTGCGGCACGACATCGACGGGCCCGATAATCTCCTGTTGAACTGGCTGTGGGCGCGAAGGGTCTGCAGTCTGGACGCAGCGCAGTATTGAAAGGATTTCCCAATGAGTGAAGAAGCAGTTCAGGTAGGGCGGCTGGAGGCCGCAGATGGCGGGTATCAGGGTCACATGGAGCGCGTGTTTGCACATGACCGTGCTGCGGTATGGCGCATGCTGACTGAACCGCAGGCTCTGGCCCAATGGCTGGCACCGGGCAGCATGGAGCTGCGCCCCGGTGGTGCGGTGCGCATCGATTTTGCCGACAGCGGCGTCGTTATCGACAGTACGGTGCTGGCACTGGAAGAGGGCGCCTTGCTGGAATATTCCTGGAGCAGCGGCGATGAGCCCGAGCGGCGGCTGCGCTGGACACTGGCACAGGCTGATGGTGGTACACGCCTGGGCTTGCAGGTACAGGTCCCGGCGGGTGAGGATGCATCCAAGGCCTGCGCCGGCTTCGAGGCGCATCTCGAGATGCTGGCTGCAGCGCTGGAAGGGGTGCCCATCCACTTTCCGTTCCAGCATTATCTGGGGGCGCGCAAGGCGTATCAGGCGCAGCTGGAAGGAGCCTGAGTTCAGAGTAAAAGGCTAAGTGGTTGTAGTTATTGATTATTTTTCTTGAGCGTGTTACACTAACAGACTGGCGGAGGGGTGCATGCCCCTCCTGTTTTCGATCTCGTTCAAGGAGTAATCATCTAATGGCGACAAAAAGGCCTACACGCAGAAGGCAACCTTTTGTGATTGAACCTCTGAACTGGGTAGCCCCGGATGATGCCCGGGAAGAGGCCGAAAAAAGGTCCGGGCAGTCCGGCAAGACTGCGCCCGTGAAGGAGCCTCAGGACTAGTCCCGGAATGGTCCCGGAGCCCGTTCCGGAATTCCGGACCAGAGAGTCACACATGGCGGCAGGATCCGTTCATCGGGTCCTGCCGCCATGTGTTTTTCCGGGTGCTGCATAATGAGGTTTTCCAAGGCCCGATTCAATGGCATGTCACAGGAGAATGTCGTGAAAGAAGTCGTCGTCGTACAGGCCTGCCGCACGGCAGTGGGCAGTTTCGGCAAGTCGCTCAAGGATATGCCGCCCAGCGCCCTGGGCAGTCTGGTCGTCAAATCGGTGCTTGATCGTTCCGGGCTGGATGCGCAGCGCGTCGGCCATGTGGTCTTCGGCCATGTCATCAACACCGAACCCCGGGACCTCTATCTTTCGCGCGTTGCGGCGCTCGATGCCGGTCTGCCGGACTCCGTTCCGGCGTTCAACGTCAACCGTCTCTGCGGCTCCGGTCTGCAGGCCATCATTTCGGCCGCCCAGACGATCATGACGGGTCATGCCGAGGCGGCGATTGGTGCCGGTGCAGAAAACATGAGTCGCTCACCCTACCTGGCCATGGGCCATCGCTGGGGCGGGCGCATGGGTGACGATCGCCTGCTGGATATGATGCTGGGCGCACTGGCCGATCCCTTTGACAAGGTACACATGGGCATCACGGCCGAGAATGTGGCCAAACGCCACAATATCAGCCGGGAACAGCAGGATGCGCTCGCGCTCACCTCGCATCAGCGCGCCGCGCGTGCCGTGCAGGAAGGGCGCTTCAAGTCGCAGATTGTTCCGGTGATGCTGCGCAGCCGTCGTGGTGAAACGGTTTTCGATACCGACGAGCACTTCCGCGCCGATGCCAGCCTGGCGGATTTCCAGACCCTGCGTCCGGCCTTCCAGAAGGAAGACGGCACGGTCACGGCCGGCAATGCCTCGGGACTGAATGACGGCGCGGCAGCGGTCCTGCTCATGGAGGCGCAGGCAGCGCAGCAGCAGGGGCTCACGCCCATGGCACGGCTGGTGGCCTGGGGTCATGCCGGTGTCGAACCGCTCTATATGGGCATGGGTCCCGTACCCGCCTCGCAGATTGCACTGGAGCGTGCCGGGCTGAAGGCGGCAGATATGGATGTGATCGAGGCAAACGAGGCGTTTGCCGCACAGGCCTGCGCTGTCATGCAGGCGCTGGAGCTGGATCCCGAGCGCGTCAATCCCAATGGCAGCGGCATCAGCCTGGGCCATCCCATCGGTGCCACGGGCGCCATCATTACGGTCAAGGCGCTGCACGAGCTCGAACGCATTCAGGGGCGCTATGCGCTGGTCACCATGTGCATTGGTGGAGGGCAGGGCATTGCTGCCATCTTTGAACGGGTCTGAGTGGCAGCCGGGCGAGGACGAGCCTACACTCTCCGAGCTTGACGGCATACGCTATCTGCACTTTGGCACGCCCTGGGTGCAGGGTGCCATGCGGCTGCGCCGCCCGACGGAACTGGTGCTCGACTACACGCGCCTGATGATGGCCTGGCTGCTGTTCGTGCGTCCCGGCAAAGAGGACCGTATCGCTATCCTCGGTCTGGGTGCCGGGGCCCTGTTGCGCTATGTGCTGGCACATACGCCGGCGATCGTCGACACAGTAGAGCGCAATCCCCAGGTCTTCGCGGCCTGTGCAGCGTATTTCCGCCTGCCGCAGGGGCCGCGCTCCGAGCTCATCGAGGGCGATGCCGGCCTCTGGGTGCAGGACCCCGAGCACCACGCACGCTATGCTGCGCTGATGGTCGATCTCTACGATGCCCATGCCCAGGGGCCGGTGTGCAACTCGCCGGCGTTCTATAGCGGTTGCCGGGCCTGCCTGCAGGAAGGCGGCGTTGCCGTGGTGAATCTGTTCGGCAATCACGACAGCCATGCTCCCAATATGCGCAATCTTCTCGATGCCTTCGACGGGCGCGTACTCCAGCTGCCACAGACGCCGGATGGCAACAGTATTGTCCTGGGTTTCACGCCCGAGGCCATGGCGGCAAGCAGCCGGTCCCTGTTCGAACGCGCCGATGTGCTCGAAGCGGAACTGAAGCTGCCCGCCCGGCGCTGGCTGCGCGAATTGCTCGACTCGGCGCGATTCACGCTAGACTAGCGTTTTGATACATTCGCGCTCCGGCGCCTCATCCACCCGAAAAGGAGCTTGTCGATGAAACTTACCCATGCCATCCGTGTCACTTTCGGGGCCATCGCCCTTGCCGGGCTGTGCTTCCAGGGCGCGGCTCTGGCGCAGTCCGTCGCCGTCACTTCCATTGTGGAGCATCCGGCCCTTGATGCCATCAAGGACGGTGTCTTCGAAACGCTGGAAGCCGAAGGCTATACCGCCAAGAACGGCCTGAAGTGGCAGTATCAGACCGCCCAGGGGAATACGGCCATCGCGGCCCAGATTGCCCGCAAGTTCGTGGGCGATGAACCTGATGTCATCGTCGCCATTGCCACGCCCTCCGCGCAGGCGGTAGTGGCCGCCACCAAGGAAATTCCCGTTGTCTATTCCGCTGTGACGGATCCGGTGGCCGCACAGCTCGTACCGTCCATGGAGCCCAGCGGCACCAACGTCACCGGCCTGTCCGATGCCCTGCTGCTTGAAAGGCAGCTGGACCTGATCCGTCAGGTCGTGCCCGATGCCAGGCGCGTGGGCATGGTCTATAACCCGGGTGAGGCCAATTCCGTGGTCGTGGTCGAACGCATGCGCGAGCTGCTGGCGGCTGCCGACATGACGCTGGTCGAAGCCACCGCGGCGCGTACCGTGGACGTGGGTGCTGCAGCCCGCAGTCTGGTGGGCAAGGTTGATGTCATCTACACCAATACGGACAACAACGTGGTGTCCGCCTTCGAAAGCCTGGTCAAGGTGGGCATTGACGCCCGCATTCCCCTGATCGCTTCCGATACCGACAGTGTGGTGCGTGGCGCCATTGCGGCGCTGGGGGTCAATTATCATGATCTGGGCCTGCAGACCGGGCGCACTGTAGTACGCATCCTGAAGGGCGAGAGGCCGGGCGATATCGCCTCGGCAACGAGCGACAAGCTTGAGCTGTTCGTGAACACGACGGCGGCAAAGCGTCAGGGAGTCACGCTGTCCGAGGAGTTCATCAAATCCGCGACCAAGGTCATCGAGTAAAATACCGCGCCAGAGGCGATACCCGGCGGGTATCGCCGGCTTGCGTATTCCCCTCAAAACCTGGTTCTCATGTCCATTTATTCACTCTGGGGGGCGCTCGAGATCGGGCTGATCTTCGGCCTGGTGGCCCTCGGAGTGCTCATTTCATTTCGCCTTCTGCGGTTTCCAGACCTGACGGTTGACGGCAGCTTTCCGCTGGGCGGGGCGGCGGCGGCCACCCTGATCAGCGCCGGTTCAGACCCTTTCACGGCCACTATCATCGCCACACTGGCCGGTGCCCTGGCGGGCATGGTGACCGGCTGGCTCAATGTGCGCCTGAAGATCATGGATCTGCTTGCCAGCATCCTGATGATGATTGCGCTGTACTCCATCAATCTGCGCGTCATGGGCAGGCCCAACGTTCCTCTCATCATGGAACCGACGGTGTTCACGGTACTCCAGCCCGGCGGCCTGACGGATTATGTTGCCCGGCCGCTCATCCTTCTGGTCGTCGTCATTGCCGTCAAGCTGCTGCTCGACTGGTACTTCGCGACCGAGGCGGGTCTGGCCATGCGGGCAACCGGTTCGAACCCGCGCATGGCGCGTGCCCAGGGTGTGGCCACCGGGCGCATGGTGCTCGCCGGAATGGCCATATCCAATGCCCTGTGCGCTCTGGCCGGCGCCCTGTTTGCCCAGTCGCAGGGGGGGGCCGATATTTCCATGGGCATCGGGACCATCGTCATAGGCCTGGCCGCAGTGATCGTCGGGGAAAGCATCATGCCTTCACGCCGTCTGGTGATCACCACACTTGCGGTGATTGTGGGAGCGGTGCTGTACCGCTTCTTCATTGCCCTTGCCCTGAATGCGGATTTCATCGGACTCAAGGCGCAGGACCTGAATCTGGTGACAGCCGTGCTGGTTACGGTGGCGCTGGTGATACCACTGGTCAAGCAGCGTCTGCGCGGCAAGTCGGCGCGAGGGTGAAACCATGCTTTCGGTGAAGAATCTGACGATCACCTTCAACGCGGGCACGCCAATAGAGACGCGTGCGCTGCGTGGTCTGTCACTGGACATTCCCAGCGGCCAGTTCGTCACCGTCATCGGCTCGAACGGTGCCGGCAAGTCCACCTTGCTGAATGCCATTTCCGGCGATACCGGCATCGATAGCGGGCGGATACTCATCGATGACGCTGAAGTCACGCATCAAGCGGTGTGGCAGCGTGCCAGCCGTGTGGCGCGCGTGTTCCAGGATCCCATGGCAGGCACCTGCGAGGATCTGACGATAGAAGAGAACATGGCACTTGCCCAGGGCCGCGGCCTGCGCCGGGGTCTGGGCCGTGCGGTACGCACCAGCATGCGTGCGGAATTTCAGGAGCGTCTCGCCACGCTGGGCCTGGGCCTGGAAAACCGCCTGACCGATCGCATCGGCCTTCTTTCGGGCGGGCAGCGCCAGGCCGTCAGCCTGCTCATGGCCTCGCTGCGCCCTTCGCGCATTCTGCTGCTTGACGAGCATACCGCCGCCCTGGACCCGCGCACCGCCGAGTTCGTGCTCGAGCTCACGGCGCGCATCGTGGCCTCCGAGGCACTGACCACCATGATGGTCACACACAGCATGCGTCAGGCGCTCGATGTCGGGGAGCGCACTGTCATGCTGCACCAGGGCAATGTGGTTCTGGATGTATCCGGCGATCAGCGTCGCGGCATGGATGTACCGGATCTGCTGGCTTTGTTTCAGCAGACACGGGGTGAAACACTTGCCGATGACGGACTCCTGCTCGATTGAGTTTTGCGGTGCGCCATCGCCTATACTTTATCGTTTGATGCCTTTGCCCCGATTGCTCAAGTCATAAGGGAGCCCCTGAATGCTCAGCTTTTCCCATTCCATGGGGTGGCCACGCCTTGTTGCCGCCTTTTCCGTCGTGCTGTTGCTTGCCGCGTGCAAGGACAGCCCCCAGAGCCAGCAGCCCCAGGGAATGCAGATACCGGTCAGCGTCATCGAAGTGCAACCCCAGCGGGCCGAGATCGAAGTCGAGTTGCCGGGCCGGGTCGAGGCGATCAAGGATGCGGAAATCCGCGCGCGTGTCACCGGCATCGTCGAGGAGATTAATTTCCGCCAGGGCTCGGACGTTCAGCAGGGGCAACTGCTGTTCACCATCGACCCCGCACCCTATGAGGCTGCACGCGATCAGGCGGCAGCACAGCTGCAGCGCGCCCAGGCGGATGTCCAGGCCGCAACCCTGCTGGCCAATCGTTATTCCCGCCTCATCAAGTCCAATGCCATCAGCCGCCAGGAGCTGGACAACGCCAACGCCCAGGCTGCGCAGGGCAGGGCGGCCGTGGCGGCGGCCGAGGCCGCACTGAAGTCGGCCGAGATCGATCTGGGCTATACACGTGTCACTTCACCGATTGCCGGGCGCATCGGCAAGTCGCTCATCACCGAAGGTGCGCTGGTGAGCGCCGGTGCGGCCACCCTGATGGCGGCCGTGCAGCAGATCGACCGTGTCTACGTGGACCTGACCCGCTCCACGGCCCAGCTTGCCGAGCTGCGCCGGGCAATGGAAAGCGGGGCGCTGCGCCGGTCGTCGGAAGGCAATGCCCAGGCGACGGTGGTGCTCGAGGACGGCAGTCTGTATGCACATCGCGGCGAGCTGCTGTTTTCCGGCGTTTCGGTTGATCCGTCCACGGGGCAGGTCAGCCTTCGCGCCGTGTTTCCCAACGATGAGCAAATCCTGCTGCCGGGCATGTATGTGCGCGTGCGCCTGCAGCAGGGTGTGGACGAGAATGCCCTGCTGGTCCCCGAGCATGCGGTCCAGCGCAGTGCGGACGGCCTGAGTACGCTCATGCTGGTCAAGGACGGTGCCATCTCGCCGATGGCCGTTACCCTGGGCTCACGTGTCGGTACGCAGATCATGGTTGTTGCAGGCCTGCAGGCGGGTGATGTCGTCGTCGTTGAAGGCTTCCAGAAGATACGGCCCGGCGCACCGGTACAGCCCATGCCCTGGAAGGCGGCGGATGCCGATGCCGGCGGGGCAGCGGCACCCGCGGGCCCTGACGCCGGCGCAAAGTGAGGGATCATGCCACAGTTTTTCATTGATCGCCCCATCTTTGCCTGGGTCGTTGCATTGGGCATCGCCCTGGCCGGCCTGCTGGCCATTCCTTCCATGCCGGTGTCCCAGTACCCGGACGTGGCCCCGCCGGCCATCACCATCCAGGCCAGGTATCCCGGGGCTTCGGTCGAGGATGTGGCGAGCTCGGTGGCCAGCGTCATCGAAAACGAACTCAATGGCGCCAAGGGCCTGCTGTATTACGAATCGGTGAGCGATTCCAACGGTGCAGCCGAGATCACGGTCACGTTCCGGCCGGGAATCGATCCCGACCTGGCCCAGGTGGATGTGCAGAACCGTATTTCCAACATCCAGTCCAAGCTCCCGGCGGCAGTTGTGCAACAGGGGCTCAATGTCTCGCAGACGAATACCGGTTTTCTTCTGGTTGTCGCGTTGTCGTCCACGGACGGCAGTCTGGATCAGACCGCCCTTGCGGATTACATCACGCGCAATATCCAGAATCCCATCTCGCGCGTACCCGGCGTGGGCAAGTTCCAGCTGTTTGCCGCACCGCGCGCCATGCGCATCTGGGTGAATCCTGACAGCCTGGTGGGTTACGGGCTCAGCATGTCGGAAGTGAATGATGCGATCAGCCGTCAGAATGTCGTGATTTCCGGCGGCATCATGGGCTCGCCGCCCAATCCGGCCGCGCAGCGTGCCACGGCGCCCATCATCGTCAACGGGCAACTGGAAAGTGTCGAGGAGTTCAGCAACATCATCCTGCGCGCCACGCCGGACGGCGCCACGGTGCGTCTATCCGATGTGGCACGTATCGAGGTGGGTTCGGACTCCTATCAGTTCGGCGCGCGTCTGAACGGCCAGCCCACGGCAGCTTTTGCGATTTCGCTCACGCCGGACGCCAATGCCCTGTCCACGGCCGACGGCATACGTGAACGCATGGCGGAGCTTGCCGAGTTCTTCCCGGACAATATCCGCTACGACATTCCCTATGACACCGCACCCTATGTCAAGATTTCCATAGAACAGGTGGTGGAAACACTGCTTGAGGCCATGGCACTGGTGTTCATTGTGATGTTCGTCTTCCTGCAGAATATCCGTTACACCATCATTCCGGCACTGGTGGTGCCGGTGGCGCTGCTGGGAACATTTGCGGTGCTGCTGGCTACCGGTTTTTCGATCAATGTGCTCACGATGTTCGCCATGGTGCTGGCCATCGGGATACTGGTGGATGACGCCATCGTTGTGGTCGAGAACGTGGAACGTATCATGGCTGAAGAAGGCCTGCCGCCCAGGGAGGCCACCAGCAAGGCCATGCCGCAGATCTCGGGCGCCATTGTCGGCATCACGCTGGTGCTGACCACGGTGTTCTTCCCGCTCGCCTTCATGACGGGTTCGGTGGGCGTCATCTACCGGCAGTTCTCCATCGCCATGGCGGTGTCCATCCTGTTCTCGGCCTTTCTGGCGCTGACTTTCACGCCTGCACTGTGTGCCACACTGCTGAAGCCCATACCCAGGGACAGTGCCCATGGCAAGCGGGGCGTCTTCGGGTGGTTCAATCGCGGTTTCGACAGGATCACGAACGGCTATGAAGGCTGGGTGTCGCGCTCCCTGCATCGGGGCGGGCGCATGATGCTCGTCTATCTGATGCTGGTGGTGGCACTGGGCTGGCTCTATGTGCGTTTGCCGACCAGCTTTCTGCCCGAAGAGGATCAGGGCTATCTGATCGCCAACATCGAGCTGCCTGCAGGGTCCACCGCAAATCGCACGGTTGACATCATCAAACAGGTGGAAGGCTATTTTGGCGCCTTGCCGCAGGTCAAGAATGTGGTCGCCGTGCAGGGATTCAGCTTCAACGGCAATGGTCTGAATGCGGCGCTGAGCTTCATCACACTCGAAGATTTTGCGCAGCGCCGCGGCCCGGGTGATTCGGCCCAGGCCATTGCAGGCCAGGCTACGGGCCGGCTCCTGTTCGGGCTGCCGGATTCCATGGTGTTTTCCATCGTGCCGCCGGCCATCTCGTCCCTGGGCAATGCCTCCGGCTTCGACCTCAGGCTGGAGGACCGCGCCGGCATGGGACAGGCGGCGCTGCAGGGGGCCACCCAGCAGCTGTTGCAACTGGCCGCGCAAAGCCCCGTCCTGGAAAGCGTGCGTCTTACCGGTCTGGCACCGGGACCGCAGCTGCAGCTGAAGATCGATCGCGACAAGGCCGCCGCCCTGGGCGTGGATTTTGCCGAAGCCGCGCAGCTGATTTCCACGGCCATGGGTTCGGCCTATGTCGGCAAGTTCACCAATCAGGGCTGGGTGCAGAACATCTGGGTGCAGGCGGAAGAGGCGCACCGCATGATGGCCGATGACGTCCTGCGTCTGAACGCGCGCAACCGCGAAGGCGGCATGGTGCCGCTGTCCTCGTTTGTTTCCCTGGAATGGAGCCAGGCACCGGTACAGATCGTGCGCTACAACAGCTACGAGTCGACGCGTATCGGCGGGGCTGCTGCGCCAGGTTACTCCACGGGTGAGGCCATGGCGGAAATGGAGCGCCTGATCACACAGCTTCCCGCCGGTTTCGGCTATGAGTGGACGGGGCTTTCCTACCAGGAGATAGAGGCGGGCAATCAGACGGCCATCCTGCTGGGTCTGGCGGTGCTGGTCGTATTCATGGTGCTGGCCGCACTTTATGAAAGCTGGGCGATTCCGCTGTCCGTGATGCTGGCCGTACCGCTGGGCATGCTGGGCGCCGTAGGGTTGAGCTCACTGATGGGCATGGCCAACGACGTTTATTTCCAGGTGGGCATGGTAACGGTAATCGGGCTGGCGGCCAAGAATGCCATCCTGATCGTCGAGTTCGCGAAGGATGCCTATGCCCACGGCCAGAATATCTTCGAGGCCACGGTCGAAGCGGCACGCCTGCGCTTTCGCCCCATTCTGATGACATCCTTCGCCTTCATCCTGGGCGTGATGCCGCTGACCCTGGCATCCGGTGCCGGCGCCGCCAGCCAGAACGCCGTGGGCCTGGGCGTGCTGGGCGGCATGCTGGCGGCGACGCCGCTCGCCGTGCTCTTCGTGCCCACATTCTTCGTTGTGATACTGTCTCTGTTCAAGACGCGCCCCAAGGTCTTTGGCGCGGCGCCCGGGCATCTGAAGCAGCGTGCCGCCGCCGGTAAAAAAGGCGATGAGGCAGCCGGGAAGGCGTCCAGTGAGCAGGAGGATTGAGATGATGAAACCGGCTTTCCCGATCCGTCCCCTGGGTCTGGCGATGGCGCTGGCCCTGGCCGGCTGTGCGATGGAGCCCGTCTATGAGCGCCCGGCCATGCCCGTGCCGCTGCTATATCCGGGGCAGGCAGCACCGCAGGCGGCGGCCGCATCGGCGGCGCCCGATACACCTGCCATACCGGCGGTACCGGCAAGCGGGGACGTCGCAGAAGCCATTCCCGTGGCAGATGCGCCGGCGGCGGATATCGCCGTGGCACAGGGGCTCACCCTGAGCGGACAACAGGCGAATATCGAGCCGGCGCCACCCCGCATGGGCTGGGCCGAGCTGTTCAATGATGCCCGCCTGCGCGCCCTCATCGACATCGCGCTCGAGAACAATCGCGACATGCAGATTGCCAGCGAACGCGTGCAGGAGGCGCAGGCGCAGTACGGTATTGTCGAGAGTGATCGCTTCCCGACAGTGGGCATAGGCGCGAATGCGCAGGCCACCCGTACCGGGCCTGCCATGCGGGGGCCGGACAGCAGCAGCGTATCCCGCGTGTTCATGGCAGGCGTCGGACTTACATCCTTCGAGCTGGATTTCTTCGGCCGCCTCAAGAGTCTGAGCGATGCGGCCTTGCAGGGCTATCTGGCCACAGAACAGGCGGAACGCACGGTACACATCAACCTGGTGGCCCAGGTGGCCGAAGCCTATTTTCGCCAGCGCACAGCCACCGAGCTGGCCGTGCTGATGGAAAAGACGCTGGCGAGTCGCCAGGCCACGCTGGATCTTGTTCAGGCGCGCTACGATTCAGGCGTGGCATCTGCGCTGGATCGCACCCAGGCCCGTGCCCAGCTGGAAACCGTCAAGGCAGACCTGGAAGGCATTCGCCGCATGCAGGCCCAGGCGGACAATGCGCTGCAGCTTCTGCTGGGTACGCCGCCGCCGGATGACCTGCCGCCTGCGGAAGTCTTCGGCAAGCAGCAACTGGCATCCAGCGTGCCCGTGGGCCTGCCTTCGGAGCTGCTCGAGCGACGCCCCGACATTCTGGCTGCCGAACACCGGCTCAAGGCGGCCAATGCCAATATCGGTGCAGCGCGTGCAGCCTTTTTCCCCAATATTTCACTGACCGGCCTGCTGGGCTTTGCGAGCCCGCAGCTGGGCGGCCTGTTCGGCGGCGGAACGCGCTACTGGCAGTATTCACCGCAGATCCAGGTGCCACTGTTTTCCAGTGGACTCAAGGGTAATCTGGCGCTTGCCGAGGCCAGGCGCAATATTGCCGTCCTCGAGTATGAAAAAGCCATCCAGGTGGCGTTTCGTGAAGTAGCCGATGCACTGGCCGGCGAGGCCAGCTACCACGGTGAACTCGATGCCTTGCGTGCACTGCAGGACACCAGCATGGAAGCTGTCGAGCTGGCGCGTCTGCGCTATGAGACCGGCGTGGACAGCTTCCTTCAGGTCCAGACCGCCGAAGTCAATCTCTACGGCACCCAGACGCAGCTCATCCAGACGGGCATGGAGTCGCTCCTGAACCGCATCGCGCTGTTCAAGGCACTGGGCGGCGGCTGGCTGCGCGAGACCGAGGCAAGACTTCCCGTGGCGAAAAGTGGATAATGAAAGGGCTGGCTGTTCAGTAATCTTCAGGGAGTGTGGCAATGATTGAGTTGGGTGTGAATATTGATCATGTGGCCACTTTGCGCCAGCAGCGCTTCACCACCTATCCCGATCCCGTAGAAGCGGCCCTGCGTGCCGAAGATGCCGGAGCCGACCTCATCACCCTGCACCTGCGCGAAGACAGGCGCCACATCCAGGATGCGGATGTGGAGCGCATGCGCCCCTTGCTGCGCACCCGCATGAACCTCGAGTGCGCCATCACGTCCGAGATGATTGACATCGCCTGCCGCATCAAGCCCCGGGATGTCTGCCTGGTGCCCGAGCGCCGCGAGGAGCTCACCACCGAAGGCGGGCTGGATGTCAGCGCCGGCTTCGACACCGTAAAGGCGGCGGTGGATCATCTGCACGAGGCGGGCATCCGCGTATCCATCTTCATTGATCCCGATGCCGGCCAGATCGAGGCGGCCCATCGTGCCGGGGCAGAAATCATCGAGTTGCATACCGGTGCCTATGCCGATGCCGGCGATGATGCCGCACGCGAACACGAGATGGCGCGTCTGCGCACGGGTGTCGCCGCCGGCCTGGCCCTGGGCATGCGCGTGAATGCAGGTCATGGCCTGCATTATGAAAACGTTCAGGCCATTGCCGCCATGCCCGGTATTGCCGAGCTCAATATCGGGCATGCCATCGTCGCGCGGGCCGTGTTCGACGGCCTCGAAAAGGCGGTTGCCGACATGAAGGCCATCATGGTGGCTTCGGCGCGCGGCCGCTGAACCTGCCTTCGCGGGCTGTCATTGTGCGGGCCGGTGCGGCCCGTGTTCTTCAGGAGACCCATGTCCACTTCACCTATCGACCTGCTTCAAACGCGTCGTTCCATCAAGTTCGTCCAGGCGCCCGGACCCAGTGACGAGGAATTGGCGCAGATTCTTCAGTGCGCGATGTCGGCACCCGATCACGGGCGTCTGCGTCCCTGGCGCTTCAAACTGATCCGGGGTGAAGCCCTGGCAAAACTGGCGGACATGGCCATCGAGGCCATTCGCGTTGCCGGCCGTCCGCTCACGCCGGAAAAAGAGGCGTCCACGCGTCGCTGGCTGGCCAATGTGCCGGTACTCATCGCGGTCGCCTGCCACATGGATTACACGAATACGATCATCCCCGAGGATGAGCGCATGCTGGCCACGGGTGCCGCCGTCATGAACATGCTCAATGCCGCCCATCTGCTGGGCTATTCGGCGTACTGGAGCACGGGCCTGGGCACTTATGTCGATGCGGTGAACGAAGCCCTGGGTTTCGATCCGCTGGAATATCGCTTCATGGGCTATGTCTCCATGGGAACGCCCCTGCGCTCGCCGGGTGCGCCGGAACGGCCCGATCACCGTGAATTCGTGCAGGAGTGGGCCGGAGCATGAGCAGCGCAGTGGCACGGCGACAGGTGGATGTCGCCATCATCGGCGCCGGCACGGCCGGCATGAGTGCATGGCGCGCGGTACGCCGTGCCGGAAAAAGTGCGCTGCTGATTGAATCCGGCGTCTACGGCACGACATGCGCACGGGTGGGCTGCATGCCTTCCAAGCTGCTCATTGCCGCTGCAGACGTGGCGCACAGTGCGCGTACAGCAGCGCCTTTTGGCATCCGGATCCCCGAGATCGGTGTCGATGGCGGCAAGGTGATGGAACGCGTACGCAGCGAGCGCGATCGCTTCGTTGGTTTCGTGCTGCAGGAAATCGATACCATTGACCCTTCCGACAAGCTGGAAGGCCATGCCCGTTTCCTGTCCGACAACACGCTCATGGTGGGCGAGCATACCGAGGTGCAGGCCGGGGCCGTTGTGCTGGCGACCGGATCACACCCGTTCATGGCCGGGGACTTTTCCCGTCTGGGTGACCGGCTCATTGTGAATGACGACGTCTTCGACTGGCAGACCCTGCCACGAAGGGTGCTGGTCGTGGGTGCGGGTGTCATCGGACTCGAGCTCGGTCAGGCACTGTCGCGCCTGAGTGTGCGCACCTGCCTGATCAGCCGCAGCGACAGTCTGGCGGGCATCACCGACCCGCAGGTCATCGACAGTGCACGGGCGGCGTTCACCGGGGAGCTGGACCTGCGTTCCTGGACGACGCTGGACAAGGCCTGGCTGGAAGAGGGTGCTGTGCACGCCGAACTGCTCACCCGGGCGCCCGACGCATCACCGGTACGCCATGTGGAAACGGTGGATTACGTGCTCATGGCCGCAGGCCGGCGCCCCAATCTGCAAGGCTTGGGGCTGGAAAACACCAGCGTCCCGTTCGATGACAGGGGTCATCCGCAGATCAATCCGGCCACCCTGCAACTGGGTGCCGCGCCTATCTTCATTGCGGGTGATGTCTCGGCGCTGCGTCCCATACTGCATGAGGCGGCCGACGAAGGCCGCATGGCGGGAACCAATGCGGCAAACTGGCCGCAGCCGGCGGCCATGGGCCGGCGCGTGCCTCTGGGCATTGTCTTTACGGATCCGCAGATTGCTCATGTGGGCCTGCGCTGGCGCGAGCTCGATCCGAGCACCACGGTTGTGGGCGAAGTTGATTTCACGCGCCAGGGCAGGGCGCGCATCATGCGCCGCAACAAAGGCTGTCTGCGGGTCTATGCCGACCGGACTGATGGCCGTTTTCTGGGTGCCGAGATGGCGGGCCCCGATATGGAACACATGGCACATCTGCTGGCCTGGGCCTGCCAGCAGGCGCTCGGCATTCCCCAGATGCTGGCCATGCCGTTCTATCATCCAGTGACTGAAGAAGGATTGCGTACCGCCTTGCGCGATGCTGCGCGTCAGCTCAGGGTTGCATGATGCGCTGTACCGCCCCGGTCAGCTGTTCGACTGATTCGCCGTCGGACGCAAGCAGACGGGCACGGCCCTTGTCGTCGAAGATATAGATGCCCCGGCTGTGCGCCACTTCGTAGTTCGTGACATCATCCCCCGAAGGCTTCTCGATCTGGAACGAGACGCGATAGCGTCTGGCCATGTCTGCAATCTGTTTTTCGCTGCCCGTGAGCCCGAGTGCATCGGGATTGAACAGCGCCACATAGGCCTGCAGCACTTCGGGCGTGTCCCTGTGCGGATCGACGCTGACGAAAACGACCTGGACCCTGTCAGCGTCATCACCCAGCGCTTCCATTACCTCGGCCAGCTGGGCCATGGTGGTGGGACAGATGTCGGGGCAACTGGCGTAGCCAAAGAACAGCAATACCGTCTTGCCACGCAGATCAGCTTCGGTCACCGTGCGCCCGCCCGCGCCATTGAGCGTAAAGCGCAGGTCGGGCAGAAAGCCGCGTACCGGATGGATGGCGGTGTTGCCGGCCTGGGCGATGGCGGGTGTACTTGCGCCCGGGCCGGTCAGAGCCAGCAGGCCGGCAAGGATCAGCGCGTGCAGTCGGAGAGACATGACAGCCACCTCTGATCAGGCGCTCATGCCGCTGTGACGCAGCAAGGCCTCGATGTCCGGGTCGCGGCCGCGGAAGGCGCGAAACGAGTCTGCTGCCGGCCGTGAGCCGCCCACGGCAAGAATCTCTTTCAGAAAGCGCCGGCCGGTGGCGGGATCCAGGATGGGGCCATCTTTACCGGCGCTTTCCTCGAAAGCGGCGTAGGCGTCGGCCGACAGGACTTCCGCCCATTTATAGCTGTAGTAGCCGGCGCCATAACCGCCTGCAAACAGATGCGAGAACTGGTGGGGAAAACGCTGCCATTCCGGCGGAAAGACGACGGCCACTTCTTCACGCACCGCGTGCAGTACGGCGAGCACATCGGCAATCACCAGATTCTTGCGCTGATGGATGAGCATGTCGAAAAGTGCGAACTCCACCTGGCGCAGCATCTGCATGCCGCTCTGGAAGTTGCGTGCTGCCAGCAGGCGGTCGAACAGCGTGCGCGGCAAGGGTTCGCCGGTATCGATATGGCGCCCCATGGCCTGTATTACGGGCCATTCCCAGCAGAAGTTTTCCATGAACTGCGAAGGCAGCTCGATGGCATCCCATTCGACGGCGGCAAAGGCACTGGCATCGGGATCATCCACTGTTGACAGCAGGGCGTGCAAGGCATGGCCGCTTTCATGGAAAAGGGTGATCACTTCATCGTGGGTGAGCAGGCTGGGCCGCTCAGCCAGCGGCGGAGTGAAGTTGCAGGTCAAATTCACGATGGGCGTGTGCAGCTGCGTACCATGCCGGCGCCGTTCGCGCTCGCTGCCCACCCAGGCACCGCCCTGTTTGCCCTGGCGTGCATAGAGATCCAGATTGAGATGGCCGCGCAGCTCGCCTTGCCCGTCCCTGACGGCATAGCATTGCACATCGGGATGCCAGGCGCTTGCCGGTACGGCTTCCAGTTGTACGCCGAACAGCGTGTCGACCACGCGAAACAGACCGTCGAGCACCTGGTTCACGCTGAAGTACTGGCGCACCGCCTCCTCGGAGTAATCGTAGCGCTGCTGGCGCAGATGCTCGGAGGCGTAGGCCAGATCCCAGGGCTGCAAGGCGTCCAGACCCAGATGTTCCGCTGCATGGGCACGCAGTTCGGCAAGGTCGTGCTCCGCGTGGGGGCGGGCGCGCCGGGCAAGCTCGCGCAGAAACGCCAGCACCTGGGGCGAGGAGTCCGCCATGCGGGTTTCCAGGCGCAGCGCGGCAAAGTCGTCAAAGCCCAGAAGTGCCGCCTCTTCTGCACGCAAGGCGAGCAGGCGCTCTATCATGGGTGAATTGTCCAGACCGGGCTCGCCGAGCTCGGAAGCCAGGGTGGCATGACCACGGTAGAGGCTTTCTCGCAGCGCGCGGTCATGGGCGTATTGCATGACCGGCAGATAGCAGGGCATCTTCAAGTTCAGCTTCCAGCCGGCCAGGCCGTCCTCCCGGGCCGCTTCGCGCGCTGCCGTGAGCACGGCCGGCGGAATACCGGCCAGGCGGGATTCATCCTCAATGACGAGTGACCACTGGTCGACACTGTCAAGCACGTTTTCCGAGAACTTCTGCGATGTGCGCGCCTGCTCGTCAGAGAGTGCGCGATAGCGTTCGCGCGCCTCGCCCTCGAGATCAGCACCGCCCAGACGGAAGTCCCGCAGGGCCAGCGTGACGATACGCCGGCGCACCGGGTTCAGGCCCGCAAAACCGGGCGAAGCTCGCAGGCGTTGATATTGATGATACAGGCCTTCGTGCAGACTCACCCAGGTGCCGTACTCCGTCATGAGCGGCAGACACTCGTTGTAGGCGGCGCGCAGCTCCGGCGTGTTGACCACGGCGTTCAGGTGCCCGGCAACCGACCAGGCACGCCCCAGAACCTGCGTGGCGTCGAGCAGGGGTTCGATGAGCGTGTCCCAGTCCGGCTCTGCTTCGCCGGCGGCAACGCGGTCGATCGCTGCGCGGGAACGCTCGATCAGCTTCGGGATGGCGGCCGTCAGGTGTTCGGGCCGTATGGCCGCGTAATCCATGGGGCTATCGATGGCGATCAGCAGGGGATTGTCAGACATGAAAAGAGGATTCTCGAAACAAAGGTGATAACTGGCGGCGGTCAGGCACGGGTGGTGAGTGCGCGGGCGGCCTGGAGTGTGTTCATCAGAAGCATGGCGATCGTCATGGGGCCGACACCGCCGGGCACCGGCGTGATGGCCGAAGCCACCTTGCGTGCGGATTCGAAATCCACATCTCCCACGAGCCCTCCGTCGGCCTTGCGGTTGATGCCCACATCAATGACAACGGCCCCCGGCTTGATCATGGCACCATCGATCATGCCGGGCTTTCCGGTTGCAACGACCAGGACATCCGCGTTGCGGGTGTGCGCCGCCAGGTTGCGCGTCTTGGAGTTGCACAGTGTGACGGTGGCGCCTGCCGCCAGCATCAGCAGCGCCATGGGCTTGCCCACGATATTGCTGGCACCCACGACCACGGCCTGTGCACCCCAGAGGTTCACGTTTTCGGATTCCAGCATCATCTGGATGCCGTACGGCGTGCAGGGACGGAAGCGGGGTGTGCCTGTCATGAGCAGGCCGGCATTGATGGGGTGAAAGCCATCGACATCCTTGTCCGGGTGGATGGCCTCGATGATGCGCGCCGCGCGTATCGGTGCCGGCAGTGGAAGCTGTACCAGTATGCCGTGGATGGCCGGATCTTCATTGAGGGCGGCGACCCGTGCAAGCAGGGCATCCTCGCTGGTATCCGCCGGCAGGATGATGACTTCGGAGTGCATGCCGGCCGCTTCGCAGGCTGCCGCCTTGTTGCGAACATAGACCTGGGAGGCGGCGTCGTCGCCCACCAGCACCACGGCCAGCCCCGGACGGATGCCGGTTTCGTCGAGCAGCGCCTTGACTTGTTGTGCCACATCGGCACGGACTTGTGCGGCCAGTTGCCGGCCATCGATGATGCGCGCACTCATACGGCCGTTTCACCTTGTGTCAGTGCAATCTTCATGAGATCGGCAACCGTGGTCACCTCGAGCTTTTCCATGATGTTGGCGCGATGCGCTTCGACCGTCTTGATGCTGATGCTCAGGTCGCCCGCAATCTGCTTGTTGAGCCGTCCGGCCACGATGCGCTCCAGCACCTGCTGCTCACGCGCCGTGAGGCGACTGAGGATGGCCTGTTGCGACTGCAGTGCCCTGGCCTGGCTGACACGCGCGACTGCATCTTCAAGCATTCTCGCAACAATGTTGCGTAAATCAGTTTCATTAAAGGGTTTTTCCAGAAAATCAACGGCGCCTTTCTTCATGGTGGATACCGCCATGGGTACATCGCCATGGCCGGTGATGAAGACGATGGGCAGCGGTGCCTTGCGCTCTATGAGCGCTTCCTGGAGCTCGAGCCCGCTCATGCCGGGCATGCGGACATCGGCGATCAGTACGCCAATCTGTTCCGGATCGTAGGTCTCGAGGAAGGCTTCGCCGCCGCTGTAGCATTTCACGCGGTAGCCGTTGGCCTCGAGCAGCCAGCGCAGGGAATCGCGGACCGCCTCGTCGTCATCCACGATATAGATAGTGCTTTGGACGGAAGGATTGCTCATGCATTTGACTCCTGGGCTTGCGAACGGGGTGTGGAAGCCTCGCCCGCGCTGGGCAGGGTGAAGCGAAATATCGTACCACCTTCGGGATTGGCGTCTGCCCACAGCCGGCCGTGGTGCGATTCAATGATGGTGCGACAGATGTTCAGACCCATGCCGAGGCCTTCGGACTTGGTGCTGTAGAAAGGCTCGAACAGGCGCTCGGGATCGCGCAGGCCATGGCCGCGATCATGGACGGCGATTTCTATGAGCGCGCCGTGATCGGTGACAACGACGTGCAGGCAGGGGTAGTCGCTGTGCTCCATGGCTTCAATGCCATTCTTGAGCAGGTTCAGCAGCACCTGCTCGATGAGGATGGGATCGGCCAGCACATCGGGCAGATGCTCGGGCAGATCCTGCTCTATGGTGATGCGCCGCTTGCGCGCGTCGATCTCGGCAAAGCCGGCGGCATTGTCCAGGATCTGGCGTACGGACACCTGCTGGCGCCGGGGCTCGCTGCGTTTCACGAATTCGCGGATGCGGCTGATGATCTTGCCGGCCCGTTCCGCCTGCTGTGCCGACTTCTGCAATGCCTCGAGCAGGCGTTCGGGATCATCATGGCCGGAGCGCAACATGGCAACCGCCGCCATGTTGTAGTTGTTGATTGCGGTGAGTGGCTGGTTGAGCTCGTGCGCCAGTGATGACGCCATCTCTCCCATGGTCGTGAGCCGGCTGGTGAGCTGGATCTTTTCCTGCTGTATGCGCGACGCCTCTTCGTGGGTACGCCTTTCCGTGATGTCGCGCGCCACCTGCAGGCGCACGCGCTGGCCGTCGGTCCAGGCCAGCATGCGATGGTGGACTTCAAACCAGCGTTCGGCGGTTCGGGAATAGATCTCGGTGCTCGCTTCGGCAAAGCGCGACAGCCGGCTGCCCATGAGCTCCTGATGCCCGCCGGGCTGGGCGCCGAACAGCCGGCGGTAGGTGCGATTGGCGAACAGCAGCTCGAGGCCGTCGGGCGTATCGGCCACCACCGAGATGGCATCGTCCAGCCCTTCGAGCACCGTCATGAAACGCTCGTGGGCCGCCGTGAGCGCTTCGCGGATGCGCTTGGGTTCGGTGATGTCGGTCATGGACGTCATCCAGCCGATCTGCTCGCCGTTGGGATCGCGCAGCGGCGAGACATACATGCGTGCCGTGAACAGCGAGCCATCCCGGCGCCGCGCCTCGACTTCCAGCCCGCTGCTGGGTGTGCGCCCGGACAGCAGCAGGTCCATGGTTTCCTGATGCTGCTTGTGACGATCGGGCAGCCAATAGGGAAAAGGCGCGGTGCGCCCGATCAGGTCGGCTTCGTTCCAGCCGATCATGCGGCAGAAAGCAGGATTGACATAGGCAATACGCCCCTGCATGTCGAAGACGCGCATGCCGGTTGACATGGAGTTTTCCATGGCACGCCGGAATCCGGTCTCGGCCATCAGTGCGGCCTCTGCCTGGGTACGAAAGCGCGTGTAGCGCCACAGCGCCAGCAGGCTCAGGATGATGACCAGGGACAGGGCGGCCACCACCATCATGAGGCGCTGCTGGCGCGTTTCCTGGTCTATGGTGACGAACATCACACTGTCGTTGTGCAACTGTTGCAGCCACAGGAATGCCCCCATGACGAACAGATAGAGCACCAGCACCACGACCGGCGTGAGCCAGTAGACTCCCCGGCGACCACGATTGGCCTGATCGTAGAACGTGGTGGGGATGAGGGATTTGCGTGAATTTGTAGCCATGGCACACTTGAAATGTTGCTTCATTTTACCTGAAGCACAAAGCCGTCATTTCATATTACGAAATTGATTACCACAAAATGAAATTTTGCTTGTGCTCTGGAGCGGTCTTTCCTAGAATGGTCTACATTGCGAAGGAAAGGCCCAAGGGTGCACAAAAGGGTGCATAAAACCCGGCGGCTGCATGGCCTGGCACCACAGGATACCCGGATTGCCGTCTGCCTTGCGTCCTTCATGTTTTCCCGACAAGGAGACACCTATGTCCGCACTAGAACATCTTGAAGCAGTGGCCGGGCCGGCAGATGATGACGCGCTTGAAACCCAGGAATGGCTCGACGCGCTCGAGGCCGTACTGGATCGCGAAGGCCCGGAACGCGCCCATTTCCTTCTCGAGCGCCTGATAGATCTGGCGCGCCGCTCGGGTGCCTATATTCCTTTCTCGCCCAACACCGCCTACCTCAACACCATTCCCCCGGGGCTGGAGCCGCCGCATCCGGGTGACCTGGTGCTCGAAGAGCGCATCCGCTCCTATGTACGCTGGAATGCCATGGCCATGGTGGTCAAGGCCAATATGCACCATCCGGCCGACGGGGGTGATCTGGGCGGGCATATTGCCTCCTTCGCCTCGCTGGCCACCATGATAGGCTGCGGGCAGAATCATTTCTGGCATGCCGAGACGGAAAACCACGGCGGAGACCTGGTCTATTTCCAGGGCCACTCCTCGCCCGGCATGTATGGTCGCGCTTATCTCGAAGGCCGTCTCACGGCCGAGCAGATGGATCATTTCCGCCAGGAGGTGGATGGCCATGGCCTGTCATCCTATCCGCACCCCAAGCTCATGCCGGAGTTCTGGCAGTTTCCCACGGTATCCATGGGGCTTGGGCCGCTGATGGCCATCTATCAGGCGCGCTTCCTCAAGTACCTGCACGCGCGCGGCATTGCCGATACCAGCCAGCGCAAGGTCTGGGTCTTCTGCGGCGATGGTGAAATGGACGAACCCGAGTCCAAGGGTGCCATCGCCCTGGCGTCGCGTGAAAAACTCGACAACCTCATCTTCGTCATCAACTGCAACCTGCAACGTCTCGACGGACCGGTGCGCGGTAACGGCAAGATCATCCAGGAGCTCGAGGGTGATTTCCGCGGCAGTGGCTGGAATGTCGTCAAGCTGGTCTGGGGCGGCTACTGGGATCCGCTGCTGGCACGCGACAAGGAAGGCATACTGCGCCGCATCATGGAAGAGTCGGTCGACGGCGAATACCAGGCCTACAAGGCACACGACGGCAAGTTCGTGCGCGAGCATTTCTTCGGCAAGCATCCCAAGCTGCTGGAGATGGTCAGCCGCATGAGCGACGAGGACATCTGGCGCCTGAACCGTGGCGGACACGATCCGCACAAGGTGTATGCCGCCTTCCAGACAGCCGTGCAGCACGAGGGGCAGCCGACCGTCATCCTGGCCAAGACCATCAAGGGCTATGGCATGGGTCATGTCGGTCAGGCGAAGAACCCCACGCACCAGCAGAAAAAGCTGGATCTGGACTCCATCCGCGAGTTCCGTGATCGTTTCAACATTCCCATCCCGGATGATCAGCTCGAGGCGCTGCCTTACTTCAGGCCGGCAGACGATTCGCCCGAGATGCGTTATCTGCATGAACGTCGCCAGGCACTGGGCGGTTATCTGCCGCAGCGGCGCACGCGCGCTGACGAGCACCTGCCGGTGCCCGGACTGGATATGTTCAAGGCCATCACGGACCCCACGGCCGCCGGTCGTGAAATCTCCACCACCCAGGCGTTTGTGCGCGCGCTCAACCAGATCCTGCGCGACAAGACGCTGGGTCCGCGCGTCGTGCCGGTGCTGGTCGACGAATCGCGCACCTTTGGCATGGAAGGCCTGTTCCGCCAGATTGGTATCTATGCGCCCGAAGGGCAGAAGTACACACCGGTCGACAAGGGCGAGGTCATGTACTACCGCGAGTCGGCCACCGGTCAGTTGCTGCAGGAAGGCATCAACGAGGCGGGGGGCTTCTGCTCCTGGATGGCGGCGGCCACGTCGTACTCCAGCAACAACCGCATCATGATTCCGTTCTACATCTATTACTCGATGTTCGGTTTCCAGCGGGTGGGCGATCTTGCCTGGGCGGCGGGCGACATCCAGGCACGCGGCTTCCTGCTCGGCGGCACGGCCGGGCGCACCACGCTGAATGGCGAAGGCCTGCAGCACGAGGACGGCCACAGCCATATCCTGTCTTCCGTCATCCCCAACTGCGTGTCCTACGACCCGGCCTTCGGACATGAGCTGGCGGTCATCATGCATGACGGCCTGAAGCGCATGATTGAAAAGCAGGAAAATGTCTTCTACTACATCACCGTGATGAACGAGAACTACGCCCAGCCCGGCCTGGTCGACGGTGATGAGGAAGGCATCATCCGCGGTGCCTACCGCTTCAAGTCCACCGACAAGGCGGCCCACCGCGTGCAGCTCATGGGCTCGGGCACCTTGCTGCGCGAAGTCCTGGCGGCGCAGGAACTGCTGCTTGAGGACTGGGGTGTGGGCTCCGATGTCTGGAGCGTCACCAGCTTCACCGAGCTGCGCCGCGACGGGCTGGATTGCGAGCGTCAGCGCCTGCTGAATCCCGAAAATACCGATCTGCCGCTGCCCTATATCACGCAGCAGCTCAAGGATACGGAAGGGCCCATCGTGGCATCCACGGACTACATGAAGGCCTACGCCGACCAGATCCGTGCCTTCATTCCCGATGGTCGTCATTACCGCGTACTGGGCACGGACGGTTTCGGCCGGTCCGACTTCCGCCACAAGCTGCGCGAACATTTCGAGATTGATCGTCACTTCGTCACGGTGGCCGCATTGCTGGCCCTGGCCGATGAGGGAGCGCTGCCGCTGAAGACGGTTGGCGAAGCCATCCGCAAGTACGGCATCAACCCCGACAAGGCCAATCCACATCACGCTTGAGGGAGATTCACGCATGAGCAACACCATTGATATCAAGGTGCCCGACATCGGCGATGTGGAGGACGTGGACGTCATCGAAATTCTGGTGGCCGAAAACGACAGCGTCGAGACGGAGCAGAGTCTGATCACGGTGGAATCCGAAAAGGCTTCCATGGAAATTCCTTCGCCCCGGGCAGGGATTGTGCGCAGCATTACCGTGAAACTGGGCGACAAGGTGTCCGAGGGCTCGGTCATCCTTCAGCTTGAAGTGAGCGAGGAGGCCGCAGCCGCGCCTGCGCCTGCAGATGCCCGGGCACCGGCCGAGGCGGCACCGGCAGCGGCCGCCGTGCCGGATGAGCCGGCGCCGACGGCGGTCGCTTCGGGTTCCGATGCCAGCGAAGTGGCGCCGACCCTGGTAGCCAGCGGCAGCTCGGCGGTCGTCGAGAAAGGTGCTGCCGAGCAGCTGGCCTCGCTGCCGCCCCGGCGTCACTCGCCCACGGCGGCCTACGGCTCGGCCGATATGCCGGTTCGCAACCTGCCCCATGCCTCGCCTTCGGTGCGCAAGTTCGCCCGCGAGCTGGGTGTCGATCTGGCCCAGATCGAGGGCAGCGGGGCGCGCCAGCGCATCACGCACGATGATGTGCGCCAGTACGTCAAGCAGGCGCTGGCAGGCGGTGCCGCTCCGGCAGTGGCCGGCGGTAGTGTCGACGGCCTGTCCGTTCTGGCCTGGCCCAAGGTCGACTTCGAGCGCTTCGGTACCATAGAGACGAAGCCGCTGTCACGCATCCGCAAGCTGTCCGGCGCCAACCTGCATCGCAACTGGGTCATGATTCCGCATGTCACCAATCAGGACGAGGCAGACATCACGGCACTCGAGGCCCTGCGCAAGCAGCTCAATGCCGAAAATGCGCGCGACGGCGTGCGTGTGACCATGCTGGCCTTCATCATCCGCGCCGTGGTCGCCTGCCTGCGCAAGCATCCCGAATTCAACGCCTCGCTCGACGGCGACAACCTCATCCTCAAGCAGTACTGCCACATCGGCTTTGCGGCCGACACACCGAATGGTCTGGTGGTACCGGTGATTCGTGATGCGGACACCAAGGGCGTGCTGGAGCTCGCGCAAGAGACGGCCGAGCTGGCGTCGCTGGCGCGCGAAGGCAAGCTGTCTGCGGCGCAGATGCAGGGCGGCTGTTTCACCATCTCGTCGCTGGGCGGCATTGGCGGCACCGCCTTCACGCCCATCATCAACGCGCCCGAAGTGGCCATCCTCGGCGTGTCACGCTCGAAGATGGCGCCGGTCTGGAACGGCGAAGCCTTCGAGCCGCGTCTGATGCTGCCCCTGTCCCTGTCGTATGACCACAGGGTCATCGATGGTGCGGCGGCGGCACGCTTCAATGCAATGCTGACGGGTCTGCTGTCCGATTTCCGTCGTGTTGCCCTCTAGGAGCCCGCATGAGCACCACAGATCTGAATGTTCCCGACATCGGTGATGTCACCGATGTCGATGTCATCGAGATTCTTGTCGAGGTGGGTGACAGCATAGCGCTTGAGCAGAGCCTGATCACCGTCGAATCCGACAAGGCATCCATGGAGATTCCTGCCGCCCAGGCCGGTGTGGTGGAAGCCGTACTGGTCAAGCTGGGTGACAAGGTTTCCGAAGGGACACCCATCGTGCGCATCACGCCTGCAGCAGCGGCGGATGCGGCGGCGCCGGAACCGGCCACGCCTGACGCAGCCGTTGCTGCAACGCCGGCGGCGGCGGTTGCTGCACCGGCGCCTGCACCCGCCGCCGCGCCGTCCGCAGCAGCGGGTACGGCCGATGCCGAGTGCGATGTCCTGGTCCTGGGCGCCGGCCCGGGCGGCTATTCGGCGGCTTTTCGTGCTGCCGACCTGGGTCTGAACGTCATCCTTGTGGAACGTTATCCCGCCCTGGGCGGCGTCTGTCTGAACGTGGGCTGCATTCCGTCCAAGGCGTTGCTGCACACGGCAGGTGTGCTGGAAGCGGCCAGGGCGCTATCCGGGCAGGGCGTGGTCTTCGATGAGCCACGCATCGATCTGGATGCCCTGCGTGCGCACAAGGCCGGGGTGGTGGGCAAGCTTACCGGCGGGCTGGCCGGCATGGCGCGCGCGCGCAAGGTGACGGTGCTCACGGGTACCGGTACTTTCATGGACGATCATCATCTGTCCATTGCCGGCGCCGACGGCAGCACCCGGGTGGTGCGTTTCGCCTCGGCCATCATCGCGGCGGGCAGCCAGGCCGTACATCTGCCTTTCCTGCCCGACGATTCCCGTATCATCGACTCCACCGGTGCGCTCGAGCTGCCTTCCGTGCCCAAGCGCATGCTGGTCATCGGCGGGGGCATCATCGGCCTCGAGATGGCCACGGTGTACTCGGCGCTGGGCGCTCGTATCGACGTTGTCGAAATGTTGACGGGCTTGATGCCGGGCTGTGATCGTGATCTGGTCAGGGTATGGCAGAAGCAGAACGCCCATCGTTTCGAAAATATCATGCTGGAGACGCGCACCACCGGTGCAACAGCAGATGCGGACGGCCTGCACTTCAGCTTCGAAGGCAAGCAGGCACCTTCCGGCCCGCAGACCTATGATCTGGTGCTGCAGGCGGCGGGGCGCAGGCCCAATGGTGCACTCATCGATGCGGATCGCGCCGGTGTCGCAGTGGATGACAAGGGCTTTATCGCCGTCGATACGCAGATGCGCACGAATGTCGCGCATATCTACGCCATCGGTGATATCGTCGGTCAGCCCATGCTGGCACACAAGGCGGTGCACGAAGCCCATATTGCAGCAGAAGTGATCGCCGGACACAAGGTGGCTTTCGATGCGCGCGTCATTCCGTCCGTAGCCTATACCGATCCGGAAATTGCGTGGGTCGGACTCACGGAAGATATGGCGCGCGAGCAGGGCGTGGACTTCAGCAAGGGGCTCTTCCCCTGGGCGGCGTCGGGACGCGCCATTGCCAACGGGCGTGACGAGGGCTTCACCAAGCTGCTCTTCGATGCCGAAAGCAAGCGCATCATCGGCGGCGGCATTGTCGGTACCGGCGCGGGCGATCTCATCAGCGAGGTCGCGCTGGCTATCGAAATGGGTGCCGACATGGTTGATATCGGCAGCACCATCCATCCCCATCCCACACTGGGAGAGTCCGTCGGCATGGCGGCGCTTGCAGCGCTGGGTTCCTGCACGGATCTGCCACCCGCGCGTCGCTGATCGGGAGTAAACACATGTCTGCGCCGGTAGCGCACGCCAGTCTGTCGCAATGGCTGGAATATCTCGAGACCCTGCACCCGGTCGCCATCGATATGGGGCTTTCACGGGTGCAGGCGGTAGCCGGGTCGCTGAACATCAAACTCGACAGTACCGTCATCACCGTGGCCGGCACCAATGGCAAGGGCTCGGTATGCGCGATGCTGGAAGCCATGGTCCTGGCCGGCGGCTACCGGGTGGGTTGCTATACGTCTCCGCATCTTGTCCATTACAACGAGCGCATCCGCATCGATGGCGAGCCGGTCGATGACGCGCACATCATCGAGCAGTTCGAACGTATCGATGCGGCACGGGGTGATATTTCCCTGACATACTTCGAGTTCGGCACCCTGGCCGCGCTGCTGCTGTTCGCGCAGACGGATCTGGATGTCGTGATTCTGGAAGTCGGGCTGGGCGGACGCCTCGACGCAGTGAATATCATCGATGCGGATTGCGCCGTCATTACCAGTATCGATATCGATCATCGGGACTGGCTGGGTGATTCGCGCGAGGAGATTGCACTTGAAAAAGCGCATATCTTCCGCCCGGGGCGTCCGGCCATCTGCGCCGACCCCCAGCCACCGCAGACGCTGGTTGATCATGCACAGGCCATCGGGGCCGACCTGTGGCGCTTCGGACGGGATTTCAACTATTCCGGCGATCGCCTGCAATGGGCCTACGGCGGGCGCGAGCAGCGGCGTAGTGCGCTGGCCTATCCGGCACTGCGGGGGGCCAACCAGCTGCTCAACGCCTCGGCGGCGCTGGCAGCACTCGAGACGCTCAGGGACCGCATTGTGCTGCCCCAGCACGCCATCCGTCTGGGGCTGTCGCACGCGGCCTTGCCGGGGCGTTTCCAGATCATGCCCGGCCAGCCCATGGTGATTCTGGATGTGGCGCACAACCCGCATGCTGCGGCGGCACTGAGCCAGAATCTTGCCAACATCCCCAGCACAGGCAAGACTAGCGCCATCGTCGGCATGTTTGGCGACAAGGATGTCCGTGGCGTGCTGCAACATATGATTTATCACGTCGATCACTGGCTGTGTGTCGATCTGCCCGGTCCGCGTGGTCTGCCCGCGACGGCGCTGGCCGGCATCATCCGCGAGCTGCATGCCGACGTACAGGTGCGTACTGCCGAAGGTGACCGGCCGCGGCTGTTCTACGAGGCCGAAGAGCTGCTGCAGCCGATAGGTTCGCCGGAATTCGATCCGGTCACCCCGGATGGCCCCGGCGTACGACCGGTGGCACGCAGCCTGGGAGCACGGCTCGAGATCAGCGTGCACTGCCTTCCCGACCCGGTGTCGGCTTACAACCAGGCCATCGGGCAGGCGGGTGTCAATGATAGAATTCTGGTATTCGGATCCTTCGCCACCGTTGGTCCGGTTCTCGAGAGACTGGGTCAGCGGGATTAGCGTCCCGTGTCACCATGACCGACCGGGCGATCAGCCAGAACAGGTTCTTTGATGGCCATCTTCTCCCGCAAGCAGTCCCGCGCGCCTGCACGGCGCTCTGTCGGTAATGACATAGATCTCAAGGCATTGCGTGCCCGCGCCCGTCGCCGGCTATTGGGCGCACTCATCCTCGTTGTGGCAGCGGTGGTCGTTGTGCCCTTGCTGTTCGATGATCCCGAGCCGCTGGAAGCGCTTGAAACGCCGCTGGTGTTGCCGGCGCAGGTGCCACCCGTGCCTGCAATCGAACCGGTGATCGATGCCCCCGAAGCAGCCAGCGGTGATCAGGGACTGATCGACGAGATGCCGGAAGTCCTGCCCGACGAACCGGCTGATCCGGTGGCGGCTGCCCAGGCGCCCGCCGTACCAAATGCGGATGTCGCTCCGGTGCCGCAGACGCCGCCCGCGCCGCCTGCGCGCCGTGATCCTGCACCATCGCCGTCACCGGACACCATTGTACGTACCGATGACGGCTCACTGGCCAGGGCCCTGCTGGAGGGGCCGGCCGGGTCAGCGGCGGGCACGGCGGCGGCCACAGGCGGCCGATATGTGGTGCAGGCCGCCGCCTACAGCGCCAGTGCGGATGCTCAGACCCGTCGCGAGAAGCTGATCCAGGCGGGTATCAGTGACGCATTCGTGGAGCAGGGCGAATCCCGGGGCAAGACGGTGTATCGCCTCAAGGTCGGGCCGTTTCCCACCCAGGAAGCGGCGCGTGCGGCCCAGGCGCGCCTGCGCTCCCTGGGCTATGACGACAGTATGTTGCAGAGTCAGTGAATACGCTGGATTACCTGTTGCTGGGCATTGTCCTGATCTCTGCCGTGCTCGGACTGATGCGCGGTCTGATCAAGGAAGTCCTGTCGCTGTGCGCCTATGTGGCGGCGTTTGCCGGCGCCCTGTGGTGGGGGCCGCGTATGTCCGGCTGGCTGCCGGATCTTCTGGAAAACCCGTTGCTGCGCATGGGTGCGGCCTATCTGATCGTGTTCCTTGTGGTGCTTCTGACCATCGGCCTGCTCAATATGGCGCTGGGCGCCATGCTCGACAGGACAGGCCTGGCGTCGGCGGATCACGGGCTGGGCATACTGTTCGGTTTGCTGCGCGGCGTCATCATTGTGCTGGCCCTGGTGGTGCTGGCTGGTTATACCGAGCTGCCGCAGGAGCCGTGGTGGGTGGAATCGCGGTTCTCCGGGCCCAGTGTGCGCCTGGTCCAGACCCTGAAGCAATGGCTGCCCGCATCGGTGGTGGCCTGGCTGCCTTATTGAAAGTTTCCCCGGGAAAAGAACATGTGTGGAATCGTCGGTGTGGTGGCGCATGGTGCAGTCAACCAGACCATCTATGACAGCCTGCTGCTGCTGCAGCATCGCGGCCAGGATGCGGCCGGCATCGCAACGGCCCATCATCACTACTTCAACATGCACAAGGCGCACGGCCTGGTGCGCGATGTGTTTCGCACGCGCAACATGCGCGCCCTGCCGGGCAACGCCGGCCTGGGCCATGTGCGCTACCCGGGCACCGGCTCCAGCGGCAGTGTGGACGAGATACAGCCTCTCTATGTGAATGCGCCGTTTGGCATCATGTTTGTCCATAACGGCAATCTGACCAACTGGCGGGAACTGCGTGAAGCCCTGTTTCGCGTGGACCGGCGTCATATCAATACGAATTCGGACTCTGAAGTCCTGCTCAATGTGTTTGCCCATGAGCTGCAGCAGGCGACCAGCGGTACAGACCTGGATGAGGATGCCCTGTTCTCGGCCGTTGCTGCCGTGCATCGACGTGCACGGGGCGCTTACGCAGTCATCGCCCAGATTTCAGGCTATGGCATGCTGGCCTTTCGTGATCCCTTCGGCATACGGCCACTGTGCCTGGGACAGATGGAGACTCCCGCAGGCATCGACTGGATGGTGGCCTCTGAATCGGTGGCCCTGACCGGTTGCGGTTTCACACTGGTGCGCGACCTGGCACCGGGCGAGGCGATCTTCATCGATCTGGAGGGCAGGGTAAGTACACGCCAATGTGCCGATGCACCGGTGCTTGCACCCTGCGCATTCGAATACGTGTATTTTGCCCGCCCGGATTCGGTACTTGACGGTGTGCCCGTCTATGATGCAAGGCTGCGCATGGGTGAAAGCCTGGCCGATACCCTTGCACGCCAGTTGCGTCTGGGCGATATCGATGTCGTCATGCCTGTGCCGGATTCCTCGCGCCCTTCGGCCATGCAGCTGGCCTCATGCCTGAATCTGAGCTATCGCGAAGGTCTGATCAAGAACCGCTACATCGGGCGGACTTTCATCATGCCCGGGCAGACGGTGCGCAAGAAGACGGTGCGCCAGAAGCTGTCGGCCATGGAGCGTGAATTCCGCGGCAAGAGCGTGCTGCTGGTGGATGACTCCATCGTGCGTGGCACGACCAGCCGGCAGATCGTCGAAATGGCGCGCCACGCCGGGGCGCGCAAAGTCTATTTCGCCTCGGCGGCACCTCCCGTGCGCTATCCCAATCTGTACGGAATCGACATGCCTTCGCGTGCCGAGCTCATTGCCACGGATCGCGATACGGACGAGATTGCGCACGAGATCGGCGCCGATGGACTGGTCTTCCAGGATCTGCCCCGGTTGTGCCAGGCCATCCGCGGCCTCAATCCGGAAATCGAGACTTTCGAGGTATCCTGCTTTGATGGTCACTACCTGACAGGGGAGTCCGACGTGGCCCTCATAGAGCGCATCGGCCTGGACAGGGGCATCGGCCCTGCAGGTGCGCTGGGCGGCGGCGTGGACACCCTCCAGGACTAGTTCATAACGGCTCTGCGACGGCGCAGCAGGCCCAGTGCAGCGCATGCGGTGACCAGGGTGAACAGCGCCAGACTCCACAGGGCATATTCCACACCGAGCAGATTGACGCGGGCCTCCATGCAACCGGCCTGGATGCCGAACAGCCAGGGCAGGGCGGCGTCCAGACCCAGCCCGGTCATCCAGCGGTCCGCCAGGGTCTGGGCACAGGAAAACTGCTGTGCGGCCACCGTGTATTGATGCCAGGCAGCGGCCATGCCCCCCAGGCCTGTGAGCCCCGCAAGCGCGAGCGCCAGGCGACCCAAGGCGGGACGAGGCATGGACAGCACCAGGCCCGCCAGGGCAATACCCGCTGCGAGCACGGCCAGCAGGCGCTGGAATACGCACCAGGCGCAGGGACGCATCCCCAGGACGTGTTGCGAATACAGCGCAATGGCGACGGCAGACAGGCAGAACAGGGCAATCAGGGCAAGTGGACGTTTCATGGTGCGAGGGCATTCAGGAGGGCGCGTTCCAGCTGCAGGCGTCCGGGCAGGTGATCGAGCAGCGTGCCATCAATGATGAAGACGTCCTCGGCCCGTTCGCCCAGCGTGTGTATCTTGGCCATTTTAAGCCGGATGCCATGGTCGGCCAGTATGCGCGCCAGCATATGCAGCAGCCCGGGCCGGTCGGCACACACAATAGATAGCGTCCAGTCTTCGCCGCGGGTGCCCGGCGTCAGAGCGATGCCCGGTGCCAGCGGAAAGACCTGTGCCTGGCGCATTGCAGTGCGCTTGCGCGAAGCCGGACGTGCACGCCGGGGGGCATCCCGGCCCGCTTTCTGGTCTATCTCGTGCCGCTGAAGGTGTGCCGCCAGCTCGCGCTGCACTGTGCCGATGAGCGTGTCATAGCGCACGGCATGATGGGTGTGCAGCACGATGAAGCTGTCCAGCGCCCAGCCGTTGCGCGTGGTGTGGATGCGTGCTTCCTGGATGCTCAGCGTCTCGCGCTCGAAATAGGCACAAATGCTGGCGAACAGGTCTTTGCGATCCGGTGTGTATACCAGCACTTGCAGTGCTTCATCCCGGCCCACGACGCGCGCCCTCACGACCGGCGCCTCATCGTGCAGGCGTGCGGCCAGCTGCTTCAGATGCCAGCTGATCTCATGCGTCTCATGGCGCAGGAAATAGGTGATGTCCAGGCTCTGCCACAGGGCTTCACGCTGTGCACTGGTCACACCCAGCGCCTGGGTTTCGCGCGCCGCGATCTGCATGCGTTGGGCCACGATGGCCCGGGCATCGGGGCGCTCGCCCCCGAGCACGATGTCGGCTTTCTGATAGAGCTCGTCCAGAAGCTTGCCTTTCCAGGTGTTCCAGGTGCGCGGACTGGTGGCCCGGATATCGGCCATGGTGAGCAGATAGAGCGTCTGCAGCCGTTCGCGATCCCCCACCCGGGCCGCGAAGGCGTGAATCACCTCGGGATCGCTCAGGTCCTGCTTCTGCGCCACCCGCGACAGGCTCAGATGCTCGCGGACCAGAAAGTGCACCAGATCGCTTGCGTGCGCACCCACGCGGTGGCTGGCGCAGAAATCCCTTGCGAGCTGTGCGCCCCGGTTCGCATGATCGCCGCCCCGGCCTTTGGCGATGTCATGGAAGAGGGCGGCGATGGTGAGCACCCAGGGCCGCTCCAGCCCCGCCATCAGCTGACTGGCCAGCGGATACTCATGACTGTGCCGGTCATCGGCGCAGCGATCGAGCAGGCTGATGAGGCGCAGCGTGTGCTCGTCGACGGTGTAGGCGTGAAAAAGGTCATGCTGCATCAGCCCGACGATGCGCCGGAAGGCCGGCAGATAGCGGGGCAGAATGTTCAGGCGGCTCATGTCGCGCAGCGCCCTGGCGGCGCCGCGACGCTGCATCAGGATGCGCAGGAACAGCCGGCGGTTGACCGGGTTGCGCCGGAACTGCGCGTCAATGGCGCCGCGTGCATGCCAGAGCGCACGCAGCAGGCCGGCACGCATGCCGTCCAGGCTTTCGTGTTGCTGCACGTGCAGGAAAGCCCGGAAGATGAGGCTGGGATTGCGCTCCAGTGCGTCCTCGCGGCGCAGGTCCAGCCGGCCGTGGACAATGCAGAAGTCGCCATCCAGCGCAATGGCCGGGCCGGCAGGTGCGAACAGGTCTTCCTCGATGGCGCGCATCAGCATGTCGGTGAGCTGGCTGATCACATGCGCCGCCCAATAATAGCGTTGCATGAGCAGTTCACTCGCCTGGCGATGGCGGGTCGGCTGGAAGCCGTAGATGGCAGCCAGTGCCGGCTGCAGATCGAAGCGCAGCCGGTCCTCTGCGCGGCCGGTCAACAGGTGCAGTTCCACGCGCAGACGCCGGAAGGCTGCCTGGGCCCGCCTGAGTGCACGCAGCTGCGCAACGGTAATCAGGCCGGACCGCATGATGGCGGTCCAGCGGTCACCATAGCCGGCCGCCCGCGAGACCCATTGCAGCAGATGGAGATCACGCAGGGCACCCGGCGACTCCTTGCAGTTGGGCTCCAGGGCATAGGGCGTGTCCTGGAAGTGTGCATGCCGGCGCTGCATTTCCGCGCGTTTGGCCAGAAAGAAGCGCGCCGGATCGAGTTCAGCGCGCAGCCGCTCCTCGAGCGTGCGCATGAGTTCGGCATTCCCGGCGAGCCGGCGGGCCTCCAGCACAGCCGTCTGTACCGTGACATCCTCGCGCGCCATGTGCAGGCACTGCTCCAGGGTACGCACGCTGTGGGCGGCGTGCAGGCCCAGATCCCAGAGCGCGGCGACGAAGTCCTGTATGCGCTGCGTGCCGGACGCATCGGGTTCGCATGCCAGCAGGATGAGCACATCCACATCCGAGCCCGGATAGAGTTCGCCGCGCCCGTAGCCGCCCACAGCAGCCAGCGTGGCGCCTTCGGGCAGCGGTTTCAGGATCAGCAGGCGGCGCAGGGCCTCGTCCGCACTCGCACTGAGCCTGTGCAGCAGCAGATCGGATCTGGGCTGGCGGCGCCAGGTCTGGATGGCAGCGTCGCGCTGGGCATGCAGGGCCTGGCGCACATCGGCAAGCGGGGATGCAAGCATCGGAATCCCCTCCGTCCTCTTATGGCGGCGTGGGCACTCCCGCTCAGGCCGCGCGGATGAATTCGGGTGGTGCCGGCATGCCCGGCGATACGGTGAGCACTTCGTAGCCATTGCCGGTGACCAGGATGGTGTGCTCCCACTGCGCCGAAAGGCTGCGGTCCCGCGTGACCACCGTCCAGCCGTCGGGCATGTTGCGGATATCGCGACGACCGGCGTTGATCATGGGCTCTATGGTGAAGATCATGCCGGGCTCCAGCCGTGTGCCGGTACCGGGGCGGCCGTAGTGCAGGACTTGCGGATCCTGATGGAACTGGCGTCCCACGCCATGGCCGCAGTATTCACGCACCACGGAGAAGCCGGCATTCTCGGCATGCTGCTGGATGGCGTGGCCGATGTCGCCCAGTGTGGCGCCGGGCTGCACTGCGGCAATGCCCAGCCACATGCATTCGTAGGTGACGTCGACCAGGCGCCGCGCCCGGATGGATGGCTCGCCCACGCAGTACATGCGACTGGTGTCGCCGAACCAGCCATCCTTGATGACGGTGACATCGATGTTCAGGATATCGCCGGGCTTGAGTGCGCGATCGTTGGGCACGCCGTGGCAGATGACATGATTCACCGAGGCGCAGATGGCGCCGGGGAAAGGCGTGTGGCCCGGCGGCGCATAGCCGACCGTGGCTGACGTGACCCCGAGCTCGTCCGTGATGTACTCGAGGCAAAGGCGGTCGAGCTCCGCCGTGGTGATGCCCGCCCGGACATGTCCGGCCAGAAAGTCCAGCGTGAGCGCCGCCGCCTGGCAGGCTGCACGCATCTTGTCCAGGTCGTGCGGATCGGTGATCAGAGGAATCATGGGCTTGATAATATCAGAAAAATAAGTGTAGAATTATGGGCTTTCCCGTTTTTTGGGAAGGCGTGGCAAATTCGTAGTAAATCGCGTGCCGGGCCGCTCAGGGTGTATGGCCATTGTCATATGCAGGCCCGTCACAGGACCAAACCCTAGGAGAATATCATCATGTCGCTCATGCGCGAAATGCTTGAAGCGGGTGTGCACTTCGGCCACCAGACCCGTTTCTGGAATCCGAAGATGGCCCCTTACATCTTCGGCAGCCGAAACAAGATCCACATCGTCAACCTCGAGCACACTGTGGCCCGCTTCCTTGAAGCAGCCCAGTTTGCGCGCCAGATGGCAGCCCGTGGCGGCACCATCCTGTTCGTGGGCACCAAGCGTGCCGCGCGCGAGATCGTCGCAGCCGAGGCACAGCGCTGCGGCATGCCTTATGTCGACAATCGCTGGCTGGGCGGCATGATGACCAACTTCAAGACGGTCAAGACGTCCATCAAGCGCCTGAAGGATATGGAAGCCCAGCAGGAGGCAGGCGGGCTGGAGCTCATGAGCAAGAAGGAAGGGCTCATGTTCGAGCGTGAGCTGGCCAAGCTGAACAAGTCCATCGGCGGCATCAAGGACATGGCACGCCTGCCCGACGCCCTGTTCGTCATCGACGTCGGCTATCACAAGATTGCCGTGGCCGAGGCGCGCACCCTGGGCATCCCGGTGGTTGCGGTGGTGGATACCAACCACTCGCCGGATGGCATCGAGCAGGTCATTCCGGGCAATGACGATTCGGCCAAGGCCATCGCGCTGTACGCACGGGGCATTGCAGACGCCGTGCTCGAAGGGCGTGAGCAGGCGCTCAGCGGCCTGGTCGACGAGCTTTCCGAAGGCGATGAGGAGTTCGTCGAAGTCCAGCCCGACGAGTCCGAGCAGGCCTGACAAGGCCACCGGTCCGGCAAGACCCCGGGCTCGCTCGGCGCCCCGGCATGTGCCGGGGCCTGTTTCTATTGAATTCTGGAGAAAACAGTGGTTCAAATTACCGCTTCTATGGTCAAGGAATTGCGCGTCAAGACCGACGCGCCCATGATGGAGTGCAAGAAGGCGCTCACCGAGGCCGAAGGCGACATGGCGCGTGCCGAAGAAATCCTGCGCGTGAAGCTGGGCAACAAGGCCAGCAAGGCGGCCAGCCGCATCACGGCGGAAGGCCTGGTTGCGGTCCATATCAGCGATGACGGGCGCCGCGGCGCCCTGGTCGAGGTGAATTGCGAAACCGACTTCGTCGCCAAGAATGATGATTTCATCGGTTTCGTGAACGCGCTCGCCGCACTCGTGGCCGAGGAAAATCCGGCAGATGTGGCGGCGCTGAATGCCCTGGCCATGGGCGAGGGCACGGTGGAATCCACGCGTGCGGCGCTGGTGGGCAAGGTGGGTGAGAACATGTCCATCCGTCGCTTCGAACGTTTCGAAACGGCGCAGCAGCTGGCCAGCTACGTCCATGGCGGTCGCATCGGCGTGCTTGTCGACTACAGCGGCAGCGAGGAGACGGGCAAGGATGTGGCCATGCATATCGCCGCCACCCGTCCCCGCGCCCTGGATGCCGATGGCATCTCCGCCGAAGAAATTGCCGTCGAGCGTTCGGTGGCCGAGCAGAAGGCCGCCGAGCCGGACAAGTCCGGCAAGCAGAAGCCGGCAGAGCTCATTGCCAGGATAGTCGAGGGCACGGTGCAGAAGTTCCTCAAGGAAGTCACCCTGCTCAGCCAGCCTTTCGTCAAGAACGACAAGCAGACGGTAGCGCAGATGCTCAAGGAGCGCGACGCCCGGGTACAGCGTTTTGCGCTGTTCGTCGTGGGCGAGGGTATAGAGCGCAGGTCCGAGGATTTTGCCGCCGAGGTTGCCGCAGCCGCCGGCACCCAGTCCTGAGCCGCCTTCTGTATGGCATGGTCGGGCCGGGCGCCGCAACGCCGGCCCGACTTTCGTTTACACTTCGAGTGGGATGCCGTGACCATTCTGGCTGACAAGGTGCATCCCTGGCAAGCTCACCCTGGGATTACACCATGACCACCAGTCTGTATCGGCGCGTGCTTCTCAAGCTCTCCGGAGAGGCCCTCATGGGCGAAGATGCCTTCGGCATCAACCGGGCCACCATCCTGCGCATGACCGAAGAGATCGCCGAAGTCGTCCTTCTGGGGGTGGAACTGGCCATCGTCATCGGCGGTGGCAATATTTTTCGCGGCGTGGCACCGGGCGCCCAGGGCATGGACCGGGCAACGGCCGATTACATGGGCATGATGGCGACTGTCATGAATGCACTGGCGCTCCAGGACGCCCTGAAGAATCGCGGCATCGACGCCCGCGTGCAATCGGCGCTCAATATCGATCAGGTGGTCGAGCCCTACATCCGGCCCAAGGCCCTGCGCTATCTTGAAGAAGGCAAGGTTGTCATCTTTGCCGCAGGCACCGGCAACCCTTTCTTCACCACCGATACCGCCGCGGCGTTGCGGGGCGCTGAAGTCGGGGCCGAGATCGTGCTCAAGGCGACCAAGGTTGATGGCATCTACAGTGCCGATCCCAACAAGGATGCCAGCGCGACGCGCTATGCGCGCATCAGCTTCGATGAGGCCATGGTGCGCCGTCTTGAAGTGATGGACGCGACGGCGTTCGCCCTGTGCCGTGACCAGAAGCTGCCCATCAAGGTATTTTCCATCAACAAGCCGGGGGCCCTGACCCGCGCACTCAGCGGCGAGGACGAGGGCACCCTGGTCCATGTCTGAACAGAGGAAGCACTATGAGTCTTTCGGAAGTCGGCAAGTCGGCTGATGTCCGCATGCAGCGCTCGGTCGAGGCGCTCGGAAACAATCTGGCCAAGATTCGCACCGGGCGCGCCCACACGGGCATTCTCGATCACGTGACGGTTGAATACTATGGTTCGCCCGTACCCATCAGCCAGGTCGCCAATGTCAACGCCATCGATGCGCGCACCCTGAGCGTCCAGGTCTGGGAGAAATCCATGGCGGGTCCGGTCGAAAAGGCCATCCGTGAATCCGATCTGGGGCTCAACCCCATTCCCATGGGCGATAACATCCGTGTGCCCATGCCGGCACTCACGGAAGAGCGTCGTCGTGATCTGACCAGGGTCGTGCGCTCGGAAGGCGAGGATGCCAAGGTGGCCATACGCAACATCCGCCGTGAGGCGAATGATTCGCTCAAGAAGATGGTCAAGGACAAGTCCATCTCGGAAGACGAGGAGCGTCGCATGCAGGATGACATCCAGAAGCTGACCGACCGCCATGTCGGTCAGGTCGATGAGATGGTGACCCAGAAGGAAGCCGAGATCATGACGGTGTAGCCCCGAGGGGGTTTCTGCCATGACGCTCAGCTCGACCCAGGTCATCCCCGAGACGCGTGCGGTCCCGCGCCATGTCGCCATGATCATGGACGGCAATGGCCGCTGGGCCACCCGGCGTTTCCTGCCGCGCACTGCGGGCCATGTGCGTGGTGTGCAGGCCGTGCGCCGCGTGGTTGAGGCCTGCGGCCGGCGCGGCGTGGAATACCTGACGCTGTTTGCATTCAGCTCCGAGAACTGGCGCCGGCCGCCCGACGAGGTGCGTCTGCTCATGGGCCTGTTCATCCAGACGCTGGAAAAGCAGGTCGACCGCCTGGCGGAGCAGGGCGTGCGCCTGCGCATCATCGGCGAGCTGGACGCGTTCGAGCCCCGCCTGCAGGAGCTGATCCGCGATGCGCAGGCGCGTACGGCGCACAATTCGTCGCTTCATCTGACAATTGCCGCAAACTACGGCGGACGCTGGGATGTGCTGCAGGCGATGCGCAAGATGCTCGATCGTCACCCCGAGCTCTGCACACAGTCGGGCCCCATAGCCGAAAGCCTGCTGCATGAACATCTGGCCATGGCATTCGCGCCCGAGCCCGACCTCTTCATCCGCACCGGCGGCGAGCAGCGTATCTCCAATTTCCTGATCTGGCAGCTGGCCTACACCGAGCTTTATTTCACCGATGAGTTCTGGCCCGACTTCGGCGCGCGCCAGCTGGATGCCGCCTTTGAATGGTATCGTAACCGCGAACGCCGCTTCGGGCGCACCAGCGCCCAGCTCGCCATTCCGGAAACCGTGGTCTGACATGCTCGGGCAACGCGTGCTCACGGCGCTGGTCCTGCTGGCCATTCTGGTCGCAGCACTGCTGGCGCCATCCCCCTGGCCGCTCCTGCTGCTGTTCGTCCTGCTGGCCGGCTGCGCTCTGTGGGAATGGCTTCGCCTGACGCTCGCACCGGCAGCATCGGTGCTGGCCCTGCCGGCGGCCGTGCTGTTTGCCCTTGTGCTGCTGGCCATGATTCCCGCCTGGGTGGCCGGCGGCGGGGCGCTGCCGACGGTGGTGGAGCGCCTGAAAGCGTTGATGCTGCCGCTTGCCGCAGCGGGCTGGCTGATCGGCGTACCCGTCGCGCTGTGGCGTGCCCGGGTGCAGGCGCGCCGCCACGTTCTGGTACTGAGCCTGGCCGGACTGGTTGCTGTGACGGCATTGTGGTTGTCGCTGGCGCAGCTTTTCCTGGCCCATGGGGCATGGTTTCTCGTGTCCATGATGGCGCTCATCTGGTTCGCGGACAGCGTGGCGTATTTTGCCGGGCGTGCCTGGGGCCGGCGTCGTCTGGCGCCTGCCATCAGTCCGGGCAAGACACTCGAGGGCGCGATTGCCGGCGTCCTGGGGGCAACGCTGTGGATGGCTGTGACGGCAGGCTCGGACACAAGTTTTGCGGCGGCGCTGGTACAGCGCTGGGGCTGGCCGGGAATGCTGGCCCTGAGCGTCCTGCTGGCCGTCATGTCAATCGCGGGTGATCTGTTCGAATCCCTGCTCAAGCGGCGTGCGGGCAGCAAGGATTCCAGCCGTCTGTTGCCGGGTCACGGCGGCGTTCTCGATCGCATCGATGCCTTGCTGCCGGTGGCGCCGCTGGCATTGTTACTGACCCAGTCATGATGAATATCCAGCGTGTCTGCGTATTGGGATCGACGGGCTCCATCGGCAAGAGCACGCTGGATGTCCTGGCCCGTCATCCCGAACGCCTGCAGGTTCACGCCCTGAGCGCCCACACGCGTATGGAAGCGCTCGCGCAGCAGGCCCTGGCGCATCAGCCGGCCATTGTGGTGGTGCCCGATACCGCCGCCCGGCAGCGCTTCCTGGACGTCTGGCCGGCCGGCGTCGAGCTGCCGGAAATCCGCGTGGGCGCAAAGGCCCTGTGCGACACGGTGGCCGAGACCGAAGTGGATGTCGTCATGGCCGCCATTGTGGGCGCGGCCGGCCTGCCGTCCGTACTTTCGGCGGCGCGCGCCGGCAAGCGCATCCTGCTGGCCAACAAGGAGGCGCTGGTCGCCGCAGGCAGCCTGCTCATGCGGGCCGTACGCGAAAGCGGTGCCGAACTGCTGCCGGTGGACAGCGAGCACAATGCCATCTTCCAGTGTCTGCCGGCATCGGGGCAGCTCGGTGCGCCCACGGGCCCTGCGCGTGGCGTGCGTCGTCTGCTGCTCACCGCATCGGGCGGCCCTTTTCTGACGACGCCGCTGGACACGCTGGACACGGTGACGCCGGCGCAGGCCTGTGCGCATCCGAACTGGCGAATGGGACGCAAGATTTCAGTCGATTCGGCGACCATGGTGAACAAGGGCCTGGAGGTGATCGAGGCCCACTGGCTGTTTGCCATGCCCCAGGAGCGCATCCAGGTCGTCATCCACCCGCAAAGCGTCGTCCACTCCATGGTGGAATACGAGGACGGTTCCATCCTGGCGCAGCTGGGCCAGCCCGACATGCGCACACCCATCGCCCACGGTCTGGGTTTTCCCGAGCGTATCGCCAGCGGCGTGGGGCTGATGGATTTGGCGCAGATGGGGCGTCTGGATTTCCATGCTCCCGATCTGCAGCGCTTTCCCTGCCTGGCGCTGGCGTTACCGCCCTGCGCGAGGGCCAGCATGCCTGCATCGCCCTGAACGCAGCCAATGAAGTCGCCGTCGGGTGCTTTCTGGAGGGACATCTGGGCTATACGCATATTGCCACGGTTATCGAGGCGGGCATGGATCATGTGCTGGGTCGCGAAGTGCCGGCCCTGGATACACTCGAGGACATCCTTGAACTGGATGCTGCGGTGCGTCGTTTTGCGACCGCCTGGTGCCGCGCGCATACCTGAGAGGTTTCATCATGCTGCTCACCTTGCTAGCCTTTGCACTCGCCCTGGGCTTGCTGGTCACTTTCCACGAACTGGGCCATTACTGGGTCGCACGCGCCTGCGGCGTCCGTGTACTGCGATTTTCCGTGGGGTTTGGCCGCATCCTGTGGAGCCGGCGCAATCGGCACGGCACGGAATGGGCGTTTTCCGCCATTCCGCTGGGCGGCTACGTCAAGATGCTGGAGGAGCCTGCGCCCGGTGCCGGCCCCGCCGAGCGCGGCGCCGCTTTCATGCTGAAACCGCGGTGGCAGCGCAGCCTCATCGTGCTGGCAGGTCCCGTGGCCAATCTGCTGCTCGCAGCCCTGCTGTACGCGGGCCTGCATCTCATGGGCAGTGTCGAGCCCGCAGCGGTGATTGCGTCGCCACCGGCGGGTAGTGCTGCAGCCCGGGCCGGCCTGCTGGGCGGTGAAACCCTGGTTGCCGTCCAGGGCGAGACTGTCGACAGCTGGCCCCAGTTGCGCTGGCGCTGGATGGATGCCGGCACGCCGGGTGCGGTACTCAGCGTCAGTGCGGCGGATGCGCTCGGCCGCATACGCGATTATCAGGTACAGGTGCCGGAAGTGGCGCAGCCGGACCTGCAGTCGGACGGACTGGAAGCGGCCGGCCTTGTCCTGACACCGGCGCGACCCCGGGTGACTCAGGTGATGGCCGGCGGCGCAGGCGAGCAGGCCGGGCTTGAGGCGGGCGACATCATTGTGTCCATTGACGGGCGGCCCGACCCCGATCCGCGCGCTGTGATTGAAGCCGTTCTGGCGGCGCCCGACATTATCCTGGCCCTGGACGTGCTGCGTGAGGGCGCCATTGTCAGCCTGCAGGTGCGTCCGCATGCCGAGGTTTCCGGGCATGGTGCATTGCAAGGTCGCATTGCCGTCATGCTGGGTGCCGACCGGCCGATGGTGACGGTTCGCTACGGCGTGTTCGAGAGCCTGTGGCGCGGCGTACGACGCACCGCAGAGACCGCCTCGCTCACTGTCCGGATGATGGGGCGTATGGTGCTGGGAGAGGCTTCATGGCAGAATGTCAGCGGGCCCGTCACGATTGCCGATGTGGCCGGGCAGAGCGCGCGCGCCGGCCTGGCCTCCTATATTCACTTTCTGGCCCTGATCAGCGTGAGCATTGGTGTGCTCAATCTGCTGCCCATTCCCATGCTGGATGGAGGGCATCTGCTGTTTCTCCTTATCGAGGCCATTCGACAGCGGCCCCTGCCTCCGGAATGGCTGGATACGGGGCAGCGATTTGGCCTGGTATTGCTGGCAGGGCTGATGGGCCTCGCCTTTTTCAACGATTTCATGCGTCTTTTCAGCTGACGCGAATCTACCGTACAATCCTGTACCAATCCCACCCTCAGAGGAACTTCCAGGATGCCGTTTTCCCGTTGCTTCTCCCTGATCCGGCAATTGGCGCCCCTGCTACTGTTCCTCGCTCTGCTGCCCGGACTTTCTCAGGCGTTCTCGCCGTTCGTCGTGCGTGACATCCAGGTGGAAGGTCTGCGTCGGGTGGATGCAGGTGCCGTGTTCAGTTATCTGCCGGTCAAGGTTGGCGAAGAGTTCACTGAGGCGCAGGCGGCGGAAGCCATCCAGCGCCTGTATGCGACGGGCTTCTTCAGCGATGTACGTATCAATACTGATCATGACATTCTGGTGGTTGTGGTCAATGAGCGGCCCACCATTGCATCCGTCACCTTCAACGGCATGCGGGAATTCAATACCAAGACCATCACCCAGGCGCTGGCCCAGGTCGGGTTCGGGCAGGGCAGGGTGTTCGATCGCGCGCTGCTCGAGCGGGCGCAGTTTGAATTGCAGCAGCAATACCTGTCCAAGGGCAAGTACGGGGTCGAGATCAATCCCATCATCACTCCCCTGCCGCGCAATCGCGTGGGCGTCAGTTTCGATATCTATGAAGGCGGGCAGGCCAGGATTGCCGACATCCGCTTCGTGGGCAACAAGACCTTCAGCCAGGGCCGTCTGCGCGATGAGCTGGAGCTGACAACGTCGGGGATGATGACCTGGTATACGGGTACGAACAAATATTCACGCGAAAAACTCGAGGGCGATGTCGAGCGCATCCGCTCTTTCTATCTTGACCGCGGCTATCTGGAGTTCAGCATCGAGCCGCCCCAGGTCACGATATCGCCGGACCGGCGTGACATCTTCATCACGTTGACGCTGCATGAAGGCAATCCCTATCAAGTCCGCAGCGTCCAGCTGGCGGGTGACCTTCTGGGTCTGGACGACAAGATCCAGGAACTCATCACAATCAAGGAAGGCGAGACATTCTCGGCCGAAAAGACCAATGCCACAGTGAAGGCCATCACCGATTATCTCGGTGACCTGGGCTATGCCTTTGCCAATGTCAATCCCAATCCGCGCATGGATCGCGAGGCGCACGAGACCGATCTGACGTTCTACGTCGACCCCGGTCGACGCGTCTATGTCCGTCGCATCCAGATCGGGGGCAATACGCGCACGCGTGACGTTGTCATACGGCGTGAGCTGCGCCAGCAGGAAGCCGCCTGGTTCGAGGCGGCCAGTGTGCGCGAATCGCGTGACCGCGTCGATCGTCTGGGCTATTTCAATGACGTCAACATCAGCACGGCGGCCGTGCCGGGCTCGCCCGACCAGATCGACATCAATGTCGACGTGAAGGAGAAGCCCACGGGCATGATCAACCTGGGTGTGGGCTACGGCTCCACCGACAAGGTCATGATGTCGGCAGGGATCAGTCAGGACAACATCTTCGGCAGCGGTAACTCGCTGTCGCTGCAGATCAATACCAGCAAGACCGACCGTGCGGCGGTCCTCGCCCATACCAACCCGTACTGGACGCGTGACGGCATCAGCAAGACCACCTCGCTGTACTACCGCCGCACCACGCCGTATGTGCATGGCTCGTCTGAGGGAGACTACCAGGTCACCGCCATGGGTGCAGGGCTGAATTTCGGCGTGCCCATCTCTGAGCATGACCGCATCTTCATGGGAGTGAGCGTTGAGCAGAACCGACTGACGCGTCTGGGTCTGGATACGCCCCAGGCCTACAGTGATTTCATCGACGAGTATGGTCGCAACACCTCGGCCACCATCTTCAATCTGGGCTGGAGCAAGGATACACGGGACAGCGCCACAGCACCCCGGTCGGGCAGTTACACGCGCCTGTCGGGTGATTTCTCCGTCATGGATCTGCGCTATTACATGCTCAGCGCCCAGCAACAGTATTATCTGCCCCTGGGCCGGAACTACACCCTGGCCTTCAATGCGCTGGCCGACTGGGGCAAGACCTATGGCGGCAACCGCTCGTTCCCGGTCATCAAGAATGTCTATGCCGGCGGCATAGGCTCGGTGCGCGGCTATGAAGGGGCTTCGCTCGGGCCGCGCGACCCTGTGACGGATACCTACCTGGGCGGGTCGCGACGCATTGTCGGCAGTGTGCAGCTCTATCTGCCTTTCCCGGGTGCTTCGCGTGACCGCACCCTGCGCTGGTTCATCTTTGGCGATGTGGGCCAGGTCACCACCACGGGCGGCGATACCTGCTGGCAGGGCAAGAACAGCTCGGTCGAAGACCCTTGCGGGTGGAAGTACTCCGCCGGTATCGGCCTGTCCTGGGAATCTCCCCTGGGACCGCTGGAGATTTCCTGGGGCCGGGCCCTCAGATCCAAGCGGGGCGACGACAAGCAGGCCTTCCAGTTCCAGATCGGGACGGGCTTCTGATTCCGCATGCTGTTTTCCCGGTTCCGCGTTTGATGGCACAATGTTCCTTTTATCCCGATACCCGCACAAGGTAGAATTTTCATGAAGTTCACAATCGAGCACCGTCTTACCGCATTGGCCCAGGGCATGGGGCAATCTGCCCGTGCCGTCTTGCTTGCCGCCAGTCTGGGCGTTGCAGCGATGGCCTTTGTGGGTGTGCCGGTGCCGGCACAGGCCCAGGCACAGCAAGGTACGAAGATAGGCTTTGTCAGTACCGAGCGCATCCTGCGTGATTCCAAGCCGGCAAAGGCGGCCCAGGCCAAGATTGAATCCGAGTTCAATCGCCGTGATCAGGAATTGCAGACGCTGGCCAACAATCTGCGCAACCAGGCACAGAAGTTCGACAAGGATGCACCGGTGCTCTCCGAGTCCGAGCGCATCAAGCGTCAGCGCCAGCTGGCGGATCTGGATTCCGACCTGCAGCGCAAGCGGCGCGAGTTTCAGGAAGATTTCAACCGCCGGCGCAACGAAGAGTTTTCCAAGATCATAGAAATGGCCGATGCTGCGATCAAGAAGATCGCCGAAACGGAAGGCTATGACCTCATTCTGCAGGATGCAGTCACCGTCAGCCCGCGGGTCGACATCACCGACCAGGTGATGAAGGCGCTCGGAGGCTGATGCCGCGATGCCCGTCTTGCTGGCGCCGGATCAGGCGCCGACCCTGAAGACCTTGCTCGAGCAGTCCAACGGGCTGGGTCTGAAATACCGCATCATTCCGGAACAGGCGGCCGGCCTGGCGGTGCGTGGTCTGGGTTCGCTGTCCGGAGCCGGCAACACCGAGATCAGTTTTCTGGCCAACCCGCGGCTGGCGGCACAGCTGCAATCCACGCAGGCGGCGGTTGTGGTCATGACACCCGAAGCCTTCGAGGCCCTGCCCGACGATCCGGCCCCGGGCTTTGCTGCAGTGCTGTGCGACGCACCGTATGCCATGTATGCGATGCTGGCGCAATGGTTTGAAAGCCATCGTCTGCAGGGTCTGCCCACGGGCGTGCATCCCACGGCGGTGATCCATCCTTCCGCCCGGCTGGAAGACGGCGTCAGTGTCGGTCCTTTCTGCATCATCGAGGCGGGGGTGCGTATCGGCCGGGGCACGCGGCTGGGTGCGCACGTGGTCCTCGGTGAAGGCTGCAGCATCGGTTGCGACAGCCTGCTTCATGCCCGTGTCACGCTGTATCACGGCGTGCAGGTGGGGGACCGCGCCATTCTGCATTCCGGTGCGGTGCTCGGTGCGGATGGATTCGGCTTTGCGCCGGCACCCGACATTCCCGGTGCCTGGGTGAAGATCGCCCAGCTGGGCCGGGTCATCGTGGGTGATGATGTGGAAATCGGTGCCAATACGACAGTGGACCGCGGCGCGCTTGATGCCACGCGTATCGGTAATGGCGTCAAGCTCGATAATCAGATCATGATCGGCCACAATGTCGAGGTGGGGGATCACACCGCCATGGCCGCCTGCGTCGGTGTGGCCGGCTCAACCCGTATCGGTGCACGCTGCACCATCGGCGGGGCGGCCATGCTGTCGGGGCATCTGACTCTCGGTGACGACGTACACATTTCAGGCGGTACGGCGGTGACGTCAAACGTCGCCCGGCCCGGGCGCTACACGGGGGTCTTCCCGCTGGCCAGTCACCGTGACTGGCAGAAGAACGCCGCAGTCCTGGCCCAGCTGGCCGGCCTGCGCCGGCGCCTGCGTCAGCTGGAGGCGCAACAGCGCGATGACGCCGCTCCGGCCGATTCAAATTTCTGAATTTCCAACTGCAGGACAATACCTCAATGGAACTGGATATCAAACAGATCATGGAACGTCTGCCGCATCGCTATCCGATGCTCATGGTGGACAGGGTTCTGGAAATGGTCCCTGGCAAACGCATTGTTGCCATCAAGAACGTCTCCTATAACGAGCCGTTCTTTGTCGGTCATTTTCCCAGCCGGCCCGTCATGCCGGGAGTGCTCATCATCGAAGCGCTTGCCCAGGCGGCGGCCCTGTTTTCCTTCGAAGGCCAGGACGATGTGAATCCGGCCGACCAGAAGATGGCCTATTATCTTGTCGGCGTGGATGGTGCGCGTTTCCGTCGCCCGGTATTCCCCGGCGATCAACTGCGCATGGAGGTCGAGGCCGACCGTATCAGCCGCGTCATGTGCCGCTACAATGCCACGGGACTCGTGGATGGCCAGGTGGTGGCCGAGGCACGCATCATGTGTGCGATACGCCCGGTGGAAGAGTGATAATGGCGGCCGAGCGCATCCACCCTACGGCCATAGTCCATCCCGGCGCACGCATCGCCGATGACGTGACCATCGGGGCGTACAGCATCGTCGGACCCGACGTGAGCATTGGCGCCGGCACCGTTGTGGGGCCACACTGCATCATCGACGGCCACAGCAGAATCGGCGAAGGCAACGTCTTCTATCGTTTCTGTTCCGTTGGCGGACAGCCGCAGGACAAGAAATACGGCGGCGAACCCACCGGACTCGAAATCGGCAATGGCAATACCATCCGCGAGTACGTCACCATCAACACGGGTACGGTGCAGGACGTCGGTGTGACACGCCTGGGTGATGACAACTGGATCATGGCCTATGTGCATATTGCCCATGACTGCCAGATCGGCAACCATACAATCTTTGCCAATGGCGTGCAGCTGGCCGGCCATATCCATATCGGTGACTGGGCGGTGCTGGGCGGGCTTTCCGCCGTCCATCAGTTTGTGCGCATCGGCGCGCACGCCATGATAGGCGGCACGAGCTCCATCCGCCAGGATGTGCCGCCGTATCTCATCGGCGCGGGCGATCCTTTCCGCCCCGTGGGCATCAATGCCGAAGGCCTGAGCCGGCGCGGCTTTTCCCAGGATGTGATCCTTGCGCTCAAGGAATGTTATCGTCTGCTGTATCGACGCCGGCTGGGCATGGACGAGGCCATGGAACAGATTCGTGCACTTCGGGATGACAGGGCATCGGCACAGGATGCCATCCAGCAGCTGCTGACGTTTCTCGAGAGCAGCCGGCGTGGCATCGTGAGGGTGTGAGATGCACATTGGCATGGTCGCCGGTGAGCCTTCGGGCGATCTTCTGGCCAGCCGCCTCCTGCAGGGTCTGAGGGCGCAGCAGCCGGCGCTGCGTTGCACCGGAATCGGCGGGCCGCAGATGCAGGCACAGGGTTTCGATGCCTGGCATCCCATGGCGGCCCTGTCGGTCTTCGGCTATGTCGATGCGCTCAAGGCGCTTCCCCGGCTGTATCGAAGCTTTCATGATGTGAAGCGGCGCTATCTGCGCAATCCGCCCCAGGTGTTCGTGGGCGTGGATGCGCCGGATTTCAACCTGCGTCTCGAAGTCCACCTGCGCCGCGCCGGCGTGCCCACCATCCACTTCGTGGGCCCTTCGATCTGGGCCTGGCGCTATGAGCGCATCCACCGCATACGCGAGGCCGTCTCGCACATGCTGGTACTGTTTCCTTTCGAAGAGCAGATCTATCGTGACGAAGGCATTCCCGTGACCTGCGTCGGTCATCCGCTTGCGTCTGTCATCCCCATGGAAACCGATCAGGCCCATGCACGCGAAGCCCTGGGTCTTGATCCGCAGGCGCGTGTGCTTGCACTGATGCCCGGCAGCCGCGCGTCCGAGATCCGCCTGCTCGCGCCGCGCTTCCTGCAGGCGGTGCAGCGCCTGCAGGCACAGGACCCTGACCTGCATTGCCTGGTTCCCATGGTGAATCGCGAACGTCGCATGGAGTTCGAAGCCTGCCTGGCCGCCCATCCCGTACAGAATCTGCGCATCATCCTGCAGAGCACGCCCGCCGGGTTGTCCCGGCCGGCGGCCTGGTCGGTGCTGGCCGCCAGCGATGCCGCGCTCGTGGCCAGTGGTACCGCCACGCTGGAGGCGGCACTGTTCAAGCGGCCCATGGTCATTTCCTACGTGCTTTCTCCGTGGATGCGGCGCATCATGGCCTGGCGCTCCGGGCAGGAACGCCCTCTGGTTCCCTGGGTGGGTCTGCCCAATGTGCTGGCCCAGACCTTCATCGTGCCCGAGCTCCTGCAAGATGAGGCCACACCGGAAGGCCTGGCTGAAGCGAGCTGGCGTGCGCTCACGGATGAGGCGCATCGCAGGGAGGTCACGGCGCAGTACAGTCGCCTGCATGCAGACTTGCAGCGCGATACCGTTGGCCTGGCCAATCGCGTCATCCTCGCGCATGCGGACTGAGCCATTGCCGGGCCTGCTGGCCGGCATCGACGAGGCGGGGCGCGGCCCGCTGGCCGGCCCGGTATTTGCCGCCGCCGTAATTCTGGATCCTGACCATCCCATCGCCGGCCTGGCGGATTCCAAGACCGTGTCCGCCGTCCGGCGTGAGGCGCTGGCACGGCAGATCCGCCGGCACGCATTGGCGTGGCATGTGGCCAGCGCCGATGCCGCCGAGATCGATGCGCTCAATATCCTGCAGGCCACGCTGCTGGCGATGCGTCGTGCCTGCGCCGGACTGGCCTCGTACCCGGTGGCGCAGGCGCTGGTGGATGGCCGTCAGCTACCGCCGGGACTGCCGTATCCGGCACGCGCAGTCGTGCGCGGCGATGCCACGGTCCCGGCGATTGCAGCAGCGTCCATCCTCGCCAAGACGGTACGCGATGCCTGGTGTCTGGATTTGCATGAGCGCTTTCCCGAGTACGGCTTCGACCGGCACAAGGGCTATCCAACGGCGCTGCACCTGGAGCGCCTGGCCCTGCACGGGCCCTGCGCCGAGCACCGGCGCAGCTTCGGACCGGTGCGGCGCGCACTGTCACAGCGGGCCACGCCGTGAGGGAAATCCGCTCGCGCAGCAACCCCCTGTACAAGCGCCTGGCGCGCCTCATGAAAGGACGCGACCCGGATTCGGCGGCATCGTGCGCTGCTGACCGGCGGCAGAGCGTGATGCTCGAAGGTATCCATCTGTGTCAGGAATGGCAGCGGCATCGCGGACGTCCGGCGCTCGCGGTGGTGGATGCCGATGTACTCGCGGCGCGACCCCCCTGGCTGATGGCCCTGCTTGACGGATTGGAGGCATCCGCACGGGTTGCGATGCCGGCTTCGCTTCTGGCCTCGCTTTCACCCATTGCCGGTGCGCAGGGTGTACTGTTTGTCGCCACACTGGTGACGCCGTCCCCGCCCGGCCGCATACAGGGTGACAGTGTCTGGCTGGATCGCATACAGGATCCGGGAAATGTGGGTACTCTGCTGCGCACCATCGCTGCCGCCGGCCTGCGTCAGGTGCTGCTGTCGCCCGGTTGTGCACAGGTATGGTCGCCGCGCGTGCTGCGGGCGGCCCAGGGTGCACATTTTGTGCTGGACCTGCATGAAGGGGTCGATCTGCTGCCGTTCTGTGAAACACTGGATATACCTTTGCTGGCGGCCGCGCTGGCGCCCGACGCCGCTTCGCTCTACGATCTGTCGCTGGTACCACCCTGTGTGTGGGTGTTTGGCAATGAAGGGCAGGGCGTGGATGCGGCTCTGCTGGCACGGGCAACGCAGCAGGTCATGATTCCCCAGGATGCGGTGCAGGAATCCCTCAATGTGGCCGTCGCGGCCGGCGTATGCCTGTTCGAGCAGCGCCGCCAGCGGTCCTAGAAAGTGCGCCGGTCAAGCCCCACCTGGTCAAGAACCTTGGTGGAGATTTCCTCTATGGATTTGCTCGTTGTCGACAGCCATGGAATATTTTCCATGCGCATCAGACGTTCAGCCTGGCCCACTTCGTAGTGACATTGCCACAGCGATGCATACTGACTGTTGGGGCGCCGCTCCTGGCGGACTTCACTGAGGCGCTCCGGATCAATCGACAGGCCAAAGAGTTTGGCGCGAAACCGTCGCAGGGCGTTGGGCAGGCGGCCGCGTTCGAAATCCTCGGGGATGAGCGGATAATTGGCAGCCTTGACGGCGTATTGCATGGCCAGATACAGACTGGTGGGCGTCTTGCCGCAGCGCGACACGCCGATCAGGATGACGTCCGCCTCTTCCAGCCCATGGACGAACTGCCCGTCATCATGTGCCAGCGTGAAATTGATGGCCTCTATGCGGCGGCTGTACTGGGCGCTGTGGCTGCCGGTATGCGTGCGCCCCACGGAATGGCTGGACTTCATGCCCAGGGCATTTTCTATGGGTGCCACGAAAGTACCGAACAGGTCCAGAAAGATACCGTTGGCGCTGCGCACATGCGCCACGCTCCTGGGATTGACCAGGGTGCTGAACACCAGCGGCGGTTCGCCCTTTTCCTCGGCACAGCGATTGATGCGCTCCGCTGCGGCTGCCGCCTTTTCCGGCGTGTCGATGAAAGGCAGGCGCACGGCTTCGAACTTGACCTGATCGAATTGCGAAAGTACGGAATGGCTGAAGGTTTCTGCGGTGATGCCCGTGCTGTCGGAGATGATGAACACGGCGCGATGGACGAGGGTGACGGGCATGCGGAATTGGGCAACAGAAGCGGGCCGGAAACGGTACAATCGCAAGCTTAGCAGCCACTCCTGGTCCGGGCAAGGCCGGTTTGCCTGCGGCATTGGTTATCAGGTGCCAGTACCGCAGGCAAACACGCTTTTCTTTTTATTCTGTTCAGGGTGACTTTCATGTCTTACGTGGTGGCTTTTGAACGACTGCGCATGAGCGATGTCGAGTCGGTAGGAGGTAAGAACGCATCTTTGGGAGAAATGATCAGCCAGCTTGCCGATGCCGGCGTGCGCGTGCCGGGGGGCTTTGCCACCACCGCACAGGCTTTTCGTGATTTTCTGGCGAGTACCGGGTTGCATGCGCGCATTGCCGGGCGCCTGGCGCGTCTGAATGCAGATGATGTCCGCGACCTGACCAGCGCCGGTGCCGAAATCCGGCAGTGGATTCTGGATACGCCGTTTCCGCCGCAGTTGGAAGCAGAGATCCGTACCGCTTTCGCGGCGCTGGATGCCGATGGCACGGGCAGCTTCGCGGTGCGCTCCTCGGCCACGGCGGAAGACCTTCCCGATGCCTCCTTTGCCGGCCAGCAGGAAACCTTTCTGAACGTTGTCGGCATCGACGACATCCTGGCCAGGATCCACGAAGTCTTTGCCTCGCTGTACAACGACCGCGCCATTTCCTATCGCATACACAAGGGTTATGGGGATACCGATGTCGCCCTGTCGGCAGGCGTGCAGCGCATGGTGCGCTCCGACCTGGGCAGCGCGGGCGTCATGTTCACCCTGGATACCGAATCGGGCTTTCGCGATGTGGTCTTCATCACCTCATCCTACGGTCTGGGCGAGACTGTGGTCCAGGGCTCGGTCAATCCCGACGAGTTCTATGTCTTCAAGCCCACGCTGGCTTCCGGTCATGACCCCATCATCAGCCGGCGCATCGGTTCCAAGCTCATCAAGATGGAATTCAATACCGATCCGGACAGCGACGAGACGGTGCGCACCGTAGAGGTACCGGTGTCCGAGCGCAACCGCTATTCACTCACGGATGCCGAAGTGATGGAGCTGGCACGTTACGCGGTCATCATCGAGCGGCACTACGGGCGTCCCATGGATATCGAATGGGGGCGTGACGGCCGGGATGGCCGCATCTACATCCTCCAGGCACGGCCAGAGACCGTGAAGTCGCAGCAGGCACACAATGATGTGCAGGAGCGCTACCGTCTGGTGGCCACCGGTGACGTACTCGTGACCGGACGGGCCATCGGCCAGAAGATCGGCTCGGGCACGGTGCGTGTCGTGGGCGACGCCTCGCAGATGGCGCTGGTGCGCCCGGGCGACATCCTGGTCACCGACATGACGGACCCCAACTGGGAGCCCGTGATGAAACTCGCGGCCGCCATCGTCACGAATCGCGGCGGGCGCACCTGCCACGCGGCTATCATCGCGCGCGAGCTGGGTATTCCCGCCGTCGTGGGTTGTGCCAATGCCACCGACGTACTGACGACCGGCACCGAAGTCACGGTGTCATGCGCGGAAGGCGACGAGGGCCGCATCTATGACGGCCTGCTCGAGACCGAGATCGAGGAAGTCCAGTGGGGCGAGATGCCCGACGTGGGCATGAAGATCATGATGAACGTGGGCAATCCGCAGCTCGCCTTTGACTTTTCACAGATTCCCAATGACGGCGTTGGCCTTGCCCGGCTCGAGTTCATCATCAACAACAATATCTGCGTCCATCCCAAGGCGGTGCTCGATTATCCCAATGTCGATCCCGAGCTCAAGAGCGCAGTGGAATCGGCAGCGCGCGGCTATGCGAGCCCCCGGGCCTTTTTCGTCGAGAAACTGGCCGAGGGTATCGCCACGCTGGCGGCGGCCTTCCATCCCAAGCCGGTGATCGTGCGCCTGTCGGATTTCAAGTCGAACGAGTATCGCAAACTCATCGGCGGCGCACGCTACGAACCCGAAGAGGAAAATCCCATGCTGGGCTTTCGCGGGGCCTCACGCTATCTGTCCGAGGACTTCGAGGAGTGCTTCCTCATGGAATGCGAAGCGCTCAAGAAGGTCAGGGAAGAGATGGGCTTGACGAACGTCGAGATCATGGTGCCTTTCGTGCGTACTGTGCCGCAGGCGGAGCGGGTGGTCCGTTTGCTGGGGCGGAACGGCCTGGTGCGCGGCGAGAATGGCCTGCGCCTCATCATGATGTGCGAGGTGCCGTCCAATGCCATTCTGGCCGAGCAGTTCCTGGCGCATTTCGACGGCTTTTCCATCGGCTCCAATGACCTGACCCAGCTCACCCTGGGACTGGATCGTGATTCCGGCATGGCGTTGCTGGTGGCGGATTTCGACGAGCGGGACGATGCGGTCAAATTCATGTTGCGTCGCAGCATCCAGGCGTGCCTGGATGCCGGCAAGTATGTCGGCATCTGCGGCCAGGGGCCCAGCGATCATCCGGAGCTGGCGCTGTGGCTGCGTGACGAGGGCATTCTGTCGCTGTCGCTGAACCCGGATACCGTCGTCGACACCTGGCAGCGCCTGGCCGTGGACTAATCCCGCCGGGTGTCGTGCTTGAGCAGGCGCTCCCGCTCGCGTTGCCAGTCTCTTTCGCGAGCGGTGTCGCGCTTGTCATGCAGCTTCTTGCCGCGGCCCAGGCCGAAATCCAGCTTGATGCGGCCATTGCGATAGTGCAGGTTGAGCGGCACCAGGGTGTAGCCACGCTGCTCGACCTGCCCGATCAGCCGCTTGATTTCTTCGGCGCGCAGCAGCAGCTTGCGCGTGCGCGTGGCATCGGGCCGCACGTGGCTGGATACCGTCGGCAGAGGGCTGATGTGCATGCCGATGATCCACAGCTCGCCATTGCGCACAATGATATAGCTTTCCTTGAGCTGCACATGGCCGGCCCGGATGGCCTTCACCTCCCAGCCCTGCAGGACCAGGCCGGCTTCATAGCGGTCTTCAATGAAATAATCGTGGTACGCTTTGCGGTTGTCGACAATGGTCATGGATGATCAGGTGCCCGGGCATGAGTAAAATCAGCCCATTCTATCCCGTTCACGCCTAGAGATGCATACTGTCAAGCGCTCCGTGCTCGTTCCCTACAGCTGCAGCCAGATGTTCGAGCTGGTGGCCGATGTAGAGAAATACCCCGAATTCATGCCCTGGTGCGGCGGCTCCGCCGTCCATCGCCGGGACGAGCAGGGGATGGATGCATCGGTCACCATCGCCTTCGCCGGAATTCGCCAGACGTTCACCACGCGCAATACGCATGACTACCCGCGCTCGATTCGCGTGGAGTTGCTGGACGGGCCATTCTCGGCCCTGTCCGGACTCTGGGAGTTTCACGAGCTGGCACCGGATGCCTGCAAGGTCGAGTACACCATGCAGTATGCTTTCTCGCGCCGGGCTCTCGAAGCCGTGGTCGGACCCGTCTTCAATCGCATCGCTTCCAGCTTCATCGATTCTTTCACACAGCGCGCCCAGGTGGCTTATGCCAACGCCTGAGTCGAGCGCCACGTCGCCGGCATCTTCCACCATACGCGTCGAGGTTGTCCATGCCTTGCCGCAAGGGGCGTGGCGTCGTCGCCTGCGCCTGCCTGCCGGCAGTACGGCGGGGGACGCAGTGGCGCAAAGCGGCTTCCTGGCCGCTCATCCCGAACAGTCTCCCGGACGGATATCACTGGGGATTTTCGGCCGGCGCTGTCATGCGGATCAGGTCCTGGCGGATCAGGATCGCGTCGAAATCCTGCGCCCGCTTGAAATCGATCCCATGGAGCGCCGCCGGCGCCGGGCACGCCCGCGCCGAGGCCGCGGGCCTGGTGCGACGTCCGGCCCCAGCACATCACAATAAACCAGAACACCAGGAGAGCACGAATCATGGTATCGCCGATCTTGACTGCGGAACTTGACGCTGCTGCAAGTTTTCGCATTGGACTGCTCACACTCAATCAGCCGGATGCGCTGAATGGCATTTCGCTGGAGATGTCGCGCCTGATGCTCGAGGCACTGGAGCGCTGGGCGGCAGACCCTTCCATTGCCCTGGTCATCCTGCGGGGCGCCGGCGAGCGGGCTTTCTGTGCCGGGGGAGACCTGCATGCCATCTATCGCAGCATGCTGGACAACCCGCAGAAAGATCCCTGGGCGAATGCATATGCGCGCGAGTTCTTCCTTGCCGAATGCCTGCTGGATCATACGGTGCACGTGTACGACAAGCCCATCGTCTGCTGGGGCAGCGGCATTGTCATGGGCGGCGGGGCGGGACTGATGGCGGGCGCCAGCCATCGCATCGTCACCGAGACGACCCGCTTTGCCATGCCCGAGATCGGCATTGGCCTGTTTCCCGATGCCGGTGCAACATGGACCTACGGACGCCTGCCCCGGGGTATCGGCGTCTTTCTCGCATTGACGGCCAGCCAGCTGGGTGCGCAAGACTGCCTGCGCCTGGGTCTGGCAGACGCCTGCCTGCCCGCCACGGCATTCGATACGCTGGTGAACCACCTGCAGTCACAGTCCTGGACAGGCGACACGGCGCAGGACGCACAGGCCGCCGGACAGGTCATCCACGCCATGCAGGCACCGGCAGCGGCTGATTCCGGGCCGGTCTGGCGCCACCACCATCTGATGCGCCGACTGGGCGAGGGGCGCGACTTCGATGCCGTCTGTGCCGGCCTGCGCCGGCTGGCCGGGCACGATGATCCCTGGCTGCAGCGGGCTGCCGCCAATCATGCGTCCGGCGCACCGGGTTCGCTGTTGCTGGCCTTTGCCATGCAGCACCGGCTGCGCCATGCTTCACTGGCGGATGTATTTCGCGAGGAATATGTGGTTCTGCTGCATTGCGCATCCCATGGCGATTTCCAGGAGGGGATACGGGCCCTGCTGATTGACAAGGACAAGCAGCCCCGCTGGCAGCAGCCCGGCCGTGACGGCCAGGCGCAAGCGTGGCTGGACCGCTTCTTCGCTGAACCCTGGCCCGAAGGCACGCCGCATCCGCTGGCCGATCTATGACACCAGGGCGAGGCTCTTCGGATCGGGCGTGACCGGCGTACCCTGCGGGCTTTCCAGCCGCAGGTCCACCCCGGCCAGTCCCGCCGGCCCAGCCGGCAACACATCGGACAACATCACTTCGGCCAGCAGATGCAGCCCCTCATCGTCGGCAGCGACATTGATGATGCGGCCTGCAGGGCGTTCCGTACCGGCATCGAAGAGGTCATCACCCGCCCGTACGGCCGGCACGGCATCGCTCGCTATGGCTGCATGAACATAGGCCATGCGCCGCTTTACGCTTCCCCGGTAATGGCTGCGCGCCACCACTTCCTGACCCGGATAACAGCCCTTGGTAAAGCTCAGGCCATCAATCAGGTCCAGATTCAGCGTCTGCGGGATGAAAACATCCCGGGTTTCTGCTTCCAGCCATGGAAAACCCGCACGGATATCGTCGGCCTGCCACCGCGCAAGCGCAGCGGCATCCGGTCGGGCGCTGTCATCACCCGGTACCCAGTGACGCACGGGTTCGCCGGGCGCACGCACCAGGAGGCGACCCGCCTGGCGCTGGACCTGCAGCGATGCTTCGGGACCGGAACCATTGCGGTGCCCGCTGATTGGCATATCAAGGCGTTCCAGGCTGACCCGGGCACGGAGCACGAACATCCGCAGCCGCTGGATGACGGCGTCGGCGATGTCGGACTTGAGCAGCAGCCACAAGGGTGATTCGGGGCCGGTCCGGGCCTGGATGAGCACCAGGGTGGCCAGAACCCGGCCGCGGGGCGAGCAATAGGCCGCCAGGACGGCCTGGTCTGCCGTGCATCGCTGTACATCCTGGGTGAGCTGGGCCTGCAGAAAATCACGGGCATCGGTGCCGCTCACCTGTATCAGCGTGAGGTCGTTCAGGAGGACGGGTGGGAAGGCGCTGTCTGTCATCTAATTAATTCCGGGAAACGCTTACAATCGTGCCGATGAGCAGAATTTTGAAAGTCTTGCTGGCAGGGATGCTGGCCCTTTTCCTGGCAGGCGCAGGCCTGTATGGGGCGGGCTGGTATTGGGCGGAGCGCGCCGTTGCCATGGATGAGGAGCAAATAGAATACCTCATCGCGCCCGGCAGCGGCGTACGCGCAGTGGCGCAGTCGCTGAACCGGGCGGGCATTCATGTGAATGCCGCCGGCTTTCTCGTGCTGGCCCGGCTCACCGGGCAGGATACGCGCATCAAGGCAGGTGCCTATCTTGCACAGCGTGGCGACACCCCCCGGCAGATACTGGAGCGCATGGCCAGGGGCGACATGGTGCACGCACGCATCACCTTCATCGAAGGCTGGACCTGGCCGCGCGTTCGTGCCACGCTTGCAGAGAACGGCCGCATCCGCCAGACGCTGGAAGGTGCAGACGACGCTGAAATCCTGCGCCGCCTGGGCCTTGAGCAAACCAGTCTGGAAGGGCTGTTCTATCCGGACACGTACGTCTTCGTGCCGGGGACGACAGATGTCGAGATCCTGCGCCAGGCGTATGATGCCCTGATGCTGCGGCTGAATGCGTTGTGGCCAACGCGTGATGCGCAACTGCGGCTGGCGTCGCCCTATGAGGCGCTGATACTCGCATCCCTGATAGAGAAGGAGACCGGCCATGGCGAGGACAGGGCGCGCATTTCAGGCGTATTCGCCAACCGACTGCGCGTGGGCATGCCCCTGCAGACCGATCCCAGCGTCATCTATGGCATGGGCGAAGCCTACAAGGGCCGCATCCGCAAGGCAGACCTGCAGCGTGACACGCCCTGGAACACATATACGCGGCCCGGCCTGCCACCCACGCCGATTGCGATCTCCGGCCTTGCAGCGCTCGAGGCGGCCCTGCATCCCGAGCGGCATGATTTCTTCTATTTTGTTGCCCGCGGCGACGGCACGAGCGAGTTTTCGCGCAATCTTGATGCACACAACCGGGCAGTGGCCAAGTACATTCTTGGCCGGCGCCAGTGAAAGGTGAATGATGATGACGGCAACACAAGCCGGTCAGGCACAGGCTTCACGCCGGGGATGCTTCATCACCCTGGAAGGGGTGGATGGCGCCGGAAAGAGCACGCATGTCGAATGGCTGGCCGCACAGATCCGCGATGCGGGTCACAGTGTGATCACCACGCGCGAGCCCGGCGGCACGCCGCTGGGCGAGGTGCTGCGTGGCGTGCTGCTGTCGCATGATATGCAGGCGGATACCGAGGCCCTGCTGATGTTCGCGGCACGCAATGAGCACCTGGCACTGTGCATACAACCGGCCCTGGCACGCGGGCAATGGGTGGTCTGTGACCGGTTCACGGACGCCAGCTACGCCTATCAGGGTGGCGGGCGCGGCCTGTCACAAGAGCGGTTGGCAATACTGGAGCAGTGGGTGCATGCCGGTCTCCAGCCGGACTGCACTTTTCTGTTCGACCTCTCGCCCGAGCTTGCGCACGAGCGCTTGCTGCGCAGCCGGGACCGCGATCGTTTCGAGCGCGAGGAGATGGTGTTCTTCGAGCGTACCCGTGCCGCCTATCTGGCGCGTGCGCGCGCCCATCCCGAGCGCTTCTGCATCCTGGATTCCTCGTTGCCGATGGCATACACACGCCAGCGTCTGCTCGAACATCTGCAGCAGCTTCTGGGCGGCTTTGGCGCGGTCGATGATGATACCGGAGCGGTCCGATGACTTTGCCGCAATTCCTGCCCTGGCAGCATGCGACGGCACAGCGCTGGCTGGCCGATCAGGAGCGGTTTGCTCATGCCTGGATCATTCATGGCATGCAAGGCATCGGCAAGACGCAGTTTGCACGGGCGGCTGCGGCCAGCCTGCTGTGCGCTGCTCCGCACAAGGGCCTGTCCTGTGGTGAATGCGCATCATGCCGGTGGGTGGCCAGCGGCAATCATCCCGATCTGCGCTTCATCCGCCCGGACGCCGTGGCCGTGCTGGAGGGCGATGAGGCTGCGGCCGGTGGCGGGCGCGAGGGCAGCGCACCCTCGCGCGAGATCCGTATCGATCAGCTGCGCAGCCTGAATTCATGGTTCAACACGAAGACGCATCGTGGCGGCTGGCGCGTGGCCGTCGTCTATCCGGCGGAATCACTCAATCCCGTCTCGGCCAATGCGATGCTGAAGATTCTTGAGGAGCCGCCGGCAGCCACGGTGTTTCTGCTGGTTGCGCATGCGCCCGATCGCCTGCTGCCCACCCTGGTCTCGCGATGCCGGCGCCTGCCACTGGCGGTGCCCGAACGCGACGACAGTGAAGCCTGGCTGCACACGCAAGGGGTGGAGCCGGCGGCGGCCTGGCTGGCAGCTTCCAGTCAGGCACCCCTGCGTGCGCAGGCGGCATTCGAGAAGGGTGGAGAAGCCTGCCCCGCCTGGTTGTGCGATTTGCTGGCGATTGCCCGGTACGGCAGTGCAAACCCGGCCGTGGGCGAGCTGGCCGATGCGCTCGCCAAGGAGGAAACGGTCTTCTGGCTCGATACGCTGCAGCGCCTTTTCATGGATGTGCTGCTCGTTCACCATGCCGCCGGTTCGCGGTATTATCCCGAGCTGGCGTCCGCGACCGGCCCCATTGCGGCACAGGCGTCGCCCCTGCGCCTGCTGGAGACCTTGCGCTGGCTGGGCCGCCAGAAGGCGCTGGCGGCACATCCGCTGAACGAGCGCCTGCTTTTACACACGACGCTGCAACGCGTTGTGCTCGCACTGGCGCCCGGGGTGGCGCATTCCCGATCCTGATTCACGGTACATCATGTTTGTCGATTCCCACTGTCATCTGAATTTTCCGGAGCTGGCCGAAAATCTGCCGGATATTCTGGCACGCATGCGCGAGAACAGGGTCGAACGGGCCCTGGTGGTCAGCGTGAACCTGCCCGACTGGCCCGGTCTGCTGGCCATGGTGGAAGCGCATGACGCGCTGCACGCGTCGGTGGGTGTGCACCCGGCCTACGAGGACACGCCGGAGCCTGATGTGGCACAGCTGGCGGCACTGGCCGCATCCTCGCCCAAGGTGGTGGCCATCGGCGAGACCGGGCTGGACTATTTCCGCCAGGCCGAACCGCTCGACTGGCAGCGTGCGCGCTTTCGCACCCATATCCGGGCCAGCCGGGAAACGGGGCTGCCCATCATCGTCCATACGCGTGCCGCTGCCGAGGACACGCTGGCCATCATGCGCGAGGAGGATGCCGGGGCGGTCGGCGGGGTCATGCATTGCTTCACGGAAACCTGGCCGGTCGCCAGGGCGGCGCTTGATCTGGGCTTCTATATTTCGTTCTCCGGCATCGTCACTTTCCGCAATGCCGAAGCCTTGCAGGAGGTGGCCCGGCGCGTTCCGCTGGACCGGTTGCTGATCGAGACCGATTCTCCGTATCTGGCGCCTGTGCCGTATCGTGGCAAACGCAATGACCCGTCCAGGGTGATTCATGTCGCAGAAAAGATCGCGGCCTTGCACGGGCAGGAAGTGGATGCCATCGGACAAATTACCACAGATAATTTCTATCGATTATTCAATAAGATAAATCGTAATATTAAAGTTAATTATTAAGAGCAATCTATGAGCAATCATGGCCTGGCCTTCAAACTGCGCACTGTACCGGTACTGGCGTTCCTGTCTGTTTTACTGTCTGTCTTCCTGTCAGGGCTCGCGCAGGCAGACAATCCCAAGGATTGGTGGGTCAGTATCAGCAATGATCGCGCGGAAACCGTCAGGCAGATGCTTGCCCGCGGTGCCGACCCCAACGAAATCAGCCCCGCCGGCCAGCCCGCGCTCATGCAGGCCATTCGCGATGGCGCCTGGGCCGTGTACGAGGTATTGCTCGAGGATCGTGCGACCGTGTTCAATGCCATCAACGTGAATCGCGAGACGGCGCTCATGTATCTGGCGGTACTGGGCGAAACAGGGCGCGCCGAGGATTTGATCCGGCGCGGCGCGATGGTCAACCGCAAAGGGTGGACGCCTTTGCATTACGCGGCTTCCAAGGCTCACCTGGAGACGGCCGGAATGCTGCTGCGCCACGGCGCTCAGGTGAATGCAAGGGCTGCGGACGGCACGACGCCCCTGATGATGGCGGCCTATGGCGGCAGCGAGCCCATGGTGCGCCTGCTGCTCGAGCATGGTGCCGATTCACGCCTGAAGACAAACCAGGATTATGATGCCGCCGACTGGGCCGGTTTCAAGGCGCATACCCATCTGCAGACCAAGCTGCATGATCTGGTGCAGCGGCTGGAGTCCGGCCAGGCCGATGCCGCGCTGACCCGTCCCGCATCACCGTCTCGCCGGCAGGAGGAAAACATGACTGCAGGTACAGGCCGCTATTTCGACCTTGAGCGTTTCGAGCGCGATGCGGGCAAGCCCATGCAGTGAAAACGGCCTGTCAGGCCATGCGCGTGATGGCCCCGCGGAAGCGGCGCAATGACAGGGTAAAGATGATGCTGCCGATCACGAGCAGCCACAGCATGGAAGGCCATACGAGCGACAGGCCCGCACCCCGGTACAGTATGGCCTGGCCAAGCTCCACGAAATGCGTCGTGGGTGCGGCCAGCATCAGCGTCTGCACCATTTCGGGCATGCTTTCGCGCGGCGTTGTACCGCCTGAAAGCATCTGCAGAGGCAGCAGGATCAGAATCATGAGCATGCCGAACTGGGGCATGTTACGCGCCAGTGTCGCCAGGTAGATGCCCATGGCGGTGGTGGCGAACAGATGCAGCAGGGCACCGCTGAAGAACAGCCATAGCGAGCCGTCCACCGGAACGCCCAGCAGGCCGCGAACCACGACGTTGAGCGAAAGCACGCTGCTGAGCAATACCACCAGACTCATGGACCACACCTTGGAAAACATGATGTGCGCCGGTGTGATGGGCATCACGAGCAGATGTTCTATGGTGCCGTGTTCGCGTTCACGGATGAGGGCGGCACCGGTGAGGATGATGGAGGCCATGGTGATCTGGTTGATGATCTGCATGAGACCGCCAAACCAGGAATTCTCCAGTGCCGGATTGAAGCGGGCGCGCAGGCTCAGGGTGACCGGTTCGACCATGTCGGGCGCCGTGATACCCATCCAGTGGGCCACTTCGCCGTGAATGATCTGCTGGATACTGGCATTGCCCATGAAGGCCTGGCTCATGCGGGTGGCATCCACATTGATCTGGATGTCTGCCCCGCGGTTCGCAAGCAGGTCACGGGCAAAGTTCGGAGGAATGACCAGACCGAAAGTGACGTGGCCACCATCCATGCTGCGGTCGAGTGCGTCCATGCTGTCCAGCAACACGGGGGCCTGAAAATTCGGCGGGTAGAAGGCCGCCTGAATTGCCTGCGACAGGGCCGACTGATCCTCATCCACGATGGCGATGGGCGCATGGTTGAGTGTTTCCGGAACTGACGAAGCGGCGGTGTAGACGGAAACCGTGAAGCTGAAGGCAATCAGGACCAGCATGGCCGGATCGCGCCACAGGCTCCAGAGCTCCTTCACACCCAGGCGCAGCACAATAGAAAGCCATTCGCGCATGATTCAACGCTCCTGCTTGTTCAGCAGACCGATGGCCAGTACCAGGATCACCGGAATGGCGATTGCCAGGGCTGCCACCGACGGCCAGATATCGGCAAGCGTGAGCGCCTTGTTGAAGACGCCGCGGCTGATGGTGAACATATGGGCAGCCGGGTAGGTCTCCCCGATCAGGCGACCCACGCCTTCGAGCGAGCTTACCGGATCAAGCATTCCCGAGAAAAGGGTTGCCGGAATGATGGTGGCGATCATGGTGAAGAACATGGCCGCGATCTGACTGCGCGTGACTGCCGAGGCGAGCAGGCCCAGGCCCGTCGAGGTGATGCAGTACAGCACGGCCGCCAGGGACAGGGCTGCAACGCTGCCCTTGATGGGCACGCCAAAGCCGTAGACCGCCAGCAGGCACAGGATGAGGAAGTTGAAGATGGCGATGCCGACGTAGGGGATCTGCTTGCCAATCAGGAATTCCGCGCGCGACAGCGGCGTGACATAGAGGTTGACGATGGAGCCGCTTTCCTTCTCGCGCACGACGGCGAGCGCCATGAGCATGGCCGGGAGCATCATGAGCAGCAGGGGGATGGTAACCGGCACCATGGCCGGCAGGCTGCGAACATCCGGATTGTAGCGAAAGCGCGTTTCCAGATTCAGGGACCCGGCGCCCATCGCCATACCCTCCGCACGCTGTGCCAGCCACTCCTGATGCAGGCCCTGCACATAGCCCATGACGGTTTCCGCGCGCTGCGGCATGGCGCCGTCGACCCAGGCGCCGATCTCGGCACCATGACCCTGCAGCACGTGACGTGCAAAGCCGGACGGGATTTCAATGGCCAGCGCCACCTTGCCGCTGCGCAGCCGGCGATCCATGTCGCCATCGCTTTGCAGGGGCGGTTCTTCCGTGAAGTATCGCGAGCCCACCACATTGAGTGCGTAATCGCGGCTCAGGCTGGTGTCGTCCCGGTCAAGCACTGCAGTGGGCAGGGCTTCGACATCCATGTTGATGCCGAAACCGATCACGAACATCAGGACGAGCGAGCCTATCAGTGCCAGCAGGGCGCGCAACGGGTCGCGGCGCAGCTCCTTGCTTTCGCGGCGGGTGGTGGCCCACATGCGCCGCAAGGGCAGGGCGACCGGCCGGAAGGAAGTTGACGAGGGCCCCATGGCAGACAGGTCGGTCGCATCGTCTTCTTCAGCCGATGCGCCCGCGCCGTCCCCTGATTCGCTGGCGTCCAGCAGCGTCTGTATGAAAGCCTGTTCCAGATCCCTGACACCGCGCCGCGCCACAAGCTCCTCCGGGCGTCCGGTATCCAGTACGCGCCCCGCATGCATCAGCGATATGCGGTCACAGCGCTGCGCCTCGTACATAAAGTGCGTGGAAATGAAGATGGTCACGCCTTCATTGCGCGACAGGTCGATCAGCAGGCGCCAGAACGAATCACGCGCGACCGGGTCCACGCCCGATGTCGGCTCATCCAGGATGAGCAGCTCGGGGTCGTGTACCATGGCCACGGCCAGCGACAGCCGCTGGCGCATGCCCAGGGGAAGTTTGGGCGGCAGGCGATCGCGCACGGCCAGCAGGTCGAAGCGCTCCAGCATGAGCTGCACGCGTGCGGGAATGTCCCCGGCCGCCATGCGGAACAGGCGTGCATGCAGCACCAGATTCTGTTCCACCGTGAGCTCGGAATACAGCGAGAAGGATTGGGACATATAGCCCACACGGCGGCGCAGCGCCGTGTCATGTGCATCGATTTCCTGCCCGAAGATCCAGGCCTGGCCTTCGCTCGCCGGCAGCAGGCCGGTGAGCATCTTCATGGTGGTCGTCTTGCCGCAGCCGTTGGAACCCAGAAAGCCGAAGATCTCACCCTGGTAAAGCTTGAAGCTGACGCGGTCCACGGCGACAAAGTCGCCGAAGTGCTTGCTCAGCCCATGCGCTTCGATGGCGATTTCGCTATTGTCATCTTCGGGCCGCGGCGGAATCACCACTGCCTGATGATCCCGGCGCCGGGATTCCGGCAACAGGGCGATGGAGGCATCCGCCAGCGTTTCGGTTCCGGTGCGCTCGAGCAGCGCTGCGGGCGTGTCTTCAGCCAGCACGACGCCGTCGCTCATGACGATCAGCCAGTCGAATTCCGCCGCCTCATCCAGATTGGCGGTGGCCACCACGATGCTCATCGATGCGTGTCGCGATTGCAGCTCGCGCACCAGATCCCAGAACTGGGCGCGGGCCAGGGGATCGACGCCGGTTGTCGGTTCATCCAGTATGAGCAGCTCGGGGTCATGGATGAGGGCGCAGCACAGGCCGAGTTTCTGCTTCATGCCGCCGGAAAGTTTGCCGGCCGGCCGGTCAAGAAAAGAATACAGGCCGGTGCGCTGCGTGAGCGTATCGATGCGTTCGCGCCGCTGCAGCGCTGAGAGACCGAACAGACTGGCGATGTATTGCAGGTTTTCTTCAATGGACAGGGAAGGGTAGAGGTTACGGCCCAGTCCCTGCGGCATGAAGGCGATGCGCCGGCAGGCCTGCTCGCGCTGGGCGCGATCGCGCAGATCGGTGCCCAGCACTTCCACCCGGCCTTCCTGTATTTTTCTGGCGCCGGCCAGGATGGTGAGCAGGCTGGACTTGCCCACGCCATCGGCACCGATCACGCCCACGAGGCGGCGTGCCGGGATGTCGATGTCGATGCCATCCAGCGCTGTCGTCGGGCCGTAGGCCTGACGCAACCCCCGGATGTGCGCAACGCTGTGTTGCTGCCGGCTCATGCCCGCTTACTCGGGCAGGCGGGGCTGCAGGAAGTCGGGCCAGTCCTGGCTTTCATCGGTGCGCACCCAGGCCACCCCGGGCAGGCCTGTCTTGACCTGACGCAGATGCTGCTCGAGCAGCGCCGGCGGAATGCGCGCCTTGATACGGAACATGAGCTTCTGGCGCTCGCTCTCGGTTTCCACCGTACGGGGTGTGAACTGGGCGCGGTCGGCAACAAAGGAGATGTTTGCCGGGATGACATATTCCGGCGCAGCGTCGAGCTGGATGCGGGCCTCTCCGCCAAGGGCGAGACGGCCCGCCGCTCTTTCGGGCAGGAAGAAATTCATGGAAACGTCGGTCAGGTCGAGCAGGTTGAGAACGCGCCCGCCGGCACCCAGTACTTCACCCGGCTGGACGATGCGCAGTTGCACGCGGCCGTCACGGGGGGCACGCAGGCGGGAATCGTCCAGATCGGACTGTATGCGCGCCACGGTGGCCCTGGCCGCAGTGACAGTGGAGCGTGCTCCGGTACGCTCCGCTTCGGCAGCCGTCACGCCGGCCTGCGCCGAAATGACCTGGGCCTGGGCGGCAGCCAGCCCGGCCTCGGCACTATGTACACGGGCCTGGTCATCATCGTGCTCCTGGCGCGAGCTGGCACCGCGTTCGGCAAGGGTGCGCGAGCGGGCCAGGCGTTGCTGCGCCGCCAGCAGGTCGCTTTCGCGCTGGCGTACCACCGCCTGCGCCGCAGCCACATTGCTCTGGCGCAGGGCAATCTGGGCTTCGGCCGCCGCGACGGCATGCAGCGCCTGGCGCTCGCGGGCCTGCGCCTCGGCCAGCTGGGCCTCGAGCGCTTCGGCGTTCATGATGGCCAGCACCTGACCCTGTTCGACGAAGTCGCCTTCGTTGACCAGAATGTCGTCCACGCGACCGGGGTGCTTGGTGGCGATGTTGATTTCGGTGGCTTCCAGGCGGCCGTTGCCGCTGGCGAAGCCCGGGCCGGGACCGTCATCGGGCAACCATTGCCACAGGGCCCAGAGGCCGCCGACCAGAACGATCAGCAGTGCGGTCAAACCAAGCCGGCGCAGGGTGATCATGGATATTATTCACAACAAAGATTGATTTCAGCCGCTTGCCGGCGGCAGGTAGCTGGACCTGAGGATGCCCCCCAGGCGTTCATAGGGAATCATCAGTTCGGGCTGACCCCAGGCATAGGGCGCAATTTCATAGGAATCGTACTTGACGACCAACCCCTGATCGGTAAGGGCGAAGTTGCTGCTTTCCTGGAAAGGCCAGAGTTGCAACCACGCAACACGGTCATTATAGGCGTCGGAATGGGCATCCAGCCAGTTCTGATGGGCTTGCGCCAGAGCCGCAACGAATTGCTGATGCACACCGGGCCGGAGCACATCGTCCAGACCGAGCACGCGGCCGGTCGTGTTGTCCCAGTTCAGGAACTGGGTAGCCGTCAGGCCGTGTGCCGCTCCGGTGAAGTACTGTCCGCTGCTGAGCTCGATGACGGTCAGGTGACGGTTGCGATAGCGTGTGCGTGCGACCAGTTCGACCTGATCGCGTGTGGCGGCCGTTTTCCAGAAGTGCGCTTCGAACTCCGCAATCGTGTCATAGGGAGGCAGGCGTTCGTCCCCTGTGCCGGTCAGCATGGCGAGCGCGTGGTCCACCAGCTCGGTCAGGCGGGGCACGCCGGGAAATACCAGCGAGTCCACACTCATCTGCGGGCATTCGCCCTTGCAGCCGGGTTGGGTGCGCGACCACTTCACCGGCTGTACGAACAGGCCGCTGCGACTGCTGATGGCGTCGGTCTGGGCCGGAATGAGGGAAATGTCGGATGTGGGCTTGACGGCGCAGGCTGCCAGTAACACAGCCGCTGCCAGGGTGGCAAGCAGCGGGCGACCGCGCCGAAGGGGGGCGACCGGGATCATCATCGTACTGACCCTGCATCCTGGCCGAACAGGATACGCCGCGAGGCTTCATCATGCACGCGGGTTTCGGGCTGGATCTTCTTGCCCAGGGCATAGGCACGCTGCGTGGCATCGCGGGCGGCAATACGGTCGTACCAGCGCTTGAGATATGGAAAGTCGTTCAGATCCTGACTCTGGCGCTCATGGGACACTATCCATGGATAGCAGGCCATGTCCGCTATCGAGTATTCGCCGGCGATCCAGTCACGCCCGGCGAGCTGTTTGTTCAACACGCCGTAGAGCCTTGCGGTTTCACGCCGGTAGCGATCAATGGCATAGGGAATCCTTTCCGGCGCATAGACGCTGAAGTGATGATTTTGCCCGGCCATGGGGCCCAGGCCACCCATCTGCCAGAACAGCCATTCGAGAGTGGCGGTGCGCTCACGCAGCTCGGCGGAGAGAAATTTGCCGGTCTTTTCAGCCAAATACAGAAGAATGGCGCCGGATTCAAAGACACTGATGGGCGCGCCGTCGTCAACGGGGGTGTGATCGACGATTGCCGGGATACGATTGTTGGGGGCAACGCGCAGAAAGGCCGGATCGAACTGATCGCCCTTGTTGATGTCGATCGGCATTACGCGATATTTCAGGCCTGTCTCTTCCAGAAACAGGGTGATCTTGTGGCCGTTGGGCGTAGGCCAGTAGTAAAGATCGATCATGCGAACTCCAGAAACCGGGTTAACATGAGGGGTTGTAAACGCTTCAGGCAAGCAGGCAACCGCTCATGACCACCATCTATCATAACCCCCGCTGCAGCACCTCGCGCGCCGCGCTTGCCCGCCTGCAGGAGGCCGGGCACACACCGGAAATCGTGCTGTATCTGGAAGCGCCTCTGGACGAGGCGGCGCTGGCATCCCTGATCCATCGCGCCGGCCTGTCGGTTGCCCAGGCCTTGCGCAGCAAGGAAAGCCTGTACAGCGAACTTGGCCTCGACGGCCCCGATGTGAGCGATGCCGAGCGTCTGGCCGCGGTGGCGGCGCATCCCATTCTCCTGAATCGTCCCTTCGTGGTGACGGAAAAAGGCGTTCGCCTGGCACGTCCCTTGTCGGCTATCGACGAAATCCTCTGACGCCGGAGGCCGTCCGCCATGAGCTGGCTGAGTCTGGGCCTGGTCGTGACGGCCGCCTTCCTGCATGCAAGCTGGAATCTGGCATCCAAACGTGCGGCCGGCGCCGGTGCCGTCTTTGTCTTCTTCTACCGCATCTGGTCGGGTATCCTCTATCTGCCCTGGGTGCTCTGGCTATTGCACGATCAGGCGATGTCATGGTCGGGCATGGCCATACTGTTCGTCGGCCTGTCGACCCTGATCCATCTGGGCTACAGCCTCAGCCTGATGAAGGGCTATCAGAAAGCCGATCTTTCCATCGTCTATCCGGTGGCGCGCGGCACCGGGCCATTGCTCGCCAGCATTGTCGCCATCCTGTGGCTGGGAGAGTCCATTCATCTTTCGAAGGCGCTGGGCATACTGGGCGTGGTGTGCGGCATATTGCTCATTGCCACCCAGGGTCAGTGGAAGATGTTTCGCAGCCCGCAATCCTGGGTGGGCATCCGCTGGGGCCTTTGCATTGGCACTTTCATCGCGGCCTACAGTGTGGTCGATGCCTATAGCGTAAAGGTGCTGCTGGTTGCACCCGTGATCCTGGACTGGATCTCATCGCTGGGCGGGGCAATGCTGCTGGCGCCGGGCGTGTGGTCGGAACGGGCGCAATTGCGGAAAAAAATGAAGGGCAACTGGCTACTGGCCTTCTTTGTCGGCCTGGTGTCGCCGCTGGCCTATATCCTGGTGCTCTATGCCTTGCGCCTGGGTGCCGACGTGAGCCAGGTTGCACCCCTGCGCGAGATGTCCATGATCGTCGCCACACTGGTGGGCGCCCTCATCCTGCGTGAACAGGTCAGTGCAGGGCGCTGGCTGGGATGCGTGGCGATTTTGACCGGTGTGATCCTGATCGCCACATCCTGAGTGGCACCGACCCGCTTCAGAGGACTGTGACGCTGAAGCCCGCCTGTGTGATGGCCTCGATGGCGGCAGGTGCATCGGAGGCGCCGCTGATATCGACCCGGTGTGTGGCCAGATCAACCTGAACATCAGCCTGCGGCGCGACGCTGTGAACGGCCCTGGTGATCGAGGCGACACAATGCTGGCAGGTCATATCGGATACGGTCAGGCTGAGCATGGGATTTCCTTGTTGGCGGGACAGGTGAAAAAGTGGATGGAAACAGCCACAGCAGGAATCATAGCGCATGCCGTGTGGCGACCGGCATCCTGTACAAGCCGAATACTCTTGAAATTATTGCTTTCGTTCCCATATGTGAAAGCAAGGAAGGCATGATGGTCTTCCGTAAACCCTTTGTTTATTTTCAGGAGAATGTGATGAGCAGACAACTGACACGCTTCGATCCTTTTGGCGAGCTGGCCCGATTTGATGCCTTCCGGGGCTTCGATGACCTGCTGCGCAACTTTTCCAGCCTCTCTTCGGCAAGCGACGCCGTGACCGAGGCCCGTATCCGTCTCGATGTTTCGGAAACTGAGGATGCCTACGCCGTGAGCGCCGAACTTCCGGGCATCAACAAGGAAGACGTCAAGGTGACCATCGATGGCAACAAGGTCACCATCCGCGCGGAAAGCCGCTCCGAGAAGGAAACCAGAGAAGGTGAAACCGTACTGCGCCGCGAGCGCTACTACGGCGCACAGTCACGCAGCTTTGCGCTGGCCCAGGATATTGACGAGGCCAATGCCAAGGCCAGCTACGCCGATGGCGTGCTGAACCTGCACCTGCCCAAGAAGTCGGCCGAAAACGGCGTGAAGACGCTGACGGTCGAATAAAACCGGAAAACCGGGATCTGGCGGCCGCCGGCCGCAGCAGCCGTTATTACTGCCCGGCGCCGCTTGCGTGGACCACGTAGGCAGCAACGGCATCGCGCTGCGCCTCGGTCAGCGTATCGGCAAAGGAAGGCATGGCACCCATGCCTTCCTCCAGGGCTTTTTTCACGCGGTCGAGATCCGGTTTGAGTTCATCCAGATCAGGACCGATGCCGCCGGTGGCACCGGCGTCCTGCATCGTGTGACAGATGGCGCAGGCGGGCGCTGCTTCCGACTGGAACAGGAGTTTGCCTTCCTCGAGTTGTGCGGGATCGGCATCCGCCATTGCGGGAGTGGCAACCACGACGAGCGCCAGGAGGCTGGGGCGGACACAATGCGCCATGAATGAAGGGATCAAGTTCTGACCTTTTGAGAAAAACAGGGCCCGAAGGCCCTTTCCTGATATCAGGCCACCGTGATGGTGACCATGTGGTCGCGCCAGCTGTTGTTGAGGTAGCCGCGATTGTTCTCTATGCGTTCCTCAGGCTGGGTCTTGCCGTCCTTGCTGGTGGTACGACAGGCAATGTCGTGCGTACCCGGTGCGAGCTCCGCCGAAAACACAAATTCACGCCAGGCGTAGCGGCCCAGGTCGGGTCCGACGAATTGCGCCGCCTGCCAATCCTTGCCGCCGTTGAGTGAAACCTCGATCTTGTCCGGCGATGTCATGCCGCCGGTCGCCACGCCGCTGATCTGCACCCGGCCGGCCCTGACCGGCACATCCGGGTCGGACGGCAGGTTGATCCAGGACTTGGGCGGCGACTCCCATATCGAATCGAATTCCGGCGTGCCTTTCACACCCACCGGCGAGAAGCGATAACTCGATTGCTGGATGCGTGCCGGCGACTGCTCCTCGGTGAAGGCCAGGCGCTTGACGTACTTGACGTTGTTGACACCCAGATAGCCCGGCACCACCATACGCAGGGGCCCGCCATGGGCCAGAGGCATGGGAACGCCGTTGATTTCCCAGGCGAGCAGGGCTTCTTCGGCAGCGGCAATGGGTACCGACCGCTCTATCATGATGGTATTGGGATCGATGCCGGCCGGAATTTCCTCGCCACCGGTGCCGGTCATGTAGATCCGGCCATCGAGCGCGCCACCCGTGGCTTCAAGAATGGCCTTCACAGGCACACCGGTAAACACCACGCAGCCTGCTGCGCCCACGGTCCACTGCGTGCCGCTGGGCTTGTGCGGAAACCAGTTCCGGCCATTGCCCGAGCATTGCAGCACCATGGCCACGCTGGTCAGGCCCAGGGTCTTCAGTTCGGCAATAGTGAAGCTGCGCGGCGACTTGACGCCTTCGATCTGGATGACCCAGGCATCGGGATCTTCAACGATGCCGGCGGGAGGCGGACTCACATTATTGCGTACGAAAAGGTGATCCAGCGGCGTAATGCCGCTCTGGCCAAAAGCCGTGCGACGGGTTTCAATCGTATTGGCGCTATGCACGATCATGGCATCGCCATTCTTCCACGCCGCATAATCGGGCAGGGGCTTGAGGGATTCCGTGGGCGCCGGTTTGGCCGGGGGCTCGTCACCCGTGGCCAGATCGGCCCGTGCCACACCCGCCATACCGGCCCATGCCAAAGCGCCGCCGGTAGTGGCAAGCATCTGGCGGCGCGTCATCTTGAATGTATTTTTCATGAGACCTCCTATCACCCAATTGGATTGTGAATCTTGATTTTAGTCAAAACCCCAGACAATTCAAGGTTTGAATTTTCGTTGCAAGTCGTGAAACAAACCGTGAGGGTGGCACCGGCACGGGGTTTGAGCGCGACAGCTACGGGTTAACGCGTATTGGTGATGGTGTCCGATTCTCTTATGCTCTTATATCGGCAATTTCATGTCACACAATCAGCCCGCGCGGCATGAACGGAAATACTTGATTTCATTTCCGCTTTGCTGCAAATGGTCGGGCTGTCAATAAAAACAGGGCATCAAAGGGCCGCTCATCCGGTTATTAGTAACAAAGTGCACTACTGTCACGCTTTTGGAGAGTCAAGCATGAAAGACGAAAAAAACAGCGTCGCTTCCGTGGAAGGGGCCAAGAACGCCTCCCGGCGCAAGTTCATGGGCGCAGCCGTCACGGGCACTGCGGCAGCGGCGACCATGGCTTTCCCCATGGTCGCCAAGGCGCAGGGTCCCATCAACCTGCGTTTCCAGAGCACCTGGCCCACCGTTGATATCTTCCACGAATTCGCGCTGGACTTCGCCGCCAAGGTCAATGACATGACTGGTGGCGATCTCAAGATTGAGGTGCTGCCCGCCGGCGCCGTCGTCCCCGCCTTCTCGCTGCTCGACGCTGTGTCCAAGGGCACACTCGATGGCGGCCATGGCGTGCTGGGCTACAGCTACGGCAAGCAGAATGCGCTGGCCCTGTATTCATCGGGTCCTGCTTTCGGTATGACGGCCGACCAGATCCTGGCCTGGCACAAGTACGGCGGCGGCAAGGAGCTGCTCGACAAGCTGTACGAATCGATTGGCGGCAACGTCAAGACCTTCCTCTACGGCCCCATGAATACGCAGGCGTTTGGCTGGTTCAAGAAGCCCATCACCAAGACGGAAGATCTGAAGGGCCTCAAGTTCCGCACCAATGGTCTGGCCATTGACATGTACACGGCCATGGGCGCTTCGGTGAATGCGCTGCCCGGCGGTGAAATTGTTCCTGCCATGGACCGCGGCCTGCTCGACGGGGCGGAGTTCAACAACGCCAGCTCCGACCGCTTGCTGGGCTTCCCCGATGTCTCCAAGGTCTGCATGCTGCAAAGCTATCACCAGGCCGCTGAAACCTTCGAGATCATCTTCAACAAGGACAAGTACAATGGTCTGAGCGACCATCTGAAGGCCATCATCGCCAACGCCGTCGAGGCGGCTTCCGCTGACGTACTGTGGAAGGGCTTTGATCGCTACTCCAAGGATTACATCCGCCTGAAGGAGGAGGACGGTGTCAAGTTCTACAAGACGCCGGATTCCATCCTGCTTGACCAGCTCAAGGTCTGGGATGACATCCTGGCGACCAAGCGTGAAGAAAATGCCCTGTTCAAGGAGATCGAAGAGTCGCAACGTGCGTTTGCGGAGCGCGTGGTCACCTGGGATATGGATACCAACAACAACCGTCGCCTGGCATTCCAGTACTACTTCGGCCGCAAGAAGTCCTGATCGCAGCCGTTGAACCGAAAAACACCATTCTTGCGTCTTGAGAATGGTGTTTTTCTTGCGTATCACTCTCAAGTTTCACCAAATCTATATAGTTAGCGACAGGGCAGGGGGCATGCCGAGCCTGCCTGCCTTGCCGATTACCGGGGTAGTTCATGCTGAATCTGGTCAATCGCATTGACAGAATCAACCGATGGTTCGGCCATTTCTTTGGCTGGACCGTACTGATACTGACTTTGTTCGTCACCTACGAAGTTTTTTCCCGCTACGCTTTCCACAATCCAAGGCCTTGGGCCTTTGATGTCATGAACATGCTGTACGGCACTCTGTTCATGATGGCCGGCGCCTATGCCATGGCGACCAATGCACACGTGCGGGCTGATATCCTCTACGGGCATTTTCCGGTCAGGGTACAAGCCGGCTTGGATCTCGCACTTTTCATTCTGTTCTATTTCCCTGGCGTCATCGCCATGCTGTGGGCAGGTTATGGCTACGCTGCCGAATCCTTTGCCATCAATGAGCATTCAACCATCACGGCAGATGGGCCGCCCATTTATCCGTTCAAGGCCATCATTCCGCTTGCCGGCGCCTGTCTGATTGCGCAAGGTGTGGCGGAAGTCCTGCGCTGCGTCATCACGCTGCAGCAAGGCGCCTGGCCGGCACGCATCGAGGACGTGGAAGAAGTGGATGTAGAAACACTCAAGAGCATGGTGACCCAGACCGAGGTCGTGGTCGATCTTGCAGAAGGTCAGCAAGGGCCTGGTCAGGGAGAAACACGATGAGAAAGGAAGTCTGGGTTGGTCTTGGCATCATGTTTGCAGTGCTGGTGCTGCTTTTCTTCATGATGCCGCCGTTGGACAAGATCACTGACGGACACGTGGGCCTGCTGATGCTGGGGCTTATCGTCGTCAGCATCATGATGGGTTTTCCCACCGCTTTCACACTCATGGGCATGGGTGTGACCTTTACCCTGTATGCCTATCGGAGCATGGGCTGGGATGTTGCCTGGGACACCATGCTGGACCTGATGGTGTTGCGCACCTATGCGGTCATGACGAATGACGTGCTGATTGCGGTGCCGCTGTTCATCTTCATGGGCTATCTGGTCGAGCGCGCAAACCTGATCGAACGTCTGTTCCACACCCTGCATCTGGTGGCGGCCCGCGTTCCGGGCTCACTGGCAGTGGCGTCCATCGTTACCTGTGCTATTTTTGCAACGGCCACAGGTATTGTGGGCGCGGTAGTCACACTCATGGGGCTGCTGGCGTTCCCCGCCATGCTCAATGCGGGCTACAGCGTACGCCTGTCCGCCGGCGTCATCACGGCCGGGGGATGTCTGGGTATTCTGATACCGCCTTCCATCATGCTCATCGTCTATGGTGCAGTGGCCGGGGTGTCCGTTGTCAAGCTGTACGCCGGGGCTTTTTTCCCGGGTGTGCTGCTGTCGGGTCTGTATATCCTCTACATCCTCATCATCACCAAGCTGCGTCCCAGCATGGCCCCGCCGCTGCCCCAGGAAGAGCGCACCCTGCCGCTCACAGCCGCTTCGGAGCATATCGCGCGCACATTCAGCTCGAATGCCCTGGTCGGTCTCACGCGTGCTCTTGGGTCACGTGACAGCAAGGTCAGTCGCGTCCATGTGCACAAGAATCTCCTGATCGCGCTGGTGCCCGCACTGGCGCTGGTGCTTACCCTGGGCATGACGTACGAGGTTGCAACCGCCCCGGATGCTGCGGATGATCCGGCCTTGCTGCAAATGGGTCTGGACAGTGGTGCGGATGATTTTTCGGCCCTGTTTGCAACACTCGACGACGGCGACGCCGAAGACACGGCGGCAGCCGTCGATGAAGCGGAAGAAGAGGGTGTCGAGGCACCTGCAAGCAAGGATGTACCCACCTGGTTCTGGGTCTTTGCCGGGGTATCCATCCTGCTCATGATCGGCTTCTATGCGATATTCAACTTCCAGCGGCTGGAGTTGTTCAAGCTGATGACGACCTCGTTCTTCCCGTTGGCCGGACTCATACTGGCGGTATTGGGAAGCATCGTCTTTGGCTTTGCAACACCATCGGAAGCGGCTGCCATGGGCGCTTTCGGCGGGCTGGTGCTGGGAATTGCATACCGGCGTTTCAGCATTCCCATGTTGCGGGAGTCGGTCAATCTGGCTGCGAAAACGACCGCCATGGTGTGCTGGCTGTTCATCGGTGCCAGCATGTTTGCCGCCGCCTTTTCGCTGCTGGGCGGGCAGGCCATCGTGAACGACTGGGTGATCGGGCTTGAGCTGTCCCCTGTGCAGTTCATGATCATGGCACAGCTGATCATCTTCTTCCTGGGCTGGCCGCTGGAGTGGACGGAGATCATCATCATCTTCATGCCCATCTTCATACCGCTGGTCGACCACTATGGTGTCGATCCGCTGTTCTTCGGCTTGCTGGTGGCGCTGAACCTGCAGACATCCTTCCTGACACCACCGATGGCGATGTCCGCCTTCTACCTGAAGGGCGTAGCGCCACCTCACGTGTCGCTGGTGCAGATCTTCATGGGGGCCTTGCCGTTCGTGGGAATTGTGTTCATCTCCATCGTGCTGATGTACGTCTTCCCGGGCATTGGTCTGTGGCTGCCGAACAAGCTGTATTGATGCCGGCATCCCGGATTCCCGGGATCTGACCAGAGCGGGCTCCGCATTGCGCGGAGCCCGCTCTTTTTTGTGTGACGGCTGATGATCCTGAAACCGGATTATGGGAGTGGCAAGTTTCTTAAAAGGCGCATAATGTGTATTATGTCAAGTCAAATAAATGACATGCAGGAAGCCTTCCCTATTTGCTGTCCGGCGTTTGCATTCAATCGGCAATGCCCAGACTCTTGCAGATTGGCAGGCGCACCTCGTTGAAGTCCCGGGCCTGTTGCTGCAGCTCCGCAAGATTTTCCTCCGGCGTTTCGAGCTTCTTTCCGTCTTTCATGATGCGTTGATCCTGCTCGTCAAGCAATGTCCACGTGGCGGCCGCCCATTGATCCGGATCTGACAGGCCTTCTTCACGCGCATGCAGGAACAGCTGGTCGAAACGCCCCATGGCAACGCCGCCGCCGAGCACCGGGCTGGCCAGCGTCAGGATATCGTTGCGATGGCGCGCCAGGTCAAACAGATGGCTATTCAGCTTGCGGCAGCGATCACGAACCTGTGCCTGCGCCTCGTCACTCTGGCAAGGCGCTATTGCGCCCATGCCGGTGAGCACCGTAACGATCTGGCGCAAGATGGGCCAGCTTGTCTGCGGCATGCGCGCAGCGATCGTGCGCAATGTCTTCGGCGCGTGATGCTGTTCAGCCAGAATATCGAGAAACGGCCGGTAATGCGTTTCCTGCAGCCGACCTTCTCCCTGGGCGCCCTGTATGGTCATGGGCACAAGATCAGGCGCGGTCGTAAGCACCAGGCGACTGTCCAGCATCTGCTCCCGCTGCTGACCCGGCAGCAAGGCGAAGCGGCCGCGCACGAACAAATCCTTGCGAAACTGCTTGTTGACGAAATAATCCCTGACCTGTTCACGCAGGACGGGATGGCCCAGCCCATCCAGAAACTGCTGGGCCGGTTCCGACAGGTTGATGGTGTCTATGGCATCCTGCGGAACAGCCGTACAGGCGAAATCCAGCTTTGCTGCCGTCAGCGCATCGACCACTTCGGTGAAATACATGCAGCGCCAGTCCTGATTGAAATATTCATGGGCCAGATAGTGGCGGTTCTGCGTGGCAATGGACTTGAGATGCTCCACCAGATGAGGAGCAGTCTGAAGATAATTCGGCCGCGCCGCCAGCAGTGATTCCGAGAATTCAAGGGCGGATTCCACGCGTTCGACTGCATTGCCCGAAGCTGTACCGTAGCGGTCATGTGTGACGAAGAGATGGCGCAGCGGATTGGCGGGCGACCATCCCGGCATGCTGTTGTAGCTCACGTACATGACGCCGCCGGGCTTGAGATGACGCCGCGCCAGCTGGGTAATGATATTGCGATTGGCCAGACTGACCCATGACCACACCCCGTGCAGGCTGATGCTGTCAAATTGCGGCAGATCCCGGCGCGCCAGAAACTGCTCGAAACTGTCGTCGTAGAGCAGCGCCCCGCTCCCGGCAGCCTGGGCCAGCTGGTTGGCGTGCGCTGCGTGCGCCGGGTTGAAATCCGTACCCATGAATCGACCGGGATTGGCGGCCGCGTGGATATTGACCGACACGCCCTGCCCGTAACCCAGTTCGCAATGCCAGGCATCGGGGCCATTATCGGGCACCATGGCGGCCTGGCCCCGCAACAGGAGACAGAATCGCTGAAACAGCGGGCTGACTTCGCGATAATAGCCATAGGTGTAGGCGATATCGGTGAAATAACCCTCACCCCATGCTTCGTTCATGTTCCTTGCCCCTGTCAGTCTATGGTCAATGGTGCAAACGACTTCACCAGCGTGTCGAGTGCTTTCATCTGTTCGAGAAATGCCGGTAACTGGTCCAGTGGCAAGGCACTGGGGCCGTCGCACAAAGCCTCATCGGGGCGCGGATGCGCCTCCAGGAACAGGCCGGCAAGGCCCGTGGCCATGCCGGCGCGTGCCAGCTCCGGCAACTGATTGCGCCGCCCTCCCGACACACCGCTCAGCGCATCGCGCTGCTGCAGCGAATGGGTGACATCGAAGATGACCGGCATGCCTCCCGAGAGTTTCTTCATGACACCAAGGCCCAGCATGTCGACAACAAGATTATCGTAGCCGAAGCACGTGCCCCGGTCACACAGCAGGAGCTTGCGATTTCCGGCCTCGGCAAACTTGTCGATGATGTGCACCATTTGCGACGGACTCAGGAATTGCGGCTTCTTGATGTTGATCACCCTGCCCGTGCCCGCCAGCGCCGTGACCAGATCGGTCTGTCGCGCCAGAAAAGCCGGCAGTTGCAGGACGTCGGCCACCTGGGCCGCAGGCCCGGCCTGCCAGGGCTCATGGATATCGGTCAGCACGGGCACGTCGAAGCGTTGTCGCACAGTGTCGAGCATCTTCAGGCCTTCGTCCAGGCCGGGGCCGCGCCAGGAATGAATGGAAGACCGGTTCGCCTTGTCAAATGAGGCCTTGAAGACATAGGGAATGTCCAGGCGCTCGCAATTGCGCACGAACACCTCACAGGCCTGCAGTGCAAGCTCGAGCGACTCCAGCACATTGATGCCGCCGAACAGGACAAAGGGGCGTTCGTTGCCAACGGTGATGTCATCGGTAATGCGTATCATGGCCTGGTCCCCAGGATTTGTTCAAGATGTTCGTCGAGCGGCGCACCCCGCTGAACCTGCAGGCCACCGGTTTCATCGAAATAGAAAATCCCGGGTGTGCCCTGGATCTGCAGATCCAGCATGAGCTTGCGATTTGCATCCAGCTGCTTCTCCGTGTCGACGCGGATTTCACTTGCAGGTGTCACACCCTGCTCCGGGCCGGCGCTTTCATGCGCATGCAATGCCTGTGACGGATCGTCGGCCTGCAGGATGGCGGCCGCCTTGCCCTGGCTGCTGGCGGTGAGCACGCCCACGAGCACATGGCGAATCTGTACCCTGCCCTGCTCCACCCAGGGACGTGCCTGCTGCCAGAACTTGTGGCAAAAGGGACAATTGGGGTCTGTGATCATGTAGATGATACGCGGCGCATCCGTATTGCCATCCTGGACCCAGGCACTGTCTGTCAGGGCTTGCCAGGTTTTCTCGGCCCACGGACCGTTGGTGGCATTGGCCAGCGGAGTGGCTGTCACATCCATGCCGGCAGCGTTCATCATGGTGCCGATGATGAGATGCTCGCCGTCAGGCGCCAGAAAGACTGCCAGCGGCTGCTGCTGTGCAATGCCGGCGTAGGCCTCGAGCCCGCCCGGCATGGCCAGGCGCCCTACAATCTCCACGCCCCTGTCCTGCAGGCTGTGCAGCACTGCGGGCAGCGCCTCCGTATCATTGTTCTTGATTTCATCCTTCGTCCAGGCTGCGGCGGGAAGCAGCGACAGCGAAAGAGCCAGGGCGCACAGACGTAATGAGTGGCGAGGAAGTGAAGCAGTAAACAGCATGGATCAATCCTTGTCTGGGGTGGTGCCGGTGTATCGACGCAGGAGTTTCAGGCTTGCGCTCAGGGATTGCGCCGACAGCTCGCCCAGGCGCATCTCGCGTACACGGATGCCGGCATCCAGAAATATGGTGGTGGGCAGACCGCGACTGCCCGTCTCATGGATCAGCTCGGCCTCGCGGTCCAGCACCACATTGCCAAGTTGCAACCCTTCTGCGGCCAGCCAGTTCCTGACCACATCGGGGGCTTCCTTGTGGTTGACAAAAACGAAATGGATGTCGGGGTTGGCAGCCTGACTGGCCTGCAGCAGCGGCATTTCACGCTGGCACGGCCCGCACCAGGTGGCCCAGAGGTTGAGCACCACGGGCCGGCCCTTGAAATCATGCAGTGCTGCCGGCGCGCCGGACAAGGTCTGCAGGCGGATGTCAGGCAATGTCTTTCCCGGTAATCCGGTTGTCCACCATGCAAGGCCGACGGCCAGGGCCAGCAGCGACAGTACGGCGGCCAGGGCCATGATGATGTGTCGTGAACGCATATATGGCATTATCCCAGTATATTGGCTCGACTTCGAGGCGCCGGATGAAATTCGTGGACTACTATAAAGCACTTGGTGTGGCACGCGACGCCAGTCAGGATGAAATTCGCAAGGCCTACCGCCGGTTGGCGCACAAATATCACCCGGACGTTGCCGGGACCCCCGAAGCCGAGGAGAAGTTCAAGGATATTTCCGTAGCCTATGCCACGCTGAAGGATCCCGAGAAGCGCGCCGCCTATGACGAGCTCGGCCAGCGCCGTCCGGGCGAGGATTTTGTGCCGCCGCACCAATGGCGTAATACCTATACGCAAGACATGGGCGGATTCGATGAAACCGATTTTTCCGACGTCGATCTGGCCGATCTGCTGGCTGCATTTGCTGCAGCACGCCAGAAACAGGGACCTTCATCACGGCATGACGGTTTTGCGGGGCAGGATGTGGAAGTGATCATGCCGGTCACGCTGGAGCAGGTGTTTACCGGCGCAGAAACCGAGGTGTCGCTGAAGATGCCCGATATTGATGCCCGAGGCCAGCCGCATACGCGCTTGCGCAGCTTCCAGGTCCATATTCCCAAAGGTGCCGGTGATGGGCAGCGGCTGCGCCTGGCCGGCCAGGGCGGTCCCGGTTTTCAGGGTGGACCCAAGGGCGACCTCTATCTCATTCTGCAATATCAGCCGCACCGGCTGTATCGTGTGAGCGGCAAGGACCTCTATCTTGATCTGCCGCTGGCGCCCTGGGAAGCGGCGCTGGGTGCCGAAGTCGAGATCCCCACGCTTGCAGGGCGCGTCAGCATGACCGTGCCTGCAGCCACAACGGCCGGCCGCCAGTTCCGGCTGGCAGGCCGTGGCCTGCCTGGCACGGGCAAGGCTGCGGCCGGTCATTTGTATGCGATTGCCAGCATCGCCTTGCCAACCCGGCTTTCCGACCGGGAGCGCGAGCTGTTCCAGGCATTGGCCAGCGAGTCCGGCTTCAGGCCGCGGGATGGTCTGTTTCGGGGAGATGCCCGATGAAGATGACAAAAAGCCTGTGGCTGAGCGCCACGGAATTCTGCTCCATGGAGCAAGTACTGGAATTGTCCGGCCTGTCCGGCGAGCTGTTTGAAGCTCTGGTTGATGCCGGTGTGATCCAGCCGCATGCAGAGGCAGCGACGGACGTGGTGACGCAACGGATGTTCGCCAGTGACTGCATCGTGCAGGCCCGCCAGGCGAGGCGCTTGCGCGATGATTTTGAGCTGGATGCCCATGGCCTGACACTGGCCATGACATTGCTGGAGCGCATCAGGATGCTGGAAGCGCGGCTTGAGGCGCTGGAAGCACAACGACCCCGGCGCTGATGCGCAGGGGTCGCTGATGTTTATTTTGGTGCGCCGGCAAGTACCCACTCGACGATCATCTTGAGCTCATCGTCCTTGACGTTGGGGTTGGGCGGCATGGGCACAGGGCCCCAGACACCGGAGCTGCCGTTACGGATGTGCTTGGCCAGCGTATCGGCGGCATTGGCATCGTCCTTGTGCTTGGCAGCCACGTCACGGTAGGCGGGGCCTACCAGTTTCTTGTCTACCGCATGACAGGCCAGGCAGGCATTCTTCTTGAGTATTTTCTGCACGGCAGCCCCATCGGGGGCTGCTTGTGCAAGACCACCCGCCAGGACCAGCGGCACACAGGCCATCAGCTTCCAGATTTTCATCGCCCATCCTCCGTAGATTGAGTGAATTGATACAACCAAAGCGACTAATATACTTCATACCACGCGGGGTCATAGAGGATTAACCCTGTACGTATCAGGCTTATTCGGGTTTTTGCCCAGCTGCGGGCGGCACTGCCGGCCCGACTACCCTGCCCGCCATCCACTCCGACAGCAGGTCGATGGGAACGGGAAAAACGAGTGTGGAACTCTTGTCACCGGCCACCTGCGTGAGTGTCTGCAGGTAACGCAGCTGCATGGCTGAAGGCTCGCGTGCCAGCGTCTGTGCCGCCTCCATCAGCGCCTGGGCGGCCTGTCGCTCGCCATCGGCATGAATGACCTTCGCACGCCGTTCGCGCTCGGCTTCGGCCTGGCGTGCAATGGCACGCACCATGGTTTCGTTCAGGTCGATATGCTTGATTTCCACCGTCGTGACCTTGATGCCCCAGGCGTCGGTCTGGGCATCCAGGATGTGCTGGATGTCGGCATTGAGCTTCTCCCGATCGGCCAGCATTTCGTCGAGCTCGTGCTTGCCCAGCACGGCACGCAGGGTGGTCTGCGCAAGCTGGCTGGTGGCATCCAGATAGCGCTCGACCTGGATGATGGCCTTGTCCGGCTCCATGACGCGAAAATACACCACTGCGTTCACCTTGACCGAGACGTTGTCACGCGAGATGACGTCCTGGGTGGGGACATCCATGGTCACGATGCGCAGATCCACCCTGACCATCTGCTGCAGCACGGGGATGACCAGGATGAAACCCGGCCCCTTGACCTTGCTGAAGCGGCCCAGGGTGAAGATGACGCCGCGCTCGTATTCGCGCAAGATCTTGATCGCGTTGATGAATACGAACAGCAGGACCAGCAGTACGACGGACATGATGATGTCCATGCCGGAATAGAAGGTGATCATGGGTCAGACTCCTTTGCCCGGCGTTGCGGGCGATGAAAGACGGGACACTTCCAGCGTCAGCCCGTCCACATGCTGCACACGGACCGTATCGCCCGGAAGCAGCCTGTCATTACTGTGTACGCGCCATTGCTCGCCGCGCACCAGGGCATAGGGTACGCCCTGCTCGATGTGTGTCACCCGTCCCGACAGGCCCAGCATGGCCTGTGTCCCGGTCACGATGCGGCGCCGGTGTGCCCGGGTGGCAACGCCTCCGGCGATGAGCAGCAGCACCGCACTGGCCACGGCAAGGCCGATCAGGAAAGGCAGGGACAGGTCAAAGCCCGGGATATCCGTATCGGTCAGCATCACGCCGCCCAGCACGAAGGCAACGATGCCGCCCAGCCCCAGGGCGCCGAAGCTGGGCAGAAAGACTTCGGCAATCATCATGGCTGTACCGACGAACAGCAGCGCCACAGCCCCCCAGTTGACCGGCAGCATATGGAAGGCCACCATGCCCATCAGCAGGCTGATCAGGCCGGCCACGCCCGGCAGGCCGAATCCCGGGCTGGTCAGTTCGAAGAACAGCCCGTAGACGCCTATCATCATCAGTACGATGGCGATCTGCGGGTTGGTGAGTGTGGACAGCACCCGCGTGCGCCAGCCCGGATCGTCGTGCACTATCCGGGCCTGCGCCGTCTGCAGGCCCACTTCCCGGCCGTCGGACAGGCGCACCGTCGCACCATCAAGCTGGCGCAGAAGGTCGGGAATATCGTCGGCAATGTAGTCGATGACGCCCTGCTCCAGCGCCTCCCGGGCCGAAAGGCTGCTGGCCTTGCGCACGGCCTCATCGGCAAACTCGACATCGCGACCGCGCAATTGTGCCAGACTGCGCAGATAGGCCGCCGCATCATTGCGCACCTTGCCCGCCATGACATCGCCGCCTTGTATATCGCCACCTTCCGCCCTGCCCTCCCCGTCACCGGTTTTGGCTGCGGGCGCCTTTCCGTCGGGATCGCTTGCGCCACCCACACCCAGCGCAACCGGTGATGCCGCGCCGAGATTGCTTGCCGGCGTCATGGCGGCCAGATGGCCGGCATACAGGATGAAGGTGCCGGCACTGGCGGCACGCGCCCCGCCGGGGCTGACGAAGCCGATGACCGGCAGGCGTGCAGCCAGTATGGCCTGCACAATATCGCGCATGGAGGGATCGAGCCCGCCGGGGGTATCGATCTCGAGGATGAGCACGTGCGCCGCATCATCGGTGGCACGCTGCAGGCCCTTGATGACATAGTCGGACATGGCCGGCCCGATGACATCCTGGATGCGCAGCACGCGCGCCTCGCGTGGTGCGCCCGCCGGTGCCGGCGGGCCGGCCAGTACGGCAAGTGCCGGCAGCAATGCCAGCAGCAGAAAGATCCAGCGACGAAAAGACGTGGACATGCAGGCCCTCCAGTGTATCCGGCCGCCGGGTGGCGGTCGCTGCGCGGCGGGCCCCGGAAAGTCCGCCGGCTCAGGAGCGGGTCATGTCGAGAGGAACAATCCACTCCTCGTATTGCTCAGGCGTCACATGGCCCAGTGCCAGTGCTGCTTCGCGCAGCGTGCTGTGATCCGCCTGAGCCTTCTTTGCGATGGCAGCCGCCTTGTCGTATCCGATATGGCGGTTGAGCGCCGTGACCAGCATCAGGTTCTGATCCAGATTGCGCTGGATGACCTCGAGATTGGGCGCTATGCCAACCGCGCAATGTTCGTCAAAAGCAAGGCAGGCATCGCTGATCAGGGCAATACTCTCAAGAACATTATGCACCATCACGGGTTTGTAGACATTGAGCTGGAAATTTCCCTGGCTGCCGGCAAAGGCCGTAGCAGCATCATTGCCGAATACCTGCACGCACACCATGGTGAGCGCCTCGCACTGGGTGGGATTGACCTTGCCCGGCATGATGGATGATCCGGGTTCATTTTCGGGAATGTGGATCTCGCCGATGCCGCAACGCGGCCCGCTGGCCAGCCAGCGCACATCATTGGCCATCTTCATCAGTCCGCCGGCGAGCGTACGCAGCGCCGCCGAGACATTCACGAGTGCGTCGTGTGCGGACAGCGCAAAGAATTTGTTCGGCGCCGAACGGAATGGCAGACCGGTCATCTCGGCAATATGGGCAGCGGCGGTGTCGCCAAACCGCGGGTGGGCATTCAGACCCGTACCCACGGCCGTACCACCGATGGCCAGGTCATAGATGCCGGGCAAGGCGTGACGCACGGCATCCAGGCCGAAATCGATCTGGGCCACCCAGGCGCCGATTTCCTGGCCCAGCGTGATGGGGGTGGCATCCTGCAGGTGAGTGCGGCCGGTCTTGACCAGCTGATCGTATTCGGCCGCCTTGGCCGCCAGTGTGTCACGCAGTTGTTGCACTGCCGGAAAGAAGACCTGATCGAGCTGTTCGCCGACCGCAATATGCATGGCTGTGGGGAAAGTGTCATTGGAGGATTGCCCGCGGTTGACGTGGTCGTTGGGATGCACAGGTGATTTGCTGCCCGGCACGCCGCCCGCCAGCTCGATGGCGCGGTTGGAAATCACTTCGTTGGCGTTCATGTTGGATTGTGTGCCGGAACCGGTCTGGAACACCACCAGGGGAAAGTGATCGTTCAGCTTCCCGTCAATCACCTCCTGGGCCGCCGTAGACACCCATTGCGCCAGTTCCTGTGGCAGCTCGCCGAGCTCGGCATTGGCCATCGCAGCGGATTTCTTCAGGATGCCCAGAGCCCTGATCATGGGTGCCTGCCAGCGGAAGCGCTCGACGCCGATGGGAAAGTTGAGTATGGAGCGCTGCGTCTGCGCGCCCCAGTAGCGATCGGTGTTGACAGCGATCTCGCCCATGGAATCGGTTTCGATCCGTGTATCAGCCATAGTGGATATCCTTGCGTTCAGAAAAGCCTACTGGGAATTGAAGATGCGCGACCATGCGAGAGCAACGTCGAGCATGCGATTGACAAAACCCCATTCGTTGTCGAACCAGATGAGCAGATTGGCAAATCCGTTGCCATGGCTGCGCGTCTGGCTGGCGTCGACAATGGCGGAATGAGGGTCGTGATTGAAGTCGATGGAGGCATGGGGCCGGTCGGTATAGGCGATCAGTCCCGGCCGATGACGGGCCATCTGCCGGAACAGGCCGTTCAGACCTTCGCTGTCCGCACCGCGCCCCAGGTTGACCATGATGTCGATGGCCGATACGTTGACGATGGGCACGCGTATGGATTTCGCCTGCACGCGGCCCGCAAGCGCGGGCAGGATGCGCTCCACGCCCTGGGCCAGGCCTGTGGCGACGGGCACGATGGATTGCATGGCGGAGCGCGTGCGGCGCAGGTCATGATGATGGTAGCCGTCGATGAGCGGCTGGTCATTCATCACGGAGTGCAGCGTCGTCAGGAAAGCCTGGTTGATGCCGTAGGCCTGTTCCAGCGCGTGCAGCACAGGCACGACAGCGTTGGTGGTGCAGGAGGCGCTGGAAACGATGGTATTGCCTTCACGCAGCGTGTCGTGATTGGTGCCATGCACGATGGTGGCGTCCACGTCCTCGGCGCTGGCCCCGGGGTTGGACAGCAGCAGTCGCGGTGCACCGGCGTCGAGGAAACGGCGCAGGTCGGCGCGACGCGTGTAGCGACCCGAGCATTCAAGCACGATATCGACGCCCAGTGCGGCCCAATCGACACTTTCGGGCGCGTCGGCCTGCAGCACACGAATATGCTGGTGCTCAATGGTGAGACCGGCGTCGCCCTGCTCGACCGTGGCAGGAAAAGGCCCGTGCGTGGAATCGTATTGGGTCAGATAGACGATGCTGTCCAGGTCTGAAGGCTCAACGATGGCCACCACATCGAAGTGGGGTCGCAAGGCGGATTCCTGCCAGGCGCGCAGCAGGCAGCGGCCGATGCGGCCATAGCCATTGATAGCAAGACGAATGGGTGAAGACATCAGACCGGCCTCGGGAATCAGGGCTGAACGCAATTGCGCGGTTCACCACGCTCGAACGCCTCGATATTGTCGATCAATTGATCGGCAAGCGCCTGCATGGCCTGGTTGCTCGCCCATCCCACATGGGGTGTAAGGATGAAATTGGGCATATCCAGCAGTTGCATGAGCGGCGAGTCGGCCGGTGGCGGTTCGGGCCGGGTAACATCGAAGCCCGCACCGCTGATCTGGCCCGAGCGCAGGGCGTGCGCCAGCGCATGCTCATCCACGAGACCGCCGCGCGCAGTGTTGATGATGAGAGGCCGCCGCTGCATGGCGGCAAACTCCCCGGCACCGATCAGATTGCGTGTGTGTTCCGTGAGCGGACAATGCAGGCTGATGATGTCGCTGCGCGCGAGCATCTCGTCAAAAGGCACGTAGGGCGCCTGTACGTCGGTACTGCCCTTGCGGCCGGCGTAGAGCACCGTCATGCCCAGCGCGGCAGCCAGGCGGCCCGTGGACTGGCCGAGCGTGCCGCGCCCGACAATGCCCAGCGTTGACCCGGCCAGATCATTGATCGGATAGTCGAAATAGCAGAACTGCCCCGCCCGCTGCCAGGCGCCTTCCGCAACCGACCGGCGATAGGCCGGCAGGCTGCGGCGCAAGGCGAAGATGAGCGCCAGAGTGTGCTCGGGCACCGTGTTGCGGGCATAGTCGCGGATATTGGATACCGTGACGCCGGCCTTTGCACACGCGTCCAGATCGACATTGTCGACACCAGTGGCGGCCACCGCGATCAGCTTGAGCCGCCCGGCAGCGGCGATATCCTGTGCCGATACCCTCACCTTGTTGGTAATGACAACGTCTGCTTCGCGAATCCGCGCGCTGACTTCGTCGGCGGCGCTGCGCTCATGCACCACGAGCTCATGGGCAAAACGGGGCGGACGCAGCGAGATGTGCGGGGCGATCGTCTCGCGATCGAGAAAAACAATTCTGAGGGGGGGCTTCACCATGCGGCTGTCCTTGTCTTGCCTGTACCGGGTGGGCACAGTTTCTTATACTGTATCGCGAAGCAGATTCGTGGCATCAGCCACATTGTTCACGAGGTGTCCGCATGAAATTATATTACCTGCCTGGGGCCTGCCCGCTGGCGAGCCATATTGCCCTTATCTGGGCCGGAGAAAACCATGAGTTGCAGGCGGTTGCCCGTGATGAACTGAAGCAGGCGCCTTTTCTTGCGCTCAATCCGGCGGGTGCCGTGCCCGTGCTCGAGGATGGCGACTTCATCCTGACCCAGAGCTCCGCCATCCTGGAGTACATTGCCGAGCGCAATCCGCACAGCGGCCTGCTACCTGACGACCTGCGCGCACGCGCCGAGGTGCGCCGCTGGCTGGCCTTCTGCAATGCCGACCTGCACCGCACGTTCGCACTGTTGTTTGCCGCCCCCCGCTATGTGGGCTCCGAGGCGGCGCAGGCCGAGCTCATTGAAGGGGCTTCCCGCATGCTTGTCGACCTGTTCGCGATTGCCGAGCGTCAGCTCGAAGGGCGTGAATGGATTGCAGGCTCCCGCTCGATTGCCGATCCCTATCTGTACACGCTGCTGCGCTGGGCGCAGTTCAAGCAGGTGCCCCTGGACGGCATGGACAATCTGAAGGCCTTCTTCGCGCGCATGGAGGCTGATCCCGGCGTACAGGCAGCCCTGGTGGCGGAAGGCCTTCAGGCGCCCAGATAGGCCTTGCGCACCTCATCGTTCACAAGCAGGTTGGCGCCGCTATCGGCAAGTACCACCTTGCCGGTTTCCAGCACGTAACCTCTATCGGCGATCTGCAGGGCCTTGTTGGCATTCTGTTCGACGAGGAAGACGGTAACGCCTTCCTCGCGGATGGTCTGGATGATCTCGAAAATCTGCGCGATGATGAGCGGCGCCAGCCCCAGGGTGGGTTCATCGAGCAGCAGCAGCCTGGGACGGGTCATCAGGGCACGCCCTATGGCCAGCATCTGCTGTTCACCCCCTGACATGGTGCCCGCACGCTGGCTCGCCCGCTCCCTGAGTCGCGGAAAAAGCGCGTAGACGTGATCTATGCTCTGTTCGATCTCTTCCCGGTTGAGGAAGAAGCCGCCCATCTTCAGGTTTTCATCGACGGTAAGATCCGGGAAGACGCGCCGTCCTTCGGGTGAAATCGCAATGCCGCGACGCATGATGCTATGCGTATCCTCGCGGGCGATTTCTTCATCGAGGAAACGTATGCTGCCGGCGGAAGCGCGAGGTGAACCGCAGACCGTCATGAGCAGTGTCGTCTTGCCGGCGCCATTGGCGCCGATGAGCGTGACGATTTCGCCCTGGCGAACGTCAACCGAAACATCGTTCAGCGCCTCGATGGCGCCGTAATGGGTGTGAACATTGCTGAGCGTGAGCACTTATTCTTCCCCCAGGTAGGCCTTGATGACGCGCGGATCGTTACGCACAGCTTCGGGCTCGCCGGTCATGATGGGCTTGCCATGCTCCATCACCATGATACGGTCCGACACGCCCATCACCAGGCTCATGTCATGCTCGATAAGCAGCACGGCCACGTCGAATTCGCGGCGCAGCTGATCAATGAGTGCCTGAAGATTGCGTTTTTCCTGGGGGTTCAGGCCGGCTGCAGGCTCGTCCAGCATGAGCAGACGCGGGCGTGTGATCATGCAGCGCGCAATCTCCAGCCGGCGCTGGTGACCGTAGGCAAGATTGCCGGCCTCGCGGTTGGCATATTCACGGATGTCCATGAAATCCAGCCACCAGGCAGCGGTTTCCAGTGCCTTGCGCTCCGAGGCGCGATAGCCGGGCGTCTTGAACAGACCCTGAATCAGCCCGGTCTCGATATGCGTGTGCTGGGCAACGAGCAGGTTCTCGAGCACGGTGAGCTGCCTGAACAGGCGCACGTTCTGAAAAGTACGCACCAGGCCGTGGCGCGCCACCTTGTGGCTGGGCTGGCCGGTGATGTCTTCTCCCGCCATGACAATGCGGCCTGTTGTGGGCCGGTAGAATCCGCCGACGCAGTTGAATACCGTGGTCTTGCCGGCGCCGTTGGGTCCGATGATGGCAAACACCTCGTCGGGACGGACTTCGAATTCAACTTCATCGACAGCCAGCAGGCCGCCGAAGCGCATGGTGAGGCCCGACACCGAAAGCAGCGCACTCATGGGGCCAGTTCCACCACGGGTCGTTTCACCGGTAACAGCCCCTGCGGGCGCCATATCATCATCAGCACCATTACCAGGCCGAAGATCAGCATTCGGTACTCTGCGAACTCGCGTGCAATCTCGGGAACGACAGTAACGAGTATAGCTGCCAGAATGACGCCCACCTGCGAACCCATCCCGCCCAGGACCACGATCGCCAGTATGAGGGCGGATTCGATGAAAGTGAAGGATTCGGGATTGACCAGGCCCTGGCGCGCGGCGAAGAATGCACCTCCAAAGCCCGCGAACATGGCCCCCATGGTGAAGGCCGACAGCTTGATGTTGGTCGGGTTCAGCCCCAGGGAGCGACAGGCGATCTCGTCTTCGCGCAGGGCTTCCCAGGCGCGACCTATGGGCATGCGGATGACGCGCGTCGAGACGTACAGCGTGATGAGCGCCAGGCAAAGCGCCATCAGATACAGATAGATAATGACATCCTGGCTTTCGAACTTCCACCCCACGAGCTCATGGAAGCTCATCTGCCCTTCAGGAGCACGGCGCAACATGGGAAAGCCGAAGACCGTGGGCTTGGGAATGCCCGAAATGCCGTCGGGCCCGCCTGTGAAATCGTAGAGGTTGATAAGCAGCAGGCGGATGATTTCGCCAAAGCCCAGCGTCACGATGGCCAGATAGTCGCCGCGCAGGCGCAATACGGGAAAGCCCAGAAGATAGCCGAACAGTGCGGACACCGCGCCGGCCAGCGGCAGGGCTTCCCAGAAGCCCCAGCCCGCCCAGTGGTAGAGCAAGGCATAGGTATAGGCACCCACGGCGTAGAAGCCCACGAAACCCAGGTCGAGCAGGCCGGCAAAGCCGACCACGATATTCAGCCCCAGGCCAAGCATGATATAGATGAGCACCAGTGTCGCAATATCAACCTGGCCGCGGCCGGTGAAGAAAGGCCATACCAGGGCGACGGCGACGAGCCCGGCGATGATGTTGCGCCGCGTGCGATCCTGCAGCACGGGCATGCGCAGGGCCGTCGTGCGCCCGGCCAGGCTGCGTTGCACCATCGGTCTAAGCATCTGGAAAACGAAGACGATGGCCATGCCCGCGATGATGACCGTCCATTCGGGCTCTATGGTGCTCGTCATGCCCACACGCACGATCTGCAGGCCGAAGACCGGCGCAAGAATGATGCCGGCGAGCACGGCAGCGCCGAACGCGTTCTTGAAGACACTTCCCATCAGACTTTTTCCACTTCAGGTTTGCCCAGAAGACCGGTTGGGCGGAACAGAAGTATCAGCACCAGTAGACTGAAGGCGACGATATCCTTGTATTGCGACGAAATGTAGGCGGCGGCAAACGTTTCCGCCAACCCCAGCAGCACACCGCCCAGCATGGCGCCGGGTATGCTGCCGATGCCGCCCAGCACTGCAGCCGTGAAGGCCTTGATGCCGGCCAGAAAGCCGATGAAGGGATTCAGCTTGCCGATGGCCAGGGCAATGAGTACACCGCCGACGGCTGCCAGCATGGCGCCGATCACGAAAGTGAAGGAGATGATGCGATTCGTGTCGATGCCCAGCAGATTGGCCATCTGCAGATCCTGCGAACAGGCGCGCGATGCGCGGCCGACACGGGAATACTTGATGTACAGGCTGAGCGCAATCATGAGCACCACGGTCACGAGGATGATCATGATGCGGGAATACGGCGCAGTAACGGTGAACTCGGAACCCAGCTGGAACTGCAGGGAACCGCTCACCAGTGCCGGCACCGCCATGTCGCGGGCGCCCTGCCCGATGGCGACCCAGTTCTGCAGGAAGATCGACATGCCGATGGCCGAGATGAGCGGTACCAGGCGGGGGCCGCCACGCAAGGGTGCATAGGCCACCTTCTCGATGGTGAACCCATAGGCTGCGGTGACGGCCGCAGCTACCAGCAGCATGGCGAGAATGACAACCGGAACGGGCAGACCGCTGTTCACGCCAATGGCCGACAGCGTGACCAGACCGACATAGGCGCCGATCATGTAGATCTCGCCATGCGCGAAGTTGATCATGCCGATGATGCCATAGACCATGGTGTAGCCAATGGCAATGAGCGCGTAGATGGCGCCGAGCGACAGGCCGTTGAAAAACTGTTGTGTCAGTTGCGGAATGAGATCAGACATATCAGGTCATGCCGGAATTTCACTGTCATTCATCGGAAAACTCCTGTGACAGGGCGACTGCCCGGTCACGTGCCGCCACCATGGCCGCGTGCACAATGGTTTCAAACCCGGCATCACCCATGACCTGCAAAGCCGCTGCCGTGGTGCCCCCGCGTGAAGTCACGCGCGCGCGCAACACCGCCAGTTCGTCGGAAGATGCCGCTGCCAGCCGCGTTGCGCCATCCACGGTTGCCAATGCGAGCCGGCGCGACTGATCGGTCGACAGGCCCAGGGCGGTGCCGCCTTCGATAAGGGCCTGCAGGAACAGGAATACATAGGCAGGGCCGCTGCCGGACAGCGCCGTCACGGCATCGATCTGGGCGTCGGACTCCACCCAGATGGCCTGGCCGACCGCCTCGAGCAAAGTCTGCGCATTGACCTTGTCCCGGGCATTCACGCCATCGAGCGCCATGAGTCCGGCTGCACCGGCACCAATGAGCGCCGGCGTGTTGGGCATGCAGCGCACCAGGCGCTGCCAGGGTCGCTGTGGTTCACCCAGCCAGCCGGCCAGGGTGCTTGCAGCAATACCGGCTGCCACGCTGATGACCAGGGTGTCGGCCTGCAGAAAAGGCCGGCAGGCCTTCACCACCTCACGCAGGACCTGGGGCTTCACGCAGAAGACCCATATCGGGTGCGCCGCCAGCCGCTCGTCGGCAGCCGGAGCGGTGGAGGCGCCCCTTGCCTGCCAGGCCGCCAGCGAGCCGGCATCCACATCGACGACATGGATGTCATCTGCGGCGCAGTGCGTGCCGATCAGGCCGCTGGCCAGGGCGGTGGCCATATTGCCGCCGCCGATAAAGGCGATTTTCAGTGTCCGGGTCATAGTGCTGGGGCGTGCCTGACACACGACGGCCCGCTTTCCACCATGGGGAGCGGGCCGGATAGCGTGGCAGGGATTAATCGAAGACAGTTTTGCTGCCGTCGTTGTGCCAGGTGAAGATGTCAAACTTGAAGTCGTTCAGGTCACCCTGGTCGTTCCAGGAGATTTCCCCGATCGGCGTCTTGACGCTGTTGGCGTGCAGCCACGCAGCGACCTTCTCGGGATCATCGGCACCCGCGCCTTCGATGCCGGTGGCAATCGCCAGGGTGGCGGCATAGGCCGTCATCTGGAAGGCGCCACCAGGGTCACGACCCTTGTCCGTGAAAGCCTTGACGACTTCGGCGTTGGCTGCATCCTGCGTGAAGTCGGCCGGCAGGGTTACCAGCATGCCTTCAACCGCATCACCGGCAATCGCGTTGATATCGGGGTTGCCTACACCCTCGGGGCCCATGAAACGAATATCCAGTCCCTGCTCCTTGCCCTGGCGCAGCAGCAGACCCATCTCGGGGTGGTAGCCCCCGTAATAGACGAAATCGGCGCCCGAGCTCTTGAGCTTGGTGATGACGGCGGAATAATCCGAATCACCGGCATTGATGCCTTCGAAGAAGGCAATGCTGGTGCCGCCGGCCTCGAGATCATCACGCACCGCAGCGGCAATGCCCTGACCGTAGGACTGCTTGTCATGAATGACGGCGACAAGCTTGGGCTTGATATGTTCGAGGATGAAGGCGGCAGCGGCCGGGCCCTGCTGGTCATCGCGACCGATGGTGCGGAAGATGAACTCATAATTCTTGCCGTCGGTAACCGCCGGCGACGTGGCCGACGGTGTGACCATGACGACGGCTTCATCATCGTAGATGGACGTGGCGGCGATCGTGGCGCCCGAGCATACATGGCCGACGACATAACCGATGTTGTCATTCACGATGCGGTTGGCAACCACAGGCCCTTGCTTGGGTTCGCAGGCGTCATCGACAATGACGGCTTCGAGTTGACGGCCGAGCACGCCACCCTTGGCGTTGATCTGCTCCATGGCGGTGTCGACCCCTTCCTTGACCATGTCGCCATATTGGGTCAGTGCACCGGTGAAAGGTCCTGCAACGCCCACCTTGATGGGGTTGGCCAGTGCGCCGGTGGACAGCATCATGCCGGCAGCCAGACCAAGGGCTGCCGCCAGAGGGGTGAAACGGTTCATATTCAAACCTCCTTGTGATAAGCGATTGAGCAGGGCATAGCCTATTGCAGCATGCTGCGCAGCATCCAGGCATTCTTTTCGTGGACATCCATGCGCTGCACCAGCAGGTCGACGGATGGCTGGTCATTGGCCTCGTCGGCATGATCGAAGGCGGCACGGGCGATGCGCGCGACGGCTTCGTTGCCCTTGACGAGCATGTCCAGCATTTCCTTCGCGCTGGGTACACCTTCGGGCTCCTTTATGGAGCTCAACCGCGCATATTCGGCATAGGTACCGGGTGCGAAATGTCCCAGCGCACGGATGCGCTCGGCAATGGCATCCAGGGCCTGCCATTGTTCGGTGTACTGCTCTTCGAACATGACATGCAGCGTGTTGAACATGGGGCCTGTGACGTTCCAGTGGAAGTTGTGCGTCATCAGATACAGCGTATAGGAGTCGGCCAGCAGCCGTGACAGCAACTCGGTAACCGAAGCACGCGCCTCGGGCGACATGCCGATATCGATGGGAGCGCCATCCTCACTGCGAGCGACCGCACCCTGATTGGCAGGTTTCTTCATGACTACCTCCTGTAACGAAATAAACGGGACAAGGGCAGGATAGCATGCCGGCGCCGGCTTTGTGCGCAGCATTATGCTCAAGCCGGGGTGTCCAGGGCATCCGACGTATCCGGCAGATAGTCGGCACCGGGCACCCGGGCTTCGCGAATGGCGTGGGCCAGCGCCTGTATGGCTTCCGGGCGGGGAAAACTCTTGCGCCAGATGAGCACCACGCGCCGGTCGGGCACGGGATCGCAGAACGGCACATAGCTCAGCAGGGCGTTTTCCTGACCGGGCATATTCAGCGCGCTCCGGGGTAACACCGTGATGCCGATGCCGGCCGCCACCATGTGACGTATGGTTTCCAGCGATGAGCCCTCGAAGGTTTTCTGTATGCCCTCGCTGGAGGCCGAATATCGGGACAGTTCCGGGCAGACTTCCAGCACCTGGTCGCGAAAGCAGTGCCCCATGCCGAGCAGCAGCATGGTCTCATTCTTGAGTTCATTGGCGGCAATCGCCTCACGCGCCGCCCAGGGGTGGGCGCACGGCAGGGCCACATAGAAAGCTTCGTCATACAGCGCTTCCATGGCAAAGCTTGTATCGGGCAGGGGCAGCGCGACGATGGCGCAATCAATTTCGCCCTGGCGCAGCAATTCCAGCAATCGCTCGGTGAAATGCTCCTGAAGCAGAAGCGGCATCTGTGGCGCCAGGCGGATCTGGGCCGGTACCAGATGGGGCAGCAGGTAAGGCCCTATTGTCGGAATGACGCCCACGCGCAAGGGCCCGTCCAGGGGATCATGCCCCTGGCGCGCCAGCTCGAGCAAACGGGCGCTTTCCTCGAGCACACGCTGGGCCTGGGCCACAACCTTCAGGCCAATGGGCGTGATACCGATCTCGGGTCCGCCACGCTCGAAAAGCACGACACCCAGCTCATCCTCGAGCTTGCGGATGGCAACGGACAGCGTGGGCTGGCTGACGAAACAGGCTTCCGCAGCGCGGCCGAAGTGGCGTTCGCGTGCGACGGCAACAATATATTTGAGTTCTGTCAGAGTCATAATCAACCAATAATCAACAGCGGTCAACAGCGATTCAGCAACAATTCAGCTGCGCAGATAATCCTCGCGTCCGCGCATCCAGCGTTGCTGGTGGCGGCGTGCGTGTCCGGGCCAGGTTTCGCGCAGGCGGATGGCCAGGCTGCGTGCATGCTCAAGCAAGGCCTGGTCCTGCTGCGCGTCGGCAAATTGCAGAAGCTCGCGCCCCGACTGGCGCACGCCCAGAAATTCGCCCGGGCCACGCTGGGCCAGGTCGCGACGCGCGATCTCGAAACCATCCCCGGTTTCATACAAGGCGCGCAGGCGCTCGCTTGCAATGGGCGATAGCGGTGCCTGGTACATCAGCACGCATACCGATTCAACCGTGCCCCGCCCCACCCTGCCACGAAGCTGATGCAATTGTGCCAGACCATAGCGTTCGGCATGCTCGATGACCATGATGGATGCATTGGGGACATCCACACCGACTTCGATGACGGTTGTCGCGACCAGCAGATCGAGTTCATGTGCGCGAAAGGCCTGCATGACCGCATGTTTCTCCTCGTAGGAGAGACGGCCATGCACCAGTCCCACGCGCAACCCGGCCAGCTGCGTCTGGAGCTGGGCATGCGTATCGATGGCGGTCTGCAGCTGAAGGCTGTCGCTTTCCTCGACCAGTGGACACACCCAATAGGCCTGCCGGCCCTGCTGCAGTGACCTGTTTACCCAGGACAGTACCTCATCGCGCCGGATATCCTTGATCAAACGGGTAGTGATATGCCGGCGACCCGGCGGCAGGCTGTCGATCACGGAGACATCCAGATCGGCCAGAAAGCTCATTGCCAGAGTGCGCGGAATGGGCGTGGCGCTCATGTTCAGCTGATGGGCCAGGCGCGCGCCTTCGGCATCGACATCATCGCCCTTGCGGCTGAGCGCCAGACGCTGCCCGACGCCAAAGCGGTGCTGCTCGTCCAGGATCACCAGCCCCAGCCGCTGGAACTGAACCTGATCCTGAATCAGCGCCTGGGTCCCAATGATGACGCGGGCATGCCCGCCGGCGATGGCCTGCAGGTGTTCACGTCGCTCGCCTGCGCCCTGGCGCCCCACCAGCCAGACACAGGTGATGCCCAGGGGATGCAGCCAGGCCGACAGCTTCTGATAGTGCTGCTCGCTGAGTATTTCCGTAGGCGCCATGATGGCGACCTGGGCTGCACTGCCGACAGCCTGGATTGCGGCAAATGCCGCAACAATGGTTTTGCCACTGCCCACATCGCCCTGCAACAGACGGTGCATGGGCCAGCTCTGGCGCAGGTCCTGACTGATTTCGGCAATCACTTTCTCCTGCGCTGCAGTGAGCGTGAACGGAAGCCCGGCGCGCAGGCGCTGCGCCAGATCGCGGGTATCACCGTCCAGGGGCCAGGCGCGCTGGCGCCGGCGGGCATCGCGCGCAGCCGCCAGGCTCAGCTGCTGGGCAAGCAGCTCATCAAGCTTGACGCGCTGCCAGGCCGGATGCGTCCGGTCCAGAAGCTGCTCCGAACAGGTGCCCGCAGGCGGATGGTGCAGGATTTCCAGGGCCTGTGCCAACGGCATCATGCCCAGTTCCTCTATCAGTGCTTCGGGCAGGGTTTCGTCCAGACTGACCCGCGCCAGCGCTTCGGAAATCGCCTTGCGCAGACTGTCCTGCGCCAGACCGTCGGTAGTAGGGTAAACCGGTGTGAGCGTGGTGGGCAGTGCCGTGTTTGCAGACAGCAGGCGTGGATGCACGAGCTCCAGCCCCTGAAAGCCGCCACGCACTTCACCGCGGATGCGCACACGCCCGCCGGCTTCGAGCCGGCGCAGCTGACCGGGATAGAAATGCAGCCAGCGCAGACGGATGCTGCCGGTCTGGTCGTGCATCGAGGCCAGCAGCTGGCGTCGCGGACGATGGACGATTTCAGCGCCGGTGATCTCGCCTTCGATCTGGGCGTACTGCCCGGGACTGAGCGTGCCGATGGCGTGTACGCGCGTATTGTCCTCGTAACGCAGGGGCAGGTGCAGGATGAAATCGGCATCCCGCACCAGACCCAGTCGTTGCAGGCGACGCTGCTGCGCCTCAGACGACGATGATGGCTTCAACCTCGAACTGCCCGCCCTTGGGCAGGCTGGCCACGCCCACGGTGGAGCGTGCCGGGTAGGGTTGCGGAATGACGTCGGCCATGATGGCGTTCGCACTGGCGAACTTGCTCAGGTCGGTCAGGAACAGCGTGAGCTTGACGATGCTGTCCAGAGACCCGCCCGCCGCTTCAACCACGGACTGGAGATTGGCAAAGGCCTGGCGCACCTGGCCTTCGAAATTTTCCGACACCAGCTCGCCCGTGTCGGGCTCGAGCCCGAGCTGGCCCGAAATGTAGACGGTCTTGCCCGGCCCGGCGGCCACCGCCTGGGAATACGGGCCCACTGCCGCCGGTGCGGCATTGGTATGAATGATTTGCTTGGTCATACAGCCTCTGTTGAAAAGAAAACGCTCTGGCTGAAGCAGTGTAGCCTCATTTTTCCGCAAAGGCGCGCTCGATCACGTAATCGCCGGGTTGTCCCACACCCCGGGAAACTTCGAAACCGCGCTTGTCGAGCATCTCGCTGATGTCGGCCAGCATGGCCGGACTGCCGCAGATCATGGCACGATCGGTGGCGGGGTCCAGCTCGGGCTGATCAATGTCGCGAAACAGCTGGCCGCTTTCGACCACGTGGGTGATACGCCCCTGATGACGAAACGGCTCCCGCGTGACCGTGGGGTAGTAGATGAGCTTTTCGCGCACAATGTCGCCAAAATATTCGTTTTCGGGCAGCTCGTTGCAGATGTAGTCGTGATAGGCAAGATCGGACTTGAAGCGCACACCGTGCAGCAATATCACTTTCTCAAAGCGTTCGTAGACCTCCGGGTCCTTGATGATGCTCATGAACGGCGCCAGTCCGGTACCAGTGGCAAACAGGAAGAGACGCCGGCCGGGCTTCAGGTCATCGGCCACGAGCGTGCCCACCGGCTTGCGGCTGATCAGAACCTGATCGCCCTCCTGGAGGTGCTGCAAACGGGACGTCAGCGGACCATCGGGCACCTTGATGCTGAGGAATTCCAGCTGATCTTCATAATTGGCGCTGACGATGCTGTAGGCGCGCATGAGCGGCTTGCCGTTGACTTCAAGGCCCAGCATGACGAAGTGCCCGTTGGTGAAGCGCAGGGCGCTGTCGCGCGTGGTGGTAAAGGAGAAAAGCTTGTCGTTCCAGTGCCGAACACTGAGTACCTGTTCGGAATTGAAAGCTGCCATGTAAGGGTACCTTAGAGCGGAAAAATACGCGAAAAAAATGCAAGAGTATGATTTTACGACAAATCAATTCTATAGGCTGTAATACATGTCGAATTCGACCGGGTGCGTGGTCACGCGCAGGCGATCAATCTCGTTCTGCTTGAGCTCGATATAGGCATCGAGCAGGTCATTCGTGAAGACCCCGCCACGCAACAGGAAATCCCTGTCCTCGTCCAGCGCGACAATGGCCTGTTCGAGCGAGGCGCATACCGTGGGGATCAGCGCATCTTCTTCGGGCGGCAGGTCGTAGAGGTTCTTGTCAGCCGCATCACCGGGATGTATACGATTCTGCACACCGTCCAGACCCGCCATCAGCAGGGCGGAAAACGCCAGATAGGGATTGGCGAGCGCATCGGGAAAACGGGCTTCCACGCGCCGCGCGGCCGGATCCGTCGCGTAGGGAACACGGATGGAGGCGGAACGGTTGCGCGCCGAATAGGCCAGCTTCACCGGCGCTTCGAAGTGCGGCACCAGACGCTTGTAGGAGTTCGTCGCCGGGTTGGTGATGGCATTGAGCGCCCGTGCATGATGGATAAGGCCGCCGATGTAATGCAGGGCGAACTCCGATAGCCCGGCATAGGTGTCGCCGGCGAACAGGTTCTTGCCATCCTTCCAGATCGACTGATGCACATGCATGCCCGAACCGGCTTCGCCGACCACGGGCTTGGGCATGAAGGTCGCCGTCTTGCCATAGCGGTGGGCCACACTGTGGATGGTGTACTTCATGATCTGGTTCCAGTCGGCCCGCTGCACCAGCGTGCTGAAGCGTGTACCAATCTCCAGCTGGCCCGATCCGCCCACTTCGTGGTGATGAATTTCAACCGGAATCCCCTGCTCTTCCAGCAACAGGCACATCTCGGAGCGCAGATCGTGGAAGGCGTCGACCGGCGGCACGGGAGCATAGCCCCCCTGCTGACCCGGCCGATAGGCCTGATTGTGTCGCTCTGCGCGCCGCGCCCAGGGCACGTGCTCACCATCCAGACGCACAAAGCAACCCGACAGGTCCTGATCCCAGCTGACCGAATCGAAGATATAGAATTCAGGCTCGGGCCCGAAGTAGGCCGTATCGCCCAGGCCGCTGGCACGCAGCCAGGCTTCGGCGCGGCGCGCCAGGGAACGCGGATCGCGCGCATAGGCCTTCAGGTCGGACGGCTCGACGACATCGCAGGTGAGGCTGAGTGTGACTTCGTCGCGAAACGGATCCAGGCGCGGCGTTGCCGGATCGGGCATGAGCACCATGTCGGAGGCCTCTATGCTCTTCCATCCCGCCAGCGAGGAACCATCGAAGGCAATGCCGTTCTCGAAATGATCCTCGCTCACCCGTGCGGCCGGCACCGTCAGATGATGTTCACGCCCCAGGGTGTCGGTGAAGCGATAGTCGACAAAGGTCACATCGTGTTCGGTGATGAGTTGCATCACACGGTCTGGCGAAGTCATCAGACGGGCTCCTGTAGGGCCGGGCGATTGAAGCCCGCATTGTAATTCAACAGTCGGTGAGAAACTCCGCCTGCAACTCGTTGAGGAAACGCCATCCCAGGGGACTTGCACGCAAATGCAGGGCGGAGTTTTCCAGCAGGCCGCGCTCGCGTGCCCGTGCCAGCTGATCGCCAATGGATTTCATGGGCTGGCCCGTGCGTTCAAAGTACAGGCTCAGGGGCACGCCCTCTTTCAGGCGCAGGGCATTGAGCATGAATTCGAATGGAAATTCATCGGCGCGGATACGCCGATCCGCCGATATATGGCTGGCATCATGTCGTATGGCGTGCTGCATCCAGGATTCGGGCCGGCGCCGGCGTTCCTGGCGGATGACACGATCCGGGAAGGACAGCTTGGAATGCGCGCCCGGGCCCAGGCCCAGATAATCACCGAATTCCCAGTAATTCACGTTGTGCACCGCCTGCTGGTCCGGTCGGGCCCAGGCCGACACTTCGTATTGCTCGAAGCCGGCTGCCTGCAGCCGGGGCGCCATGGCCTCCTGCATCAGTGCAATCGTGTCTTCATCGGGCAGCGCGGGCGGGTATTTCGCAAAGACGGTGTTGGGTTCCAGTGTGAGCTGATAGAGCGAAAGATGGCTTGGCTCATGCTTGAGGGCCGTGTCCAGATCCCGCAGGCTTTCCTCCCGCGATTGCCCGGGCAGGCCGAACATGAGGTCCAGATTGATGCGTTCGAAAGCATTCTTTGCCATGTCAATCGCGGCGAGCGCCTGACGCCCGTCATGCACACGGCCCAGTGCAGTCAGCGCTGCATCGTTGAAACTCTGTACGCCCAATGACAGGCGCGACACGCCGGCAGCGGCATAGGCCTGGAAGCGGGCGGCCTCTGCCGTGCCCGGATTGGCCTCGAGCGTGATCTCGGTGCCCGGCCAGACATTGAGCATGGCCCTGAACATGCCCAGCATCTGATCCACCGCCTGCGCCGACAGCAGGCTGGGCGTGCCGCCACCGATGAAGACGGAAACGATCTGCCGGCCCCATATCAGTGGCAAGGCCTGTTCCAGATCCGCCTGCAGCGCTTCCAGATACTCCGCTTCGGGAAGTTCGCCCTTGAGCGCATGGGAGTTGAAGTCACAATATGGACATTTGCGGATGCACCAGGGCACATGCACATATAGTGAAAGCGGGGGCAGGCTGAACAGCAGGCGCGGCGTGCTGCCGTCGGGCCGGATGCGCGTGGGTTCAGCGGGGGTGCGCGGTGTGCTCATGACGGGTTCCGAGAGTGGTCCTGAATGTGCAAGCCGCCATCAAGAAGACTGTCATCCTGTAATTCCTGCAGCAGCCGGCGCAATGCCCGGCCGCGATGACTGTGGCGGTTCTTGTCGGCGGGGCTGAGCTCTGCCGCCGTGCAGCCCAGCGCGGGAACGTAGAACAGCGGGTCATAGCCAAAGCCGCGCGCGCCGCGAGGCTGAGCAAGGATTTCACCATGCCACAAGCCCTGGGCGATGAACGGAACGGGATCTTCAGCATGGCGAACCAGAACGAGTACGGCGACGAAACAGGCTCGCCTGTCATCATGGGCTTGCAGCTGCGTTACCAGACGCGCGTTATTGGCGGCATCGGAATGCACGCCGCCCGCAATGGCCGACCAACGCGCCGAGAACACGCCCGGCGCATTGCCCAGCGCCGGCACGCACAGGCCGGAATCATCCGCCAGGGCAGGCAGGCCGGTCTGCCGGCTCGCATGCCGGGCCTTGGCAAGTGCGTTTTCAACGAAGGTCAGATGGGGCTCCTCGGCGGGGGCCACACCCAATTCACCCTGCGGGTGCATACGGATGCCGGCTGCGCCAAGAATGGCGCCGAACTCGGCCAGCTTGCCGGCGTTATCCGAGGCGAGCACGACTTCAAGTGCGGGTGATGGAGCATTCATGGTGATCCTGCCTGCAATATGCCGTCTCACCGCCTACTACAATTGGCAGGTCCGTGAGTTTCAGGCAAAGTAATCATCTTCCATTATTGTAATCAAGGCCCGGTGCCCATCATGACAAGTCCACAAAATGATTTCCAGGAAATCCGCGATGCCATCCGCGATCTGTGCGCGCAGTTTCCACCCGAGTATTTCCGTCAGATTGATGCCGAGCGCGGCTATCCGGAAGCCTTTGTGCGCACCCTCACGGAAGCAGGCTGGCTGGCAGCGCTGATTCCGGAAGAATACGGCGGTTCGGGCCTGAGCCTCACTGCGGCGTCGGTCATCATGGAAGAGATCAACCGCAACGGCGGCAACTCGGGCGTCTGTCATGGCCAGATGTACAACATGGGGACGCTGCTGCGCCATGGCTCCGACGCACAGAAGGATTATTATCTGCCGCGCATTGCCAGCGGCGAGCTGCGCCTGCAGTCCATGGCTGTGACCGAGCCGACCACGGGAACCGATACGACGCGCATCAAGACCACGGCCGTGCGCAAGGGTGATCGCTATGAGATCAACGGCCAGAAAGTATGGATTTCGCGCGTCCATCATTCCGATCTGATGATTCTGCTGGCGCGCACGACGCCGCTGGAAGACGTGCAGCGCAAGTCCGAAGGCATGTCCATCTTCATCGTCGACCTGCGTGAGGCCATCGGCAATGGCCTGAGCGTGCAGCCCATCCCCAACATGGTCAATCATGAGACGAATGAGCTGTTCTTCGATTCACTCGAGATTCCCGCCGAGAACCTGATCGGCGAGGAAGGCATGGGCTTTCGCTATATCCTGGACGGCCTGAATGCCGAGCGCGCCCTCATTGCCGCCGAATGCATAGGCGACGGGCACTGGTTCATCGACAAGGTCACGGCCTACGCCAGGGAGCGCAGGGTCTTCGACCGGCCCATCGGCCAGAATCAGGGCGTGCAGTTCCCGATTGCACGCGCCCACATCAACATCGAAGCCGCCAGCCTGATGCGCTTCGAGGCCTGCCGCCTCTTCGACGCGCACCAGCCCTGCGGAGCCCAGGCCAATATGGCCAAACTGCTGGCGGCCGATGCCTCCTGGGAAGCCGCCAATGCCTGTCTGCAGTTTCACGGCGGCTTCGGCTTCGCCAATGAGTATGACGTCGAGCGAAAATTCCGTGAAACGCGGCTCTATCAGGTGGCACCCATCTCCACCAACCTCATTCTCTCCTATGTCGCCCAGCACGTGCTGGGACTGCCCCGGTCATTCTGAGTGCTGCCATGTCTTTTCCTTCCGCACAACTGGCCCGCTTCACTGCCGGGCTGCGTTTTTCCAACATACCCGATGCCGTCCTGCGACGCACAGAAGACCTGATGCTGGACTGCCTGGCGTCCGAAGTGGCGGGCGCGGGTGCACGCCCGGTACAGGCCATAGGGCGCTTTTGCGAATCCATGGGCCCTGCGCAGGGGCGCAGCGAGGATCTTGTCAACCGGCGCGGGACCAGCCCCCTGTTCGCCGCCATGGCCAATGCGGCCGCGGCCCACATGGTCGAGCAGGATGACGTGCATAACGGCTCGGTGTTTCATCCGGCGGCCGTGGTGTTTCCACCGGCCATCGCCATGGCCCAGTCTCTCGGTCGCAGCGGCACCGAGCTGCTGACTGCCTGCGTCGCCGGCTATGAGGCCGGCATACGGGTGGGCGAGTTTCTCGGGCGCCCGCACTATCGCATCTTCCACACCACCGGCACGGCGGGTGCGATTGCTGCAGGTGTTGCCGTGGGACATCTGCTGCGTCTGGATGAGGCGGCCATGCTGAATGCCATCGGTTCAGCCGGCACCCAGGCGGCCGGCCTGTGGGAGTTCCTGCGTGACGGTGCCGATTCCAAGCAACTGCATACGGCCAAGGCGGCGGCCAACGGGCTGACGGCCGCCTGCCTGGCCGCCGAAGGCTTCACCGGCGCGCGACAGATTCTGGAAGGTCCCCAGGGCATGGCGGCCGGCATGTCGCAGGATGCCGACCCTGCACGTCTGGTCGATGGCCTGGGTACACGCTGGACGGTCCTGGAAACCTCATTCAAGTTTCATGCCTCGTGCCGGCATACGCATCCTGCCGCCGATGCCCTCCTCCTGCTGATGCAGACCCACGACTTGCGCATGGCCGACATCATCCATGTCGAAGCCCTGGTTCATCAGGGTGCCATCGATGTGCTCGGGCCGGTCACTCACCCGCGCACCGTACATCAGTCCAAGTTTTCCATGGGCACCGTGCTGGGGCTGATCGCGCAGCGCGGGCAGGCCGGGCTGGCGGATTTTGACGAGGCGCTGGATGATACAGCGATTGCCGATTTCCGTGAGCGTGTGCACATGGTGCTGGACCCCGAAGTGGACCAGGCCTATCCACAGCGCTGGCTGGGCAAGGTAAGGGTGCAGACGCGCGACGGGCGCCAGCTCGACGCCCGGGTGGATGAGCCCAGGGGCGATCCGGGCAATACACTGTCGCGCCCCGAGATCGAGGACAAGGTGCTGCGTCTGGGCGGCTACCGGGCGGCGGCCACAAGGGCGGAGCTGGATGCGCTTATCGCGCGCGTATGGCGGATAGCCGATGAACCCGCCGTGGGCAACTTCATCCTGCCAGCGCCTGCTGCTGCCTGAGCACAAGCGCGGCCACACCCTGCGCGGCAAGCCGGCGTGCCTCGTCCAGGCGCTCCGGCGCAAAGGCCGCGCCTTCGGCAGTGGCCTGCACTTCTATGAGTGCGCCGCCCGGTGTCATGACCCAGTTCATGTCGGCACCGCAGGCGGCGTCCTCCGCGTAGTCCAGATCGAGCAGCAGCGTGTCATTCATCAGGCCGACCGAAACGGCGGCCAGCGGCGTGATCATCGCATCCGTGCCGGCCAGACCGCGTTCCTGCAGATCGCGTACAGCCAGGGCGGTGGCCAGCCAGGCGCCGGTAATGGCGGCGCAGCGCGTGCCGCCGTCGGCCTGCAGGACATCGCAATCCAGCTGTATGGTGCGCTCGCCCAGGGCCGCCAGACGAAAACCGGCGCGCAGGCTGCGACCGATGAGACGCTGGATTTCCAGGGTGCGCCCGCCCTGGCGCCCCCGCGCCGCCTCGCGATCGGAGCGTGTATGCGTGGCTCTGGGCAGCATGCCGTACTCTGCCGTGATCCATCCCTTGCCCCGGCCCTGCAGGAAGGGGGGCACGCGCTCGAGCACGCTCGCATTGCACAGCACATGCGTTTCACCCATGCGCACAAGCACGGAACCCTCGGCGTGCCGGGTAAAGCCGGTGATCAGTTCCACCGTTCGCAATTCATCATTCGCACGCCCCGAGGGCCGACTCCCTGTTGATAAAGACAAGATCAGGACTCCATCCGGTTAAAATGAGTCATTGTCGCACGCCCCTGCCGGCGTGCATCCTGCCTCCTTCGGAACCCCGACATGATTCACAGCATGACCGCCTACGGCAGCGCCCGCGTAGACGCCGATCCCGGTTCACTGAGCGTGGAATGCCGCTCGGTCAATGGCCGTTTTCTCGATGTGCACCTGCGCATGCCCGATGCCTTGCGCATGCTGGAGGGCCCCTTGCGTCAGCTGGTGAGCGAATACGTGTCCCGGGGCAAGCTCGAGCTTCGTATCAGCCTGCAGACGCCGTCCCGCCGCGGTCCGGGCAGCATTGACACCAGTCTGCTGGCGCACCTTGCCGGGCAGCTGCAAGCGGCGCGCCGCAGCATTCCCGACGTGGCGGCGCCGGGATTGCTCGAACTGCTCCAGTCTCATAGCGAAGAAGACGATGAGGAGGATGGCGCCGCCGCGTGGACGCAGCCCTGCCTGCAGGCGGCACACAAGGCCATGGCCCAGTTGCGTGCCGGGCAGCAGCGTGAGGGCGGGCGTCTGGCCACAGCCATGCTCGCAATGGTTGACGACATGCAGGCGCTTGCGCTCCAGGTCGAAACGCAGATGCCGCGTCTGGAGGCAGAGCAACAGGAACGAATCGGCCGGCGCCTGCGCGAGGCGCTGCTGGCCGCCAGCCCCCAGGGGTTTGCCCGTATCGACGGTGCCGAACTGTCTGCCCGCATTGCGCAGGAAGCCGCCCTGTTCTCCCTGCGCAATGATGTCGCAGAAGAGCTTGCGCGCCTGCAATCGCATTTTGTCGAGCTGCGCCACTTGTTGAGTGGCACGACGGATGGCACGACGCCACCGGCAAGGGCCAGGGGCAGTATCGGCAAGCGGCTGGACTTCCTGTGTCAGGAGCTCAATCGGGAAGCCAATACCCTGGGATCGAAAGCAGCAGGCATGGACATCACCCGCATCGCCATTGATTTGAAACTGCTCATAGAGCAGTTGCGCGAGCAGGTGCAGAATATCGAGTGATACCCCGTATCTTATCGATTGTTGCGCCTGAACTCCCAGGGTCGCACCACCTTGGATGCCGCCCATAGCCCGCGTCGCGCCTTGCGTGCATCGGCCTGCAAACGGTACAGGGCTTCGTCATCGGCGTAGTGATCGTAGACCCAGGCTGCTCCGGCGGCGACCATGGCTGCATTCACATCCTTGCCCTGACAGAAGACTCGCGCCAGGGTGCGACCATAGCGATCCGGCCCCAGGTCATGGATCTTCACCGGCGAGCGCAAGGGGCACAGGGAACGCAGATAATCGCGCGAGCGCGTACCCCAGGCCTGGTTGATTTCCGGGGCATCGATCTGATCGAGACGGATGCGCAGCGTCTTGCGAAATCCGGGGCAGTGCGCCCGCATGCTGTCCCCATCATGAACGGAATGTACGGTGCACTGGCGCACGGTAACCGGCTTGCCGGCGGACGCGCTGCCGGCATTGGAGTATGGCCCCCACTGCAGTGCCGCAGCCGCCAGGGACGCAACAAGCACAAGCGCGATGGGAAGCACAGGCCGCGACCGGCGACGGGACGATTTGCTCAAACGGGCGTCCTCCTTTCACCGCATTGTACCCAGCGATTACCCAGCTTCATTATTCCTTATAAGAATAAGAACATTATTAAACAGTTGTTTGAGTTATGAAAGTGCTTGCGTAGACTGATGCCCAAATCACAGGACACGTCATGACCACCCTCGCTTCCCCACTCATTCCCTCCCACTCGCATGCGCAGCCGGTTGCCGGCATCAACCGCCTTGCCCTGGGCGTAGCCCTTGGCCTTCTGCTGCTTGGCGGCGCCCATCTCTGGACCGCTGTGAGCCCGCGGCAGGCCGCGCTGTGGCTCGTCGGCGCCATGCTCGGCCTGAGTCTCTACCACTCTCTGTTCGGTTTCACCCACGCCTGGCGTGCCTTCATCACCCAGGGTCGCGGCGCCGGACTCCGGGCCCAGATGCTCATGCTTGCGCTGGGCGTATTGCTCTTCTTTCCCGCACTGCATCTAGGCAGCGTTCTTGATCAGCCGGTGCGCGGTCTGGTGTTTCCCGCGGGCAGCGCCGTCGTGCTCGGGGCCTTCATCTTCGGTGCGGGCATGCAGCTGGGGGGTGGTTGCGCCTCGGGCACGCTGTTCAACGCCGGTGCAGGAAATCTGCGCTTGCTGATTACCCTGATATTTTTTATTGCGGGCACTGTGCTGGCCGCCTTGCAATATTCATGGTGGAGCGCCTTGCCGGCCCTGGAGCCCGTCTCGCTGATCCAGTCCTGGGGCCTGTGGCCGGCGCTTCTGGCTCACCTTGCATTCTTCGGTCTGGTGGCCCTGTTCAGCCTGATCCGGGAACGCCGGCGCCATGGCGATGCGGTCCGCATTGCGCCCTGGCCGGCCGGGCGCAGCACGCTGTGGCGCGGATCCTGGCCACTGGCATGGGGTGCCCTGGCACTTGCCGTGCTCAACTTTGCCACCCTGCTGCTGGCCGGGCGTCCCTGGGGCATCGTCAGCGCATTTCCCGCCTGGGGCTCCAGGCTCATCATGCTTTCCGATGCCTATGATCCCACGGAATGGCCGTACTGGATGAAAAATCTCACGCCATTGATTTCTCCATTGCAGGAAGATATCACCTCGGTAATGAACATCGGTCTCGTCCTGGGTGCCATGACCGCCGCCGCCCTGGCCGGCCGTTTCGCCAATGACTGGAAGACCACGCCGCGCGCGGCACTGGCATCGGTGGTGGGCGGACTGATGCTGGGCTATGGCGCCAGCCTGGCTTTTGGCTGCAATATCGGCGCCTATTTCAGTGGCATGCTTTCGGGCAGTCTGCATGCCTGGTTCTGGCTGCCATCGGCCTTTGCCGGCAGCCTTCTGGGCACCGCCCTGCGACCCTGGTTCGGGCTGCAACGCGGATAGGGATCGCCATAATGTCACATGACATCGAAATTGGATGAGGTTTATCTGCTAAGATTCTGAAGATAAACCTTCTATGGCGTCCATTGATGGCTTTCTCATCTATCCGGGTTCTCGTATCGAAGCTGCGTACCGCTCTTCCACGCCTGCTTCTGGCAGCAGCTTTATGTACAAGCCATGCGGCCTGGTCACAGACGGCCCGGATCACCCCCGGCGATATCGGCATTGCCCTGCATGCGCAGGCAGTTTACATGCTTGATCTGGATACGGGCGAGGTTATGGTCGAGAAGGCCAGTGCCGACATCCGTCCCATAGCTTCTCTGTCCAAGCTGATGATGGCGCTGGTGGTCATGGATTCCGGCCTGCCCATGGACGCCATCCTGGAAATTTCCGATGCCGATGTGGACCGGCTCAAGCATTCGCGCTCGCGCCTGCCCGTGGGCAGCCGCCTGTCGCGCAGCGATCTGCTGCATCTGGCCCTGATGTCATCCGAAAATCGCGCTGCCCACGCGCTTGGCCGTCACCACCCCGGCGGCATGCCGGCTTTTGTGCGCGCCATGAATGACAAGGCCAGAGCCCTGGGCATGTACCATACACGCTTTGTGGAGCCGACCGGCCTGTCAAGCGACAACGTATCCTCGGCGCGGGATCTCGCCCGCCTCATGCAGGCGGCCTCCACCTATCCCCTGATCCGGCATTACAGCACCAACGGGCAGCACCAGGTCACGCTGGCATCGGGCCGCCGGCTGGCATACCGGAACACCAACCGCCTGGTAGACAATCAGGACTGGGATATCCAGCTGTCCAAGACCGGTTTCATCAATGAGGCCGGTGAGTGTCTGGTCATGCTTGCTCGCATCGAAGACAGGGATCTGGCCATTGTGCTGCTCAATGCGGGGCGGCGCACCCGTACAGCCGACGCCCTGCGCCTGCGAACGCTGGTAGGCCGCCTGACCAGCATGGAGGCGCGCACGCACCAGGGCGATCTGGGATAGGCTTATATCATGTGCATTGCCTATCTTTCCCTGGGCGTAGACCCACAGTGGCCGGTATTCATTGCCGCCAATCGTGATGAGTTTCACGCCCGCCCCAGCCGGTTCGCAGCCCCCTGGGAGCAGGCACCCGAAGTCATTGCCGGCCTGGATCTGCAGGCCGGCGGCACCTGGCTGGGCGTGAGCCTGCAAGGCCGCTTCGGTCTGCTGACGAATTATCGCGAACCCGGCGCACAGCGCAGCGATGCGCCCTCAAGGGGTGCCCTGGTGAGCAACTATCTGCTGTCGGACCAGCCGGCCCGGGCGTATGTGGATGCCCTGCATGCGCAGGCGCAATCCTGGAACGGCTTCAATCTGATTGTGGGAGACCTGCAATCCGCCTGGTACCTGGGCAACCGCACACGGGAACCCGGGGCCCGGCATCTGCATGGCAAAACCCATGTGCTGTCCAACCACTTGCTGGATACGCCCTGGCCCAAGGCCGAGCGGCTTCGTCGAGCCCTGGATGCCTTTCCCCTGGACCGTCTGCCCGAACGACTGGACGAAGTCTTCGATATCCTGAAGGATGGTACAAAGGCCGAAGACGCGGCATTGCCCCGGACCGGGCTGGAAACGCAGATGGAGCGTCTGCTGAGCAGCCCCTTCATCGTCAGTCCGGAGTACGGTACACGCTGCTCGACGGTGATCGCCATCCGTCGCGATGGTCAGGCCTGGCTGAGCGAGATCAGCTACGATGCCACAGGTACGGCCACCGAGCGCCACGACTGGCCTTTTGCCATCACGGCCGGCTGAAAAGACTCAGCCGGGATCAGTCAAGCCCCGGAATGCTGCCGGGAACAAAACGGCGCACCCCGGCATCCGGTGCAGGCTCGATCGGTGGCGAAGCTTCACGCGGCCAGTCGAAGACGACGCGCGTGGTTCCACTGGATGACAGCGTAATATGACGCGACAGGGTCTTGTGCCGGTAGGTGGCAAAGACCTGGTACTGGCCCGCAGGCAGACGGGCGAGCAGATAAGGCCCTTCCGATTCCACATTGAGTACCGTGGCATCATAGCGATCCCGCACCACTACCCTGACACCGGAAACATAGGCGGCACGTCCGTCGGCACTGCTGGCAAAAGTGAATGCCAGGGGATACTGCCCCATGACCTCTTTCAGCGCGGTGGATTCATCCAGGCCGAAGCCTCCCGTCAGATATTCCACCGAGCCATAATGCTGGAGCGGCGGAAGCCGGGCCCAGACCCGCCCGGGTGCCGGAAGGGTCAGAAACAGAGAAATCGAAGCCGCCATCAGGGCGAGCCGCGAACGAAGCAGAAAACGCATGATGCTTCCTCCAATTCGGGGGTGGATCCCATTTTATCCGGCTCTGGCAAGCTCGTGAGCAATACTGTATATTTATACAGTAATAAACTGTCTTTCTCTTGTTTTCACCTGCCATGTCCCAGCCTCTGCGCCCTTCCGTCCTGCGTCATCCGGAATGCATACACCCCCGCCTTTGGCGTGCCTCGCAGCTGGCGGCACCGGTCTGTGCCACGGTTTCCACCGGCCATCCCCGGCTTGATGCCCAGCTTCCCGGCGGAGGCTGGCCCGTGGGCACGCTCACGGAGCTGCTGTCGGCCCGGGCCGGCACCGGCGAAATCCAGCTGCTTGGCCCTGCACTGCGTCATGGCCGCTCCGTTGGCCGGCTGATTGCCCTTGTCAATCCTCCGCTGATGCCTTCGGCCACCTGGCTGGATCACTGGCTGGGCGGGCAGCGATCCCTGCTGTGGCTGCGCCCGCAGACTGCGGGCGATGCCCTGTGGGCGGCCCGGACCATTCTCGAACATGGCGTATGTGCCAGTCTGCTGTGCTGGTTCGACGCGGCCAATGGCGTAGCCCTGCATCGCCTCCATCTGGCGGCACAGAAGGCCGATACGCTGTTCTTTGCCTTGCGTCCCCTGCCCGCCCGGTTCCAGGCCAGTTTTGCACCCCTGCGCCTGCAGATTGGCCACAATCCCCGCGGGCTGGATGTGCGTATCCTCAAGCGTCGCGGCCCCACCCTGCCCGACAGCATTACCCTGCCCCTGCATCATGGCTCTCTGGATCAGTCTTCATCTGCCCTTCACGCAGGACAGTCGGCATAGGGCGGCGCTCGCCCTGTTGCAGTACACGCCCCGGCTGGCCCTGATGGAGGATCACAGCCTGGTGCTCGAGGTTGAAGGCAGCCTCGTCCTGTTTGGCGGGCCGCGCGCCCTGTGCAGGCATATCCGTGCCAGCCTGGACTCGATCGGTCTGCCGGCATGTCTTGGAATGGCACCATCCGCCCTGGGCGCCTGTCTGCTGGCGCGCCGCCGCGGGCCGGCGCCGCGGCGCGTCCTGCGTATTGACTCGTTGCGGCGCCTGCTGGATGCCTTGCCCGTGCACAGCCTTCAGGCCGCCGGTCCCAGTCTGGACTGGCTGCAGGCCATGGGCTGCTACAGTCTGGGTCAGCTTGCCGCCTTGCCGCCGGCCGGTCTCATGCAGCGCAGCTCGCAGGCACTGGGACAAGCGCTGGAAGCCGCCTATGGACGCCGGCCCATGATGTTCGACTGGTTCCAGGCACCGGACGTCTTCAGTATCCGCCACGAGGCCGATTTTCATGTGCGCAGCCGCGAAGGCCTGCTGGCCATGGCCGGCAGGCTGCTCGATGTCCTGAGCGCCTGGCTGCAGGACAGGCAATGGGCCACGGACCGGCTCGAATTCTTCCTGCACCATGAAAGAGGCCGCCGGGCGCAAGCTCCCGGGCAACTCATCCTGCGCCTGTCCGAACCGGAGTGGGAGCGCGCGCGCTTTCTGGGCCTGCTCGATGAGCAGCTGCGCCATCATCGTCTGGCTGCGCCCGTGGTGGCCATGAGCCTGTACTGCGATTCGGGGCAGGCGCGCCACGGCACTTCCGGACGCCTTTTCCCTGATCCTGGGCAGCTTCCCCGAAAGGAGCGACAGCTGCTCGATCAGCTCTGTGCCCGTCTGGGATCCGGCCAGGTGCTGCGCCCGCAAGTAATGGACAGCCATCTGCCTGAACAGGCCAACCAGTGGGTGCCGGCACTGGACGAAGGCCTGCGTGCCACCCGGCGCTCGCCTTCGCCGCTCGTCCGAAGTGAGGGGCGCCCCTTCTGGCTGCTCGATCCGCCCCTGCAGCTGGAGATCCGCCAGAACCGGCCGGCATACAGGACGCATGTCCTGCAGCTCATCCGGGGGCCCGAGCGTCTGGAAAGCGGCTGGTGGCTGGATCAGGGCCAGCAGCAACGGGATTACTTCATGGCCGTCGATCGCCACAGGCGTTGCTACTGGATCTACCGTTTGCGCGGGGTCGACGAGCCCGCATGGTTTCTGCACGGCCTGTTCGCCTGAGTACCGCCATGCTTGATTACGCAGAGCTCGATTGTCTGAGCAACTACACCTTCCTGCGCGGAGCCTCCCATCCCGAGGAGCTGGTGCAGCGTGCTGCGCGCCTGGGCTACAGGGCGCTCGCCATCAGCGATGAGAGTTCGCTGGCCGGCATTCCCAGGGCGCACATGGAAGCGCGTCGCCTGGGCCTGCACCTGATAGTGGGCAGCCGCTTTCGCAGCGGTCCGGGTGAACTCATCATCCTGGCAGGCACCCGGGCCGGATATGCCAATCTGTGCCAACTGATCACCCTGGCCTGCCGCAGGGCCGAAAAAGGCAGCTATCAACTGATGGATGACGATATCCTGGCGCCCTGTGCCGGGCATACCCATCTGCGTCTGCTGCCCGGATGCCTGCTCATCTACAAACCGGATTACCTTCCCGATCCCGTTGTCCTGCTGCGCCATCTGCAGCCGTTGGCCGCAGCGCTGGAGGACAGGCTGTGGATGGGGCTGGTGCTGCCGCTTTGCCACGACGATGCCGGCCATCGCCAAACGCTCCAGGCCACGGCCCGTATCCTGGGCCTGAAGCTTGCCGCCCTGGGGCAGGCCGAGATGCATGTGCGCTCGCGCCAGCCCCTTCACGATGTCCTGACGGCCATCCGCCTGAGGCGGCGTGTGGATGAATGCGGCCATGCCCTGCGCGCCAATGCCGAGCATCATCTGCGCAGCCGCCTGCGGCTGGCCAACCTGTATCCGGCCGATGCCCTCGCGCAAACGCTGGAGATCAGCAGTCGATGCCGGTTTTCCCTGGACGACCTTCGTTACCAATATCCCCGGGCCGCCGTGCCCCGGGGAATGACGCCACAGGCCTGGCTCAGGAAGGAGACTTTCGATGGCGCCCGCCGGCGCTATCCCGAAGGCATGCCGGCCCGGGTCCGGGCACAGGTCGAAACCGAACTGGACCTGATTGCCGATCTTGGTTACGAGACCTACTTCCTTACGGTCCATGACATCATGCACTTTGCCCGCTCACGAGGCATTCTGTGCCAGGGTCGGGGTTCCGCAGCGAATTCCGCCGTCTGCTACTGTCTGGGCATCACCGAAGTCGATCCCGGGCGCAACCATCTCCTGTTTTCCCGCTTCATCAGTCGTGAACGCAATGAGCCGCCTGATATCGATGTGGATTTCGAACACCGGCGGCGTGAAGAGGTGATCGAATATATCTATGCCCGCTACGGGCGTGACCATGCTGCACTCACCGCCGTGCAGATCAGCTATCGCATCCGCAGCGCCGTACGCGACACGGGCAAGGCCCTGGGGCTGGATCCGGCGCTGATCGAAAAGGTAAGCCGGTCCTGTCGTTACTGGGACAAAAACAGCAGCCTGCTGCAACGCATCCAGGAGCAAGGCGGTGATGTCAACGCGCGCCCCATCCGCCTGTGGGATCGCCTGGCCCGGCTCCTGCATGGCTTTCCACGTCATCGCTCGCAGCATCCCGGAGGCTTCGTGGTTTCGCAGCAGCCGCTGGACAGGCTGGTTCCCATCGAGAATGCGGCCATGCCGGAGCGCAGCGTCGTGCAATGGGACAAGAACGATCTGGATGCCCTGGGCATTCTCAAGATCGATATTCTGGCTCTGGGTATGCTGACCGCCTTGCGCAATTGCCTGGAAATGCTCGGCCAGGTGCGAGGCAAGCCAATGTGCCTGCAGGATATTCCGGAGCATGATGAAGCCACTTTCCGCATGATACGGAATGCCGACACGGTTGGTGTGTTCCAGATCGAGTCACGGGCACAACGAAGCATGCTGCCGCGCCTCAGGCCCGCCAACTTCTACGACCTGGTGATCCAGGTGGCCATCGTGCGCCCGGGCCCCATACAGGGCGGCATGGTGCACCCCTATCTGCAGCGACGCCGGCAGGCCCGGGCTGTGCACCCCGCCCGCAAGGGGCTGGAAGCTATATTGGCACGCACCCTGGGTGTCATCATTTTTCAGGAACAGGCCATGCAAGTGGCCATGGTGGCGGCCGGATTCTCGGCTGATGAAGCAGACCAGCTGCGCCGGGCCATGGCGGCCTGGCATCGCCAGGGAGACATCCACCGCTTTCGGGAACGGCTGATCAAAGGCATGCTGGCCAATGGCCATGAGCTGGATTTTGCCCAAAGCCTGTTTGCCCAGCTCCAGGGCTTTGGCGAATACGGTTTTCCTGAAAGTCATGCCGCCAGCTTTGCGCGCCTGGCCTGGCTCAGCGCCTGGCTCAAATGCCATGAGCCGGCCGCCTTTCTGTGCGCCCTGCTGAATGCACAGCCCATGGGCTTCTATTCTGCCGACCAGTTGATCCAGGACGCCCGTCGCCACGATGTGCCCGTCTGGCCGGTGGATGTCCGGTACAGCCATGCAGACAGCACATTGGAAACCGATGAGCAGGGCCGGCAAGGTGTGCGTCTGGGCCTGCGTCTTGTGCGACACCTGCCGGAAGCAGCAGCCTGTCGCATCGTGGCGGCGCGCCGGCAGGCAGACTTCCACTCGAGTGCGGCGCTGGCCGAACGCGCCGCACTGGCGCCTCGAGAGATGCTGCTGCTGGCCCGGGCAGACGCCTTGTGCGGTCTGGCGCAGACGCGACCCCAAGCCTTGTGGCAGGCTGCCCAGCCCCTTCTGCCCGGCCTGCTTGAACATGTCCCGCTCAATGAGCCGGACCCACCGGTGCTGGCACCTTTATCCGAGACTGAATCCATGCTGGCCGACTATGCGAGCATGGGCTTCACGCTGCACAAGCACCCGCTGGAGTTACTGCGGCAGCAACTCCAGGCGCGCGGCTTCGAAACTGCGCAACGCCTGGAGGAAGCCTGGCCGGATCGCCGTCTGGCACGGGCTTGCGGGCTGGTGGTGCAACGCCAGCGCCCCATGACGGCCAAAGGCACAATATTCCTCACCCTGGAGGACGAGACGGGCAATGTCAATGTCATCATTCATCCCGGTCTGGCGCTCAGGCAGCGCCAGACGCTGGTCGACAGCACGCTGCTGGGGGTCTACGGCCGCTGGCAGCGTCAGCAGGGGGTATGTCATCTGCTGGCGGATCGCCTGGTCTGTCTGGATGAATGGCTACGCGGCCTGCGAACGCCCAGTCGCGATTTTCATTAGGGAAGCCGTCATCGGGGAAATCACCATCAGGACACTCAGGAGCTCAGGCGTTCGCGAACCAGGGCCGAGACGGCGGCCATGTCAGCCCGCCCGGCCAGTGTGCGCTTCAGCTGACCCATGATACGTCCCATTGCCGCGCCACCACTCAGACCGTCGGCTTGCGCCGCATCAATGGCCGCCTGCACTGCAACCGCCACTTCTGCTTCGGAAGCCGCCTGAGGCAGGAATTCCTGCAATATGGCGAGCTCCTCACGCTCTTTCCGGGCGGCTTCGGTGCGCCCGGCACCTTCGAATGCGGCAATCGATTCCCGGCGCTGCTTCACCTGGCGCTCAATGATGGCCAGTACAGCGTCATCATCAGGAGCGCGTCGCTCATCGACTTCCTTTTGCCGGATGGCCGCCTGCAGAAATCGCAGCGTGCCCAGACGGGTACTGTCACGCGCCCGCATGGCCTCGCGAATGGCGTTCGACAATTGTTCGGAAAGAGCGACGGTCATCTCGATATCCTGGAGTGATTACTGCGAGCAGTTTTCCGGCTCGCGGCAGCAGGCTTTGAAAAAAGGGTAGTCCACGTAACCCTTGGGCCCCTCGGTGTAGAAGCTGGTCTCATCCCATTCATTGAGCGGCGCCCGGGCGCGCAGCCGCTCCACAAGATCGGGGTTGGAAATGAAGGGACGGCCAAAGGCAACCGCATCAGCGCGCCCGGACGCCAGTGCTGCCTGTGCCGTTTGCAGATCCAGGTTCTGGTTGATGATGACCGGTCCGCCAAACAGCTGCTTGAGCTCGGCCGTGAAGGCCGCCTGCGCCTGTGCTTCGCGAATGAACAGAAAAGCCAGCTCGCGCCGACCCAGTGCCTGGGCAATATGGGCAAACAACTGCCTGGGATTGGAATCCTGCATAGCATTGGCCGCGCCAAAGGGAGACAGATGCACGCCTACCCGGTCAGCCCCCCAGACACCGACGCAGGCATCCACCACTTCGAACAGCAGACGACACCGGTTCTCGACCACACCGCCATAGCCGTCCTGACGCTGATTGCTGTGATCGTGAAGAAACTGATCGATCAGATAGCCATCGGCAGCATGGACCTCGACCCCATCGAAGCCTGCCAGACGCGCATTGGCCGCTGCGGCGGCGAAATCCGCCACCAGATTGCCGATCTCTTCCGTGCGCAGGGCGCGCGGCACAACAAAGGGGCGTTGCAACTCGGGCATCTGCGGAACATTGAGCAGGCCGTCACAGGCAATGGCACTGGGCCCTACCGGCATCAGGCCGTTGAGCAGCTCGGGGTCCGAGACGCGACCGACATGCCACAATTGCAGGAAGATCTGGCCGTTCTTTGCATGCACGGCATCCGTGATATGACGCCAGCCCTGCACCTGCCCGGTACACCAGATGCCGGGCGTATTCGGAAAGCCAATGCCCTGCGGCGAAATGGCCGTCGCCTCGGCGATGATGAGGCCGGCCGAGGCACGCTGGCAATAGTAGCTGCGCATCAGATCATTCGGCACCCGATCCCGCGAGGCACGCGAGCGGGTGAGCGGTGACATGATGACGCGATTACTCAGATGAACTGCCCCGATTTGCACGGGATCAAACAAACCAACCATAAAACCACATTTTTCGATGGGATAATTGCACATCGGGTTGACTTGTGCCTGGCCCATGTACGTGTCTATCAGGGTTTGTACCAGAATATCACACAATCCGCCATTGTTTTATCGTACCGTGTCAGCCGGGTCATGGCCTTTCGGGGGAGGATCACATGGGACAATTTGCCGTCATCGGACTGGGACGTTTCGGTGCCACAGCCTCACGCGAATTGATGAAGATGGGCCATGCGGTCCTGGGCATAGACATCAGCCGCAAGGTTGTCGATCAGCTGGCTGACCAGCTGACACAGGCGGTCATCGCGGACGCGACCGACAAGGCTGCGCTGGAAGAGCTGGGCCTGACCAATTTCGATGTCGTGCTGGTGGCCATCGGATCCGACTTCCAGGCCTCGCTGCTGAGCGTGGTGCACCTGAAATCCCTGGGCGTGGAGAAGATCTGGGTGAAGGCAACCTCCAGTGCCGAACATCTGATACTGAACAAGCTGGATGTGACACGCATCGTGCATCCCGAAGAGGAAATGGGCGTGCGTGTGGCCCAGGTCCTCAGCTATCCCATGGTGAATGACTATATTTCTCTGGGCAACGGCGAGTTCATCGTCGAAATCACGGTAAGCGACCGGCTGGGCATGCAGCCGCTGTCCCAGTTGCGCGACAAGGACGATGGCATCCATGTCGTACTGGTAAAAAGGAAGACCGAAATCTTCCTCAATCCGGCGGAAGACTTCAATCTCCAGCCCCAGGACACGCTGGTGCTTCTGGGCCAGCTCAACCGCCTGCGGGCGATTGCACCACGGCTGATCTGACGGCTGGAATATCCCCTCATGCCTTCCCCGTTGCCCCATCCCTTGCGCAGTGCAGCCCTGCGCGCCAGCCCGCCGCTGATTCTGGCAGCCGGCTTTCTTGCGCTCATTGCCCTGGGGACGGTACTGCTGGCCCTGCCCATTGCCGCCCCGACGCGACTCGATCCCTTTCATGCCCTGTTCATGGCTACATCGGCGGTCACTGTTACCGGGCTGTCCGTGATCAATCCCGCGCATGAATTGACTACTTTCGGGCAAGTGGTACTCATCGGACTGGTACAGCTGGGCGGGCTTGGTTTTGTTACCTTTGCCGTACTCACCGCCCTGGCCATGGGACGCAAGCTCAGCCTGCGCCAGCAGGCGCTGGCGCTGCAGGCTTTCAACCAGACCAATGTCGCGCGCATACAGCGTACGGCGGCCACCGTCATCCGCATTTCACTGGTCGTGGAACTGAGCGCAGCGCTGGTGCTCACACTGTGGTGGTGGCGAGAAATGCCTTTTGGCAGCGCCCTTGGGTACGGCCTGTTCCATGCCATCGCCGCATTCAACAACGCGGGCTTTTCCCTGTTCGAAAACAGCCTGACGGATTTTGCTGCGGACGCAGTCGTCCTGCTCACCATCAGTGCACTCATCATCCTGGGCGGCATCGGTTTTTCCGTACTCCACAACACCTGGCACAAGAAGGGTCGCTGGGCCCATCTGACGCCATATGCCCGCATCATATTGCTGGGCACCCTGATCCTCAATCTGACCGGCTTTGCCCTGCTCTGGCTGCTGGAGTACAGCAACGACGACACGCTGGGCGCCCTGTCGTTACAGGGACAGGCCCTGTCGGCGTGGCTGCAGAGTGTGACCGCACGCACCGCAGGCTTTACCAGCATCGATATCACCTTGCTGCGCGACAGCTCCACCATTGTGCTCATGGTACTCATGTTCATCGGCGGCGGCTCGCTGAGCACGGCCAGCGGCATCAAGATCGGCACCTTCATCATTCTGCTGGCCGTGGTGCGTTCCTATCTCGTACAGAGTCGCGACGTCGTGCTGATGAAGCGCAGCATAGAGCCCGAAACCATACACAAGTCGCTTGCCCTGGTCTTCGTGACCATGGTGTTTGCCCTGGTCGGGGTGTTCCTGCTGACGGTATTCGAGGACAGGCCGTTCATCGACCTTCTGTTCGAAGCGATCTCGGCCCTGAGCACCACGGGCATGAGCCGCGACCTGACGCCAGTGCTCAGCCTGCCCAGCAAGGCCATACTGATCACCATGATGTTCGCCGGTCGCCTCGGACCGCTTACCCTGATCTATACGCTCGCAACGCGGCAGCACAGCCGCGTGCGCTATCCCGTGGCGGAGTTTCCTGTCGGTTGACGATTATTGTGCTAGAATCTCGCTTTCTTGGCGGCACGTAGTATTCACAGCTGCCAATCGCCCGAAGACCAAAAGTCCCAGGGCATCTCGGGGCGTAGCGCAGCCTGGTAGCGCACTTGCATGGGGTGCAAGGGGTCGAGTGTTCGAATCACTCCGTCCCGACCAGATTTCCTGAAAAGGCATGGACATTTCTGCAAAAAGCGGGAAATCCATGCCTTTTTGCATTGCTCGCAGGGCCTGTCCCAACTCATCATGAATCTCCATCGACGCTTCCCTTCTACCTTCTTCATCATCGGCAGGTCCGTGCGCGCCATGGCGGGCACCGCCACTCTCGCGCTGGCGCTGTGCGGCGTTGCGCCATCTGCCGGCGCACAAAGTCTTGCCTACGTCGATGCGGTGTTTGCCGTCGAGATCAACGGTCAGCCCACCGAGGGCAGAAACCGGCTGGATGTCAGCCGCAACGGCGAGCATTACCATGTCGACTTCGTTCTCGATCACTGGATGGTTTCGGTGCGCCAGCATGCCGACTTCGGGATGCAGGCGTGTGCCGTGCGCCCGCAAGCCTATGAGGATGTCAGCAAGCGTCCGTTTGCCGAGGAGAGCGCGCAGACGCTGAAGTTTGACTGGAACGCCGGTGTGGCGCATTATCGCAATGCGGAGGGCGCAAAGGACTTTCCCCTTGATGACAAGGCCTATGATCCCATCAGCCTGTTTTTCGAAGCGCGCTGCGGCCTCATGGCCGGAGAAGAGGACTTCACCTACCCCGTGATCCGCAAAGGCAGTCTGAGGACACAGCATTATCGCGTCGTCGACCGCCAGCCGGTGGAAACCGGCATGGGCACATTCGAGGCCCTGGTTGTGGAGCGCGTGCGCAAGAATCGCAAACGCCAGACGCGACTCTATGTAGCACCCGAACTGGATTACCTGCTCGTACGGATAGAGCACCAGGAAAGCAAGCTGCTGAAAGTGGCTGTTACGCTGCAGCACATGGACTACCGCCTGCAGCCCTGAGATCAGCGCCCTTCCGTATGACGCCGGCGATGCAGGGCATGTATTTTTTCCGCCAGATCGGGCACGGGTCCGAGCACTTCCAGACCGGGAACGACCTCCTGAATGGGCAGAGGCCGCACGGGAGATGCCGGAACCCCGAGCGCATCCAGCCAGGATCGCAGCTGTGCGGACGAACTGATGTAGACGATGCGCCCCAGGCCCGCCCATGCATGGGCGGCGGAACACATGGGACAGTGCTCACCCGAGGTGTATACCGTGGCTGCTGCACGCTCCTCCGGACTCAGATGCGTGGCTGCCCAGCGTGCGATCTCGAACTCGGGGTGACGCGTGGCATCGCGACTGGCGACGCGATTGCGATCCTCGAACAATATGTCGCCCTGTGCCGAAACGAGCACCGACCCAAACGGCGCATCGCCTGCCTCCAGAGCTTCAATGGCCAACTCAAGGCAGCGCTCGAGAAAAAGCCTGTCAGTCTGTGTGATCATATTCAACCTCCGGTTGCCGGTTTCTGGCGCTCACGCACGATAGCCTGAATCAAAACAGTGGCCAGACCCGGTGCCAGTGCCAGGCCAACCAGCAGGGCCAGTGCCGCCGAGCGCGTGCCCGCCACGCCACCAGGATCCACCAGACCGCTGGCGTTGGTGATCATGCCACCCAGCGCGGCACCAAATGCGAGCGCATACAGTTGCACAGTAATGATAGCGGAGGAGGCCATGTTTTCCTGACCGGCGGGTGCAACCCGGAAAACCTGGGTCAGCAGGTGCGGCCAGGTGACACCGATACCCAGGCCCATGCAGAACAGCAATAAGGCTATTCCCCATCCGGACAGTGCATTCGCCGCATCGGTCCGAGCGGGCAAGACCACCGCCAGGCCAATGATGGCCAGCGTGCACCAGGCCGGTCCCAGGCGCATCAGGCGATTCGCCGTTCTTGCGCTGCGCGCAGCGCTGATGATGGAGCCCGTGGACCACCCGGCGGAGATCAAAACCATGAAATAACCGGCCATCAGGGGCGTGAAGCCCTGGATGACCTGCAGGAAATAGGGAATGAAGATTTCCATCGTCATGGACATGCTGAGCAACGCCGTGCAGGCATAGAGGCTGCCCAGACCACCACCCAGGGTGTAGGCGCCGGTAGGCAGCAGATGCGCCGCGCTGCGCGTATCCAGCCATGCAATGCCGGCCGACAGCAGTACACCGGCCAGCATGCCTGCCAGATTCCAGGACGATTTCGGCGACAGGCTTGCAGCCGAGATGATGACTACTGCCGCCACCATGATCAGAACTTGCACGATAGGCACTTTTTGAGCGCCCGCATGACGTGGCGTGGCATCCCGGGCAATCTGCGTGAGCACCATCAGCCCCAGACCGAACGCAATGGGAATGACGGACCAGAACGCCCATCGCCAGGCATCGAGCTGGGCGAAGATTCCCCCGATGGCCGGTCCCGCGAGTGTTGCCACACCCCACATGCTGGACAGCAGGGCCATGGCCTTGGGCCACAGGCGCTCCTCGAACAGGATGCGCGATGCCGCGTAGCACAGACCCAGCAGCAAGCCGCCGCCGGCACCTTGCCAGGTACGCCCGACCAGCATCCATCCCATATTGGCCGCCAGTGCACACAGCACCGTACCCATGATGAAGATGGCAATGGCCCACAGAAAGGCCTGGCGCAGACCCAGGCTGTCGATAGCCCTGGGCGTGAGGGTGGAGCCGACAATGGAGGCGACCACGAACAACGTCATGTTCCAGGCGTAATACTCAAGGCCGCCAATATCGGTGACCACTGACGGCAAAACTGTAGCAACAATGTAGACATTTACCGCATGCAGGGCAATTCCGCCCGCAAGTGCGATCGACCTCAGGCCATTGCGGCCCCAGAGCAACTCCCCCCAGGAGCCTTTGGTATGTGGCATGACACCTCCATCAAACGGGAGGGTCAATCATAGCGCGGGAACGAGGCGCAGCAGACGTGCGTGTGCACCATCCTCGATGACCCACAGGCTGCCATCGGCAGCGACGGCCAGATCGCGGATGCGCGCGCCGAGCGACCAGCGATTGGCCTGGGACACCTGATCGTCAGGTCCGAAGATGACGCGTACCAGACCCCGGGCCATGAGACCGCCGATGAGGGCAGAGCCCCGCCATTCGGGAAAAAGGCTTCCCTGATAGAAAACCATACCTGCGGGCGCAATCACGGGTGTCCAGTACAGACGCGGCGCTTCCAGATCCGGGCGTGTATCGTGATCCGGGATGGGCACGCCACTGTACTGGCTTCCGTTGGAGACCAGCGGCCATCCATAATTCCTGCCGGCCTCGATACGATTGAGCTCATCGCCCCCGCGTGGCCCCATTTCATGCGACCACAATTGACCATCGGCATCGAAGGCCAGGCCGTAGGGGTTACGATGCCCCGTGCTCCAGACCAGGCTGCGTATGCCATCCGCCTGCGCCTGGGGATTGTCGGGTGGCACCGCGCCATCGGGCAGCATGCGCAGGATCTTGCCGCGTGAACGGTCGGCTTCCTGGGCTGTTTCGGGCTGCATGCGATCGCCCACTGTGAGGAACAGATACCGGCCGTCCGGTGAAAATGCAATGATGCTGCCAGGCTGGCCACCCGTACCCGGCTGGCGCTGTTGCCAGATGATCTGCGCCTGCCCCAGACGCGGCACTTCTCCAGCTTCGTCCAGACGCGCCCGCATGAGCGTAAGCACCCCGCCCCGCCCCATGGGTGCCACATAGCTCAGGTACAACAGGCGGCTGTGTTCGAAGTCCGGTGCCGGCGCAACATGATGCAGACCGTTCTGTCCGTGATGATAGACCGCGGGTATGCCTTCGATCTTCTGCTGCCTTCCCTTCTGATCAAGCAGCAGCAGGCGACCGGGCTTTTCCGTCACGAGGAGCCGGCCGTCCGGCAGGAAGGCCAGCGCCCACGGCTGCTGCAAATGGGTGATTTCCTCGATCAGAAAAGGCGGATCGTCATCCGCCGGCAAGTTACCGGCGTTCACCGAGCCGGCAGATGCCGGTGCTGCCAGTGACAGCAACAGTGCCAGCCACAGAACCGCGCTGATCAGGGAACCTTGGCGCGCCATGAAGGAGTATCGAATTTTTCGTGAATCAGCGTCTGGGCGGCGGCGCGTTCCTGTGGCAGTACGCCACCCGCCCTCAGGCCGCCGTGCCGGCGCCGAAACGTATCTATCATACGCTCGACGATGGCCTCTCGCGGCAGACCCGTCTGGCTGCGCAGGGGATCAACCCGCTTTGCCGCCGACGTGGTGCCCTTGTCGGAAAGCTTCTCCCGGCCGATACGCAGCACCTGAAGCATCTTGGCCGCATCGATATCATAGGCCATGGTGACATGATGCAATACGGCATCGCGTCGATGGGCCTGCGCTGCGCCGCCGATCTTGCCGCCTTCGGACGTGATGTCATTGAGCGGCTGGTACCAGGCCTTGATGCCCAGGTCGGCCAGGGCTGCCAGCACGAAGGCATCCATGGCAGCATAGGCATCGCTGAAGCTCATTCCGGCAATCAGTGACTTGGGTGCATAGATCGAATACGTGATGGTATTGCCCGGTTCGATGAACATGGCCCCGCCCCCGCTGATGCGACGCACGACATCGATTCCATGCTGTTCCGCTGCATCGGCATCCACTTCATTGCGCAGGGACTGGAACAGACCGATGACGACCGCCGGCGCCGCCCATTCCCAGAAGCGCACCGTGGGCGCACGGCGCCCTGCCGCCACCGCATCGAGCAGCACCTGATCGAGCGCCATGTGTTCCAGAGGACTCTGCGGCATGTCGTGGATAAGCTGCCAGTCATGATCCGTCCAGTCCGTGCGTTTGATGTTGGTACTCACTGCAATGCCCTCCGGATGACCTCGGCAATGCCCGCCACAGTCAGGCCATACATCATGGTTTCGGAATCCAGCGCGGTCTCGACCGCCTGTTCGATCTGCGCTGTGCCTGCATTGGCCGGCAGACCTTCGAGGGCCGCGTCAATGACGTCCAGCGTCTCGGGCGGCTCCAGGAAAAAATCACCCGACAGGCGTACGCCGCGCAGCACGCCGGCATCCACCTTCAGATCCACCACCACCAGCTTTCCGCCTGGAATCTTGTATTCCGCATGTCGTTCCCGGGACAGGTCACCGGGCGTGTTGCGCTGAGCCGTCATCCATATTCTCCGCTGTTCAACAGGATTGCCTTCGCAGGCAACCAGATCATCATTATGCGGCCAGGCCATGGCTGGCCGGCTGATACCCCTGCCGGCATGCTGCCTAAGCGCGGCGCAGACGAAAGAATTCACGCAACACCTCGCTGCACTCGGCCGCCAGCAGACCGCCTTCGAAGCGGGTGTGATGATTCAGCTGCGGCTGGGTATGCAACGCCAGAAGGCCGCCGCAAGCGCCTGTCTTTGGGTCGGATGCGCCATAGACGACGCGTGCCAGGCGGGCATGGAAAATAGCGCCCAGGCACATCATGCAGGGCTCCAGCGTGACAAACAGGGTTGCACCGGGCATGCGGTGGTTGCGCAACTGCACGCCGGCAGCCCGCAGTGCCACGATCTCGGCATGGCCGCTGGGGTCATGATCGCTGATCGTGCGATTGAAGCCGCGACCCAGACATCGACCCGAGGCATCGATCAGCACGGCACCGACCGGAATTTCATCTCGACGGCGGGCTTCATACGCCTGCTTCAATGCCGCCCGCATGGCGTCGGCATCACTGGAAAACATCTCAGTCATGCACGACGATATCACGCAACACACAAGGAATCATGGATGGCAGATCATCGGCGATCAGACCGGGCCCGAATCGTGCTGCGGCTGCACCATGCAGCCAGACTGCAGCAGCAGCCGCCTCGAAGGCCGGCATATTCTGGGCAAGCAGACCCGCAATCATGCCGCTGAGCACATCGCCGCTGCCTGCCGTGGCCAGCCAGACGGGTGCGTTGGCATTGATCAGCACACGCCCGTCGGGTGCGGCAATAATGGTGTCGGCCCCCTTGAGCACGACAATGACACCCGTCTGACGCGCCGCCGCCCGGGCCCGTTCAAGCTTGCTGCCGGAAAAGGGAAACAGACGCGCGAACTCGCCTTCGTGCGGGGTCAGCACCGCAGGCATGCGCAAGGCACGGAAAAAATCCTGCGGCACTTCGGCAAACGCACTCAGCGCATCTGCATCCAGAACGACGGCCGCATCGGATTGCAGCGCAGCGAGTACTTCCTCGCGCGTGAGCGACGACATGCCGGCGCCGGGTCCGATGACAAGCGCATTGCGGCGTGCATCCTGCAGCTGTGTATGCCACTGCGCGGGCGTGCTGCATTCGCTCACCATGACGCTGGTCAGCGCACTCGCATAGACAGGCCACACCTCCCGGGGTGCGGCCACCGTGACCAGTCCGGCACCCATGCGCGCTGCAGCCAGTGCAGCCAGCCGCGCAGCCCCGGTCATCTGCGCTCCGCCCCTGACCAGCACATGGCCGCGCTGGTATTTGTGGGTGGAAACCGGTGTCAGCGGCCAACAATGACGCCATGCGTCGACATGATTTTCGTGTGCCGCCACCGGCACTTCAGCCAGCACCGCCTCGGGAATCCCGATATCGGCAAGGGTGACCTGACCGCACAGGGCACGTCCGGGAAGCAGGAGATGGCCCGGCTTCTTGCGAAAGAAGGTGACCGTATGCGTCGCCTGCGCCGCTGCGCCGAGTACGGCACCAGTGGCCCCGTCCACTCCGCTGGGCATGTCAATTGCACACACCGGCAGACCACTGTCCTGCAATGTCTGGATGACTTGCAGCGCAAGGCCCTCAAGCGGACGCGAAAGCCCGGCGCCAAACAGGGCATCGACGACCAGCCCGCAACCCTCGAGCAACGACACAGACAGGGGTTCAATGTCTCCGGGCCAGCGCTGTGCGTGGTGCAAGGCATCACCCGTAAGCGCGTCGGGCGAACCGAGCAGGCCGACACGTACCGGCCAGCCCTGCTCGTGCAACAGGCGCGCCACCACGAAACCGTCACCCCCGTTATTACCGGGGCCACACAGTACGCCGGTATGGCGGGGAGCCCAACTGGTGGTGATGACATCTGCCACCGCACGCCCGGCTGCCAGCATCAGCTGATGCCCGGGAACTCCGGCTGCCATGGCCAGACGATCGGCCTGGGCCATGGCAGCCGGTGTCAGCAACTCGCGCGGCATGCCGCTATCAGCTCAGGAAGCAACGAGCGCCTCGGCCTGCTTGCGCAAGGCAAACTTCTGGATCTTGCCGGTGGCCGTCTTGGGCAGTTCGCCGAAGATGACCATGCGCGGCACCTTGAACCCGGCCAGATTCTTGCGACAGTGTTCGATGATGTCCTGTTCTGTCGTGCTGCAACCCTCTTTCAGCTCGATGAAGGCACAAGGCGTTTCACCCCAGCGCTCGTCGCTGCGCGCCACCACGGCAGCCGCCAGCACATGCGGATGACGATAAAGTACATCCTCAATCTCGATCGAGGAGATGTTTTCCCCGCCGGAGATGATGATGTCCTTGTTGCGATCCATGATCTTGATGTAACCGTCCGGATCCATGACGGCAAGATCACCGCTGTGGAACCAGCCTCCCGCGAGAGACTCCTGCGTGGCGTCGGGGTTCTTCAGATAGCCTTTCATGGTCATGTTGCCGCGGAACATGATTTCACCCATGGTCTGGCCATCACGCGGTACATCCTGCATGTGTTCGTCCATCACGGCAATGGCATCCTGCAGGTGATAGGTAACGCCCTGGCGCGCATTCAGACGGGCGCGCTCGCCAATATCCAGCGACTGCCAGACTGCGTGCTGCGCGCAGACGGTAGCGGGACCATAGGTTTCCGTCAGGCCATAGACATGCAGCAGATCGAAACCCATGCGCTCCATGCCTTCTATCATGGCCGCAGGTGGCGCAGCGCCGGCCACCATGGCCTTCACGCCGGCGGGAACGCCTTCCTTCAATGCATCGGGCGCATTGACAAGCAGGCTGTGAACGATGGGCGCACCACAATAATGCGTAACGCCATGTTCGCGAATGGCGTCGAAGATGCGTGCGGCCTCGATACGGCGCAGACAGACGTTGACCCCGGCACGGGCGGCAATCGCCCAGGGCCAGCACCAGCCGTTGCAATGGAACATGGGCAGCGTCCACAGGTACACGGCCTGCTTGGGCATGTCCCACTCGAGGATATTGGACAGTGCCGAAAGCGCCGCGCCGCGATGATGGTAGACCACCCCCTTGGGATTGCCGGTAGTGCCGCTGGTGTAGTTGAGTGCGATCGCATCCCATTCGTCGGCAGGCAGCGCCCACTCATACTCAGGATTGCCCTGGGCAATGAAGGCCTCATATTCCTGTTCACCGATGAGCCGGTGCTCCCCTTCGTAGATGGGGTCAGCCACGTCGATGATGCGTATGGGTCGGTCCAGGGTGCGCGCCGCCAGGGCCTGCTCCATGGTATCGCTGAATTCGGTGTCAACCAGCACCACACTGGCCTCGCCATGATCGAGCATGTAGGCAATGGTGCGGGGATCGAGTCGCGTATTGAGCGTATTGAGCACGGCGCCCGTCATGGGAACCCCGAAATGGGCCTCGACCATGGCCGGGATGTTGGGCAGCATGACAGCAACCGTATCACCCTTGCCCACGCCGATGGCGGCGAGCGCGCCGGCCAGCTGGCGGCAGCGCCGGTACAGCGTGGCCCAGTCATGGCGGATGGCGTTGCCGCCGAAGCCGTGGACCACGGCCGGATATGAGGGATAAACCTCTGCCGTGCGCTTGATGAAGGACAGCGGCGACAACATGGCATGATTCGCCGATGTGCGCGGCAGGTCCCGATCGTAGATGCTTGACATGTCGTCTCCTGCGGTGATGATGGATGTCTTATTGTGATATGTCACATAATACCCCGGGATCATACCGCCATGACACATTTTGAAGTATTCCGAACCGGACATGCTTCAGAGGAAGCTTGCACGTATGTCCAGTGTGGAATGCCGGCCAAGGCTGTTGAAATGCGCCTCCAGCCACTGCAGGGCGCAGGCCCGCCCCATCTCCTTGAGGTGGGCGATGAACGGCGCATGGGCATTCATCTTGCTGCTGATGCCAACGGCGCGCATACCGTCGGGATCGGCAATCATGTGCATGCGCATGCTGCGGTAGTGGCTGGCCAGCGGCCCCTGCAAGGCGCCCCGCTCCAGCAATCGCTGGACGAAGGCAATGGCTCGCATCTCGTGCATGAGCGAGGAGTTGAACGCAATCTCGTCCAGCCGGTTGCTGATCTCGGCCGGTGTCTTCGGTACTTCGTCACGCTCCAGGGGATTGATCTGCACCAGTACGACATCATTGGTGCGTGCGTGATAGATGAGCGGCCAGATGGCGGGGTTACCCATGTAGCCGCCATCCCAGTAATCACAACCATCGATTTCGACCGCCTGTGAAAGGTATGGCAGGCAGGCGGATGCCAGCAAGGCTTCCAGCGAGATATCCGTCTTGTCGAAAACGCGCGCCCGCCCGGTGCGCACATTCGTGGCAGCCACGAAAATGTCCATGGAATCGCAGGCCCGCAGGGCTTCGATGTCAAGCTGCTGCTCCAGCACCGCACGCAAGGGGTCGATATTCAGCGGGTTGCCCTGGTAGGGGGAGACCATCTGGCGCACCATTCCCGACCATTGGCTGAGCGGCGAGTGATCCAGATTCCAGTTGCCCATCCATTGATCGAGCCAGGTGCGGCGCACAGGGCTCAGATTGGCATAACCGCCCACCGTGAGCCAGAAACGCTCGAGCGCCTCGCGTGCACCCTGCACTCCTCCGCGCGCGTGACCCGACAGCAGCATGGCGGCATTCATGGCACCGGCACTGGTGCCACTGATCGCTTCGATGACGATGCGCTCGTCTTCGAGCAGTGCGTCAAGCACGCCCCAGGTGAAAGCCCCGTGCGAGCCCCCGCCCTGCAGGGCCAGGCTGATCGGCCGTCGCTGTGCCTTGTGTGTCATGCTACTTCAGCATCTCCGGCAGCCACAGTGCAATCTGTGGAAATATGAACACCAGGATCAGACCCAGCAGCTGCAGCATGATGAACGGCCATACCGAACGATAGATATCGCCCATGGTGACATCGGGCGGCATCACGCCCTTGATCCAGAACAGCACAAAGCCGAAAGGCGGCGACAGATAGGCGACCTGGATATTGACGATGAACATCACACCGAACCAGACCTTGTTGACGCCAAGCTCATTGAGGATGGGCAGGAAGATGGGCGTGCACAACATGATGATGGCCCAGTCATCCATGACCGTACCCAGGACAAGCACGATGATCATCATCATCGCCAGGATGCCCATGGTGCCGCCGGGCATGCTCAGCACCAGTTCCGTGAGCAGATCCTGACTGCCAAGCGCATTGAAGATATTCAGATAGATATTGGCACCGATCAGGATCCAGAAGCCCATGCCGCACAGCTTGAGCGTGGAAAACAGCGAATCCTTGAAGATCTGCCAGGTCAGCTGACGATAGAGGATGTTGATGAGCAGCGCACCTGCGGCACCAAAGCTGGCGGATTCGGCCGGCGTGGCAATACCGCCCCAGATGGAGCCCAGCACGATGACGATGAGTACCACGAAAGGCCAGATGTCCAGCACCGAGCGCAGTTTCTCGGCAGGCGTGAAGCGCTGGTCAGCCGGCAGCGGCGGGCCCATGTGCGGCTGGAAATGGCAACGCACACCGATGTAGATGGTATAGAACAGGGCCAGCATCAGGCCGGGCAGCACGCCGCCCAGGAAGAGATCGCCGATGGACTCCTTGGCCAGCAGCCCATAGAAGATGAAGGGGACGCTCGGCGGAATCAGTGCACCCAAAGCGCCACCCGATGCAATGGAACCGATGGCAATCGTGCGGTGATAGTTGAATTTCATCATCGACGGATAGGCAATCTGCCCCATCGTGATGGTGGCGGGTGGCGTGATGCCGGTAACGGCGGCGAAGACGGTGCACACCTGCACCGTACCCATCGCCAGGCCTCCCGCAATATGTCCTATGAGTTTATAGACGGCCGTATAGGCCGCATCCGCGATACCGGAGTACCGGATCAGGCTGCCCATGAAGAGAAACAGCGGCACTGTGACCAGGATGGAGTTCCAGGGGGTGTAATAGAAGGCGCTGGGGATCGCCAGCAAGGAGCGTGGCGAGAAGATGGCTGCGAACAGGACCGCTGTTCCGCCCAGTCCAAAAGCCACTGGCAGGCCCAGGAACAAGACCAGAAAAAGACAGCCAAAATACAATAGGGTGATCAGTTCCAGGCTCATTATTCCTTCCCTGTTATACACACCAAGCGACTCCGCCCTGAAAGCGGCGGATGGCCGGGTCCAGCCGCAGCCGGACCCGGGCAATCAGTCAAGAACGACTATTTCTTCTGGTCTTCCAGAAACTTTGCCCAGCGCTCAACGCCTTCGGCGTTGCGCTTGGACTGGGCTGCCACCTTGGGCCAGACTTCGGCAATGGCCTTCTCGCGCATGCGCGCCATTTCCTCGTCCGACATGGTGATGATTTCGCCGCCGGCATCCGTCAGCGCCTTCAGCGAATCCTCGACGGCATCGTTGTGCAGCTTGCTCGTCTCGAAGTAGGTGTCTTTAAAGACACCCTCAATCTGCTTCTGCTGCCAGGGCGTGAGCTCATTCCACTTGTCGAGGTTGATGAAGATTTCCTGATGCTGGGCGGGATTCCAGCCGGGCATGATGGCGTACTTCACGATTTCGTGGAAGTGCATGTCCTTGATACCACCGGTATCCCAGTAGGTACCTTCGATGGTGCCCAGCTTGATGGCGGTGTAGATGTCACCGGCATCCATGGAAACAGGCGAACCGCCCATGGTTTCATGGAACAGGGCCTGCGGGCCGCCGGCGCGCATCTTCTTGCCTTTCAGGTCTTCCCACTTGTGTACCGGGAAGGTGGTGAACATGGCATTGTTTCCCTGGTCAGTCCAGCCCGCCCAGTGCAGGTTGCGCTCGTGTGCCGCTTCCTGCACCAGATCACCGATGCGGTACTTCTCGCCCCACATCGCCTCCCAGGCCTGCTCCGGGCTTTCAGCGCCCATGGCCATGCCATAGGCCAGCATGCCTTCAGGCATTTCGCCGCCGTAGACCGTCGCCCAGCCGGCATAGCCGTCCGTCATGCCCGCCGCTGCCGCACCAAAGGCTTCGGAACCGCTGGTGAGTGCCCCGGCAGGTTCGACACGGATCTTGACTGTGCCCTGGGTGGCCTCTTCCACTGCTTTGACCCAGGGAATCAGCCCACGGGCCCAACCGGCATCACCACTGTCAAAGGCAGGCTGGAAGGTCCAGCGGGTGACCTTGTCGGGCGGCCCGTCGCTGGCGGCCAGGGTTACGCAAGGCATGGCAACGAATGCGGCCAGACCGACACATATTTTCGCCAATGTAAAACGAGGTCTCATACCATCCTCCTGATGTTTGTCTCTGGTTTGCATGAATACCCGGAGATGCGCGAGATGTCCGTGCGCCGAGACTGCGCCAGACGGCATCGCCGAAAATAAAACCCTCTCGTCACTGCAATGCGGCTCGCGCACACTACCCTATGCCTGTTTTCCGAAAGCCACTTTCAGATCACGGAAAAACTGGCGTATCACCAGCAGCAGCACGACAATGGCGCTGAGCGGGATAATGCTTTTTATCGGATAAATGGGAATGCGCACTGCAGTGGGCGTCATCTGATTGAGCTTGATGGAGATCAGTGCGGCCTGCGAGCCCTTCCAGATCAGCACCCCGAGGAACATGAAAGTGAAAATCGCCGTGATGGCGTCACAAATGGCTTTCTTTCGGGGTGAAAACTTGTGATAGAACAGGTCAAGCTTGATGAAATCACCATACTTGTAGGCATAGGGCCCGGCCATGCAGGCGAGCAGGACCAGGGCGGCCTGCAGCGTAGTGCCTATCCACAGCGATGGTGCGTTCATGACGTAGCGCAGGAATACATCGGTAAGCCCGAAGGCCATGCAGTACAGGATCAGCACACCGCCAATCATGCCCATGCCTTCCGTCAGGCCATCGAGCGCTTTGGAGAAAATATTCTTTTTCATCGCAAACCCCCTGTTGCAGCGGCAAGCAGCCGTCCCGATCACCGGCGTGCCCGCCGTAGCGCCACGAGTTCAATGTAATGAGCCCGATCCGTCGTGTCAACGATCTCCTGCAGGCCGCCCCGGATGAATGTCTTCATTGCCATTTCCCAGTCCGGGGTGTCACCATTCGAGACTCGATATCTCGAAAACCAAGTTAATCATACCTATATTTTCGAGACAAATGGCAAAAAAATCCAAATACTAGGGATTACCATAATCGTGCCAGGGTTCTCACAAGGTCCGGGCGGACCCCTCCCTATAATCAGGACTCTTCTTGTACTGATTCAACGGAGCGGCCATCGTGACTTCCGACACCATCCCCATGTTTGCTGAAAATACCTATCCCTTCGACGCGCGCGGCGTCGCCAAACGCTTTCGGCATGCAGCCATCTTCGGGGCTGTCTCAGCCCTGCAGCCGGGTGAGACGATGCGGTTCTGCAATGATCATGATCCCCTGCCGCTGTTGCAGCAGCTCAAGCATCATTTCGGCGAACATATCGAGTTTGAATATCTGGCGCGCAATCCCGGCGAGATTGTGATCGACTTTCACATCCTCGCCTGAGAAGGCGGCTTCGGACGCCGGGGCCGGGGTTTGCCGACAGGCATCTTCCGGCTTGCGAAGACCGTTGCCATCACTGCCAGCATGAAAAGGACGGTCATGGCATCCAGACGTTCGCCCAGGATGGGGATGGCAGTGACGAGCGACACAAAGGGCTGCAGCAGCTGAACCTGACTCACCCTGACCATGCCGCCCAGCGCCAGGCCGCGATACCAGAAGAAAAAACCCAGCCACATCGAAAACAGGGCGACATAGAGCAGACCGCCCCAGGCCTGCCAGGCGATGTCCGCCGTCGACTCCGGAAAAGTGAGCCAGGCCACGGGTATGGTCGCGGGCAGGCTGAATGCCAGTATCCAGCAGATGACTTCGGGCGCAGGGCGCTCGCCCGAGACTTCAGTGCCACCCAGAAAACCGATGGCGGTGACGATGATGGCGCACAGCAGCAGGCCATCCGCCGTGGTGAGCTGCCCCCCTCCTCTGGCAACCGCATAACCCGCCACCAGAATGCAACCCACCAGCGCACAGGCCCAGAACCCGAGGGACGGCCGCTGCCGGAAATAGATCGCACCGGCCACGGCACTGGCGAGCGGCAGAATGCCGGTGATCACGGCCGCATGCATCGCATGCACATGGCGCAGGGCCAGGGCCAGGAATATCGGGAAACCCACGACCGTGGCCAGGGCGCACACGGCCAGCGGCAGATAATGGTGGCGTGCAGGCCATTGTGCACGTCGCCACAGCAGATAGAAAATACTGAGGACGCCGGGAATCGCAGCTCGGCCCGCCGTCACAAAAACAGGATCAAGCTGGGGCAGCTCGGCCGGACCGACCGCCAGTCGCGTCATCGGCAAGGTAATGCCGAATGCCACCATGCCGATGAAACCCAGCCACAGGCCGCGAGTTTCATCGGACCAGCCGGCGCTGGCCCCCAAGAGTCTTTCGATGATGGGAAAACGCGCCATGACTGCGGGACTGCCCTTTGGATGAGACAGCGATCAGTATATACCCTTGATAGCACTACTCCGGGCAACTGCCTCGGACCGACTTGCGTACCGCCTCGGCCGACCGGCCGACGATGGTTTCATACAGACCCGGGTCAGTATCGCCTTCGCTGGAAAACACCAGCAGCCGGCTGTCCGCATCCAGCGCCAGAACCTCTCGGGCTGCAGGATCTGCCAGGGCCAGTCGACAGGCAGCCAGCCCGGCCACGGCAGATTCGCCCGCCACCACGGGCACGTCCGTGCCGGCAGGCTCGGCAAGCAGGCGCATGCAGGCCAATGCCTCGGCGTCAGGAACCTGCATGAACGCCTGGGCGCCCGGTCGCAGCACCTCCCAGGCCAGCAGGGATACTTCGCCGCAGGCCAGACCCGCCATGGCGGTATCCAGGCTGCCTTTCACCACCTGGGGGCGGCCGGCGCGCGCACTTTCGTAGAGACAGGCCGCCTGCAGGGGCTCGGCGACGATGATGCGCGGGCGTTGCGCGCCACAACGCTCCCAGAGATGGGCACAGATGGCCGCCGCCAGACCGCCCACGCCCGCCTGGATGAAGACATGGGTGGGCAAGGCATCGTTATCAAGCTGGTCCAGCGCCTCCTGCACCATGATGGTATAGCCCTGCATGACATCGCGCGGCACGTCCATGTAACCCGGCCATGACGTGTCCGAGATGATGGTATGGCCTTCACGTGCCGCCTGCCCGGCGGCATGGCGCACGGCATCGTCGTAATTTCCCGGCACACGCACGACACGTGCGCCATATTGTGCAATCGCCGCCTCACGCGCCGCGCTGACATTTTCATGGATGGTAATAACGCACCGGCAGCCCATCTGCTGCGCACCCCAGGCAACGGAACGCCCGTGGTTGCCATCCGTCGCACAGGCAACGGTGATCTCATGTGCAGGACGATGACTTTCGCGCTGCAACAACTGTGCCACGGCCCAGGCGCCTCCCAGCGCCTTGAAACTTCCCAGGCCGAAACGCCGGGACTCGTCCTTGCAGTCGATCCGTGCCAGACCCAGTGTCTTTGCCAATCCGTCCAGGCGATGCAGGGGCGTGGCTGCGTATCCCGGCCAGGCTGTGATGCCCGCCCATGCCTGTGCGTGCGCCTCCAGCGACAGGATGGGCTTGAGCGCTTCGGGGTAGAGGGTGGACAGGGGCAGCGCATGCGGGTTGGGGAACAGGCGTGCACCACCGGCCAGCGTAAATTCTTTCATGAGTCGATTCCTTTGCCCGGGCGCGACCACCCGGAATCTGCCAGGTCATTATGGTTCAGGATACGATCGCTGACAAACCCCGGCTGCACGCACCATTGCCTGCAGGATAGTATCCTTGCAGAATACGCAATGATCGTCATCTGCCGTCACAGGAGGCACGACTTGAAGTCGCCCATTGATCTCGACCAGCGCCTGCAGGCGATTCTGGATTCACCCGCCTACCGCCTTGCCTATCAGGATTCAGACCTGCTTTCCGAAGATGATTTGCGCCCCGTACGCTTGCATCTTGAACTGCTCAAGCCCGAGCGCATCCTGCGCGAGCAGGAGGTGCACTCCACCGTTGTTGTGTTCGGCAGCGCGCGCGTTCAAGACCGGTCGACAGCCATGGCGCGGCTGGCCGGGCTGGAGGGCAAGACGCCGGGCAATGCGACGGACGAGGCCTCACTGAAGATGGCGCAACGCCGCGTGGAGCAATCTGCACACTATGAGGAGGCGCGCCGCTTCGCAGCCCAGGTATCGCTGCGCTTCCAGCAGGTTCAACGGTGTGACTTTGTTGTGGTCACCGGGGGCGGCCCGGGCATCATGGAAGCCGCCAACCGCGGTGCCTATGATGTCGGTGCACGGTCCATAGGACTGAACATCACCCTGCCCCACGAGCAGCTTCCCAACCCGTACACCACGCCCGAGCTGGCTTTTCACTTTCATTATTTTGCCATCCGCAAGATACATTTCCTGCTGCACGCACGCGGCCTCGTGGTGTTTCCCGGCGGCTATGGCACCATGGACGAACTGTTCGAGGTGCTTACCCTGATACAGACCGGCAAGATGCCGGCCATTCCCGTCGTGCTGGTGGGCGAGGACTTCTGGAAGAAGGTCATCAACTTCGACCACCTTGTCGACGAAGGTTATATTTCGCCCGAAGATCGTGCACTGTTCACCTGTGTAAATACCGCAGAGGAAATCATGGCGGCGCTGGATACTTTCTACGCGGGCCGCACGCCGCGCAGCCCCGCAGAATGTGATCATTTCATATAACGGCCGCACACCGTCCCGCGCGCCACAGGCAAGAGGACAGAAATGAATTACCAATGGCTGCATGACACCGTTCGCGCCCGCTTCGACTCCGACGCGGCCATGGAGGCGGTCATGCCTCAGGCCCTGTCGAACCAGGCCTTGCGCGACAAGGGCGACGACCGCTATCTGTCAGCCATGACGCAGCGCGTATTCCAGGCCGGCATGCAGCACACGATGGTCAATGCCAAATGGCCTGCTTTCGAAACGGCATTTGCCGGCTTCGATCCGCAGGCGATGGCCCGGCTGGATGATGCCGGCATCGAGCGCCACATGAAAGATGCCGGCATCATCCGTCACCGCGGCAAGCTGCGCACCATTGCCAGAAATGCCCGTTTCATACTGGACATCCGTGAGGAACAGGGAACGTCCTTTGGCGCGTTCATCGCAGACTGGCCGGTGAGCGACATCATCGGGCTGTGGCGCCTGCTGGCCCGGCGCGCCGCCCATCTGGGCGGGCGTTCGGGCGCGGGTTTTCTGCGTCTGGCAGGCAAGGACAGCTTTCTGCTCACCAGCGATGTGGTGGCCCGCCTGATCGCCTGGAATGTGATCACGCGCGAGCCAACGACGCAAGCCGAACTGCAGGCCGTGCAACAGGCTTTCAATACTTTGCAGCAGGACTCGGGACGGCCGCTGTGCCAGCTGTCCGCCATGATGGCGCTAAGCATCAACCCCGTATCCTGACGCTTGCGGCCTGCCGGACTACATTGCCGGCTGCAGGCCGATCACTACGGTACGCGCACGCAGACGCGAGAAGACGCCGGCCGGCACCTCCACCGGAATTGACTTGACCTTCTCTAGCGTGTGCGAGTCAAAGATCACCAGATTGCCGCCATGCGCACCCGTACTGCGGTCGCCACGGTAGCGCGAACTGATGTAGAAGAAGTCTCCGCGCCCCGTGTATTCGGGAAAATGCGAATGGCCGAGCGTCCCGTCCACTTCGAGCGTGCGCACCACTTCGAGCGTTTCCTTGTCGATGAACTGGATCTTGCTGGCATCCGGTCCCGTGCCGATGATGTCGACGATGACGTAGGGTGCCAGCGGATGCGCCGCCGGAGATTCGGTCGGGCCGATCGCAGGAATGCGCTTCACGACGGAAAAGTCTGCCATGTCGAAGACTGTCACCTCGAAGGCGCCACAGTCTTCCTCACCCATGTTAGTGCCAAAGCCCAGCATACGGCCACCCGACGCCACTACGGCGCCAGAACCCAGATGGGGTTTGCATCCCGACGGAATCTTGCGCACGATGCGTTTTTCGGCCAGATCGATAACCGTATTCAGATGATCATCGTAGGAGGCTATGACGGCATAACGGCCATCGGGAGACAGGAAGCCATCATGCAGGTGACGGCCCACATCGCTGATCTTCGTGACCGGGAACGCATCATCGTCCAGATCGATGATCCATACCTGACCTGCCTGCTCCAGGGCCACCAGGAAGATATTGGCAAATGGCGTGGCCATGATGGTACCGGCATCCGCTTCGACCATGTTCCCGTCGGGATCGACACCTTCCAGTCGCATGACGCGCAAGGGCTCCAGCGTATCGGCATCCATGATCACGAAGGTGTGCGGTACATAGGAGCCCGCCGCCACATAGCGCCCGTCAAGCGATATTGCCAGCGAAGTGCCGTTCAGGCCCGCGCGCACCTTGCGCACGATGCGCATGGAATACATATCGATCTTGTGCACCCAGCCATGATCGTCACGCACATAGGCCCAGCGCGAATCGACGGGATGAAAGTCCATCAGGTGCGGCGCCACACCGGTAGCCACTTCACCCACCAGCTGGTGGGTGCGGCCATTGAAGAACATCACCTTGGCGTCCTTGCCCGCCGCCTGCAGGCCGCGCGACATGACGGCCATCATGTCGTCCATGGAATCGATGGCATAGCCGGGTTTGGCGGGCAGCGTGGACTCATCGGCAACCAGGACTTCCAGCGAGTTGCGGATATCGTCCAGATCCCAATCGAGTTCATTGCGCGGCTGCGTGGTAACGAGCTGGGCAAGGAGTCTGCGCTCACTTCCCGAAAGCATACCGCGCCAGGACGGGTGTTGCGGCATGAGGGTGGGCGGTACACCGCTGATGATGATGCCGTCCACCTCATCGGCGCTGTATTTGAGCTCATTCTTGTTGAGCGCCGGGCCGATATAGCCCCCGCGATCGGCGCCGTGACAGACCGCACAGTGCTGTGCATATACCTTTTCTGCGCGCACCAGATCCAGGGTCTGGGCAGGCAGGGAAGTACACGCCAGGACGAGTGACAACAGGAAAAAGCGTATTTTCATGGCGTGTCTCCTTGGTGGAAGCTCTGAACATCGAATCGCCATACCCGGCGCAGAGGCAGCGCCGCGCGTTACAAGACACTGCGAATTATGCAAATATATCTCGAACTGGCGCAAACAAGGCTCATACCCGAGTGATCTGCTGCGATAAGCCCGCGACTTTCAAGAAGATATTGGCTCAGTCGCTCTCGGTTGGCATGTCGCCGAATTCGCTTGCTCGCCCGGGCGGGCGCAAGGCGGCCAGATACTGATGCGGCCCGTGGGCGGCAATGGAATAGCGCTGCGCGGCACGCTGTTTCTCGCCGCGCAGCGCGGCCAGCATCGCGCGCGGCAACTCGCGCACGCGTTCGAGCTGTGTTGTGGCCTGGGACACACGCTGCCATTGGCCGTCCGCATGACGATATTCCTGACCGAAATGGGCAAAGTGCCCCCAGGCTGCTGCCGGCAAGGCAGGAACCGGGTCTGCCGGTATCACATGCCGATATAGTCGTGCCCCCGCGCGGGCGGCCGTCTGCGCCGGGAAGGGGTCACCGATGACCATGGGTCCGCCAAAGGTATAGACGGCGCGCAGGCGCGATACCACGGCGGCATTGGCGCCCTGCCGGGCCAGTTTGAGTGCAAACAGCTCGGCCATGGCCGCACCCAGGCTGTGGCCGGTCACAAACAGGGCCTGCAGTGGATGTGCAAGATCCTGCCCGGGGTCAGCCAGGGAACGCCCCTGCAGGGCCAGGGACAAAGCCTGCTCCACCTCCCAGTGCAGGGCACGGAAGTTGCGATGAAAGCCCGCGTGTACACGCGGTGTCTCGATGGCGCCGTCATGGGTGCGCAGGGCAAGATATTCCCGTCCGCAGTCCAGATCGCCAAGCCAGCTGCCCAGCGCCGCCAGTTCGGTGCCCCGGTAGGCAATGATGAGCACACGGCCGCAGGCGCTCTGCACCAGACTGGCACTGGCATAGATGAACATGGCGTCCACCACCTGCGTGAGCTGAGCGCAGGCATTGCCCGCCAGCCCTGCCCTGGCCATCATGGTGCTTACGGTGGGGGCATCGGCATAGGCATAGCCGGCGCACAGGCCAAGCACATGCGCCAGCGTCGCATCGCGCTCGCCCGCAGCCGGCAGCGCCGGGTCATGGGCGGTCAGCAGGCGCTCGGGCAGGCCGTCATGAACGGGAAACGGCCTGTCTGTCGGCGCAGCAATAACACGGGTGATATTCATGATGGCCAACCGTGATGAACAATGCGCCCACCGACCATGGTCATCACGGCCCTGATTTCGGGAATCTGTGCTTCCGGGCACTGCAGGGGGTTTGCACTCAGTACAGCCAGATCGGCCATTTTCCCCACTTTGAGCGAACCCTTTTCCGCTTCCTGCCACGTCAGCAGGCTGCCATTGCGCGTCATGCAACGCAGCGCTTCTTCGCGACTGAGCGCCTGCTCCGGGCTGATCAACATCCCGTTGGCGCGCGCCTTGCGGGCAACCGCGTGCCACATGGGATGAAATAATGATACCGGCACATTGTCAGTCGCCAGCACCACGGGAATACCGGCATCCGTCAGTGTGCGCAGGGGCACAATCTCGCCATGACGTTCCGCAGGCAGCCGTTCGCACAGCAAAGGCCCCTCCTTGTAGAGATAGCGATTGGTGTGTGTGGTGACAATAAGTCCCATCTCGCGGATCTGCTCAACTGCTTGTGGTGATAATGTAGAGACATGTCCGAGAACCCAACGCAAACCTTTCAGGCTGGTTTCCTGATGAATTTGATGGAATAGCCCGAGCATATTGGGCCAGATGGCGATGACCTGAATTCGCAGGCGTGCGCAGGCGCGCAGCACCGCCAATACCTGGTCCCGCTCCCGCGCGGTGTCGTAATTGAAACCCGCCCAGCCGGTGTCCGGATAGGCTTGCGCGCGCAAGCGATTGTCCGGATCCGGTCCCATGTCCACGAACATGCCGGCAATGCGGAAATACTCATCGCCCTGGCCTGTGTCGGCCAGCCACCCGCACCATGCCTCCATGAAACCGGCAATGTCTTCCACCGGTACGCTGCGCCAGTTCGGGCTCCACGCAAGCTGGATGCGCATGTCCAGTTGCCCTGCGGCATGCGTTTTCTGATATGCACGCACCAGCTCCGAAGCGGCGCCGTGGCCCTCGTGTACGCTTGTCGTTCCAAAGGCGTGATAGGCGGCAGTCGAGCGCGACATCGATTTCACCCGCGCCGCCACTGAAAAACGTGTGACCTCACGGAAAAACACCAGCTCGACAATTGGCATCAGCGTATTTTCGCGAAACACGCCGGTTGGTATGCCCTGGGCATCCCGCTCTATGATCACCTGCGGCGACGGCGACGGCGTCTGTTCATTAATACCCGCGCATTCCAGGGCGCGCGTGTTGGCAATCGAAACCAGTGGTGTGGTATGGCGCCAGAAGCCCCAAATGCTGCGGATGTACACCGGATGATCCGGTGCGGCGGCATCCAGGTCGTGGCGATCCGGAAATCGTCCTTCCCTGAGCGCCTGAGGCATGTCATCGAACAGGGGCGGCGTACCCAGCGGCATGACCACAATCCACTCACCTCTGGGTGTCTGGCGCGCCAGGGCTGCTATTTTTTCCTGGATATCGGCAATGCTTTCCACCGTGCCCAGGGAAGGATAGATGCCCTTCAGACCTTCGCGGTCCAGATGGGCATGACCATCAATCAGGCCGGGCACTACAGTGCGTCCCTCCAGGTCCAGATATTCGCACGCATCATCAGCGAGTGCCAGCACCTGGTCATCACTGCCCAGCGCACAGATGCGGCCGGCACGAATGCCAATCGCCTGCGCCTGTGGCAATGCATCCTCAAGCGTCAGGATGTGCGCATTATGCAAAATGATTTCCGGGCGCCGGCCCGGTGCCGCCTGTCTGCTCATATCGGTGCTCCCGCCGTGGCGTGCACCTGTCATCATGAAGGCTGTCCCGGTACGTCTTCTGCGGCCAGCGCGGCACTGGCTGCAATCTCGTCGGCATAGGCGAAGATACCCGGCAAGCCGCCGGTATGCAGGAAGACCACAGTGTCACCGGCCCGATATCGGCCCTGCCGGGCCCGAGCCACCAGCCCGGCAAAAGCCTTGCCGGTATACACCGGGTCGAGCAGCAAGCCCTCCCGCCGCGCCGCCAATGCCATTGCGGCGTAGACCTTGTCATCTGCCAGACCATAGCCACGCCCGACAAAACCATCATCCACCTGGATACCGGCTGCCGCTTTTTCACCGTCCAGTGCAAGCACGGCAGCAGCCTCGTACACCAGACCGCGCACCATGGCGGCCAGATCAGCCGCATTGTGCAGCACGCTGATACCTTCAATGCGGAAAGCAGCCTGCTGAAGATGCGCACCCAGCACGAGTCCGGCCTGGGTGCCGCCGCTGCCGCTGGCATGCACGAGATGATCAATGCGAATGCCCTGCTCTTCCGCCTGCTCTGCAAGCTCTTCAATGCAGCGCACATACCCCAGACTGCCGTAGGCATCGGAGCCACCGAAGGCAATCGTGGCCACACGCCGCCCCTGGGATTCCAATCGATCGCGCAGTGCCGCAGCAAAGGCAAGCGGATCTTCCTCTGCCGCCAGACGATGGCAATGTGCACCCAGAAGGCGATTGAGCGCCTGATTGCCACTGGTTTCATAATGCGGCCCCTGACGCGCCACTTTGCAGTTGAGCACCAGATGGCAGGCCATACCGAGATGGGCCGCAACCGCCGCCGTCAGACGGGCATGGTTGGATTGCAGCGCGCCAAAGGTGATAAGGGTATCGCAGCCCTGCGCTTGCGCCGCCAGAAGCTCCAGTTTGCGCAGCTTGTTGCCGCCACCGCCCAACAGGCCGATATCATCGCGCTTGACATACAGTTTGATGCCACCGAGGTGGCGCCCCAGGTTTGGCAGGGCTGCCAGGGGGGTGGGCGCAAGCAGTTTGACTCGGGGAAGGGACTGGTAAAGTGTGTGCTGAATCATGATGAACCCGCCTTGTCGGGGCTGAAAATCAGAACCGGAAAGCGGATGCTTTCCTGATGCGATTCATCATATCGAAGGCCGGTTGCTACGGCAATTGATTACCTTTTTCACGGCCACAGTCAGTAACACGCAGCCTTTGCAATCCCCATCACTGCGGTCAGTCCAACGCCTTCAAGGCCGCATCATAATCGGGCTCTTCACCGATTTCGGATACCAGCTGGCTGTGCAGCACCTTGTTATCGGCATCAAGCACCACGACTGCGCGCGCAGCAAGGCCGCTCAGGGGGCCGCTCGCGATGGCAACGCCATAGTTTTCCAGAAACTCGCGCCCGCGCATGGTCGAGAGCATGGTCACCTGGTCGATACCCTCTGCGCCGCAGAAACGCGCCTGCGCAAACGGCAGATCGGCCGAAATGCACATGACTTGCGTGTTGTCCATCTGTGCAGCAAGCTCGTTGAACCGTCGCACGGAAGCTGCACACACCCCGGTGTCCACACTCGGAAAGATATTGAGTACCTTGCGCTGATCGGCACAGTGGCAGGTGCTCAGGCTGACATCGGCAAGATCCTTGCCGACCAGCGTAAACTCGGGTGCCGTTGTGCCGGCGGCCGGAAGTGTGCCGCTGACCTGTACGGGGTTGCCGTGGAAAGTGACTTGGGACATGGTGGAGCTCCTTGTTGATGGCGGTTGCTGAAAGCTTGGTTCAGGCTTGAACTACCAGTCCAGTGTACTGCAAATGATAATCAATCCCGTAAATAAGCATTACGGAACTGTGGCATTACAGACTGGCTCGCAAGATTCGCCGGGCCACCCTTCGTCCAAGCGGGCCACCGGGTGGCTTGTCCCTGTGCCGATAGCAGTTCGATCGCCAGCGTAATGAGTTTTCCCCATCAAGGTAAAAATATCAGGAATCACCTGCCTGACTCATTTCACGCGAATATCGGACATCACGGCCCAGCAGTGCCAGCATATTCACGATCATCAGCAGACCGCGACGGGCGTCTTCGTCCCTGTTGAGGCGCCGCATCGTCTGCCACAGTGTTGGCAAATCATCCTGGGCTGCGGCCTGATCACTGGCGTGTCGCATGACGCCATTGATCTTGAACGCTGCCGAGGCGAGATTCTCATAATCGTGCGCCAGCTTTTCCACCATGGCGTTATCAGCCATGTTGACGACATCGGAGATGGCCGACAACAAGTCGACGATGTTGTCGAAACGGCCGGCTGCCACGAGCGGGGCCACCCGGCCAAGCAGGCTTTCCATACCGCTCAGGGTGGACGGATTGTTCAGCAGTTCGTGCTCGCGCACCACCGCAGAGATGGATGTCTTTTCTGTCATTTCGGATCTCCAGTCAAACCAGGCCGCGGGCAACGCCCCAATACACGCCCCGGTTGAAGCCGTTGCGCATCATGCTGCCGATCTTGGTTGCAGGCAGCGGCATCACATCTTCACCGTAGTCATACCAGAGCGGCATGCCGGCACTGAAGCCCATCTGGGCGATGGCCTGGACCTTGCCGTCGAACTCGGCCACGACCTGGCCGATGCGAATCAGGCCCGCGATGTTGTTGCAGATGACGGGGGACTGGTTATGACAGGTGCCCCCGGCCTTGCTGACCGGAAGGTCAACAGTGTCACCCATCACAAAGACGTTGCCAAAGCCCTCAAGCTGCAGGGTCTGCCTGTCGGTGGGCAGCCAGCCTTCATTATTGGGCGCCTGGGAAATGCCCGAGTCCAGCACCGCATCGACCGCCCGGATGGGCGGCGTCTGCATCAGGACATCGAACTCCACCTCCTCGCCCTCTTCCGAAATGGCTACCTTGCGTCCGGGATCAACCTCTTTCAGGGTGAAGCTGCGCTGGTATTTGATACCTCTGGACTCAAAGATGCTCGGCAGGACATCACCCACCGGCTTTTGCAGGAACAGACAGTTGCGAAGCAGCTGTGCAATAGTGGGATAGGTATAGACAATCTCGATCTGGTCCCGCACGCCGCGCTGGCGCAGGTATTCGTCCAGCATCAGCGTGGTTTCCATGGGCGCAATACCGCATTGGTGCGGCACATTGGGCGTCTGCGGAAAAGTGACCCCGATGAACACCCGCCCCTTTTCTATGGTGCGCAGCTTTTCAAACAGGCGCATGGCCGGATCATGCTGGTAGAAGTGATCGCCGGCCTCCTGCAGGCCGGGAATGCGCTCGGGAGACGGTATACAGCCGGTGGACACCACCAGGTAGTCGTATGAATGATCCTTGCCGGAAGCCAGGCGCAGCCGGCTTGCCCTGAAGTCAAAGCCGTCAACCTGATCAATGATCAAGTTCACTTCCGGGGCCAGCAGCGTATGCAGCGGGCGGCGCAACTCCTGCTTGTACATTCCGCCGAAGGCGACATACATGAACGCAGGCTTGTACCAATGCCAGCGATCGTTGGATATGAGGCTGACCCTGATCTTCCCCGCCCGGATTTCCGGATAGAGTTTATTGACGAGATTATTGGCGGTCATTGTGCCGCCAATACCTCCGCCAACCACGATGACATCCTGTATAGCCATTTTGGTTCTCCTGTCATTGAGACGGTCTTATCGTCATCAGGGGATGACCAGCCGTCGGTATTTATTGTTTCGCGCGTTCAAAAAGCTGCCCCAGCGCCTTGAACGGCAGCATGGCAGATCCGTGACGCGTTGGAATATCGCGGGCAAATGCAAATATTTCCAGCTCCGGCCAATCGGCCGTATCACGTCGGCCCTTCAGTATTGCTTCAAGCTGCTCACCGATCCGGGCAACTTGCTCCGCTTCAAGATCGTCCAGATGCTGAATCACGATTGCCGTGGCAGCCTGCCCCAGGGAGCACGCCCGTACGCGCCAGCCCAACTTGCGCACCCGTCCGCCCTCTATCACCGCATCAAATGTCAGATCGCTGCCACACACAGGGCTGCGAACCGAGACGCTATCGACATTCGCTCCCGAAAGACGGCGATCCCGGCGCACCACGTCCATATAAGCTTTCAGTTTTTCGTAGAATTGCTCGGCCGATTCCATGAAAGCTCCCGCAAATGATCACACCACCGCCGGCATCAGGCCTCGATCAAAGGCTGAGCTCATGTTTCATGCGCTGAACCAACTGGTCAAATGGCATATCACCGGCGATGATCGCGGCAAGCATGTGACCACGGAATATGGCGATGGAAGGCACCGAGCGGATTCCGTACATTTGCGCAATCGTCGGTGATACGGCGATGTTCACTTCCGCAAAATTGGCATCATGGATAAACAGCTCATCTGCCAGCTTCATGAATACCGGCTTCATGGTCTTGCAGGGCCGGCACCAGGGTGCATGAAAATACACGATCAGAAGCCCCCGCTCGCGTGCCAACGCAGTGGAAAAGCTGTCAGTGTCGAGCTGCTCGACGCTGATACCGGCCATACCGTACTCCTCCAGCGTATTTACAGGCGTCGTCCGGGACAAGTGCTACATGTCTTGCCGGAACGAAATCCGCCTTTTGAATTATGGTCTTGCAATACTCTAGGGTACGGTTTCAGGGAAAATATCACAATCCATTTAAACTGTGGCGACGATAAAGAAAAATTTTATCGAAATGTTTTAATCCCAAGAATGATGCTGAGCCCAGAGACAGCTGACATCCCAATAAAACACCTTGTGCTGACTGAACAAAACCAGCGCCAAAAGGACTTGTGTTTGTCCGGCAATCGTGATGTTATGTAAACAAATACTAGCCCATCATCTCCAACAGGACATTTATATGCCCACTGCCAGTCTCATCACTGCTGCCAGTTTTGCTGCAGAGAAGCACAAGACCCAACGACGCAAGGACGCTGACGCCTCGCCCTACATCAACCACCCGCTTGCGCTTGCCAGCGTGCTCGCGGTCGAATGCGGAATCAGCGACACCACAACCCTATGCGCGGCCCTGCTTCACGACACCATCGAAGATACGGAAACCACCGCACAGGAGCTTGAAAACCTGTTCGGTAAACACGTGACCAGTGTCGTGCTCGAAGTAACCGACGACAAAAGTCTGGAAAAGCCGGCTCGCAAACAGGAGCAGATCCGCAGATCGTCAGGACTTTCACCAGAAGCAAAACGGATCAAGCTGGCCGACAAGATCTGCAACTTGCGGGATATTCTGGCCACGCCTCCGGCCAACTGGACGAATCAGCGAAAACAGGAATACTTTGACTGGGCAGCCCAGGTGGTTGCGGGTTTACGGGGTACGAATCCCGAGCTGGAGGCCTTGTTCGACGCGGTTTATGCCCAGCGCACCCAGTTCGCCACTGCGGAATGAATCATGAGCACACCTGCCATTGGAATCAACTATCTGGACACGTGGCAACCCGGTTGCTGGTGTGCCGCCTATATCCAGCTCAACGAATCCTACATCAGGGAAGGCGAGGACTACGATATCCGCCACCCCGCCCAGTGGTTCCTGCTGCTATGGAAGCCCACTGAGCAGGCCATCCCGTTCATTGAACCCGACGCATGGTCGATCACCCTGGATCCAGATCATGAGACTGCCATCGCGAACCTTCTGCCTGAAGACAATGCATCGGTCTACCTGCTTGCCGATGAAGAATGCATCTGGTCATGCTGGCTGCATATTCCCCTGGCGAGCGCTTGGTTCGAGCCGTGGATACTCGAATCTTTCAAGATCACGATCAAAAAACAGCTGCTCGCGGAAAAAACGCGCTATGCAGCGTTGTTTGGTGACGATAAAACTCTCTTTCGAAAATTTCTCAAGAACCTGACCGACAATCAAAAATAGCGAATCGCCTTGCTCACCCAGACTTCCCTTCGTCTTCTTATGATGTCTGGCATTTTCAATCCACCAAGGCTTCCAGTTCCCCCAGCGCCGAGCGTGACAGTCGCCGCCCTTCCTTCGCTACATTGACCTGCAAGGCCACCTGCGCTACCTCCATAATGTCCTCCGCCAGCGTGTAACTGCCCTTGGTCTGCAACCAGGTCAGCACATCCGCCAGATGCCAGATCGACGCGCTGCCCTCATGCACCGGTGCCGGAAAGCTGCCTGGATGAGCCAGCATCAGCTTGCGCTGTATGAATAAACAGGTATAGTGTGTGAAATCGCAAAACTGATGCGTATCCGGGAAGGCAATGAGCACGAAAGTCTATCGCTATCGCGTGAAGTCCTTGAACGGCCTGCTCAACAGGCAGTCGCGAGCGGTAAGCTTCGTTTGGAATTTCTGCAACAACACGCAGAAACATGCCTTGAAGTGGCGCAAGCGCTGGTCCACAGGGTTTGATCTGAACAGACTGACAGCCGGAAGCAGCAAAGAGCTGGGCATTCACTCCGGCACGATCAATGCGGTTTGTGAGCAATATGCCAAATCCCGCAGGCAATTCAACCGCCCGTATCTTCGCTACCGTGGCAGGCGTTCGCTCGGGTGGGTGCCGCTCAAAGGCCGCGATTTGAAACGCAGTGGTGACGCCTTCCGGTTCGCCGGAAACACCTTCCGAGTGTTCAACTCCCGCCCGCTGCCCGAGGGCAAGATCAAGGATGGCACCTGCTTTGCCCAGGACAGGCGCGGCAACTGGTTCCTGAACATTGTGATCGAGGTTGCGCTGTCCACCCGCCTTGTCTGCGAGTTTGACTACATCGCCGTTGGCAACGTGAACAGCAAAGGGCTTGCCAGGACCGGGCTGGCAAAAAGCGTCAATGACGCAGCCTGGTCGTCCTTCCGAAACATGCTCCGCTATAAGGCGATTACGCACGGCGCAACGCTCGAGGAAGTGAACGAATCGTTTTCCACCCAGACCTGCTCGACATGTGGCGGCTTGCCGGCGTCGAGGCCGAAAGGTATCGCAGGTTTGCGAATAAGAGAGTGGCAGTGTGATTGCGGTGCTAGCCATGATCGTGATGTGAACGCTGCATTGAACATTCTCCGCTCGGGGCATCGAGCGCCTGTAGAGGGAATCTCCTTCCTTTAGGGAGGGGAGGATGTCAATCGCATCAGTCGCTTCACGCGCGAACTCCAGCGTAAAGCGTCCTGGTTGGCCGATGCCGACCAGGGCATCATCACAGCCCGCATCGCCCAAGCGTTCAACAAGAGCATCAATATCGCAGACTTGGGATGATGGGTATACCTCGTAATATTTCCATCCCTAATTCGAGCAGCGGCCTCTATTCAAACAGGGAGCACGATGGCAAAAATGTCGTGAATCGTGACCCAGTCGTTGCGCCCCAAATACCTGAATGCTACTGTAGCTGTGAGCCTGGATTGGGTGGCCACCGCGCCTCGCCGCCCATTCTCCCACTCGATTGCCAACAGGCTATAGAACATACTGATTTACAAGAAGAAATCATCAAGCATAAGGCGCGATATCATGCAAAATACCATGTTCAGTGTATCGCCTGGTCATACCCAGTAGTGCCTGACGCTGCCGGTCAACCCGTTCAACGTCGCACAGAACCAGCCCGCACCGGTGGCTTGGCCTCCGGTGGATTCGGCCCAATATAGACAGTTTTCCCGTCCTTCCACACCACAGCGTACTGACCCAGGCGGCGCTTGCGATCCAACGCCTTGGCCACGGAATTCCGCAGACTTTCCAGTGCCTTGCGTGTCTCTTCATCGTATTGGGGTTGGGAAGTCATAGGCCCGCCTCACTGCGTAAGTGCCGGTAGACGGCACCATCGAAAATTTCAACATGATTCCCTTGCTGAGTAAACACAAGGACTGGATCATCCAGGCTGTTCAGGTAACAGCGCGTCAAGGTGACTCTGGGAGCATAGAGCTCAAACAGATTGTACAGGCTGCGGGCGAAACGCCGTTCAATCGCCTGCGCCGGGATGTTGTGGCCGCCATGTGCGACTCGCTCGGCCACGCGGTCATGAGATAGCTGTACGTTGGGCAGTGCCAGGTACGACATCTCCACCCGCCATCCACTCTGCATCAGGCGATCCACCAATCGCAGATAGCCGCGCCCAGACAGAGTTGTCTCAAAGGCAAAATCCTGGCGTGCCCGTTCACAGCGATCGATTTCTGCCAGATACAGCCTGGAGGCGGCCAGCTGCTCACGCTCGGGATTTAGCGGTGACAGCCCGGCAGCGATCAAGTCTGCGTTGATGAACGTCTCGCACTGAACTACGGACGGAAGATAGTCCAGTGCAAAGGTCGTTTTCCCCGCACCATTGGGGCCAGCGATGATCCAGCAGGTGGGCCTCACAATCATACCGGCCGTTTCCCCAGGTAGGCTGGCAGCTTGGCCTTCCACTCGCTCATCAGGATCAGAGTGCCTTCCACCGTAGTGTCCGTGCCGACCAACTCCAGGTTGCCTACCGCAGACGCAGTGTTCCACTGGAAATTGCTCGACAGGAAATCCAGCAATTCGCGCTTGTAGGTGGTATCCAGGTTACCGCTAAGTTGATCGCCCTTGGTTTCCAGTGCCACGATTCGCTGCGCACTGCCTTCTTGCTGCACGGCAAAGATGAAATCAGGGTAAATCTTGGCACGCTTCCAGCCCTGCAAGCCATATTGTTGCCGGGCCACGTTTCTGTGCCACCAAGACAGTGTCTCGGCAGCATCCAAATAGACGGCCACCTCACGTTCTTCCTGGTTCAGCTCTGCCTCATATACGGGCGCAAACAGGCTTTGCCGCAACGCGCCGCCATCCTGCCCCAGCAACTGCCGGGCACCCTCGGCCTGCATCGTCGCCATGGTGCTTGGCATCTTCCAGTTGCGGCCATCCAGACGCAGACGAAACTGGATATGGCCCTGTGCCACCTCACGCTTGAAAACGGCTTCAGCCAGTCTGCTTTGCGCCGTATCCAGGCCCTTACGCAATTCCTGGGCAATCAGGCTGGCCAGCTTGCCCAGTCTGGTGCTGTCAAACCCACGCGCACGCAGACGCGTCACCACTTTGCCAACGATTTCACGCGCAACAAACGGATTGGGCACCAAATCAGAAACCAGCCGCACCGTGTAGGCGGGGTCGAAGGCCAGAGACTCCTGGTTGCTGGCGACAGGGCTATTGGTCAGCAGCTCGTCACCGTCCTCGGCCAGCTGAATACGTTGCAGTTGGTTCTCTGCTGCCTGAGCGTTTTCCGGGATGCCATCGGCAATCTCCTTCGGGTCGAAGTCGCGCCAATCAATTTTGGCCAGCACATCAGTTTCGTAGTCCAGTTCCCGGATGTCTTGACCATTCACTTGGAGAACTTTGGGCAGATAAATCTCAGTCCTGGAAAAGGTCGGCCGCCGTTGAATGGATCGCGCCGTCAACCCCTCACCTTGCATATCCTGCTGGGAGACCTGCAGCACCAGATCGCCCAGGCCGTCTTGCTCCAGGCCCGTTTTGATGGCCTGCACAACGTCCTTGGTTGCGGCATGGTGCGTGATCACGTAGCACTCATCCAGCGCATCCACGCCTGTCTTCAACGCATACGGCTGGCGCAGAATACGGCCCACCAACTGCGTCATGGCCTTCTGGTTGGAACTCGCAGCCAGGCTGCACAAGATATAGGCGAAGGGGCAATCCCAACCTTCCTGCAAAGCCTGTTTGGTGATGATGACCCGGACGCGATTGGTGGGTGACAACAAATCCTGATTTTCGGGATTGGCCAGGTCGTTCTGTTCCGCCGTCTTGATCGCAATCTCGGCGTCATCAAAGCCTGCCGTGATCAACCACTCTTTCACATCATCGGCGTGGATGTGATGGCTTTCGCGCTGGTCGCGTCCCGTGCGTTCCACCTGCACCAGCAGGATCGGGCGAATCGTACGCCCCGTATCGGCCCGCAGCCGGTCAGCATCTCTAGCCAGGCTGTTCAGACGATCCAGTGCCGCATTCAGCGTCGCCCGCCAATCGGTGCCTTGCCTGGGTTCGAGATTCAGCGGCATTTTGATCATGCCCTCTCGATCCAGTTCTCGGCCTGTGACCTCGACCAGGATGTTTGCATAACGCCCCGGCCTGGGGTTTCGGCCACCGCGCGGTTGAACATCCTGCGGCGTCGCCGACAGTTCCAGCACAAAACTGGGATTAAAGCCGTACAGGGTTTCAAAGGCCAAATCAGAAATCGCCTTATGGCCCTCGTCCAGCACCACCACAGGCCGGATCAAGCGCAGCGCGTTACCCAGTGAATCCTTCACCATCGGGAACATGCCCTGGTAAGCATCCAGATTAGGCGTGGCCTGAATCGCCGCATGGTGAGCCTGCTGTTCGCCTTCCGGCGGGAAGAAGCCATGCACATCCCCCCGATCCTGGAATATCTTTAGCGATTCTTTATTCTGCCGGTTGGACGACTGCAGCATCAGCAGCATCACACACAAATGGCTTTCCACATCACGGGCATCCAGGCGATCCGTCTTTTCCATGATGATGACCCGGTCGGCACCCGCTGCCGCGCGGTCCAGGGCCTGCCGATAGGGATGCTGGCGATCCTTGAAGTGCTTGAGCGTCTGGGTATAGATCGCCTCATTGGGAACGATCCACAGCACAAACCCCGCATTGCTACGCAGATACTGCCCCATGATGCGAGACACCCCGGCCACGGCCAGCCAGGTTTTGCCACCACCGGTGGGCACTTTCAGTACCACGTCAGGCACCGGCCTGCCACGCCCATCCATACGAGGTGAAAACGGGATAGCAGATCGTGAACCCGGCAGTCTGCCTTGATCCTTCAGGATATCCCAAGCTTCCTTGGCAAAATCTGGAATTGGCAATGCCAGGTCCGGTTCACGCAGCGCAAATTCTGCTACCCGATCAGCCCTGCCCTTCTTCTCGTTCAAGGCATCCAGGTAGGCATCCAAGGCATCCAGTACCCGGTCCTGATAATCCAACTGACGAAACATGAGGTCAGCTCCGGTCGATGCGATACAAGGCGAAGGGCAGCGGTACGAATTCAACCGGCAAGTTCTGCTCGTCCAGCATCTTCTGGCTAACGTATCGTGCGGGGGCAAACACCAGATGCCGCTTTTCGGGAGCTGACGCGGCGACAGCCCGGGCGCGCGACAAGGTCAAAGCCGCTTCCGGCGACTTCAGCCATTCCAGATCGGGCTTGTAGATCAACCACACCTGCCGGCTGCCCGTATCGCCCAAATAAAAATCGGATTCATGCACAGCCGCCGGGTCCAAGACCTGGCTGGTTGCCATATTGAACAACACAGCACCCAGGCTGTCATAGGCAGGCAAATCTGCACCGGTGAGGATTTTGTCTAGCTCAATGGGCTCACCCAGGGTGCAATAGGTAAAGGTGCCGCCCAGGCCCTCTGCCCTGCTTTCAACCTTCTTCTCTCCCGTGACGATGAGTTCGCCGCCTTTGACTTCTTTTTTGATGCGGTCGAACTCATGGCCTTGCAGGTTTTCAATACCTTCGATTTGGTGCAAAAGCTGTTCGGGAGATTTGAGCTTTGAAAACGTCAGACGTTCGCGCAGCAATTCAGTTTTCTTTATGCCTTGGAAGTCGTAGCCGTTGATAGCACGGCGGACGCGTTCAGCCGTCAGACGATCTGCATAGTCCTCCATCTCAACCAAGATAAATTGACGATTTCCACCATCGCGCTTGTTCGCCTCTAGGACCGCATGCGCCGTGGACCCCGACCCGGCGAAGCTATCGAGAATCAATGAATTTCTATGCGTGGCAACTTCCAAAACTCGGCCTATTAGACTGGTCGGCTTGGGCGTAATCGTTGCATCACGCGGATCCATATCTGGCAAGACCTGAAGAAGCTCTTTTCTTGCAAGATCAGTATGGCCAGCAAACTCCCAGTTCCACAAAGTTCCAGGAACTATTTTCCCACCATCCTTCAAAAGATGGCGATAACGCTTGAAGGCCGGCGTACTAGATTTTCCATCTACCCCCCACCACACAAGCCGATTTGCTTCGTTTTCAGCATGCGCCTCCGGCCCATATCCCCAAACACGAGTTCGATTGGGCCAGCATTCCTGACCAGTATTTGGATTCGTAATCGGATAATATAAATTCGGCCTTTCATCAGCACTTTTATTGCACGTGTAATCACTTACGCGAAATACACCTTTTTCGTCTTCAAAACGATATGCCGCATCCTTTCCTTCAAGCCTTTCCAACTTGTTACGACGCCACGCTGACTTCGAATATACAAGAATGTGATCATGCATAGGAGCAATCCCTGTATGATCAGCTGCCACAGTGTATTTTTTCTGCCAGATAATATCTGCATCGAACCCAGGCTCACCGAAAATCTCATCTAACATCAACTTCGCTCGGTGAGCTTCATTGTCATCCAAAGTTACCCACAAGCTACCGTTCTCCGCGAGAATTTCATAGAGCAACCGCAGCCTCGGCCACATCATGGCACACCACTTATCGTGCCGCAGGCCGTCCTCAATGCCAATTGGATTGTTGTTCAACCACTCCCGAATCATGGGTGCGTTGACGTTGTCGTTATAACTCCACCCTTCATTGCCCGTGTTGTACGGCGGATCAATGAAAATACAATCCACCTTACCGGCGTAATACGGCAACAGCGCTTTGAGCGCATGCAGGTTATCACCCTGAATAATCAAGTTGCCATCCAGCGAGGCCGGGCCTATCCCCTTGTCCGGGTGGGGCACCAAAGGCCGAAACGGCACAGCCAGGTGGTGGTTGTAGACAAATTCTTTCCCCTTGAAGCTGAGCGCCGTCATGATCAGCGTTCTCCTGTTTTAGATGACGACACACAAGGGCGTCTGAATGACGGCATCACGCCGACACCGCCAAACAGAGTGTCAGCGCTGTGCTGGTCGTACGTCGAAAGCCAAAGCCTTCGTAAAACGTGGCGACCTTTGCGTCCTTTGCGTCGACGATCAGCACCCGTACACCCATCGTTTGCCGCACGGCCACTGTTAGATTCACGGCATGGCCCAACAACAACTGGCCATACCCTTTACCCTGCTGCGCTCGAGACACGGCCAAACGTCCCATCCGTATTGCAGGCACCGGATACGCGGGCAAGCGCCTGCGATCCTGGTCGCTCATCTCCTGCAGATGAAGTTGTGCCGCCGACAGTGAACAATAGCCCAGAATCCGCGTGGGGTCCGCGTCGTCGATCAGGACATGCGTCGTCGCGATACCGTCACGCTGATGTTGCCCGGCCCGACGACGCAGATAGTCGTCCAGTGCCGCGACACCACAAGAAAACCCCGCGCGGTCATGGCGTTGCCCATCCAGGACAACGAAGGTCAGCGCCATGGATCAACGCCGCCCCAAAGCGGCTGCGGCATCCATCGCGGCCTTCAAGCGGTCATTGGGTTGAAACGGGGCATCCAGTGCCGCCAGGAAACGCCGTGATTCTGCTGCTGACAGGATGGCAACGGTATCCGCTGCAATGGCGGCATCCGCTTCGCGCAAGACAGCATCGCGGACAAAAGACGACACCGGCAAGCCACGTAGGGCGGCGGCCTTGGTAATACGCTCTTTGTCACGCGGTTCAAGGCGAAAATCCAGGCGTGCAGCAGCAACTGCCATAATTGATCTCCATTTTGTACGCGATTATACCGTACAGTAGTGCGACACTTAACGACGTACTGCAGTTCAACCGCAGAGTGTCATCACCTCACCACCAGGGCTATTGCCAGTCTGACCTCCTGCTGCAGCTTACGAAAGTCCAGCATCATCGCTTCGATGATGGTCGGCCATAGACCGGACTGGTGTGTTCAAGGCTAACGATCGGAGGTAGGCTGACGCGGTCATGCCAGCCGCCTCTGCCGACCCAGTGATGGCTGCTTTTTCTTTGTCCGTGGCCCACACCTCTATTCGCTCTCGGCGTGGCCGTCCTGCCCTCTCTTCCTTTCCACCTGTTTTGAGGGTGCTGGATGATGCCAGACCTCAAATCATTCCCACTCAATCGTCGCCGGCGGCTTTCCTGAAATATCATAGACAACGCGGCTCACACCGGGCACTTCCGTGATGATGCGCGTGGCGATGTGATTGAGCATGGAGTATGGCAGTTCGGCCCAGCGTGCGGTCATGAAGTCCGTGGTCTCTATGGCACGCAAGGCGATGACGTGTTCGTAACGGCGTCCTTGCGGGCCCACACCGACGGATTTGACCGGCACAAATACTGCGAAGGCCTGTGAGGTGAGCGCGTACCAGGATTGCTCCCTGATCGGATCCACGGTTTCGCGCAGCTCCTGGATGAAGATGGCGTCGGCGCGACGCAGCTTTTCCAGGTATTCAAACTTGATCTCGCCCAGCACGCGCACGCCCAGTCCCGGGCCGGGAAAGGGGTGGCGCTGCACCATGACGGGCGGCAGCCCCAGACTGATGCCCAGGGCGCGAACCTCGTCCTTGAATAGCTCGCGCAAGGGTTCGATCAGTCTCAGGTTCAGGGTTTCGGGCAGCCCACCGACATTGTGATGCGATTTGACGGCAACGTTGTCACCCGAAGCGCTGCGGGCCGACTCGATGACGTCAGGGTAGATGGTGCCCTGCGCCAGCCAGCGGGCATTGGGCAGGCGGGCCGCTTCCTGCTGGAATATTTCCACAAAGACGCGACCGATGATCTTGCGCTTGGTTTCCGGGTCGCTGACGCCCGCCAGCTCGCGCATGAATTCCGCGCTCGCATCAACATGCCGCAGCTGCATGTCGGGCGTGTCGGCAAACATGGCCAGTACCTGTTGCGCCTCGTTCTGGCGCAGCAGACCGTGATCGACGAAGACGCAGGTGAGCTGCGTGCCGATGGCCCGGTGAAGCAGTGCTGCCGCCACCGAGGAATCTACGCCGCCTGACAGGCCCAGGATGACTTCTTCCTCGCCAACCTGTTCACGGATGCGGGCAATGGCCTCCTGCGCGTATTGCTCCATGGTCCAGTCGCCCGTGCAGCCGCAGATCTCACGCACAAAGCGATGCAGGATCGCCCTGCCCCGGGTCATCTGCTCGAGTTCAGGATGCGCCAGCATGGCGTAGAGCCTGCGCTCTTCATCCGCCACGGCTACCACGTGCTCCAGCGGATCGGTGGCCATGGCAATAAAACCGGATGGCAGTGTTTTTACCTGCATGCCGGCCGCTGCCCAGACCCGGATCAGCCCGTGACCCTGGGCGTTGCGTTCGTCCTCGATCTCGTCAAGCAGGCGTGTATGGCCGCGCGCACGCCATTGCGCCGGATGGATTTCGGTATCGCCCGACGGGTGAACCGTCAGCGTGCCGGACAGTGCCTGGAGCATGGCGGCCATGCCCAGACCGAGCGCCAGCACCGGCACACCGGCCTCGAACACGGCCTCCGGAATCACAGGCAGGGTTGGCAGCCCATTGGCGGCATCCACCCCGGACAGGATGATGCCACGCAACTGGCGATCAGGCGCGTCTTCCGCAAGCAGTGCATCCGCCCGTTCGACCGGGTGGATTTCACAATAGACGCCGGCATCGCGCACGCGTCGTGCGATCAGCTGGCTGAAACGGGAACCGCAATCGAAGATAAGGATGCACTGATGCATGATGGCGCTCAATTGGTCCGATAGTTGGGCGCCTCTTTGCTGATCTGGACGTCATGCACATGGGATTCACGCATGCCGGCGCCGGTGATCTCGACGAATTCGGCTTTTTCGTGCAGCTCGGCAATGGAGGTGCAGCCGCAATAACCCATGGAGGCTTGCACGCCGCCCGACAGTTGATAGAGGATGGGAATGACGCTGCCCTTGTAGGGAACGCGCCCTTCTATGCCTTCGGGCACCAGCTTCTCGCGATTGCTGGCCGGGTCCTGGAAGTAGCGATCGGCCGAGCCATCGGTCATGGCACCCAGGCTGCCCATGCCCCGATAAGATTTATAGGAACGCCCCTGATAGAGCACCACGTCACCGGGCGCTTCCTCGGTACCGGCAAACATGCTGCCCAGCATGCAGGCCGATGCGCCCGCAGCCAGAGCCTTGGAGATGTCGCCCGAATAACGGATGCCGCCATCCGCAATCAGCGGAATGCCGCTGCCCTTCAGGGTTTCGGCCACATCGGAAATGGCGGTGATCTGCGGCACGCCCACCCCGGCCACCACGCGCGTGGTGCAGATGGAGCCCGGGCCTATGCCCACTTTCACGCCATCGGCACCCGCATCGGCCAATGCCCTGGCTGCAGCGGCCGTGGCGATATTGCCACCCACAACCTCCACCTGCGGATAGTGCTGCTTGATCCAGCGGATGCGCTCGATGACGCCGGCAGAGTGCCCATGCGCCGTGTCGACGACCAGCACATCGGCGCCGGCACTGACCAGCCCTTCGATGCGCTCTTCCGAATCATCACCCACACCCACCGCTGCGCCCACGCGCAGCTGCCCCTGGCCATCCTTGTTGGCCTTGGGATGCGTTGTGTTCTTGACGATGTCCTTGACCGTGGCCAGGCCGCGCAGCTCGAAACGATCGTTCACGATAAGTACGCGCTCGAGCCTGTGCTTGTGCATGAGTGCCTGGGCCTGGTCCAGCGTGGCACCTTCGGGCATGGTGACCAGACGCTCCTGCGGCGTCATCACATCGCGCAGGGGCAGATCCAACCGGTCTTCGAATCGCAGGTCACGGTTGGTGACAATGCCGACCACCACCTTGCCCTCGACCACCGGCAGACCGGAAAACCCGTGATGGCGCTGCAGCTCGATGGCGTCACGCACACGCATGTCAGGCGTGACCGTGATGGGATCGATAACGATACCGAATTCATGCCGTTTGACGCGCACGACCTCGCGCGCCTGTGCGGCCGCCGAGAGGTTCTTGTGGATGATGCCAATGCCGCCTTCCTGCGCCATGGCAATGGCCATGCCCGCTTCGGTGACGGTATCCATGGCGGCGGACGCCAGTGGGATATTGAGGGTGATGTTACGGGTGAAGCGGGTACTGAGCGATGTGTTGCGCGGCAATACACTGGAGTAGGCCGGCACCAGCAACACATCGTCGAAAGTCAGGGCTTTCTTGATGAGACGCATAGATGAGCTCCGTGCAAAGCAAGATTATACGCGTTCACATCGCCAATTTCACCTTCACCCGCTACGCCGGCGCAGCACCCCGGTTCAACCCAGCCAATTGCGGGCGTTCTGGAACATGCGCATCCAGGGTGTGAACCCGCCCCTGTCGGCCTGACGGTATCCGGGATCATCCGCAGACCAGCGCTCGGGCACCCAGGACATGGCCACATTGCGCACGCTGCGCTCGGCGTGCGGCATCATGATGGTGAAGCGCCCGTCCGCCGTGGTGAATCCCGTCAGTCCGCCTGCGCTGCCGTTGGGATTGGCCGGATAGGCCGGACCGGCCTCGCCGCGATTATCCACAAAGCGCAGCACCGCCAGGGCATTTGCCGCATTCCCCTGCGCACTGAAATCCACCCGGCCTTCGCCATGCGCCGAGGCGACGGGAAGCCGTGCGCCTTCAAGCCCCGCCATGAAAATCGAAGGCGAATCCAGCACTTCCACCATCAGCAGGCGGGCCTCGTACTGTGCGGACGCATTGCCCACGAAGCGCGGCCAGTGCCCGGCACCGGGAATCATGTCGGCCAGAGCGGCCATCATCTGGCAACCGTTGCACACGCCCAGGGCAAAGCGGTCGCTGCGTGCGAAGAAGGCGGAAAACTGCTCCGCGAGGACGGGGTTGTGGCGAATGCTCTGCGCCCAGCCTTCACCGGCACCCAGCACATCGCCGTAACTGAAACCGCCCACGGCCACCATGCCCATGACCTGCTCCAGATCGCTGCGCCGTTCCAGCAGGTCGGACATGTGAATGTCCACGGCATCAAAACCCGCCTTGTGAAAGGCCCAGGCCGTCTCGGCCTGGCTATTGCTGCCCTGCGCGCGCAGTATGCCCACGTGCGGACGCGCGCCGAGGGCGATATAGGGGGCGGCAATATTGTCCTGGGGATTGAAGTCGACCGCGCCCGACAGCCCTGGATCTTCAGCGTCCAGCCACCGGTCGAATTCCGCCCGGGCGCTTTCCGGATGGTCGCGCAACGCCGTGATGCGTCGCGTTACCTCGCTCCAGACCTGACCCAGTGCCACACGCGGCGCCCGGTAGATGCACTTGCCATCACGATAGATCTGGATTTCATCCTTGTCGTTCGGTGCACCCAGCACATGCGTGCTCTGTGACAGGCCGGCTTCGCGCAGCACCTGCAGGACGGCATCGCGTCGCTCGCGGCGCACCTGGATGACGGCACCCGCCTCCTCATTGAACAAGGCCTTGAGCGTGAGCTCGTCGCGCTGCACTGCAACCTGATCCGGGTAGATCTTGTAGTCACCCCAATCCGCCGCATGCGGATCTATGGTGAGCATGTCCAGATTGATGGAGACACCCGTGCGTCCGGCAAACGCCATCTCGCACAGGGTGGCCAGCAGGCCGCCGTCCGAGCGGTCGTGATAGGCCAGCAGCTCGCCCGCATCGGCCAGCTTGCGCACGGTGCTGAAGAAGGTTGCCAGCACCGCAGCATCATCCAGATCCGGGGCGGCATCGCCCAGCTGACCAAAGCAATGCGCCAGTACCGAGCCGCCCATACGCTGCCGGCCCCGGCCGAGGTCAACAAGAATCAGGCTGGTATCGCCCGCGTCCGTGCAGAGTCGCGGCGTCAGGGTCTTGCGCACATCCGCCACCGCTGCAAAGGCCGTCACGACCAGGGACACGGGTGCCAGCACTTCGCGCAGGCCATCTTCCGCCTGCCAGCGCGTGCGCATGGACAGCGAATCCTTGCCCACGGGAATGGACAGGCCCAGTGCCTGGCACCAGTCGCTCACGGCACTGACCGTGTCGTACAGGGCCGCATCCTGACCTTCCGCACCGCAGGCAGCCATCCAGTTGGCGGACAGCTTGACGTCGTGCAGACTGCGTACGTCACTCGCCGCCAGATTGGTCAGCGCTTCGGCAACGGCCATGCGCCCCGAAGCGGGCGCATCAAGAATGGCCAGCGTGGGCTTTTCACCCATGGCCATAACCTCACCGCGCAGGGACTCGAAGTCCGCCAGCGTGACCGCGCAATCTGCAACCGGCACCTGCCAGGGTCCGACCATCTGGTCGCGGGCAACCAGACCGCCTGCCGCCCTGTCGCCGATGGTGATGAGAAAACTCTTGTTCGCCACCGTGGGATGGCGCAGCACGCGCTCCACGGCCTCTTCCAGCGCGATGGCGGGCAGATCCATCGCCGGCGCCGCACCGGGCCGGCGCGTCACCTCGCGCACCATGCGTGGCGGCTTGCCCAGCAGGACATCCAGCGGCATATCGACGGGCCGGACCTCGTCGGGCTGCAGTTCACGCTGGTGTTCGGTGATGCCGGCCAGTCCTTCGCCCAGTGTCACCTGCAGGCGGCCATCATCCGTGGCCACCCCGACAATGGAAAATGGACAGCGCTCACGCTCGGCCATCCGCGTGAAACGTTCAAGATCCACCGGCGCCACGGCCAGCACATAACGCTCCTGGGACTCATTGCTCCAGATTTCAGCCGGCGACATGCCGCGGTCTTCCACATGGACCCGGGTCAGATCGAACAGTGCGCCGCGCCCGGCGTCATGCACCAGCTCGGGAAAGGCATTGGACAGTCCGCCCGCGCCCACATCATGGATCGCCAGGACGGGATTGTCTTCTGCGAGCTGCCAGCATTGGTTGATGATTTCCTGCGCCCGGCGCTGCAGCTCGGGATTGCCGCGCTGTACCGAATCGAAATCAAGTTCGACACCATGGGTGCTGGCACTCACGCTGGAGGCGGCACCACCGCCCATGCCGATACGCATGCCCGGCCCGCCCAGCTGGATGAGCAGCGTGCCGGCCGGAAATGCCTGCTTGTGCGTCAGACGCGCATCAATACTGCCCAGCCCTCCGGCAATCATGATGGGCTTGTGATAGCCCCAGCGCTGCCCGCCCACGGTCTGCTCGAAGCAGCGGAAGTAGCCCAGCAGGTTGGGCCGACCGAACTCGTTGTTGAAGGCGGCACCGCCGAGTGGCCCTTCGAGCATGATCTCAAGCGCCGTCGCAATCCGATCGGGCGAGCCGTGGCTGTCCTCCTCCCAGGGTTCGGGATGGTCGGGAAAGCGCAGATTGGACACAGTGAAGCCGGTAAGGCCGGCCTTGGGACTCGCGCCGCGACCGGTGGCCCCTTCGTCACGGATCTCGCCGCCGGCACCCGTCGACGCACCGGGAAACGGCGCGATAGCCGTCGGGTGATTGTGCGTCTCCACTTTCATGAGCGTATGCTGCGTGATCGCATGGGCTGCATACACACTGGGCTCGCCCGGCTGCAGCGGATGAAAGGCCTGTGCCGGGCCGCCTTCCATGACGGCGGCATTGTCGGAATAGGCCACAACGGTGCCCTTCGGCTGCGCCTTGTGGGTGGCACGTATCATGCCGAACAGCGTCTGCTCGCCGGCTTTGCCATCGATGATCCACTGCGCATTGAAAATCTTGTGCCGGCAGTGCTCGCTATTGGCCTGGGCAAACATGATGAGTTCGACATCGGTCGGGTTGCGCTGCAAGCGGGTGAACGCCTGTTGCAGGTACTCGATCTCGTCATCGGCCAGCGCCAGGCCCAGTTGCGCATCGGCGCGCGCAAGCGCGTCCACGCCTTCACCCAGTACGTTGATGACCTGCATGGGCTTGCCGGGTATGGACGCAAACAATATCTTGCCATCAAAGCCGGCGTCCATGACGCTTTCAGACATGCGATCATGCAGCAGGGCGACAATCTGGCGCCGCTGATCTTCGTCGAGGCTGTGATGCCCCATCAGGCCGCGCGCCGGCTGCAGCTGCCAGCGCACACCGCGTTCAATACGCTGCACTTCGGGCAGACCGCAGTCATGGGCAATGCCCGTCGCCTTGCTTGCCCAGGGAGAAATGGTGCCCGGGCGCGGAAACACGCGCATCACCAGGGTATGGCGGCCATCGGCACCGGGGTCGGGCGCAGCCGGATCCACACCCAGCAGACCGGCAAGCCGCGCGTGGGCCTGCGGTGCCAGCGGCGTGGCCAGCAATACATAATGTTCAAATTGTGCCGAAACATCGGCAATGGGCAGGCGCAGTGCGGCAAAGCGGGCCAGCAGCTGCTCGCGACGAAAAGGCGACAGGGCCGGCGTACCGGAAAAATGCAGGATGGAAGACACGATGACGGATGCCACGAGAGGGATTGGGAGCCATTATTTTAACCGCAAGCCAACCCATCGCCAGGCTCCGGGGCCGACTCAGGGTTCCGGGTAGTGCACTTCCAGAATCTCGAGCTCGTCCGGCCCGGCGGGCGTACGCAGATGGACCACATCACCTTCACGCGCCCGCAGCAAGGCACGCGCCACCGGCGAAATCCAGCTGATGCGTCCTTTCAGGGGTTCGGCCTCATCGACGCCGACGATGGTGATGCGGTACTCCTCGCCTTCCCCGTCGGCGTAGACTACCGTCGCACCGAAGAACACGCGATCCCGCTCGGGCTGCAGGGAGGCGTCCACGACTTCGGCCATTTCCAGGCGTCGCGTGAGGAAACGCACGCGACGGTCAATTTCACGCAGACGCTTCTTGCCATAGATGTAATCGCCGTTTTCGGAACGATCGCCATTGGAGGCCGCCCAGGAAACGGTCTGCACCACGTCGGGGCGCTCGACATTGACGAGGTTCGCCAGCTCTTCACGCAGGCGTTCATGGCCTTCGCGCGTCATGTAGTTGGGGCTGCCCCCGGGCAATGCGATGGCTGCGGGTTCGAGATCATCATCGTCATCCGCGTCATCACTCTCTTTGACAAAAGCCTTGCTCATGCCTGTTCATCCTCAAACCAGCCTTCCCACACGGGCACCAGATCGGCAGGCAGCGCCGGCAGCTCACCCAGATCGCGCCTGCCGTCGTCGACCGCATGAAAATCCGAACCCAGCGATGCCCGGAATCCATGACTGCGGGCCACGCGTGCATAGGTCAGAAATTGCGTCGGACTGTGACTGCCGGTGATCACTTCTATGCTGCAGCCACCTATCGCCCTGAATTGCCGATACAGGCGTGTCGCCTGCCGGCTTCCCAGACGATAACGGCCTGGATGGGCGATGACCGCCCGGCCCCCGGCTGCCCGTATCCACCCCACTGCGTCTTCGAGCGCCGCCCACTGGACCGGCACATCGGCCGGCTTGCCGTCGCCCAGAAAACGGTCGAATACTTTCTGCATGTTGGGGCAATGGCCCTGCTGCACCAGAAAGCGGGCAAAATGCGTACGGCTGATGAGCGCCGGATTGGAAACGAATTGCAGTGCACCTTCATAGGCATCGGCAAAACCCAGCTTTTCCAGCCGCCGCGCCATTTCCTGCGCGCGCGTACCGCGCCCGGCACGAATCGATGCCAGCCCCTGATTCAGTGCCTCGTGCCCGGGATCAATGCCCAGCCCGACAATATGCAGTGTGCGCTGCTCCCAGGTGACGGACACTTCGACGCCCGGGACGAAGATGATATCCAGCTCGCGGGCGCGTGCGTCCGCTTCGGCCAGGCCCAGGGTTTCGTCATGATCGGTCAGCGCCAGTACCTGCACACCGCGCGCATGGGCGCGCTCCACCAGCGCCGCCGGTGCGAGGGTCCCATCCGAGGCGGTCGAATGCGTGTGCAGGTCGATGCACAGACTCATGGTGTGCCGCGCAGGAACGCGCAGACGGGCTCAAGCTGATCGGCGCTGCGCAAGGTGGGCGCATGGCCCACACCCGGCACCGTCATCGCTTGCGCCTGTGGATTGCGCGCCAGCATCTGCTCCAGGGTATCCTCGTTGAGCAGGTCGGAATGCGCGCCGCGCACGATGAGCACCGGTGCAGACAGGGCATCGAATGCCGTCCAGAGCAGCTGCTCGGATGCGGCCATGGTTTCCGGCGTTTCGCGCCCCATGGGCTCGGCAATGCGCAAGTCATAATGCTTGACCCATTTGCCGTCGACTTCGACAAAGACGTTTTCAGTGAGCGCGCGCCAGCCAGCATCATCGTGCGGACCGAACTCGGCCGAGGTACTGCGCACATACGCCACGGCATCCTCGAAACGATCGAACTGCACGGGCTGGCCGACATAATCGGCGATGCGCTCCAGGCCGTCCGTCTGGATATGCGGGCCGATATCATTGAGCACCACGCGTCCCAGCGCCAGACGATCGTCGTCGGGCAGGCCGTGCCCGCCTCTTTGCGGCGCACCCAGTCGCGACATCACCAGGCCGGCCACCATTCCCAGTGCAATCAGCCCGCCCATGGATGTGCCCACCCAGTCCAGCCGGGCCGGACGCAGGCGCGCCACCAGCGTGAGCAGGTCGGATACATATTGCGGTACAGCATAGTACGCAGGATCGATGAGCCAGTCAGAGCGTCCGCGCCCGACGATGTCCGGGCAGACGACGCGATGCGTACCGGCCATCTGACGGGCAAGCGGATCAAAATCGCGTCCGCTGCGCGTCAGGCCGTGTACGCACAGCACGACCCGATCATTGTCGGGATCGCCCCATTCCCGGTAGGCCATGCGATGCATGCCGGCCGGGCTGGCGCAGGTGACATGGTCGAGACGGGGCTGAATATCGGGATTGGCAGTCATGCCCTGATTGTAACTCAGGGCCACCCTCCGACGAACAGCAAGGCCGGCGTTTCCAGCCGGCGGCGCACGTCCTGGATGAAGCGCGCAGCGTGCATGCCGTCGACGACGCGATGATCGAAGGACGAGGACAGATTCATCATCTGGCGCACCACCACCCGGCCCTCGTGCACCACCGGCCGCGCTATCCGGCGATTGACGCCGACGATGGCCACTTCCGGCGGATTGATGATGGGCGTGGCGGCAACGCCACCCAGAGCGCCCAGGCTGCTGAGCGTGAGCGTGGAGCCGGTGAGCTGCTCACGTTGTGCACGGCCCTGGCGCGCCGCTTCGGACAGGCTGCGGATGCGCTCCGCGCAAGACCAGGGATCCAGGCGATGCGCATCGTGCAGTACCGGCACCATCAGGCCTTTCGCGGTGTGCACGGCCAGCCCCAGATGCACGGCATCAAACTGGATGATCTCTTCGGCCTGCGCATCGAAATGCGCATTGATGCCCGGATGTTCCGCCAGGGCCAGCACCAGCGCACGCACGAGGAAGGGCAACAGGCCCAGGTGGATGTCCTGATCCGGTTCGGCATTCAGGCTCTGGCGCAGGCTTTCCAGCGCCGTCACGTCGACTTCCTCGACATAGGCGAAGTGCGGAATGCCTTGGCTCGATTCCAGCATGCGCTGCGCGATGCGCCGGCGCAGGCCGGTGACGCGGATACGCGTGGGTGCAACAGCAGGGTCAGGCGCTTCAGCATCACCCGGCGGCATCTGGCGCGTGCGAGCCAGCAGGTACTCGTCCAGCTCGCGATGGCTTACCGGCCCATCCCGGCGGCCATCGCGTCGCAGGCCGGCCAGATCGATGCCCAGCTGGCGCGCCCGGCGACGCACTGACGGTGAGGCCGGTACACCAGTAGACACGCCCTGATACGGCCGGGAAATGCCGGCCGGAGGCGGCTGCACAAGGGGCGGCGATGGTTCCGCAGGCATCGCCGCCTCGGGCGTCTCCGGCGTATCCGCCACTGCAGGCACCGGCACGCCTTGCGGTACCAGGACCAGCAAAGGCGCACCCACGGCCAGAACATCGCCTTCGGCACCACCCAGCGATGCTATGCGTCCGGTCACGGGCGAAGGAATCTCGACACTGGCCTTGTCGGTCATCACATCGACAAGCACCTGATCCTCGACCACCTCGTCGCCGGGCCGGACATGCCAGCCCACGATCTCGACTTCGGCAATCCCTTCACCGATATCGGGCATGCGCAGGACAAAGGGCTCCATCATTCCTCCTTCAGCGACTGCAGCAAGGCATGCGCCACGCGCGCCGGTCCGGGAAAATAGGCCCACTCATGCGCGTGGGGATACGGCGTATCCCAACCCGTGACGCGCTGTATGGGTACTTCGAGCTCATAGAAGCAGCGTTCCTGCACCAGAGCGAGCAGCTCGGCGCCGAAGCCGCCGGTGCGCGTCGCTTCGTGCACGATGACGCAGCGTCCCGTCTTGCGTACGGAACGCACAATAGTATCGATATCCACTGGCCACAGGCTGCGCAGGTCGATGATTTCGGCATCCACGTCCGCCTCGCGGGCGGCGGTCAGGCACACGTGAACCATGGTGCCATAGGCCAGCACGGTGACATCCTGACCCGGGCGCGCAATGGCGGCGCTGTCCAGGGGCACACGGTAATGGCCTTCGGGGACCTGGCTCAGGGAATGGCCGCTCCAGGGTTCCACGGGCTTGTCGTGATGGCCGTCGAACGGGCCGTTGTACAGACGCTTGGGCTCGAGAAAGATGACCGGATCGTTGGATTCCACGCTGGCAATGAGCAGGCCCTTGGCATCATAGGGGTTGGATGGCATGATGGTACGCAGGCCGCTGACATGAATGAACATGGCCTCGGGGCTCTGGCTGTGCGTCTGCCCGCCGAAGATGCCGCCGCCGCAGGGCATGCGTATGGTGAGCGGCGCGACGAATTCACCGGCTGAACGATGACGCAGGCGCGCGGCTTCGGAAACGATCTGATCGGTTGCCGGGTAGAAGTAGTCGGCAAACTGGATCTCGACCACCGGACGAAGCCCGTAGGCACACATGCCCACGGCCGCACCCACGATACCGCCTTCCGAAATGGGCGCATCAAATACGCGCTCAATGCCGTAGCGGGCCTGCAGGCCTTCGGTGCAGCGGAAGACGCCGCCGAAATAGCCCACATCCTGCCCGAAGATGACGACATTTTCGTCACGCGCCAGCAAGACGTCCAGCGCCGAACGGATGGCCTGGATCATGCTCATGCTGCTTGCGCCGGCGCCGGTATTCATGACAGCGCCTTCAGTGCAGCGTACTGTTCCCGGAGGTTCCAGGGCATGGTCTCGTAGACATCCTCGAACATGGTACGCACATCCGATGTCTGGCCGCTGGCGAGCGAGCCGTGGCTTTCGGCCTCGCGCTGCGCGGCGAGGACCTGTGCACGGATTTCCGCTTCCGCCTGTGCATGCGCTTCCTCGCTCCACAACCCCTGCACGATGAGGTGCTGCTTCAGGCGTTCCACAGGGTCGCCGAGTGGAAACCGTGACCAGTCATCGGCGGGCCTATACTTTTCGGGATCATCGGAGCTGGAATGCGGTCCGGCCCGGTAGGTGACCCATTCGATGAGCGTGGGGCCGCAATTGCGGCGTGCCCGTTCGGCCGCCCAGCGCGATGCCGCGTATACCGCCAGAAAATCGTTGCCATCGACACGCAGTGCGGCAATGCCGGAACCGGCGCCCCTTGCGGCAAACGTGGTATTTGCCCCGCCGGCCAGGGTCTGGAAGGTGGATATCGCCCACTGATTGTTGACCACGTTCAGAATGACGGGCGCACGATAGACATGGGCAAAGGTGAGCGCCGTCTGAAAATCAGCCGCCGCCGTGGCGCCATCGCCGATCCAGCCCGCAGCAATACGGGTATCACCCCGTATGGCCGACGCCATGGCCCAACCCACGGCCTGGACGAACTGGGTAGCCAGATTGCCCGACAGCGAGAAAAAGCTTTCATCGCGCACGGAATACAGGACCGGCAGCTGGCGCCCTTTCAGGCGGTCGCAGCGGTTGGAAAACAGCTGGCACATCATGTCGGACAGCGGGTAGCCCCGGGCAATCAGCAGACTTTGCTGGCGATACGACGGAAAGTGCATGTCATCAGGGTGCAGCGCAAAGGTCTGCGCCGTTCCCAGCGCTTCTTCACCCAGACTGAGCATATAGAAGGACAGCTTGCGCTGGCGCTGGGCCAGCATCATGCGGGCATCGAAGATGCGCGTCGTCAGCATGGCACGCAAGCCGCGCACCAGTGTTTCGGGTGTCAGTTGCGGTGCCCACGGGCCCTGGGCCCGGCCGTTGTCATCCAGCACACGCACCAGGCCATGAGCCAGCTTCTGCACCCGGTGTGCAGGCGAATCAACAGGCGGGCGGGGCGCCTCGCCGGCAGGCTGCAGGCCCAGGTAGGAGAAGTCGGTCTTCCCGCCCGGGCGCGCCGAAGGTTGCGGCACATGCAGCCGCAGGGGAACATCGGATTTCATGGCAGTCTCGAATCATCTTGTGGATAGCGTATTCACAGTGCTGCACACATCGTCTTGTGGACGTTCAGAACTTCCTCGAGGAATCTCTGAAATCCATCATCGCGCAAAAGCGCTCAGGGCGCAATAGGCGGATTCCAGTAGCGCCGCCGGCGCACACGCCGACTGTCCACATCCAGGCCCGCCGCGGTCGACCTCACATACAGCGCACCGTGCCGGTCGGTGCGCCAGACCTGTGCACCCGCATCACGCCAGCGCCGCAGGCTGGCGGCATGCGGGTGGCCGTGACGGTTCCACCGCCCGGCAGAGGCGATGACGTGATGCGCCTGCGTGGCGGCCAGAAATGGGGCCGAAGATGATGACGCCGAACCATGATGCGCCGCCACAAGTACGCTGTGGGGGGCCAGCCCCCGGCGTACCAGCGCCTGCTCCTGGGCAGCAGCGATGTCTCCCGGCAGCAGCAGGCTGTGCTTTCGCCCGCGTACACTCAGTACGCAGCTGAAATCATTGCGTTCCCGGCTGCCGGCACCCAGCGGCACCTGATCCGGGCGCGCAGGCCAGAGCATCTCGAAATGCACGCCATCGATGCGCCATTGCTGCCCCCGGCGGCATGGCAGGCGCGCCGGCGGCAGCGCCGGCACCGTGGCCTGCGAACCCAGACGCAATGTTTCGCGTGCCAGCCAGCGCTCGAGGTCGAAGGACGCGAAGGATTGCTCCACCCGCATGGCAGACAGCAGGCTGTGGGCACCGCCGACGTGGTCCAGATCCGCATGGGAGACCACCAGCGCATCGAGCCGGCGCACGCCCAGCGCACGCATGGCGGGCAGGAGAACATCACGGCCGGAATCATGCTCCGGGGAGCTGCGCAGGCCGGTGTCGAACAGCAGGCTGTGCCTACGGGTGTTGACGAGCACGGCCGTCGCCTGGCCCACATCGAACACCCAGGCTTCCCAATACCCCTGCTCCGGCCGGGCCGGGGGCCGGCACAGCGCCGGCAGGAGCAGAAGCCAGGCCAGCCGGCGTGCGGGCAGGCCCGGTGGCATCAGGGCCAGCACCAGACCCAGTAGCGCGAGCCCTGTTATCGCTACCGGGACCGCCGCCACTGCCGGGTGCCCCGGCTCCCACTGCGCCAGGATGCGGCTGAAACGCATGACCACGGCAATCACAGCATCGGCAGCCCATGCAAGGCCGCCGGCAAAGACACTGGCCGGCGCGAACATGCCGGCAACGGCAAGCAGCAGCGCCGCCGGTGTGGCCAGCAGACCGACCAGCGGGATGGCCAGCATATTGGCCAGTGGTGACGTCAGTGGCAGCTCGTACACCAGCGCCGCCAGTATTGGAAGGAGTGCCAGCGATACCAGGGTCTGCAGGCGCACGGCGGTCAGGATATTGCCCCATGTCCGTCGCAGCCGGGCCTTGCGGCTCGCCCCTGCGCCCTGCCCTTGCCCCATGGCCAGCAGAAGCAGGATGGCAACGGTGCCGAACGACAGCCAGAAGCCCCGCGACAGCAAGGCCCAGGGATCCATGAGCACCACAACGAAGGCCGCCAGAACCAGCAGGCGCGACGGGCCGGGCTGCCAGCGGCACAGGTGGGCAATCGCCAGCGTGGCCAGCATCAGGAAGCTGCGCTGCGCCGGAACGCCCCAGCCTGCCATCAGGCTATAGGCCAGGGCAAGCATCAGCGCCGCGAGCGCGGCCGCACTCTGTGCCGGAAAGCGCTCGGCCAGATGGCGACCACGCCAGCGTGCACGCCGCCACAGCGCCGAGACCAGCCAGGCCCCCAGGCCGGCCACCAGCGACACATGGGTGCCGCTGATGGATACCAGATGCACGATGCCGGTGCGATTGAAAGTGTCCCAGTCCTCGCGGGCAATAGCGGATTGATCACCGATGGCGAGCGCTTTCAGCACCCCGGCATTGGGCATATCCTTCAGGGATTTATCGAGTCCCAGACCGACTTCATGGCGCAGACGTGCAATCGCCGGCACCAGACCGTCGCGGGATGCATCACGCAGATATTCCGGGCGGCCGCGCACCCGTCCGCGTGCGCGCACCCCCTGGGCAAAGGCGCGATCCCCGGCGTCGCCCGTCCCGGGATTGGACAGACCGCCGGGCGGGCGCAGTATGAGTGCCATGCGCCACACCTGGCCCGGCAGAACTGCCGGCAGACCCGCGGGCAAGCCTGCCTGTGAAGCATATGGTCCGCGCCAGCCCTCCACCGGCCAGAAGACGTTGATGCGGCGGGGCACGCCTTCAGGATGGGCCCGCAGCACACGCCCCTGAAAACGCAAGCCGGCCGCCGTGGCCTGTACCAGACTGTCCACCCGAAGCTCGACGCGGCTCACCCTGTCCACATTGACGGGCTGAAGCACATCCGCAAGCCGGTGATGGGCGCGCTCCAGCGTGAGCCAGGCACCGGCCAGCGCCATGGACAACGCGAGCATTGCCGTCAACCGGCGGGGGCGGCGTGCGACGGTATGCGCCAGCCAGCCTGACAGCAACAGCAGACCGGGCAGGACGGTGCGCACGAGCGCCGGCGCAGGCAGACTCGCCAGCAGATGCACGGCGGTGCTTGCCACTATGAATGCCAGAAGACAGGCCCGACCGCGCACGCCACTCTCCCCGTCGCCGGAAAGTTTCCAGCCTAGGCGGAACGCGGCCGGTCAGGCGTGCAGGAGCAAGCCGATGTCCAGGCGCAAATCTACGGGAACAGGGCGGCAAGGCGCGGCAAGGCACACCGTGCATTGGCGGCCGTCGCAGATAACACCTCAGCCATGGGCATATCCTTGAGTTCGGCCAGACAGCGCGCAATGCCGGCCACTTCTGCGGGTTCGTTGCGTGCCGCCTGCCCCGCCTGTCCCTTCACCGGATGCAGCCAGGCGGGCGGAATATCGGGCGCATCGGTTTCCAGCACCCAGTGCTCCAGGCCTATGGTCTGCACCAGCCGCCGGATGCGACGCGCCCGCGCAAATGTCATTGCCCCGCCTGCACCCAGCATGAAACCCTGCCCGATGAAGGCGGCCGCCTGCTGCTCGCTGCCATTGAAAGCATGGGCGATGCCGCGCAGCCCCGGTCGCCGGCGCAGATATTTGAGGATGCGATCCTGCGCACGGCGCACATGCAGTATGACCGGCAGATCATGCTCGTGCGCCAGATCCAGCTGCGCCTGGAACAGCCGCTCCTGATGCGCCTGCATGGCGGGGCTGCGCAAGGCGGGCACGAAAAGGTCGAGACCAATCTCGCCGATACCGACGAAGCGCGGGTCTTCCAGCACTGCCTCCACGGCACTGCGCAACTGCGCCAGGTCCTGCGCGCCGGTCCGCGGTGCCCAGAGGGGGTGTAAACCCAGCGCATAAGCCCCTTCGGGCAGCGCGTGGGCAAGCGTGCGTACCGTGTCGAAATTGCATACGCCGACAGCGGGAATGACGATGGCGCGCACACCGGCCGCGCGGGCACGGGCGATGACGGCATTACGATCCGCGTCGAAGGCTGCCGCATCCAGATGGCAGTGCGTATCAATCAGCATGATGGCGTGTCGGGGTAGGTCGTGGTCTCGTGCAAACGCCCCTCTTCCATGAACAGGCGCCGGTGTGCCAGCGCCGCCAGTGCCGGATCGTGCGTGACGATGACAAAAGCGGTTGACGATTCGCGATTCACGCGCAGCAGCAGCTCGAACATGGACTGTGCCGTGGCCCGGTCCAGATTGCCCGTGGGTTCATCGGCAAGCACGCAGGCCGGACGCGTCACCAGTGCCCGGGCGAGCGCAACGCGCTGACGTTCGCCGCCCGAAAGCTGGCCCGGAAAGTGCCGGGCACGCGCGCTCAGACCCACCTGCTCGAGCAGCGCCTGCGCCGGTTCACGGGCGCTCGCACGGCCCAGACCGCGCACGATCAGCGGCATGGCCACATTGTCCAGGGCGGTGAACTCCGGCAGGAGATGATGGAACTGGTAGACAAAACCCAGGCTGCGATTGCGCACCCGGCTGCGCCGCGTCTCGGACAGATCGCTGACCGGCTTCCCCTCGACGAATACCGTACCGGCATCCGGAACATCCAGCAGGCCCAGGCTGTGCAGCAAGGTACTCTTGCCCGAACCCGAGGCGCCGACAATGGCCACCATCTCGCCCGCATGAACGCGCAGGTTCACATCCTGCAGAACCGTAATGCTGCGCTCGCCTTCGCGATAGATCTTGCGCAGGCCCTCCGCTTCCAGAACGATGGCGCTTTTGGCGCGCTGAGCCGGGGACTCAATCATGGCGCAATACCTGTGCGGGCTGCAGGCGCGAGGCGCGCCAGCTGGGGTACAGCGTGGCCAGCAGCGACAGGACGAGGGAGGTGCCGGCGATGGTGAGAATATCCGCCAGACGCGGATCCGACGGCAGTTCGCTGATGAAATAGATCTGCTGCGGCAGAAATTCAATGCCGAGCAGGCCTTCGATGAAAGGCACGATGACATCGATGTTGAAAGCAATCACCATGCCGAGCAATACGCCGGCCAATGTGCCCACCACGCCGATGAGCGCGCCCTGCACCAGAAAGATGCGCGCAATGGCGCGCGGTGTGGCACCCAGCGTGCGCAGGATGGCAATATCGGACCGTTTGTCCTTGACCGCCATCACCAGCGAGGACAGCAGATTGAAGGCGGCCACGGCCACGATAAGGGCGAGAATGAGGAACATCATACGCTTCTCGGTCTGGACGGCGGCAAACCACGTGCGGTTGTTCTGTGTCCAGTCCTGTGCAAAAACGCCGGCCGGCAGCTCGGCGCGCAAGGCCGCCGCCACCTGCGGCGCCTGATGCATGTCGGCAATGCGCAGCCGCACCCCGCTGCTGGCCGAATCACGGAACATCGCAGCGGCATCACGCACATTCAGGAAAGCCAGGCTGGCATCATATTCATAGTGCCCGGAGGAAAACAGCCCGCTCACGGTGAACTGTCGCATGCGTGGCGTAAAACCTGCGGGGCTGATACTGCCCTGGGGGGCCAGCACCATGAGCGTGTCGCCCGTCGTCACGCGCATGCGCCGGGCCAGCTCCTCACCGAGCACGATGCGGAATTGCCCGGGCTGGAGGGTATCCAGCCGGCCCGACACCATATGTCGTCCCACTGCGGAAACCCGGCTTTCCACCTCGGGATCGATGCCCCGCATCTGTGCCCCGCTGAGCATTTGCCCGCGCGCCAGCATCGCCTGCGCGGCCACAAAGGGCGCCGCTGCCTGCACGGCGGGCAGTGTCAGTGCCGCATCGGCCAGCAGCTGCCATTGCGCCAGCACATGCTGTGGCTCCTGTCCGGGCAGGCTCAGCTCGATGTGGGGAAGCACGGACAGCATGCGATCCCGCACATCGCGCTGAAAACCGTTCATGACCGACAGCACGATGATGAGCGCCGCCACGCCGAGCGCAATGCCGGTCATGGAGCTGGCGGCCACGAAGGAGACGAAGCGGTCACGCCGGCCCGAGCGCCGCGCACCGCGTGCCAGACCCGCATAGCGGGCACCTATCCACCATTCATAGGCCATGGCCGTGTCTCCCGAGCCTGCCAACCACCATTACAATATGCTCCCATGCGCATCCTACTTGCCGGTGCCCTGCCCCCACCCAGTGTGGCTGCAGCACTCGTTTCACCATTGCAGACGGCGGCCCCCACGCTGGCCGGCTGGCTGGCCCTCAGCCGCACACAAAGCCAGGCCGTCGACACCGCCGCCAGCCTGTGCACACCCTGGGAAGCATGGCTGCTCCAGGAATGCGGCTTTGCACCCCGGCCCGGCCAGGCCCTGAGCGCCGGCCTGGGACCGCTGCTCGACCCCGAATCCGGCCATGCCGGCCCGATGTGGCTGCTCGAACTGGCACACTTCTCGCCGTCACGTGATGGCGCAGTGCTGATCCCGGCACGACAGCTCGCCATCACCCAGGAGCAAAGTGTAGCCTTGTTCGCTTCGGCCCGGCGCAGCTTCGAGGAATCCGGCTTTGAAATCCGGCCCTGCAGCACCACGCATCTGACCGTGCAGCTGCCCGACGGCGTGCAGCCTGCCTGCCCCAGCCCGGAACTGGTCAGTCAGGCCAACCTGAATGACTGGTGGCCCCAGGACGCGGCCCTGCGCCCCTGGCGCCGATTGTTCAACGAAGTGCAGATGCTGTGGTTCGATCATCCTGTCAATGAAATGCGCGCCGGTCAGGGGCAGCCCCCTCTGAATGCCCTGTGGCTGTTCGGTGGCGCCACTCGGGCTCAACTGCAGCACTTGCCGGCCGAAGTGCTTCGGGATACGCATATCGAACACGCGCTTGCCGATGCAGTGAATGCCCAGGACTGGGGCGGCTGGCTGGCGGAGATGGGACGCCTCGAGCACACCCTGTTTGCAGCGCAGCGGGCTGCCCGGCCCGAGATCATCTTCACCGGCGCGGACCGCATCCTCACATCAGAACCGGGCAGGCGCTGGTGGCATCGCCTGCGGCGCAACACCCCTGATACATGGAGTACAGCATGGTCGAACCCCGCCTGAGCCGGCGACCCGGCAACGATGACGCGCGCAAGCGTCTGGAGGCCGCCGGCGCACACCCTTTGCTGGCGCGTCTGTGGGCCGCGCGTGGTGTGCACCATCCACGGGAAACCGAAACGCGCTGGGCGCAAATGCTGGCGCCCGATACACTCACCAACGCGGCCCGGGCCGCCGCTATCCTGGCGGATGCCATTGATGAAGGGCAGCGGATTCTTGTCATCGCCGACTATGACTGTGACGGCGCCACCGCCTGTGCAGTCGCTGTGCGGGCGCTGCAGGCCATGGGTGCACACGCAGGTTTTCTGGTGCCGGATCGTTTCCGCATGGGTTACGGACTGTCGCCCGCCGTGGTGGCGGCTGCGCTTGAGCACCCCGGCGGGCGCCCCGATCTGCTGCTGACGGTGGACAACGGCATCGCCAGCGTGGACGGCGTGGCTGCCGCCAATGCGGCCGGTATGCAGGTCGTGGTGACCGACCATCACCTGCCGGGCGACGTGCTGCCCGAGGCTGCGGTCATCGTCAATCCCAATCAGCCCGGCTGCGGTTTTGCATCGCGCCATCTCGCCGGTGTCGGCGTACTGTTCTACACCATGATTGCCCTGCGCGCCGAACTGCGCCGCCGCGGTGTCTACGCACCTGATGGCGGCCCGCGTCTGGTCGATCTGGTGGATCTGGTGGCGCTGGGCACTGTCGCCGATGTCGTGCGGCTGGACGCCAACAATCGCCTGCTCGTCAGTCAGGGACTTGCCGCCATGCGCGCCGGCCGCATGCAGGCGGGCGTACGCGCCCTGTTCGCCGTCGCCGGCCGCGAGGCCCGCCTGGCCAGCACCTTCGATCTGGGTTTTGCCCTGGGACCGCGCCTGAACGCCGCCGGCCGGCTTGCGGACATGAGCATTGGCATTCGCTGCCTGCTGACGGACGACGAAGCCGAGGCACTGGCACTGGCGCGCGAGCTCGACCAGCTCAATCGGCAGCGCCGCGATATCGAAGTCGAAATGCACGAACAGGCGCTCGACAGTCTGGACGATGACATGCAGCCCTCGGGCGCCACCCTGTGCGTGATGCATCCCGCTTGGCATCAGGGCGTTGTGGGCCTGGTGGCCTCACGGCTGAAAGAGCGCTACTGGCGCCCCGCCCTTGCCTTCGCACCCGACGAGGACGGCCTGTTGCGCGGTTCGGGGCGCTCCATCCCCGACGTCCACCTGCGTGACGCACTGGATCTGGTTTCCAAGCGCCATCCCGACATGATTCTGCGATTCGGCGGCCATGCCATGGCGGCCGGCCTCAGCCTGCATGCAGATCGCTACGAGGACTTCTGCCAGGCCTTTGATGATGCAGTACGTGAACTCACAGGCAAAACAGTGTTCGAGCCGGTGATCGAAACCGACGGCAGTCTGGAGGATGGCTATGCGAATGCCGAGCTTGCCCAGCTGCTGCAGGTTCAGATCTGGGGAGCGGGTTTTCCGGCGCCCGTGTTCTGCGATGATTTCCAGGTCGTGCACCAGCGCCTGCTTTCGAACGCTCACCTCAAGCTTCAACTGCAGCGGGGTCGTCAGCGTTTCGATGCCATCTGGTTCCGTCACGCCGAGACCCTGCCCGAATTCATCGTGGCCGCCTACCGGCTGGACGCCAATCACTGGAATGGCCGCGTCACCGCCCAGCTCGTCATCGAGTACGCCCGCGGCGCCTAGACCTCGCGCCCCCTACTTTCCCGTACGCACCGATACGACAATGCCGCCCAGGATGAGGGCAAACGCCAGGCCGTGGTGCCACCGGGGTGTATCGCCCAGCAGCATGATGGACAGCACGGCGGCAAACAGGGGCGTCAGGTTGTAGAAGATGGCCGCCAGCCCGGGGCCGGCACGCTGCACGCCGGCGCCCCAGCAGCGAAAGGCGATGATGGCCGGACCGATAGTGACAAATGCCAGGGCACCCGCCAGCGGCCAGCTCCAGTGGATGATCCAATCCGTGAGCGCCCACTCCATGCCGGCGAACAGCCCCGACCACAGCGTGCCGTACAACACCTGGGCAAGCAGGAAGGCCGCCCAGTTCGCGCGCAGGCCGGGCGCATCACTGGTGTCGGTGAGCAACCAGCTGTAGAACGCCCAGATCACCGTGGCCACCAGCATATAGAGGTCGCCGGGCACGAAGCGGAAGTTCATCAGCTGGCGCCAGTCGCCGTGCGACAGCACGAGCAGCACACCCAGGATGGACAGGGCTGCGCCCGCCCATTGGCGTATGCTGACCCGGTTGCCGAAGAAAGCCGCCCCCAGCACGAGCACCCAGATAGGCATGCTGGCTCCCACCAGGGTGACGTTCACCGGCGTGGATGTGTGCAGGGCCAGATATTGCAGGGCGTTGTACAGGCCCACGCCGAGCAGGCCCAGCATGGCATAGCGACGCCAGTTGACCAGCAGGCCATTGCCCGATGCAAAGGCGCTGCGCCCCAGCGGGATCAGGATGAGCAGGGCCAGGAACCAGCGGATGAAATTGAGGGTGATCGGCGGAACGAGTGTGCTTACCATGCGGCCGATGACGGCATTGCCGGCCCAGAGCAATGGCGGCATCAGCAAGAAAAACAGCGTCGACGGGCTGAGTCGAGTCTTCATGCGCAAAAAAACCTACTGCGAGTTGTCGAGAAAATCACGCAGCAGCGAACGCGCCAGCGCTTCATGTTCGGGTGCCACCAGCAGCCTCTGCACGTTCAGACTGGTGCTCAAAGGCCCGGGATACAGGCTGCTGAAGGCTTCGCCCTGCAGCAGGAAATCCACATGATGGGCGCGCAGCAGCGCCGCAATCACAGCGGCTTCCGAGCTCGAACGGGGCGTGTAGACGGGCACCATAGGATCCATCATAGCCGACAGGCTGTACCATGACAGACAAGCGCCCACATCTCCAGGAACCCGCCATGACCATCCCCTTTCCCGGCCACGCCGCACCTACGGCGAGCACCGACGTACCGCTCGAGATGCTGGCGGCCTGCCACCTGCGCATCCGCCATCAGTGCGCCACCCTGCGCCGCCTGGCGGACTACCTGCCCACCCGCGGCAGCGATGAACAGGCGCAGCAGGCGGCCACTGCCGTGCTGCGCTACTTCGATACAGCTGCCGCCCATCATCACGCCGACGAGGAAGAAGATCTGTTTCCTGCACTTCTGGAATCGGTTGCCGGTTCCGACCCGGTCTGCATTCGCGAGCTCATCTACACGCTGGAGCGCGAACATCGCCGGCTGGACGCCGCATGGCGCCACCTGCGCAAGGCGTTGGTCGACATTGCCGATGGACGGCAGGCCGTTCTGGACCCGGCGCAGGTCGACGGCTTCGTCCAGGCCTACGAGCGCCACATCGAGCTCGAGGAGGCGGATCTGCTGCCGCTTGCCGATCGGCTGCTCGATCAGCGCCAGATCGAAGCCCTGGGTCTAGCCATGCGATCCCGACGCGGCCTGGGTGCCGACTGAATCAGTGACAGGAAAACCCCTATTGAAACGAATTTGTCTCTCTGTGTAAGCTTTCGTCAATCGAGATAACGGGATTGGCCCGGTATTTCGCTGACGATTTTATTCAGGTTTCAATTTTTACGGTTCATGACAGCTCAGGCAGCTTTTCTGGAATTTCGCGGTGTCAAGAAAACTTACGACCAGCGTACGCTGGTCGTCAAGGACTTCAACCTCGACGTCCGCCAGGGGGAATTCGTCACGCTGCTGGGGCCTTCGGGTTCGGGCAAGACGACGGTGCTCATGATGCTGGCCGGCTTTGAGGGTGTCACCAGCGGCAGCATCACCATCAACGGCCATTCCATCACGCGCACGGCACCGTACAAGCGCAACATCGGCATGGTCTTCCAGAATTATGCGCTGTTTCCCCACATGAGCGTGGCCAGCAATCTGGCCTATCCGCTGCGACTGCGCAAGATGCCCAGACATCAGATCACGGAACGCGTACAGCACTACCTCAAGCTCATAGAGCTCGAAGATTTCGGTCAACGCCATCCCGGCCAGCTCTCGGGTGGCCAGCGCCAGCGTGTCGCCCTGGCGCGCGCGCTCATCTTCGAGCCCACGCTGGTGCTCATGGATGAGCCACTGGGTGCGCTCGACAAGAAGCTGCGCGAGCAGATGCAGTTCGAAATCACCCGTCTGCACGAGCAGTTGGGCTTCACCGTCATCTACGTCACCCATGATCAGACGGAGGCGCTTACCATGTCCAGCCGCATCGCAGTATTCAATCACGGCGTGGTACAGCAATATGCCCCGCCCAATGAACTGTATGAGCGCCCGGCCAATGCCTTCGTCGCCAGCTTCATCGGCGAGAACAACCTGATCCCCGCCGGCACCCTGGCGCTGGATGGCGACATGACACAAGCCGTGCTTGCTGACGGCAGCCGGGTACGTGCCCGCAACGGTGACTGCCGGCCGGCAGATGGCCAGGCCATCATTTCCATACGCCCTGAAAAGCTGCGTCTGCAGGAAGCCCCTTCTGATAATCGCGTGCAGGCCCGCTTCGTGGCACGCCATTACGTCGGTGACTTCATTCGCTACTACTTCGAACTGGCCGACGAGACGCCACTGGTCGTCAAGCTGCTCAACGACGCCCGTGCACCGCGATTCGAAGCCGGGGAGCAGGCGAGCCTGTCCTGGGCCGCAGAGGACTGCTTCGCTTTCCGACCGGATGCGGCCACACAACAAACCGGCCTGCAGTAAGCCTTTCACCCATAGGAGGACATCTCATGACGCTGAAACACCCGCTTGTCGGGATCACATTGGCCACGGGCCTTGCGCTGGCATCCATTGCCAGTGCACAGGAAACACTTACCGTGGTTTCTTTCGGCGGTGCCTATGGCGCCGCCCAGCAGAAGCACCAGATCGACCCGTACATGGCGGAAACGGGCAACAAGGTGCTGTTCGAAAACTACACCGGCGGCATCGCCGAGATCAAGGCCCAGGTTGAATCCGGAAAGATCCAGTGGGATGTGGTCGATATCGAGACGATTGATCTGGAGCGCGCCTGCGCCGAGGGCCTGCTGGAGGTCATTCCGCATGACATCCTCCTGCCGGGCGCCGATGGTGTGCCTGCCGAAGAGGACTTCATTCCTGCGGCACTCGAGAACGAATGCGGCATTGGAGAAATCGTCTGGAGTACGGTGTTCGCCTACAACAAGGAGACTATCGGCGACAAGATTCCCGCCACACTCAACGATCTCTTCGATGTGGCCGGGTTCCCGGGCAAGCGCGCCCTGCGCAAGAAGCCTCAGGTCAACCTTGAATGGGCCTTGCTGGCTGATGGTGTTCCGGCAGCCGAGGTATACACGGTCCTGGCAACACCGGAAGGACAGCAGAGGGCGCTCGACAAGCTGGCCACCATTCGCGATGACATCGTCTGGTTCGACAGCTGGTCGCAGGCACCCCAACTGCTCAACGACGGCGGTGCCGTGCTGGTGCAATCCGCCAATGGCCGCTTCTTCGATGCCATCAATCGCGAGAAAAAACCGTTCGTCATCATCTGGGATGGCAATGTGTTTGACCTTGATGCCTGGGGCATCGTGAAAGATACACCGCGCAAGCAACAGGCTCTGGATTTCGTGCGCTTCACCACCAGCACAAAGGCCCTCGCGGGCTTCCAGGATGTTGCCTACGGGCCGCCCCGCAAGTCATCCATGGCGCTGGTCGATCCCGCAGTCGTCGAGCATCTGCCTTCGACGCACGTGGACAAGGGCGTCAAGGCGGACGGCATCTTCTGGGCCGACTATGGCGAAACCCTTGGCGAGAAGTTCAACGAATGGCTGTTGCAATAGGCGGAAATGGCCATCGTGTATGAGCAGCCCGAGGCCGGCAGTATCGTGCCGGCTCCCCGCGGGGGGCCGGCCGATGCCGGATTGAGCCCGGCCGAGCGGCGGCAGGAAAGAAAAAGCCTGCGCCAGCGCAAGCTGATTGCGTTTGCCCTGGTGAGTCCGCTGCTGGCCTTCATCTTCTTTTCCTTTGTGGCCCCGATTGCCACCATGTTGTATCGCAGCGTCTACAACCCCGACATCGCCTTGCTCATCCCGCGTACAACGGCATCCCTGCAATCCTGGGATCGCCATAGTGAGCCCAGTACCGAGATGCTCAATATATTGGCACTGGAGCTGGCCGAGCTGGCCCGTACGCGCAAGGCCGGGGTACTGGCTGCGGCAGTGAACCGCTCCTGGCCCGGCGCATCCAGCCTGGTCAATGCCAGTGCCCGGCGCCTGCGCAGCGAGGACGCGGGCGTGCTGGCACAATCCGGCGGCGCGCAGCTGCTCGCACTGGATGCGCGCTGGCGCCAGCCCGACCTCTGGCGTGCGATTCGCCAGGTAGGCCTGGTCTATACAGACACCTATTATCTTACGGCACTCGATCTGGAACGCACACCGGACGATCGCATTCAGGCACGCAGCTCGGCCCGCATCTATCTCCAGCTCTATGGCAAGACACTGGGGCTGGCACTCACCATCACACTGCTGTGCATCATGCTCGGCTATCCGCTCGCCTATTATCTGGCGCACGCCCCGCGAAAACTGGCCAGCATACTCATGATATTCGTGCTGCTGCCGTTCTGGACCTCCCTGCTCGTGCGCACCACTGCCTGGATTGCCCTGCTGCAGACCAATGGCGTCATCAATTCGGTACTGCAATGGCTGGGCATCATTGCGGAACCCCTCGAGATTCTGTATACGAGCGATGCGACCGTCATCGCCATGACACACATTCTGCTGCCGTTCATGGTCCTGCCGCTGTACAGCGTCATGCGCGGACTGGATCCCAGCTATGTGCGCGCTGCACTGTCCCTGGGCAGTCGTCCACTGGGCGCCTTCATGCGCATTTTTCTGCCGCTTTCACTGCCCGGCCTGAGCGCAGGCACCCTGCTCGTCTTCATCATATCGGTCGGCTACTACATCACGCCGGCGCTCGTGGGTGGTACCGACGGGCAGATGATCTCCAACCTCATTGCGTTTCACATGCAGCAGTCGAGCAACTGGGGTCTGGCCGCCGCACTGGGCACCCTGCTCCTGATACTCATCCTGGCGCTGTACTGGATCTACGATCGTCTGATCGGCGCAAGCAACATCAAACTGGGGTAGGCAGACAATATGCAGGACGGTTTCTATTCAGGTTGGCATCGGGCAGGTTCATGGACATTGCGGCTGTGGGCCTGGGCTGTGCTTTTCTTCCTCATCCTGCCCATACTCACCATGATCCCGCTTTCCTTCAATGCGGAGCCCTTCTTCAGTTTCACCCGGGGCATGCTGCAGCTGGATCCGGCCGCCTACTCACTGCGCTGGTATGCGGATATCTTCGAAAACCCGAACTGGATGCTCGCCATTCGCAACAGCTTCATTATCGGGATCTGTGCCACCATCATCGCCACATCCCTGGGCACCCTGGCCGCTGTGGGACTGGCAAGCGCCAATATGCCGCTGCGCCGCCTGATCACGGCCTTGCTGCTTTCACCCATGATCGTGCCGCTCATCATCGTGGCGGCGGGCATGTTCTTCTTCTATACGCGCTTCAACCTGGTGGCAACCTACACCGGGCTCATCATCGCACACGCGGCGCTGGGTGTGCCCTTTGTCATCATCACGGTCACGGCAACGCTCAGCGGCTTCGACCGATCACTCTATCAGGCCGGACTCAGCCTGGGTGACACACCGTTCGGCGTGTTTCGCCGCGTGGTCCTGCCCATGATCCGCCCGGGGGTGATTTCAGGTGCACTGTTTGCCTTTGTCACCTCATTCGATGAAATCGTGCTCGTGCTGTTTCTGGCGGGCCCTGAACAACGTACCATCCCGCGACAGATGTTTGCGGGTATTCGCGAGCAGATCAGCCCGACCATTCTGGCCGTGGCGACCCTGCTCATCATCATTTCCATGTCCGTGCTGGCATTGCTGGAGTGGTTGCGCCGGCGTAACGAACTCATTGCCGCCAAACATGATACGGATTTTTGAAGGCGCCGGGATGCCATGCTACATTGCGCAGATTCGGTCCTTGTCATTCCACCCAAGAGGAGACAGTTATGACATTTTCATTCACCAGGGCAGTAACCATCCTTGGTGCCAGCGTGGCGCTGGCATTCTCGGCCAATGCGATGGCCAAACCGATCGTCGTCAAGTTCAGCCACGTGGTCGCCGACGGCACACCCAAGGGGTCGGGCGCCATCAAGTTCAAGGAAATTGCCGAGCAGGCGATGCCCGGCAAAGTGGATGTCCAGATCTTCCCCAACTCGCAGCTTTTCGGAGATGCGAAGGAAATGGAAGCCCTGCTGCTCGGTGATGTGCACATCATTGCACCGTCGCTGTCGAAATTCGACCGCTACACCAAACAGCTCCAGCTCTTTGACCTGCCCTTCCTGTTCGACGACATGGCAGCCGTCGATCGCTTCCAGCACAGTGAAGCCGGCCAGCAGCTGCTGAACACCATGACCAATCGCGGCATCCAGGGTCTGGCCTATTGGCATAACGGCATGAAGCAACTGTCCACCAACAAGGACAAGCTCGAGGTGCCTGCCGATGTCAAGGGCCTGAAATTCCGCGTCCAGGCCTCCGACGTACTCGAAGCCCAATTCCGTGCGCTGGACGCCAACCCGCAGAAGCTGGCCTTCGGCGAAGTCTATCAGGCCCTGCAGACCGGTGTGGTCGATGGCCAGGAAAACACCTGGTCCAACATGCACTCCCAGAAGTTCCATGAAGTGCAGAAGACCATTGCCAACACCAACCACGGCGTGATCGATTACATGGTCGTCACCAACTCCAAGTGGTGGAACGGCCTGCCCGAGGATGTGCGCAGCGGTCTGGCCGATGCGATGAAGCAGGCAACCGAATACGCCAACAACATGGCCGCCGAACTCAACGAGCGCGATCGCAATCGCATCATCGATGCCAACAAGGCCCAGGTACGCACCCTGAGCAAGGAAAACGTCGCTGTCTGGCGCGAAGCCATGGCACCGGTCTGGAAGAAATTCGAGAAGGACATCGGCCCCGAGCTGATCCAGGCCGCTCTCGACGCCAACCAGTAATCGGACCGGTACCGACAATGACGCCTGCAAGCCTGCAGGCACGGCGGGGCGCGCCAATGGGCTGCCCCGCCGCCCTTTTCCTGAACCGCGGAATCTGAGCATCATGAAAGCCAACTGGATCGGTCGGCTCGAGGAAGGCGTTGTTGCCTTTCTGCTTGCCGCCATGACCCTCGTCACCTTCATGCAGGTCGTGGCCCGCTATGTCTTCAACTACAGCTTCACCTGGGCTCTCGAACTGTCCACCTATCTGTTTGCCGGCCTGATCTTTCTGGGTATCTCCTACGGCATACGCGTCGGCGCCCACATCGGTGTGGATGCGGTGATCAAGCTGATGCCTGCCAGGGTTGCGCATGTCATCACCATCCTGGCCACCGTGCTGTGCATCGTCTATGGCGCCATTGTCTTTGCCGGCAGCTGGGTATATGTGGAGCGCATGTACGAGATCGGCATCTATGCCCAGGACCTTCCCATAGAACAATGGATTCCGCGTGCGGTGCTGCCCATTGGCTTTGCGCTGATGATGTACCGCTTCCTGCAGGTGCTCATCGACCTGCTGCGCGGGCGCCAGGCCCATCTGCTGGGTGATGAGGCGGCCGATGCGCTCAAATACAGCGCCGATGCCGACGATGAAATCTCCGATCGGGAAAAGCCATGACTACCGTTACCCTGTTCGTGCTGCTCTTCCTGCTCATGTTCATGGGCATGCCGGTGGCCGTCGCGCTCGGCCTGTCGTCCATCACGACCATTTTGCTGTTCTCGAACGACTCCCTGGCTTCGCTCGTGCTCAAGATGTACGAGACCTCCGAGCACTTCACGCTCATGGCCATTCCCTTCTTCATTCTGGCCGGCTCCTTCATGACCACCGGCGGCGTGGCACGGCGCATGATACGTTTCGCCAATGCGGCCGTGGGCCACCTGCACGGCGGCCTGGCCATTGCCTCGGTGCTGGCCTGCGTACTGTTTGCCGCGGTATCGGGCTCCTCGCCCGCAACGGTGGTTGCGGTGGGCTCCATTGTCATCGCCGGCATGGTGCGCGCCGGGTATACGGAAAGCTTTGCCGCCGGCGTCGTGTGCAACGCCGGCACCCTGGGCATCCTCATCCCGCCTTCCATCGTGCTGGTGGTGTTCGGTGCCGTCACCGAAACTTCGGTCGGCCGGCTGTTCATGGCCGGCGTGGTGCCCGGCCTGCTCCTGGGTCTGGTGCTCATGGTGGTGATCTACATCGTGGCGCGGGTGAAGGACATGCCGCGCCAGCCGCGCGCGAGCCTGGCGGAAGTACTGGTCGCGGCGCGCAACTCCATCTGGGGCCTGCTGCTCGTCATCATCATCCTGGGCGGCATCTACGGTGGCGTCTTCACTCCCACTGAAGCGGCCGCCGTCTCGGCGGTCTACGCCTTCTTTGTCGCCGTCTATGTGTATCGGGATATTCGCCTGTCCCATGTACCCGACGTGCTCATCGATGCGGCGCGCATCACGGTGATGCTGATGTTCATCATCGCCAATGCCATGCTGTTCGCACATGTGCTCACTACCGAACGCATCCCGCAGATGATTGCCGAGCAGATTGTGGCCATGGACATGGCGCCCTGGCAATTCCTGATTGTGGTCAATCTGCTGCTGCTGATTGCCGGCGCTTTCATGGAGCCCACGGCCATCATCCTGATACTGGCGCCCATCCTGTTCCCCATTGCCATGCAGCTGGGCATAGACCCCGTACATCTGGGTATACTTATCGTCGTGAATCTGGAGATCGGCATGATTACGCCGCCGATAGGCCTGAACCTGTTCGTGACGGCGGGCATCACCAGCCTGTCCATTGGCGGCGTCATTCGCGCCGCCGTGCCCTGGCTGGCAGTGCTGCTACTCTACCTGGTGCTGATCACCTACGTTCCCCAGATATCGTTGTGGCTGCCCGATCTGCTTGCCTGATCGGCTGCGGCCTTTGTATGCTTTCATCAGGAAATACCCAACATGGATTCAGAATTCCACAATCAGATCATTGCCCGCCTGGAAGACTATCAGGCGCGGCAGCTTGACTTGCGGAGGTATCTTTGACTACGAAGATCGCACTCAGCGACTTCTGATCGTCAATGCCGAACTGGAAAACCCCGACGTCTGGCAGGACCCCGAGCAGGCCCAGGCCCTGGGCCGCGAAAAGAAGAGCCTGGAAGATGTCGTTCACACACTGGATGCACTGGGCACCGGCCTGAGCGATGCCGGCGAGCTGCTCGAGCTGGCCGAGCTTGATGGGGATGAAGCCACCCTGCGTGCCATTGCAGACGACCTGGATGCCCTGGGCGAATCGCTCGAAGCGCTCGAGTTTCGGCGTATGTTCTCCAACCCGGCCGACGCGATGAACTGTTTCGTCGACATCCAGGCCGGGGCCGGTGGCACCGAGGCCCAGGACTGGGCCTCCATGCTGCTGCGCCAGTACCTGCGCTATGCAGAGCACAAGGGCTTCCGGACCGAAATCCTGGAAGAATCCCCGGGTGAAGTGGCGGGCATCAAGTCGGCGACGATCAAGATGGAAGGCGAATACGCCTTCGGCCTGCTGCGCACCGAAACCGGTATCCACCGCCTGGTGCGCAAGAGTCCCTTCGACTCCAGCCATGGCCGCCATACCTCATTTGCCAGTGTTTTCGTCTATCCGGAAGTGGACGACTCCTTCGAGATCGAGATCAATCCGGCCGACCTGCGTGTGGATACCTATCGTGCCAGCGGTGCCGGTGGCCAGCACGTGAACAAGACGGATTCCGCGGTACGCATCACACACGAACCCACGGGCATCGTGGTGCAGTGCCAGAATGACCGCTCCCAGCATCGCAACCGGGCCGAAGCCATGCAGATGCTGCGCTCGCGCCTGTATGAGCTGGAACTGCGACAGCGTCAGGCCGAGCATCAGAAGCTCGAGGATTCCAAGACGGATGTCGGCTGGGGCCATCAGATCCGGTCCTATGTGCTGGACCAGAGCCGCATCAAGGATCTGCGCACCAATGTCGAGATTTCGAACACACAGAAAGTGCTGGACGGGGATCTGGATCCCTTCATCGAAGCAAGTCTGAAACAAGGTATCTGAATCATCATGGATGCATCCACCCTTTTCATCATCAGCGGTGCCTCCCGCGGGCTGGGCGCGGCGATGGCACAGCAGTGTCTGGCGCAGGGCGCACAAGTCATCCTGCTGTCACGCACCGAGCCCGCCGGACTGGCGGAAACGGCAGCGCAAGCCGGTGCAAGGCTGCGCTTCCTGCCTGTGGATCTTGCCAATGTCGAGGAAACACAGACCATATGCAAGCGCGTTGCCAGCGCCATCACACCGGAAGTGCGGCGCTGCTGGCTGATCAACAATGCCGGGGCGCTCGGGCCGGTGGCCAATACGGCCCATCTGCATGACGGAGACGCCATCAGCAACGCCTTCACACTCAATATCGGCAGCGTGATGTTGTTGTCGGCCGCCGTCATGAGCGCCTGCCAGGGCCAGCGCATCCCCTGCCGCATACTCAATATTTCATCCGGCGCAGGGCGCGGCCCCGTTGCCGGTTGGGCCGTCTATGGCGCCACCAAGGCGGCGATGGATTTCTACAGCCGTGTCCTGGCCCTGGAAAATCCCGACGTGCCCGTTGTCTCGCTGGCTCCGGGCGTCATCGACACTGATATGCAGGCCGGCATTCGCAACACCAGCCTGCAGGCCTTCCCCGGACGGGAACGCTTCATACAGATGCATGAGCAAGGCGAACTCGCCTCCGCCCGGGATGCCGCCGCGCGCATCCTTGCCTACCTCGCCCGCGAAGACTTCGGCACCATCGTCGTCGACGACATCCGCAAATATTCCTGAGCTTCACCATGTCCACCCCTTCTGCGAACCCGCCCGCTGCGGCCGGCAACCCCGATGAAAACCGCCTGATTGCCGAACGGCGCGAAAAACTGCAGCGGCTGCGTGCTGCAGGCCCGGTCTACCCCAATGACTTCCGTCCCGCCGACAAGGCCGCCCGGCTGCACGAGGTCCATGGGGAAGAAGAGAAGGAGGCGCTGGAAGCACGCAAGGTCACGGCCCGTGTCGCCGGACGCATGATGCTCAAACGGGTCATGGGCAAGGCGAGTTTTGCCACCCTGCAGGATCAGAGCGGGCGCATACAGATTCATCTGGATCGTGCCGTGCTCGGCGCCGACGCCTACCAGGCGTTCAGGACCTGGGACATTGGCGACATCCTGGGCGTTGAAGGGGAAGTGTTCAAGACGAATCGGGGCGAACTGACCATCCGTGCGCAGCATATCCATCTGCTGTCAAAAGCCTTGCGCCCCCTGCCCGACAAATTTCACGGCCTGGCCGATCAGGAAATCCGCTATCGCCAACGCTACGTTGATCTGATCATGAATGAAGCCACGCGCAACACCTTCCTGTTGCGCAGCGCTGCGATCGGCCACATCCGCCATTTCATGCTTGATGCCGGTTTTCTGGAAGTGGAAACCCCCATGCTGCACCCCATTCCCGGTGGTGCCAGCGCACGGCCTTTCGTCACCCACCACAACGCGCTCGACATGGATATGTACCTGCGCATCGCGCCCGAGCTCTATCTCAAGCGCCTGATCGTGGGCGGCCTGGAGCGTGTGTTCGAGATCAACCGCAACTTCCGCAATGAAGGGCTAAGTCCGCGGCACAATCCCGAATTCACCATGATGGAATTCTACGCCGCCTACACCGAATATCACTGGCTGATGGATTTCACCGAGTCATTGTTGCGTGCAGTGGCACGCGCCAGCTGTGGCACGGCGGTGCTGCAATACCAGGGGCGCACGCTCGATCTGGAACAGCCCTTCGAGCGCCTGAGCATGACGCAGGCGATACAGCGCCATGCAACACACTACACCGCGGAGCAGCTCGCAGACGAGGTATTCCTGCAGGCTGAGCTGGCCCGCCTCGGCGTCGACATGCAGGCTGCACCGGTGGCCAATGCCGGCCTGGGTGGACTGCAGCTGGCCCTGTTCGAGGAAACCGCCGAGCCCGCCCTCTGGGCACCGGTCTTCATCGTGGATTATCCGGCGGAAGTCTCACCGCTGGCGCGGGCGTCCGACCATGTCGAAGGTATCACCGAACGCTTCGAGCTCTTCATCGCAGGGCGCGAGATCGCCAACGGGTTTTCCGAGCTGAACGACCCTGAGGATCAGGCCGAGCGCTTCCTGCGCCAGATGCAGGCCAAGGAGGCCGGTGACGAGGAAGCGATGTATTACGATGCGGACTACATCCGCGCGCTGGAATACGGCATGCCGCCCACCGGCGGCTGCGGCATCGGCATCGACCGCCTCATCATGCTGCTCACCGACAGCGCCAGCATCCGGGACGTGATCCTGTTCCCGCACCTGCGCCCGGAGGACTGAGGGCGCAGGGAACGGCTGTCGTCCGGCTGCCGCCGGCCGGTTCAGACCGTGAAGGATTCCCCGCAGCCGCAGGCGGCTTTCTCGTTCGGATTGCTGAAGCGAAAGCCTGCATTCAGACCTTCACGGGCATAGTCGAGCCGGGTGCCCTCCAGAAACGGCAAGCTCCTGGGATCAATGAAGACCTTCACGCCCAGCTGCTCGACCACCTGGTCATCGATATTGGGTTCGTCCACATAGTCCAGCTTGTACGCCAGACCCGAACATCCCGTGGTGCGCACACCCAGACGCAGGCCCAGGCCTGCGCCGCGCTTCTGCAGATGGCGCTGGATATGGTCGGCCGCCTGCTGAGTCAAAATAATTGCCATGACTGTTTCACTCCTGTTCAAGCTGCTTGCCGGCCATTGCCGCGCCCAGGGCTTCTTCCACCAGCAGCGCACAATGCAGCTTTGCTGCAGATAATTCCAGCGCTGTTGATATCTGCTGTGCCGACAGGCTGCGGGCCTGTTCGAGTGTCTTGCCTTTGAGCCATTCACTCGTCCAGGAGGCTGCAGCGATCGTAACGCCGCAGCCATAGGCCTTGAAGCGGGTATCCTCAATCATACCCGACGCATCCAGACGCAGTTGCAGGCGCACCAGCCCGCCCTGATCGGTAGCGCCGGCTTCACCGGTCAGGATCCCCGGGGCGGCGGGATCGAACGCGCCGGCATTGCGCGGTTGGCGGAAGTGTTCCCGCACCTTCTCGCCATAGCGTGCTGCCGCCATCAGGCCACCCAGACCGGCGAGAGCGCACGCAGGCGCTCGACCTGCTGCGTGATGATGGCGATGGCGGTGTCGATATCCTGTCCGGTGGTGAAGCGCCCCAGACTGATGCGCAGGGATGCGTGTGCCAGCTCGTCGGACCGTCCCAGCGCCTTCAATACATAGGACGGCTCGAGACTGGCCGATGTGCAGGCCGAGCCGCTGGAGACAGCCAGGCCCTCGAGCGCCATGATGAGCGCCTCGCCTTCCACGTGGGGCACACTGATGTTCAGGTTGTGCGGCACGCGCTGTGTGGCACTGCCGTTAAGCAGCACACCCTCCAGACCCTGCAGGCCTTGCCACAGACGCCGCTGCAGGCCTTGCAGGCGGCGGTGCTCTTCAGCCATCAGCTCGGCGGCACGGGCAAAAGCAGCGCCCATGCCGACGATCTGGTGTGTGGGCAAGGTACCCGAACGCATGCCGCGCTCGTGTCCACCGCCGTGCATCTGGGCCGCCAGGCGGACTTCGCGTGCACGGCGTACGTACAAGGCGCCTATGCCCTTGGGCCCGTAGACCTTGTGTGCCGAAAACGACATCAGATCAACCGGCAGGCGGGACAGATCAATGGGCAGCTTGCCGGCGGACTGGGCGGCGTCGACATGGAACAGCACGCCGCGCTCGCGGCACACGGCGCCCAGTGCAGCAATGTCCTGGATGACACCGATCTCGTTATTGACATGCATGACCGAAACCAGGATGGTATCGGGCCGCAGGGCGTCCTCGAGCGCGCCCGGTGCGAGCAGGCCGTCTGCCTGCACCGGCAGCACGGTGAGCTCGAAGCCCTGCTGCTCCAGTGCACGGCAGGCATCCAGCACGGCCTTGTGTTCGGTACATACGGTAATGATGTGGCGCCCGCGCCCGGCGTGGAACTGCGCCACCCCCTTGAGCGCGAGATTGTCGGATTCCGTGGCACCGGACGTCCACACGATCTCGCGCGGCTGCACGCCAACAAGACCGGCAACCTGCGCCCTGGCCTGCTCCACGGCCTCTTCCGCATCCCAGCCATAGGCATGGCTGGTGGAGGCCGGATTGCCAAAGCGTGCGCCCAGCCAGGGCAGCATGTGTTCCAGCACCACGGGATCAACGGGCGTGGTGGCGGCGTTGTCGAGATAGATGGGCATGGTGCCCGCAGAAGTGTCGCTGACCGGCATGAGACTCACATTGAAACGGGGCGTCAGACGGACATCGGTGACGCCTTGGTCACAGGACCCGATTTTAGCGTGACCTTGTGCGTCTTGCTGGCTTCCTCAAGCAGACGCATACGCTCGCGATCGATCAGATCCTGCAGGGATACAGAATCCAGAAAGTCTACCACCTTGCGATTCAGCGCTGACCAGAGCTCATGCGTCATGCAGGTTCCGCTGCGTCCGTTGCGCCCCACGTTGCAATTGCCCAGCCCTCCGCATTGGGTGGAATCCAGCGGCTCATCGACCGCCAGAACGATGTCGGCCACGGTGATGTGGCGTGCCAGCCGCCCCAGGTTATAGCCGCCGCCGGGGCCACGCACGCTGGAGACCAGCTCATGCCGGCGCAGCTTGCCAAACAGCTGCTCCAGATAGGACAGGGAAATATTCTGGCGCTCGCTGATGGTGGCCAGCGTGACCGGACCGCTGTGCTGGCGCAGGCCCAGGTCAATCATGGCGGTCACGGCAAAACGCCCTTTCGTAGTCAAGCGCATGATGGTCTCCTTACCTGATGAAGGCAATGGTGACGGGCTGCCGACCAGACGGGCGGCCTTATACCCGACTAAACAAGTCAAGTATAGCAGAAAGCAGGGTAATGATGACCATTATCAACGGAAATCAATCGGAAACGACAAGACCCCGGGCCCTCAGGACAAGGGCTCCGGGGTCTGAAACTGCCGGACGCTGCTTCGTACAGCCGGGTTCAGGCCGCCTGATACTGTGTGACGCGTTTGCGCACCTGCTCGAACACGCCCTGACAGGCATCCTCGATGTAGTCGAACATCTTGTTGAAGGCTTCGGGCCCGCCGTAATAGGGATCGGGCACGGTGGCTTCCTCGAACTCGTTCGAGAAGCGCATCAACAGCATGAGCTTGTGGCGATACAGCTTGGGACACATCTGCTGCAGTGCAGACAGGTTTTCCCAATCCATGGCCAGGATGAGGTCGAACTCGCGGAAGTCGTCAGCGGTGATCTGGCGGACCTGAATACCGGACAGGTCGTAGCCGCGCTTGCGGCCGGCCTGCTGGGCACGGGCATCAGGTGCCTCGCCAATGTGGAAGCTGTGGGTGCCAGCTGAATCTACCATTACCTGCTCGGAAAGCCCCGCCTCGTCTATGAGACTGCGGAAGACGCTTTCTGCGCTCGGTGAGCGGCAGAGATTACCCATGGAGACGAAAAGTACTTTGTTCATGAGGCATGAGTGTGCGGGAAAACCCCGAAGAAAGCAAGAGTTTTCGAATAGCTGATACAATTCCCGCCTCTTTTTCCCGGCCCGTCACTTTATATCGGACAGGCGTGTCGCCTTTTTGCGACATCACTGCATGAAGGCCTTCTCGCGCAAGCGCTGCAAGCGATCACGGGCAAGCGCCGCTTCCTCGAACTCCAGATTGCGTGCGTGGTCCATCATGGCCTTCTCCAGCCGGCGGATTTCACGCGCCAGCCGTTTCTCGTCAGCCAGCAGGCCGGCATCGATCACCTCTTCTTCCTGCGGCGCCTCCGCCGGCGCATAGACACCGTCTATCAGCTCGCGCACCGCCTTGCTCACACCACGAGCCGTAATGCCGTGCTCAAGATTGAAAGCCTCCTGGCGTTCGCGCCGGCGTGCCGTCTCGCCCATGGCCCGTGCCATGGAGTCGGTGACCACATCGGCATACAGAATGGCATGTCCGTTGATGTTGCGCGCCGCACGCCCTATGGTCTGGATCAGGCTGCGCTCCGAGCGCAGAAAGCCTTCCTTGTCGGCATCCAGTATGGCCACGAGCGACACTTCGGGAATGTCCAGGCCTTCGCGAAGCAGGTTGATGCCGACCAGGACGTCGAACTGGCCCAGGCGCAGATCGCGGATGATCTCGACCCGCTCGACGGTATCGATATCCGAGTGCAGGTAACGCACGCGTACGCCGTTCTCCGACAGATAATCCGCCAGATCCTCGGCCATACGCTTGGTCAGCGTGGTCACGAGCACACGCTCGCCGGCTGCCACCCTGAGCTTGATCTCGCCCAGCAGATCATCCACCTGGGTGCCCGCCGGCCGCACCTCAACCCGCGGATCGACCAGACCGGTGGGCCGCACCACCTGCTGCACCACCTGATCGGAGTGGGTTTCCTCATACTGTGCCGGCGTCGCCGAGATGAACACGCACTGGCGCATGCGTTGCTCGAACTCCTCCAGCTTGAGCGGGCGATTGTCCAGCGCCGACGGCAGGCGGAAACCGTATTGCACCAGCGTTTCCTTGCGCGATCTGTCCCCGCGATACATACCGCCCAGCTGGCCCATGGTGACATGGCTCTCGTCAATGAACATGAGGGCGTCGGCCGGCAGGTAGTCGATGAGTGTCGGCGGCGGTTCGCCCGGCGCCGCACCCGAGAAATGACGGGAGTAGTTCTCGATGCCCTTGCAGAAGCCCAGCTCCTGCAGCATCTCGAGATCGAAGCGCGTGCGCTGCTCCAGACGCTGGGCCTCGACCAGACGACCGTCGGCCACGAGTTCGGCCGAGCGCTCGCGCAGCTCCTCCTTGATGGTCTCGATAGCCCGCAACACCGTGTCGCGCGGCGTCACATAGTGCGAGCCGGGGAACACCGTGAAGCGCAACAGATCCTGACGCACGCCACCCGTGAGCGGATCGAAGGTCTGCAGGGACTCGATCTCGTCGTCGAACAGGGTGATGCGCAGCGCCAGCTCGGCGTGTTCAGCCGGAAAGACGTCGATGACCTCGCCACGCGCCCGAAAGGTTCCGCGTGTGAAATCCGTGTCATTGCGCTCATACTGCATGGCCACCAGGCGTGCCAGCACCTCCTGGCGCCCGATGATGTCACCCTTGCGCAAGGTGAGCACCATCGCGTGGTAATCGCCCGGATTGCCGATACCGTAAATGCAGGAAACGGAAGCGACGATGATGGTGTCGCGACGCTCCAGCAGGCTCTTGGTGGCCGACAGGCGCATCTGCTCGATATGCTCGTTGATGGATGAATCCTTCTCGATGAACAGGTCGCGTGCCGCCACATAGGCTTCGGGCTGATAGTAATCGTAGTAGGAAACGAAATATTCGACGGCATTGTTCGGGAAGAACTCACGCATTTCCGCATAGAGCTGGGCTGCCAGGGTCTTGTTGGGTGCCAGTACCAGCGTGGGACGCCCGGTACGTGCAATCACATTGGCCATGGTGAAGGTCTTGCCCGATCCCGTCACGCCGAGCAGCGTCTGGCACATGAGGCCATCCTCAATGCCCTCGACCAGCGCATCGATGGCGGCGGGCTGATCTCCTGCCGGCGGGTAGGGCTGGAAAAGCTGGAACGGGCTGTCTGGAAAAGAGATAAAACCGGGCGTGGGTGCATTCATGGGCAAATATGTGGTTCAGCGGTAAATTGACTGGACACAATCAGGGTAAACCCCTTATTATCCCATCTATCCCTATCTTCAGGGCCCTTCTGCACTTTTCATCTCTCATCGCTGCCTGCCACGCCCATGAACTCACCTTTCGAATCTGTTGAGCTCGCCCCGCGCGACCCCATTTTTGGCCTGAACGAGCAATTCAATGCCGATCCCCGTGAATCCAAGGTCAACCTTGGCGCGGGCGTCTATCATGACGACCAGGGTCGTCTGCCCCTGCTGCGGGCCGTGCACCAGGCCGAACTCGCCATGGCCCAGGCCGGCGCACCCCGCGGCTATCTGCCCATGGAAGGCATCGCGGGCTACAACCAGGGTGCACAAACCTTGCTGTTCGGTGATAACCCCGAGCTGCTGAACAGTGGCCGCCTGCTGACGGCGCAATCGCTGGGTGGCACGGGCGCACTCAGGCTCGGTGCCGACTTCCTGCGACGCCTGCTGCCCGAAGCCCATGTGGTCATCAGCGATCCGAGCTGGGAAAACCACCGTGCACTGTTCGAACGTGCCGGCTTCCAGGTTGACACCTACCCGTATTATGACGCCGCCACCCGGGGACTGGACTTCGCGGGAATGCTGGCCTGCCTGCAAGGGTTGCCGCGACGCACCATCGTCGTTCTGCACGCCTGCTGCCACAATCCAACGGGCATGGACCCCACGGCCGAGCAATGGAAGCAGATCGCCACGCTGATCAAGGAGCGCGAACTCCTGCCTTTCCTGGACATCGCCTACCAGGGCTTTGGCGAAGGCCTGGAGCCGGATGCCGCCGTTGTGCGACTGTTTGCCGGCATGGATATCACCATGCTGATCAGCTCCTCCTTCTCCAAATCGTTCTCGCTGTACGGCGAGCGTGTCGGCGCCCTCACCCTGCTGTCTTCCAGCCAGGACGAGTCGGAGCGCGTGCTCAGTCAGCTCAAGCGCGTCATCCGCACCAACTATTCCAACCCGCCCATCCATGGCGCCCGCACGGTGGCCACGATTCTCAATTCGCCCGAATTGCGCGCCCTGTGGGAAGAAGAGCTGGCGGAGATGCGCGAGCGCATCCGCAGCATGCGCGAACAGCTCGTGGAAAAGCTCAAGGCCCATGGCGCATCACAGGATTTCAGCTTCATCCTGCGCCAGCGCGGCATGTTCTCCTACTCCGGCCTGAGTCGCGAGCAGGTGGAGCGTCTGCGCGAGGACCACGGCATCTACGCCGTCGGTACGGGCCGCATCTGCGTGGCTTCGCTGAACAGCGGCAATATCGATACCGTCGCCAGAGCCATTGCCAGCGTCATCGCTTGATTTTCGGGCGCGGATGACGGACAATCCAGGCTGTACATTCATACAGCCTGGATGACCATGTCCCAATCGCTTACACGTCGTCAGCAGCAGGTGCTGGATCTCATCCGCGATGAAATCCGGCGCAGCGGCTTTCCACCGACCCGTGCAGAAATCGCGCAGGCCCTGGGTTTCCGGTCGGCCAATGCCGCCGAAGATCATCTGCGTGCCCTGGCACGCAAGGGGGCCATCGCACTGACCCCTGGTGCCTCACGCGGCATCCGCCTGCTGAATGATGCTGCCACCGGCACCGAACCGGGCAGCGGCTTCATGCTGCCCATCGTGGGCCGGGTTGCGGCCGGCCATCCCATCCTGGCCAGTGAAAACATCGAGGCTGAGGTGGGCGTGCAGGCTTCACTGTTCGCTCGCCGCCCGGATTATCTGCTGCGGGTTCGCGGGGCCAGCATGCGCGATGCCGGCATCCTGGATGGGGATCTGCTGGCCGTACACAAGACGCCGGATGCCCTGCACGGGCAAATCATTGTCGCCCGCCTGGGCGACGAGGTCACGGTGAAACGCCTGTTCCGGCAAAGCGGGCAACTGCGCCTGCTGCCTGAAAATCCTGATTTCTCACCGATGGACGTGGGTCCGCAGGATGATTTCGTCATCGAAGGCCTGGCCGTCGGTCTGATCCGCAACCAGGCCCTCTAGGAAAATCCCGGGCGGGAAGCCGTCAAGGTCCCGCCCGCCTTCTTCAGTGGCGGGTTACGCCACCCGACGCATCATCCACCCGCTTGGCCGCCAGTGCTTCGGCCGCCAGCCGGGCCACCTCTTCGTCCGACAATGGCTTGGGCATTTCCTGCAGGGCCATTTCCAGAACGCGATCAATCCAGCGCACCGGAATGATCTCGAGATGGTTCTTGACGTTGTCCGGAATCTCCGCCAGATCCTTCACGTTCTCCTCGGGTATCAGCACCTTCTTGATGCCGCCCCGATGGGCTGCCAGCAGCTTTTCCTTCAGGCCGCCAATGGCCAGCACCTCGCCGCGCAGTGTGATCTCGCCCGTCATGGCAACATCGGCGCGTGCGGGAATGCCCGTAAGTGCCGACACCATGGCGGTGATGATGGCGATGCCCGCCGACGGCCCGTCCTTGGGCGTTGCCCCTTCAGGGAAGTGGACGTGCAGGTCGCGCTTCTCGAACACGGTATGCGGAATGCCCCACTTCTGGGCCCGGGCCCGCACGACGGTGCGCGCCGCCTCGACCGACTCCTTCATCACGTCACCCAGTGAACCGGTGCGCAGGATGACACCCTTGCCGGGCATATCAGCCACCTCTATGGTGAGCAGGTCGCCGCCCACCTCGGTCCAGGCAAGGCCGGTCACCTGGCCGACCTTGTTCTCCTTTTCCGCCATGCCGAAACTGTAGCGACGCACACCCAGGAACTCGCCCAGATTCGCGGCCGTGACGACAATGGGTTCCAGATCGGCCGGAACCGCTGCCGCAGCCTTGCCGCGCCCGCGCCTGGTGGACTCGGGATACTGGCTCAGAATCTGGCGCACAACCTTGCGGCAGATCTTGCTGATCTCGCGTTCCAGCGAGCGCACACCGGCTTCGCGCGTGTAATAGCGCACGATGTCGCGGACCGCCGACTCCTCGATTGCCATCTCGCCTTCGCGCACGCCGTTGTTCTTCATGAGCTTGGGCAGCAGATGATCAAAGGCAATACGCACCTTTTCATCCTCGGTGTAGCCCGAAAGCCGAATCACTTCCATGCGATCCAGCAGGGCCGGCGGGATATTGAGCGTATTGCTCGTGGCCACAAACATCACATCGGACAGATCGAAGTCGACTTCGATGTAGTGGTCCTGGAAAGTGTGGTTCTGTTCGGGATCGAGCACCTCGAGCAGCGCCGAGGAAGGATCGCCACGGAAATCCGCACCCATCTTGTCGATTTCGTCAAGCAGGAAAAGCGGATTGCGCACACCGACCTTGTTCATGTTCTGCAGGATCTTGCCGGGCATGGAACCGATATAGGTACGCCGGTGACCGCGAATCTCGGCCTCGTCGCGCACGCCGCCCAGCGCCATGCGCACGAACTTGCGGTTCGTGGCGCGTGCAATGGACTGCCCCAGCGAAGTCTTGCCCACACCCGGAGGGCCCACCAGGCACAGGATGGGCGCCTTGAGCTTGTCGACGCGCTGCTGGATGGCCAGATACTCGATGATGCGCTCCTTGACCTTCTCGAGACCGTAGTGGTCGTCATCCAGTACTTCGACCGCATTCGCAATCGAATTGTTGACGCGGCTCTTCTTGTGCCACGGCAGGCCGATCAGGGTGTCGATGTAGTTGCGCACCACGGTGGCCTCGGCCGACATGGGCGACATCAGACGCAGCTTCTTGAGCTCGGATTCCGCCTTCTTGCGCGCCTCCTTGGACATGCGTGCGCCGGCGATCTTCTTTTCCAGCTCTTCGATGTCCGCGCCCTCTTCGCCTTCGCCAAGCTCCTTCTGGATGGCCTTGACCTGCTCATTCAGGTAGTAGTCACGCTGGCTTTTCTCCATCTGCTTCTTGACGCGGCCGCGGATGCGCTTTTCGACCTGGAGAATATCGATCTCGGACTCGAGTTGTCCGAGCAGCTGCTCGAGACGGGGGGCCACGCCGACGATTTCCAGCATGCGCTGCTTCTGCTCGAGCTTGAGCGGCAAATGGGCGGCAATGGTGTCGGCCAGACGGCCGGCATCATCGATGGCCACAAGCGAAGCCAGCACCTCCTGCGGAATCTTCTTGTTCAGCTTGCCGTATTGCTCGAACTGGGCAACCACCGTGCGGCGCAACGCCTCGGCCTCGGCCTCGGCGCCGGATTCGACAGGCACGGCAACGGCATCGCCGGTGAAGTGGGTTTCATGATCCTCGACCTTGACCAGGCGCGCCCGCTGCACGCCCTCGACCAGCACCTTGACGGTGCCGTCAGGCAGCTTGAGCAGTTGCAGGATATTGGCGGCACAGCCGATCTCGTACAGATCATCCGGGCTGGGATCATCCTTGCCGGCCGACTTCTGCGCGACCAGCATGATGTTGTTGCGTTCCTTCATGGCCAGCTCGAGCGCCTTGATCGAGCGCGGCCGGCCCACGAAAAGGGGAAGCACCATGTGCGGGAACACCACTACATCGCGCAACGGCAGCAGCGGCATCGTCATGGGCTCGGCGGACAGAATCTGGCTTGCAGACATAGACTATTCCTCAGATTGCAAGGTGAGTCGCGCCTTGCGGCATGAGTGCCGGGCCAGCGCTGACTACTGTTGCCTGTGTATATTGCGACGATGCGCCGGTTTTCAAGTCTGCACAGGCGCCAACGCCCGAAAAAAGCGGACTCAGGCAGCGGCGCCGCTCAGCTTCTTGCGTGAACCCTGCCCTTCATCCCTGAGTACCAGCCCGGGCCGGGACTTGCCGGTGACGGCATCTTCGTCGAGCACGACGCGTATCACGTCACTTCGCGACGGCAGTTCGTACATGGTGTCGAGCAGGGACTGCTCCAGAATGGAGCGCAGGCCCCGGGCACCCGTGCGGCGGCGAATGGCCGCCTGCGCGATGGCTGCCAGCGCACCGGCAGTGACCTCGAGCTCGATATCCTCCATCTCGAAGAGCTTCTGGAACTGCTTGACGAGCGCATTGCGAGGCTCGGTCAGAATACGTACAAGTACAGACTCCTGCAATTCTTCCAGCGTGGCCAGCACCGGCAGGCGCCCCACAAGCTCGGGAATCAGACCGAACTTGATCAGGTCTTCCGGCTCGACTTCGGTGAACAGCTCTGCTGCGGCCCGCTCGGAGCGTGCATGGACCGATGCCGAAAAGCCGATACCGGATTTTTCAGTACGATCCTGGATGACCTTTTCGAGCCCGTCGAAGGCGCCGCCGACGATGAACAGGATATTGGTGGTATCGATCTGCACAAAATCCTGATTCGGATGCTTGCGCCCGCCCTGTGGCGGCACCGAGGCCACCGTACCCTCGATGAGCTTGAGCAGGGCCTGCTGCACCCCTTCCCCGGAAACGTCGCGTGTGATGGAAGGGTTGTCCGCCTTGCGCGAGATCTTGTCGATCTCGTCGATATAGACGATGGCGCGCTGTGCACGATCGACATCGTAGTCGCAGCTCTGCAGCAGCTTCTGGATGATGTTCTCGACATCCTCGCCGACGTAGCCCGCCTCGGTGAGGGTGGTGGCATCGGCCATCACGAAAGGCACGTCAAGCATGCGCGCCAGCGTCTGGGCCAGCAGCGTCTTGCCCGAGCCCGTCGGCCCGATGAGCAGGATATTACTCTTGCTCAGCTCGACGTCATCACCCTTGATCTCGCCATGGCGCAGGCGCTTGTAATGGTTGTAGACAGCCACTGCCAGGGTACGCTTGGGCTTGTCCTGACCAATGACGTAGCCATCCAGGAAAGTCTTGATCTCTTCGGGCGTGGGCAGGTCGTGGCGCACGGCTTCGCGGGCCGCCTCCTGCTCCTCCTCGAGGATGATGTCGTTGCACAGTTCCAGGCACTCGTCACAGATGAACACCGACGAATGGCCCGCAATCAGCTTGCGGACCTCGTGCTGGCTCTTGTTGCAGAAAGAGCAGTGCAGCAGCTTCTCGTCGGAGGTTGCTTTCGTATCAGGCATGCTAACTCGGTAGGAAATCCAATGGCCCGCAGGCCGCATTCAGGGGAGGCCTGCGCGCCGCTCTCACCGGCAGAAGCCGGACTCAGGGCTCATCGATGCGCGAGACCAGAACTTTATCAATCACACCATACGATAACGCATCTTCGGCAGACATGAAGTGGTCCCTCTCGGTATCCTCTTCGATGCGCGCCAGGGGCTGCCCGGTATTGTCGGCCAGGATCTGGTTCAGACGCTCGCGCAGATGAAGGATCTCGCGTGCCTGGATCTGGATGTCCGATGCCTGGCCATGCGCGCCACCAGACGGTTGATGGATCATGATGCGTGAATTGGGCAGTGCGAACCGCTTGCCCCTGGCACCCGCCGCCAGGAGGAAGGCGCCCATGCTGGCGGCAATGCCGGTGCACAGGGTGGAAACATCGGGCTTGACGAACTGCATGGTGTCGTAGATCGCCATGCCGGCATAGACCGAACCACCGGGCGAGTTGATGTAGAGCGAGATATCCTTGTCGGGATTCTCGGATTCAAGAAACAGGAGCTGGGCCACCACAAGGTTGGCCGAATGATCATTCACGCCGCCCACGAAGAAGACGACCCGCTCGCGCAGCAGCCGCGAGTAGATATCGTAGGAGCGCTCGCCACGACCCGATTGCTCGATGACGATGGGCACATAGCCCAGGCCGCTGGGCGTGACTGAATCGCCGCCGTTCATGGCGGCGTAGAAATCGATGAAACGAGATGACATCAGCGGGTTCCCATGATCTCGTCGAAATCCACAACCTCGTCAGCCACCTTGGCTACCGAAAGAATATGGTCGACGACATTGTCCTCGAGCACGATGGCCTCGATTTCCGCGCGGCGCTCGCGATCGCCCAGATAATAGGCGATCACCTGCTCGGGCTCTTCGTAGTTTTGCGCAAACTCCTCGATGCGGGCACGTACCTGCTCGGGCTTGGGCCCCAGCTCGGCCTTCTCGACCAGTTCAGCAACCACCAGACCCAGGCGCACCCGACGCTCCGACGCCTCCTTGAAGGCATCCTCGGGAATGGGCACGTTTTCCGCATCCGGCACACCGCGCTGCTTGAGATCCTCGCGCGCATCGCTGATGCGGCTCTCGATATCGGCCTTGACCAGCGCCTTGGGAATATCAAAAGTGCAGGCCTTTGCCAGCGCATCCATCACGCTGGATTTGGTGCGTGCCTGGACGCGTGCCTTGACTTCACGCTCGATATTGGTGCGCACATCCGTGCGCAACTGCTCCAGATCGCCCTCTTCCTGACCGAGCGAACGGGCAAACTCGGCGTCCAGCTCCGGCAGGACGGGTGCGGCGACCTCGGTCACCTTGATCGTGAACTCTGCCGTCTTGCCGGCCACATCCTCGCTGCCATAGTCTTCGGGGAAAGTCAGCGGAAAGGTCTTTTCCTCACCCGTCTTCATGCCGGAGACCGCAGTTTCGAACTCGGGCAGCATGCGCCCCTGCCCCAGCACGAAAGGAAAGTCCGTGGCCGTGCCCCCTTCGAAGGCGACGCCGTCGATGGTGCCGGTGAAATCAAGCGTGACACGATCCTCGTCCTGAGCGGCACGCCCTGCATCCGCCTCGTAGCGGGCACGCTGCTTGCGCAGGATCTCGAACGTGCGATCGATCTCGCTATCGCCCACACTGGCCTGGGCCCGCGTGACCTCAAGCACTGCCAGATCCGGCAGCTCGACCTCGGGATAGACTTCGAAGGTGGCCTTGAACACCATCTGCGTCTCATTGGAGCCGTCGGAATCAGGCTCGATCTCGGGCGTACCCGCCACGCGCAGATCCGCGTCGCGGATCACCTGTTCGAGCGCACTGCCGATCTGCTCGTTCAGCACATCGTAGCGGATGCCTGCGCCATGGCTGCGCTCGATCAGCGCCAGCGGTGCCTTGCCCGGGCGAAAACCCTGGATACGGGCGGTACTCGCGACACGCTTCAGCTGAGCCTTGACGGCAGTTTCGATAGCGGCCGTGGTGACGACCAGATCCACCCGGCGCTCCAGGCCGGAAACGATTTCAACCTCTGGTTGCATTGGAGACCTATTTGTTCAATGAATGGACGGGTAAGCAGACCATTTTAGCGGAAACCGCCGCTCACGGTTTTTGCTGCACGCGGACATCGATACCTGCCATTCCGGCGCGCATTGCGACTATGCGACAATTGCTCTAAGATGCCTGGCTGGCCTCGGGGTAGCCCCGGGGCGGTCAAGGGCGAACGTGGCGGAATTGGTAGACGCACCAGATTTAGGTTCTGGCGCCGCAAGGTGTGAGAGTTCGAGTCTCTCCGTTCGCACCACGGGTTGAATCAAGAGCGTCAGAACTCAAGCTGCTCCAGCGAAATTCCCATCGCTGCTGCAATGCGCTCTCGAGTTGTTTTCTTCGGGTTCGCGTCAGGCGCTTCCATGGCAGCATAACTGGGCTGGCGAATGTCCAGACGTCGCGCCATTTCGGTTTGTGTCAGACCCAGATGCTCGCGCCAAGCGCGAATCATGCTCCAGTCATTCCTGACAAATAGGCGCATAACCTCATGTGGTGTCGTGCCGTCGGCAGGAATTCGCCCCGATGGCCGTTTCTCACCAGTGAGTTGCAAGTATTCGTCGTAGGGAAGCACAACAAAGGCCGGCTTACCGTTGGTCTTCAAAATGGTGTGATTAGCGCCCATAGTTGGCTCCTGTGTATTTAGTAGGTCTGTCCGTCACGCTTTTTGACTTGCTGGATTTCGATGATTCTGACTGCGATATCAGCGTCAAAGAGAATTCGATAATTGCCGACACGCATACGGTATCCGTATTCATGCTTAGTCAGAGAAATAACGTTTTTGACGCTTGGGAAGTCCTCCAGCCTATCAACAGCATCAATGATCGTCAGCTGCTCTTTTCGATCAATCTTGCGTAATTGCTTCTTCGCTTTGTTTGACCAGTTGACTGTGTACATGGACTCCCCTTATTGGCATAGCCCGATTATAGGTTAAGCTATATATAGTAGCAAGAGTTGATGGCTTCCCTCTCCAGCAGGGCGGTTGGAACCCCATCTGCCACCACAACTACGCGCAGCTTGAGGCGTACTTCGGCAAGCAGGTCTGGGTGACGCGCAAGGGCGCGGTGTCGGTCCGCCACGGCGAGATGGGCATCATTCCCGGTAGCATGGAAAGGACGCCGCGGTGGTGGACGAGATTCCGGCTGCCTACAAGAACATCGACGATGTGATGGCCGCACAGAGCGACTTGGTGGAGGTTGTGGCCACGCTCAAGCAGATCCTGTGCATCAAGGGCTGATTGGAGCAAATCGAGCTATCGAGGAAATGGTCTGCTATCACCTCAAGGATGCCTGCAAAGTACTGGGTATCAGCTACAACACGTTGAATCGTCGAATCAAGGAAGGGAAAATCCGCCCGATCGATGGCAGAATCACTGGCCATGAAATTCGCCGCTATCTGCAATTAAACAATAAAAATTAGCCAATATCCAAAAAACTTATATTTGCCTTATAATTCCAGTGGATGAACGCACGTACTAACATCCAGATCATCAACGGCCCCGAGGGCAATCCTGCTTTCGTCGTCATCCCTTACGCGGATTACGTTAAACAGCACACCGATGATCAGGCATTAATCCCGCACGACGTGATCAGCCGTACTGCGGATGGCGTTACGCCCCTTCGGGCCTGGCGCGAGCACCTTGGCTTAACACAGGCTGAAGTCGCCAAGCGCCTGGAAATCACCCAGTCTGCCTACGCTCAGCAAGAAAACAGCCAGCGCTTGCGCAAAACATCCAGAGACAAAATCGCTGCTGCGCTCGGCATCACTGGGGCGCAGCTGGATTTTTGATCATTTCAGCCTTTCGCATAGCCATGAAAGGAACACCCCATGAACAAACCTCTCTCCGAGGTCATCCGCATCCGGGTGACCCCGTCTCATGCTGCACAGCTGTGCGAGGCGGCTGCCTTGTCCGGCTTGTCACTGTCCAAACCATTTCCGTCACCGCCTGGCAGCTGACAACACGCTGCAGGAAGAACTGACGCTACTGCGCCAGATCGTGGCCGAGTTAGGCCAGCTGCATGACACCCGCACGGCCGCCATCGAGACCGTCCACCTGGTGCGGGACCTACAACGATCACGCCTGGACCTATGCGCTGTCCGTGCGCTATATGGGCGAACCCCGCATAGGCGGACGTTGGCGTCATCGGTCATCCAATAATCCCCCTGTAGCGGGCCGAGACTGCGCCCTTGCGCGTCACCCAAACCTGCTTGCCGAAGTGCGCCTCGAGCTGCACGTAGTTGTGATGGCAGTTGGTGGCCTTGCCAACGAGTGCAAAGCGCTCCCCGAAATGGCGCTGCATCACCTTCACGGCCTGGTGCAGCATCAGATCGCGATTATGCGCGGCGTAGTCCTGTGCCCAGGCCAGCGCCTGCGTATACATATCGAACTCTGGTGTGCCTTCATCGAGCCAGGCCAGATCCCGTGACCAAGGGTCATGGCGCGTTCCTTGGCCATGTTGGTTGCGATGTCGGCAAAGACCTTGCCCACGTTGCGCGAGCCCGAATGCAGCATGATCCAGATGTTCTGGTGTTCGTCCAGACACAGCTCGACGAAATGGTTGCCCCCGCCCAGCGTTCCAAGTTGCGCCCACATGCGCGAAACGTTGAGCCGTCCAGCGTGTTCGAGGATGGCCAGCTTGTCGAATCGGGCGGAAAGTTCCAGAGCCCGCTTGTGCAGCAGCTTGCCGGCCGCACCTTCGCCCTGGGTGTCCACCAGTGCATCATGAGCGGCAAAGCCCACGGGAATCACCGCCTCCAGGTCGCTGCGCAACATGGCGAGGGAGTCCGGCAGGTCGCTTGCTGTCAGGCTTGTCTGGGTGGCCACCATGCCGCAGCCAATATCAACACCGACCGCTGCCGGAATGATCGCTGCATTGGTAGCGATGACGCTGCCCACGGTGGCGCCCTTGCCCAGATGAACGTCGGGCATCACGGCCACATGACCGGCCAGGATGGGCAACGAAGCCATGTTTCGCAGTTGCCTGAGCGCCTTGTCATCGACGGGCACGCCCTGCGTCCAGCCCTTCACGCCTTGTGCAAGTTCCATCATATTTGCTTATGACCTAATTAGTTTGAGTTGCGAACAGGGAATAATCAATATTCAGTATTCATGCGGGTTTCGGCAGCTTGTGGGGTTGTTTTGAGGCCAGGCATCGGCGCTTGGTTTGATTGTAGCGGCTGTACTACCTTGGGTTTACCGCCAGCATGTTCTCAATTAGGCGGATCATCACTTCCTTTGCCTTGGGGTCGGATTCCGCCACCAGCAAGGCCAGATCCACATCCTTGATGACCGATTTGCCATCACGCAGCAGCCGGCTGTTGCGGGCCAGCAAATCTACGACCAGGTAAGAGCCGATGCACTTGTTGCCATCGGAGCACGGATGGTTCTCGATGACAAAGTACAGCAGGTGCGCGGCCTTGGCCTCTATCGTGGGATAGGGGGGTTCACCAAACACGGTTTATACAGATTGCCCAGGATGGCGCTGAAGTTATCCTCGCGCTCGTTACCAAACAAGGCAGTGGTTTCGCTACGGGCCATCAGGCCCCCTATGTCAGCATAGTTGTCGCATTTGATTTGGATTGACGAGATGAATGTGACGAGATACAGCCCGGGCTTCAAAGAGGAAGTGGTGCGCAAGATGCTGCTGCACGGCATATCTGCGTAAATCGTTCAGGCATGCCGCGCAGCCACTTCATCAAGACTTTTCCCGGCAACGAGACGAATCTGGAATGGGCGCCCGCCGAGATTGCGGCCGGCCATCCATATTCCGAGACGCTGGAGCGCCACCTGCCCGACATCCAGGAGACCCAGCAACAGTTCATCGAGCTGCAGCGCCGGGTCGTGCTGCCGCTCAAGGACCTGAAGGCCGTCAACAAGCGCATGGCGACGGGCGAGGCGCGTGCACGCAAGGCCAAGCACGAATTGATCGAAGCCAACCTGCGCCTGGTCATCTCTATCGCCAGGCTGTACACCAATCGCGGCCTGCTGTTCTCTGATCTGATCCAGGAAGGCAACATCGGCCTGATGAAGGCTGTCGACAGATTCGAATATCGCCGGGGCTACAAGTTTTCCACCTACGCCACGTGGTGGATACGCCAGGCGATCACGCGCTCCATCGCCAACCAGGCGCGCACTATCCGCATTCCGGTGCATATGATTGAGACCATCAACAAGATGAATCGCATCAACCGCCAGATCCTGCAGGAGACGGGTATGGAGCCCGATCCGGCCACGCTGGCGCTGAAGATGGATATGCCCGAAGACAAGGTGCGCGCGATCATAAAGATCATCAGGCAGTCTGATGTTTTGTATCTGCACTCTATTACTACCGGTGAAGACGATTATCCTGAGATAACCATCGATGATCTCTACGGCGAAACCACTGACAATTGCGAGCCCGACATTTCCGTTATCGAGAGGTACGAAAATACCGTTGGGCTATCACCGCTCGACTCAAGCCTGTACGGCTCGTTGTGCGATACCATCAAGGAGGTGCTGGATTCACTGACGCCGCGCGAGGCCAAGGTCTTGCGCATGCGCTTCGGCATTGAGATGTACACGGACCGGACGCTGGAAGAGGTGGGCAGGCAGTTTGATGTGACACGTGAACGCATCCGTCAGATAGAAGCCAAGGCCCTGCGCAAACTGCGCCACCCCAGCCGTGCGGACAAACTCAGGCCTTTCCTGGATTGGTCGCCTGGTACAGCAAACCAGCAAAGCATACGAACCCTCACTTGGTTAAGATAGCGACAAACCCTCCCTACCGTTTCGACCCAGTGAGTCCGTCATGAAACCTGTTGTTGCCTTCAATGCACCCATCGCCGTCGACCTCGAGGCAGGCAAGGCCTACTACTTCTGTCGCTGCGGTCGTTCCCGCGACCAGCCTTTCTGTGACGGCTCGCACAAGGGCACACCCTTCACACCGCTGCGCTTCGTCGCCGAAAAGGACGGCAAGGCCTGGCTGTGCCGGTGCAAGCAGACGCATGATGCGCCTTTTTGTGACGGCCACCACAAGCAGGTGCCGGCCGACAAGGTGGGACACGAATTCTCGCTGGAGGACTTGCGCGCAGTCGATGCCGGCACGGCGTCAACAGCTGCCGACGTAACGGCAACACAGGCGGCAACACCAGCAGCACCTGCAAACCAGGCCCCGCCCGCCGTGCCCACGCCGGAAGAGCCCACGGTGGCCTTCATCCACCAGCTGGCACGCGAAGGCCTGGCCGCATTTGGGCCGCACGGGCCCATCGATGCCATGGGTGTGCCTCGCAGCGAACTGCCGGACTGGAATGACATCCAGTTCATGACGGCCCAGCTGGCGCGCCAGCCGCTAATGGAAGATGTTGATGTCGGCACCGAACTCGTCATCGGGCCGGAGACTCGCCGGCCGCTGGTGCTCAAGATCCCCCTGCTGGTCAGCGACATGAGCTTTGGCGCCCTGTCGGAAGAAGCCAAGCTCGCACTCGCTCAGGGGGCGGAACTGGCCGGCACCGGTATTTGTTCCGGGGAAGGCGGCGTCCTGCCTGAGGAAAGGCAAGCCAACCAGCGCTATCTGCTGGAGTATGCATCGGCCGCCTTCGGCTATCACGAAGATCTGCTCGAACAGGTACAAGCCTTTCATTTCAAGTGCGGCCAGAGTGCCAAGACCGGTACCGGCGGCCATCTGCCGGCAAGCAAGAATATCGGCCGCATTGCCGAAGTCCGTCATCTCACGCCCGGCACGGATGCGATCTCGCCGGCGACGTTTCCTGATCTGCATACGGTTGAGGATTTCGCCCGCTTCGCCGATCGTGTGCGCGAGCGCAGCGGCGGCATACCCATCGGCTTCAAGATGAGTGCCCAGCATATCGAGCGCGACATCGGCTTTGCCGTCCAGGCGGGGGCGGACTACATCATTCTTGATGGTCGCGGGGGCGGCACCGGTGCGGCGCCATTGCTGTTTCGCGACCATATCTCCGTACCCACCATCGCGGCCCTGGCGCGGGCGCGCCACTGCCTCGACCAGCTGGGGGCCAGCGGCCGCGTAACGCTCATCATTACGGGCGGCCTGCGCACCCACACCGATTTTGCCAAGGCGCTGGCGCTGGGCGCCGACGGTGTGGCGCTCGCCAACTCCGCCATCCAGGCCATCGGCTGTGTGGGCGCACGAATCTGTCATACCAACCGCTGCCCCACCGGCATTGCCACCCAGGACCCGCGCCTGCGTGCACGACTGGATACCGTGGCCGCACCCCGGCGCCTGGCGACTTTCCTGAACGCAAGCGTCACGCTGATGCAAGTGATGGCGCGCGCCTGTGGTCACCATCACCTGAACCGATTCTGCAAGGATGATCTGGCCAGCTGGCACAAGGAGGTGGCGGCGCTGGCGGGCATCGCCTGGTCGGGCTTCAATCCTGATTGAGCCGTCCGAACCGGTCGTCAACTGATCATCGGCAGACAAGTGCCATGCGTCCCGCCCTGGTAGTCACCACGCTGGGCATCGCCCAGACGTTGGCCTGGGCCTCCACCTATTATCTGCCCGCCATGCTGGCCATGCCCATGGCGGCGGAGCTGGGTCTGGGCACGGCCGTGGTGTATGCCTGCGTCTCCGCTGCACTCATCATTTCAGCGCTGGTCGGCCCGGCAGCCGGCCGGCTGATCGATCGCCACGGCGGACGCTCGGTGCTCATGGTCACCAGCCTGCTGTTCGCCGCCGGCCTGACAGTGCTGGGCCTGAGCCAGGGGCTGTGGAGCCTGATGCTGGCCTGGGCCATCATCGGTCTGGCCATGGGCTCCGGGCTGTATGAGGCCGCATTCTCCAGCCTGGTGCGCCTGTATGGCGAAGGTGCCCGTGGTGCCATCACCGGCATCACCCTGTTTGCAGGTTTTGCCAGCACTGTCGGCTGGCCACTGTCGGCGTGGATGGAGGCACATTTCGGCTGGCGCGGTGCCTGTCTGGGATGGGCCGGCCTCCATGTATTCCTGGGTCTGCCGCTCAATGCCTGGTTTCCGCGTGACCCCGCGACATCACGGGCTTCCGCCACGGCTTCAACGCCCGCTGCTGTCGCTGCTGCCCCCCAGGCTCCAGTCGCGAGCAAACGCGCCGCAGAGTCCGGCAAGAGCGCACGCTTCACGAGCACGCATGCCCTGCTCGCCTTTGTCTTTGCCTCGACCTGGTTCATCAGCACGGCCATGGCGACTCATCTGCCCCGCCTGCTGGGCACCATGGGCATTGGCCTGGCCGCTGCTGTGGCCATCGGTGCGCTGATCGGGCCGGCCCAGGTGGCAGGCCGGGCGCTGGAGTTTGTCTGGCTGCAACGCCTGCACCCCCTGCTGTCGGCGCGCATGGCCGCCCTGTGCCATCCTCTGGGCGCCGGCCTGCTTCTGCTGATGGGTCCGGTGGCCGCCCCGGTATTTGCGCTGCTTCACGGTGCAGGCAACGGCATTCTCACCATCACCAATGGCACGCTGCCGCTCGCCATGTTCGGCAGCGGCGGTTATGGCGCGCGGCAGGGCTGGCTCATGCTGCCTTCCCGGATCGCCCAGGCATCAGCGCCTGTGCTGTTCGGCCTGGCGGTCGATGCCTGGGGCAGCGGTGCGCTCTGGCTTTCGGGCGCCATGGGACTAGCCGTGCTGGGCGCCCTGCTGTGTCTGCGTGCACGACCTGCGGCCGCAGCGGCAGCCCTGGGTACGACACGTTAAAATTGTCTGCATGACCAAAGCCTATGACCATCCCGAGCTGCACACCGTGCGCGACCTCCTGCGTTATGCCGTGACGCTGTTCAACCGTCACGAGCTGGCCTTTGGCCACGGCAGCGACAATGCCTGGGACGAAGCCGTCTACCTGCTGCTGTACAGTCTGCAATTGCCGCTGGACCGTCTGGAACCTTTTCTGGATGCGCGGGTGCTGCCCGGAGAACGCCAGGCCTGCCTGTCGCTTTTTCAGCGTCGCTGCGAAGAACGTCTGCCCGCTGCCTATCTGACCGGCGAAGCCTGGCTGCAGGGCGTGCGCTTTCTGAGCGATACACGGGCCATCATCCCGCGCTCCCCCATCTCCGAGCTGCTGGCCCAGCGGCTGTCGCCCTGGGTTGCCGATCCCGATGACATCCGGCTGGCCATGGATCTGTGTACGGGCTCGGGCTGTCTGGCCGTCCTCATGGCCATGGCCTTCGACAATGCCCAGATCGATGCGGTGGACCTGTCAGGCGAAGCGCTTGAGCTTGCGCGCGAGAACATCGCCCTGCATGGCATGGAACACCGCATCACACCACTGCAAAGCGACCTGCTCGATGACGTGCCGCCGGCCGCCTACGATCTCATCATCTGCAATCCACCGTATGTCAACGCACGGTCCATGGCGCATCTGCCCCGGGAATATCGTCACGAGCCGGTTCAGGCCCTGGCCGGCGGGTCCGACGGCATGGATCTGGTACGTCGCATCCTGTCCGATGCGGCGAACTACCTTGCGCCCCACGGCCTGCTCGTGCTCGAAATCGGACATGAGTATGATCATTTCATCGATGCCTTTCCCGAGCTCGACCCCGTCTGGCTCAGCACCGAACACACCGAAGATCAAATCCTCCTGCTGCAGCGTGAGCAGCTCATACCGTGATCCGGGCGCAGAAAGTTACCATGCGCCGGGGCACGCAAGTGCTGCTTGAAGGCGCGGATTTCGTCATTCACCCCGGCGAGCGCCTTGGTCTGGTCGGACGCAATGGCGCCGGCAAATCCAGCCTGTTTTCCGTGCTCAAGGGTGAAATCGATCTGGATGCCGGCACACTCATGCTGCCCGAACAGTGGCGCATCGCCGGCGTCGAGCAGATTCTGGACGGACGCGAACGCCCGGCACGCGAGTTCGTGATCGACGGCGATCGCCGCTTGCGCGGCCTGCAGGCCGAACGCGCAGCCGTGCCGGACGACCAGGGCACGCGCATTGCCGAGCTCGAGGCGCAGCTGGTGGAGGCCGGTGCCTGGGATGCGCCCGCCCGTGCGGAGCAGCTGCTTTCAGGGCTGGGTTTTGCACCCGACGACTGGATGCGGCCTGTGGGCGAGTTCTCGGGTGGATGGCAGATGCGACTGGCGCTGGCGCGCGCCCTCATGGCCCCGTCCGAATTGCTGCTGCTGGATGAACCCACCAATCACCTGGATCTGGATGCCATGCTGTGGCTGGAGCGCTGGCTGGCGGCCTATCCCGGCACGGCGGTCATCATCTCGCACGACACGGAATTCCTCGATGCCACGGTCAGCAGCATCCTGCACTTCGACCAGCGCCGGCTGCATCGCTATCGCGGCAGCTACCAGAGTTTCGAGGAGCAGCGCGCCGAGCGTTTGCGCCAGAACACCCTGGCCCACGCGCGCCAGGCGGGCGAAGCGGCACGCATGCAGGCCTTCATCACACGCTTCAGGGCCAAAGCCAGCAAGGCGCGGCAGGCACAGAGCCGGATGAAGGCGCTGGCACGCATGCAGACGCTGGCTCCCCTGCATGTGGACAGCGGCATCGCACTCCAGCTGCCGGAGCCGGACCGCCTGCCCGACCCGTTGCTGCAGCTGGAAGACGCGACGCTGGGATATCCAGGCCACACACCCGTGCTGTCGGGACTGAACCTGACGGTGCGCGGCGGCGCACGCATTGGCGTGCTGGGCGTCAACGGTGCGGGCAAGAGCACTCTCGTGAAGACGCTGGCCGGCGTACAGGCGCCGCTATCGGGCCACCTGCAGGCCTCGCGCGGGCTGGTCGTCGGCTATTTTGCCCAGCACCAGCTGGACATGCTGGATGCCGATGCCAGCCCACTCGAGCACCTGCGACGCATCGCACCCGATGCAAACGAACAGACGCTGCGCAACACACTGGCGAGTTTCGGCTTCACGGGCGACAGGGTCAATGAAGCCGCAGGCCCTTTTTCCGGCGGCGAGAAAGCACGCCTGGCGCTCGCCCTGATGGTCTGGCACCGGCCCAATCTCCTGTTGCTGGATGAGCCCAGCAACCATCTGGACGTGGAAACACGGGAAGCGCTGGCCACCGCCCTTGCGGGCTATGGCGGCAGCCTGCTGCTGGTCTCGCATGACCGCCACCTGCTGCGCACCACCGTGGATGATTTCTGGATTGTGGCCGATGGTGCGGTCACCGAGTTCGATGGTGATCTGGACGATTACCGCCAATGGCTCGCGCAACGCAACAGCGGGCGCCCGGCCGGTGCCAATAACGATACGACCAGCAGCGACACCGCCAGCGCAAGCGACCGGCGCGCACAGCGCCGGGAAGAGGCCCGGGCACGCCAGCGGCTGGCCGAGCAACGCAAACCGCTGCTCAGGCAACTGAAAGCCATAGAAGCCGGCCTGGATGATTGCAGCATCCGGCTGAAAGCGCTCGATGCCCACATCGCCGATCCGGACTTCTACACAGATGCACAACGCGATGCACGCCCCGGGATCCTGGCCGAGCACGGTGAACTGCTCAAACGTCAGCAATCACTGGAAAGCGATTGGCTGGACTGTCAGGAAGCGCTGGAGCAACTCGAGGCGGGTGACTGACGGCGAAGACGGCTCAACCGGCGATGATCTCGAGCTTGGCAATGCCCAGCGCCAGCGTCTTTGCGCCCACTTCCGAAAACTGGATGCGCGCCTGGGCATCCAGCCCATTGCCACTCAGGCTGGTGATGGTGCCCTCGCCAAAACGCGCATGACGCACGCCCTGGCCGATCCGGAACTCCTGGTCGCGCACGCGCACACTGCTGCCCAGGGTGCGTGGTGCCATGGGAGCAAGGCTCTGCCCTGATCCCTGGAAACTGTGCCCGCCACGCCGGAACGCGCCGCCCCAGGTCGGCAGGCCGTCACCGCTTCCGGCAATCTCGCGTGCCGTGAGCCACTTCAGATTCTCGTCGGGAATCTCGTCCAGAAAGCGCGAGCGTCTCGAGTAGCGTGTCTTTCCATGCAGCATGCGACTTTGTGCCAAGCTCAGATAGAGGCGCTGCCGCGCCCGCGTGATGGCCACATACATCAGGCGCCGCTCTTCCTCCATCCCGGCCGGATCGTGGGCGCTGTTCTCGTGCGGGAACAGGCCGTCTTCGAGCCCCGTCATGAAGACCACATCAAATTCCAGGCCTTTTGCAGCGTGGACCGTCATCAGCTGTATGGCATCTTCACCCGACTGGGCCTGGTTATCACCCGCCTCGAGCGAGGCATGCGACAGGAAGGCCGCCAGAGGCGACAGCCCGGCCATCACCTGCAGGGGATCGGCATCGGGGCCGGCACCGGCATCGACGTCGATTGCCGGCCAGTCCTCCCAACCCTCCTCCACCACAAAGGCGGCCGCGGCACTCACGAGCTCGCGCAGGTTCTCCAGCCTGTCCTCGCCTTCACGGTCCTGCTGATAATGCGCCTGCAAGCCGCTGTGCTCGACCACGTGGGCAACCAGATCGGGCAGCGTCATTGTTTCCGACTCGGAAGACAGGCGATGGATCAGATCCAGGAAGCCGCCCAGGCGCGTACCGCTGGCACCGCTTACACCCGGCACCGCCTCACTCAGACTGCACGACTGCTCGCGTGCAACGTCAGCCAGGCGCTCCAGCGAGCGCATTCCTATGCCCCGGGGCGGGAAATTGACCACTCGCAGCCAGGATGTATCATCCTGCAGGTTGAGCATGAGTCGCAGGTAGGCCAGCGCATGCTTGACTTCCTGGCGCTCGAAGAAGCGCAGCCCGCCCGTTACCTTGTACGGCAGGCCGGCTGAAAACAAGGCATGCTCGAGCACGCGCGACTGCGCATTGCTGCGGTACAGGACGGCAATCTCGTCGCGCGGCCGGCCTTCGCGCACCAGGGCACGGATCTCGTCCACCAGCCATTGCGCCTCCATGCCATCCGTGGGCTGCTCGCACACGCGAATGCGCTCACCCTCGCCTGCGTCGGTCCACAGATTCTTGCCCAGGCGGGATTCATTGTGGGCAATCAGCGCATTGGCGGCATTCAGGATATGGCCACTGGAGCGATAATTCTGCTCGAGACGGATAACGGTGTCATGGGCGTAGTTGCGCTGAAAATCGGCCATGTTGCCGACATTGGCGCCACGAAACGCATAGATGGACTGGTCATCATCGCCCACGGCGAAGATATGGGCTCCCCCCCGGGCAAGCAACAACAGCCAGCGATATTGCAGCGCATTGGTATCCTGGAATTCATCCACCAGTATGTGGCGGAAACGCTCCTGGTAGTGCCGGCGCACCGCCTCGTTGTTCTGCAGCAGCTCGGTGGCGCGCAGCAACAGCTCGGCAAAGTCCACCACGCCTTCACGATCGCACTGCTGCTGATAGGCCAGATAGAACTCCACCATATGGCGTTCGCGCATGTCGCGCGGGCGCATGGCATCGGGCCGCAGGCCGGATTCCTTGGCCTTGTTGATGAAGTTCTGGACGTCGCGCGGGGTATGGAGGCTGTCATCCACCTGCAGCGACTTGAGCAGGCGCCGGATGGCCGCCTGCTGATCGGCCATGTCCAGAATCTGGAAGTCCGCAGGCAGGCCGACCTCGGCATGATGGGCGCGCAGCAGCCGGTTGCACAGCCCGTGGAAGGTGCCCACCCACATGCCGCGCGGCTGCAGCGGCAGCTGGGCACCCAGACGCGCCAGCATCTCGCGTGCCGCCTTGTTCGTGAAAGTGACGGCCATCACGCCCCAGGGGCTGACCCGGCCGGTGTCGATCAGCCACGCCAGACGCGTGACGAGCACCCGTGTCTTGCCGCTACCCGCCCCGGCAAGCACCAGGGCGTGCTGTTCGGGCAGGGTGACGGCAGCGCGCTGTTGCGGGTTAAGCCCCGCTATCATGCCGCGTAGCGGCTCAGGCGCAGCGCAAATTGCTCAAGACCGGCAATGCCGCTTTGCTGTGCCCGCTGGCACCAGGCCTGCAGATCGGCCAGCAGCTGTTCGCTGGTGGCGCTGGAGCTTTCCCACAGACGCTCCAGATCACGGCGCATCTGCACCAGCGTGGACAGTGCGGGCGTACCGGCGAGCGCCGACTCCAGCTGGGCACGCTGCTCGGGGCCCAGATCATCGTCATTGCGCTCCAGCCAGTGGCGCACCTGCTTGAGCATGATGAACTGGCTGTCCGATCCCTGGTCGCGTTGCGGGCGCAGGCGCGCCAGCTCTTCGGAAGCCGACCGCCGCAGCAATTCGGTATAGCGTGCCAGCACCTCGTAGCGGTGCGTGATGATGCCTTGCAGCGTCGTCAGGCTGACGCCGGGCTGCGCCGAGGCCGGCTCCAGTCGCAGACGAGGCGCTACCTTGCGAACGGTCGCCAGGCGCATGCTGCGCAATATCTGGATGTAGCACCAGCCCAGATCGAACTCGTACCACTTGCTCGAGAACCTGGCCGATGTGCCGTAGGCATGGTGGTTGTTGTGCAGCTCTTCCCCGCCGATGACGATGCCCCAGGGCACGACATTCGTGCTGGTGTCGGGGCTGGCAAAGTTCCGGTAGCCGACCGCATGGCCCAGACCGTTGACGACGCCGGCGGCCCAGAAGGGAATCCACGCCATCTGTATGGCCCAGACCGTAAGGCCGAGCGCACCGAACAGGGCGATATCGATGCCCAGCATGATGAGAATACCCAGCAGGTTGAAGCGCGTATAGACATTGCGCTCCAGCCAGTCATCCGGCGTGCCGTGGCCGAAACGCTTCAGGGTTTCCGCATTCCTGGCTTCACGGCGATAGAGCTCCGCGCCGCGGAAGAACACCATGCCCAGCCCGAAGACCACCGGCGAATGCGGATCGCCATCGCGTTCGACACGGGCGTGATGCTTGCGGTGAATGGCCACCCATTCCTTGGTGATCATGCCCGTGGTGAGCCAGAGCCAGAAGCGGAAGAAGTGCATGACGGCCGGATGCAGATCCAGCCCGCGATGCGCCTGGCTGCGATGCAGGAACAGGGTGACGGCAATGATGGTGACGTGCGTCAGCGCCAGGGTGACCAGCGCAACCTGCCACCAGGGCATCTGCGTCAGCCCGCCCGCCATGAATTGAAAGAATGATTCCATAATGCTCCAGGGACCTCCAGTTGAGGACGCAGGCAGTGTAACCCGTTTGAAGTATTGAAGATAGCCACTGAAAGCAGCCATCGCCCATCATTCTAATCAGGCCGATCGCCGGCCGTATGGAAAAGGCTTTTGCCGGTGTGGCTAATCAGGCACCGGCCTGCACGACGCCATCCGCCGCGAGCAGGAAGGCACGGCTGGCTTCACCATGGACCAGCACCCGGCCCGAATCCAGCAATTGCACCCGGCCCTGACCCAGCCAGTGCGTCACCCGCGCATACAGCACATGCTCGAGCTGCAGCAGGCGCGCCGCCAGACTCCCGGGCGTATCCGCATCCGTGACCGGCAGCGTACCCTGGGCAATGATGGGCCCCTGATCCAGCAGCGGCGTGACGAAATGGATGGAGCAGCCATGCCACTGGACCCCCGTCTGCAAGGCCTGGCGGTGGGTGTGCAATCCTGGAAAGGCGGGTAGCAGCGAGGGGTGGATGTTGATCAGCCGCCCCTGGAAATGCGCCACAAAGCCCGGCGTCAGAATACGCATGAAGCCGGCAAGCAGCACATAGTCGGGCCGATGCCCGTCGATGACGCCGGCCAACGCAGCATCGAAGGACTCCCGGTCGGCATGGGCATCGTGCGGCACAACGGCCGTTGCAATCCCGCGGGCCTGCGCCCATTGCAGGCCTGCCGCCCGGGGCGTGTTGGCGATCACCGCCACCACCTCGGCGCCGCTGCCCGGCTCGCCTGCGGCCTCGACAATAGCCTGCATGTTGGAACCGCGTCCGGAGATCAGAACGACGAGTCGCCGGGGGGTGTCGCCTTGAACGTCGCGATGGGGAGTGTCGGTCAATTCAGATATTCCTGAGGAAGGGATCGCAAAATTGTAAACTCATGGCTGTGAAAACGCTTCCCCGCATCTACCGGCGTCTGCCGCGCCACGACGCCGACAGCCCCAGCGCACTCACCATCGGCAATTTCGATGGCGTGCACCTTGGCCACCAGGCTATCCTGGATGGCCTGCATGCGCACGCCCGGCAGGCGGGCCTGCTGTCCACGGTCATGACGTTCGAGCCGCATCCGCGCACATTTTTCGCGCAGCTGCGCGGGCGCCCCGAGTTGCAACCCGGCCAGATCAGCACGCGGCGCGACAAGCTGCAGGCGATTGCCCGGCACGGCATTCGCCAGGTGGCCCTGCTGCGCTTCAACCAGGCCCTGGCCAGCATGCCGGCACAGCAGTTTGTGGAAGCCTTGCTGGTGCGCGGCCTGAACACGCGCTGGCTGCTGGTGGGCGAGGATTTCCGCTTCGGTCATCAGCGCCAGGGCGATATCGAACTGCTGCGCCGCATGGGTGCGGACCTGGGCTTTCAGGTCCAGACCATCGCCGAAGTGCTCGACAATGCCGGCCGGCGATTCTCCAGCTCGCGCCTGCGCGAAGCCTTGGGCGAAGGCCGGCTCGAGGCGGCACGCCTGCTGCTGGGCCGGCCTTATTGCATCAGCGGCCATGTGATCCATGGCCGCAAACTCGGACGCGAGCTGGGCTTTCCCACCCTGAACCTGCGCGTACCACCCTTGTGTGCGCTGCGCAATGGCATCTACGTGGTGCGCGTGTCGGGGCTGGCGGATACCGTCCTGCCCGGCGTGGCCAGCCTGGGCGTGCGGCCCAGCATAGAGACGACGGGCGAGCGACTGCTCGAAGTTCACCTGCTCGATACCGACATACAGGCCTACGGTAAACTGGCGGGCGTTGAATTTCTTTCCTTTCTGCGCGACGAGGCCAGCTTCAGCGACCTTTCCACCCTGGCCGACGCCATCGCCAACGATGGCCGTCTGGCGCGACACTATCTTGCCACTCATGGACTATAGAAAAACCCTCAACCTGCCCGACACCCCTTTTCCCATGCGCGGCAATCTTGCACAGCGCGAACCCGGCTGGGTCGCCCAGTGGCAGGAGAACAAGGTGTATGCCGCCATTCGTGCAGCGAGCCGGGGACGGCCGCGATTCATACTGCATGACGGCCCGCCCTACGCCAACGGGGACATCCATATCGGCCATGCCGTCAACAAGATCCTCAAGGACATCATCGTCAAGAGCCGCAACATGGCCGGCTTCGATGCCGTCTACGTTCCCGGCTGGGACTGCCACGGCATGCCCATCGAAATCCAGATCGAGAAGAAATACGGCAAGAACCTGCCTGTTGCGGAAGTCCAGGCCAGGGCGCGCGCCTACGCGCTGGAGCAGATCGACCGCCAGCGCGCGGACTTCATGCGCCTGGGCGTGCTGGGTGACTGGGACAATCCCTATATGACCATGAATTTCGCCAATGAGGCGAATGAACTGCGCGCCCTGGGCCGCATCATGGAAAAAGGCTATGTCTATCGCGGTCTCAAGCCGGTGAACTGGTGCTTCGACTGCGGTTCCGCACTGGCCGAAGCCGAAGTCGAGTACATGGACCGTGTCGATCCGTCCATCGACGTGGCCTTCCCCTTTGTCGATCCTGCGGCCGTCAGCCGTGCCTTCGGGCGCGACGATGCCGTCGAGGGCGCCATCGTCATCTGGACGACGACGCCCTGGACCATCCCGGCCAACCAGGCGCTGAATGCGCATCCCGACATCGAATATGCCCTGGTCGCGCTGAATGTGCCCCACCCCGTACTGGGGCGCCGCCTGGTGCTCGCCAGCGATCTGGTCGAAACCTGTCTGGCACGCTGGAAGCTGGGCGGCACGGTCCTGGCCACCGCCACCGGCCAGGCACTGGAGCACCTGCGCTTTCATCACCCGCTCTCGCAGGCCGATGCCGGCTATGCGCGCAGCGCGCCACTGTACCTGGCGGATTACGTGAGCCTGGACTCGGGCACGGGCGTGGTGCACTCCGCACCCGCCTACGGCGTGGAGGACTTCATGTCCTGTCGCAAGCACGGCCTGGCGGATGACGCCATCCTGAACCCCGTCCAGGGCAACGGCCACTATGCCGCCGGCCTGCCCCTGTTCGGCGGCGAGCTCATCTGGAAGGCCAATCCCGCCATCGTCCAGGCCCTGCGTGCGGCCGGCACACTGCTGCACGTCGAAGATATGCAGCACAGCTACATGCATTGCTGGCGCCACAAGACACCCGTGGTCTACCGCGCCACCAGCCAATGGTTTGCGAGCATGGACAAGCCGGGCCGCGATGGCGAGGCCTTGCGTCCGACGGCGCTGCAGGCCGTGGAAGACACGGCGTTCTATCCCGCCTGGGGCCGGGCGCGGTTGCACGCCATGATTGCCAACCGCCCGGACTGGACGCTGTCGCGCCAGCGCCAATGGGGCGTTCCCATGGCCTTTTTCGTCCACAAGGAGACCGGGGAGCTGCATCCGCGCACGCTCGAGCTGCTGGAGCAGGTGGCGCAGCGTGTGGAGCAGCACGGCATCGAGTCCTGGCAGAATCTGGACCCGGCCGAACTGCTGGGCGATGACGCCGCCCACTACGAAAAGAACCGCGATACGCTGGATGTCTGGTTCGACTCGGGCACCACGCACGTCACGGTGATGGGCGGTCGCGACGGTGACGTGGCCGGCAGTCATCGCGAACAGCTCGGCTGGCCGGCCGATCTCTACCTGGAAGGTTCCGACCAGCACCGCGGCTGGTTCCATTCCTCGCTGCTCACCGGCTGCATGCTCTACGGGCGCGCACCCTACAAGGCCTTGCTCACGCATGGCTTCGTGGTTGACGGCAAGGGCCGCAAGATGAGCAAATCCGTCGGCAATGTAGTGGCGCCGCAGAAAGTGTCGGACTCGCTCGGTGCCGAGATCCTGCGCCTGTGGACGGCCGCCACCGACTACTCGGGCGAGCTGTCCATTTCGGACGAGATCCTCAAGCGCGTGGTGGAAAGCTACCGGCGCATCCGTAACACCATCAAGTTCCTGCTCGGCAATCTGGCCGATTTCGACGCAGACGCCGGCCTGCTTGCGCCCGCGGAGATGTTCGAGATCGATCGCTACGCCGTGGCCATGACGGCGGCCATGCAGGAAGAGGTACTGGCGCACTACGGGCGCTACGAATTCCACCCCGCAGTAGCCCGGCTGCAGATCTTCTGTTCGGAAGACCTGGGCGCCTTCTACCTCGACATCCTCAAGGATCGCCTGTACACCACGGGCGCCGACAGCCATGCGCGGCGCTCGGCGCAATCGGCCCTGCACCACATCACCCAATCCCTGCTGCGCCTGCTGGCGCCCATCCTGTCCTTCACCGCCGAAGAGGCCTGGCAGGCACTGGCACCGGAAAATACGCGGCCCAGCATCTTTACCGAGTGCTATCATCCGCTGCCCGCTTTCGACGGCGAGGCTGCCCTGCGCGAGAAGTGGACGCGCCTGCGCACGATTCGTGCCCAGGTCATGCGCGAGCTCGAGAACCTGCGCAATACCGGCGCCATCGGCTCGTCGCTGGCCGCGACAGTCGATCTGCACGCCGCGGGCGAAGATCATGCGGTGCTGGCCAGCCTGGGTGAAGACCTGCGTTTCGTCCTCATCGTGTCCGAAGTCACGCTGAAGCAGGGTGAAGGCGAAGTCCGGATCGACGTCAAGGCAAGCCCCCATCCCAAGTGTGAGCGCTGCTGGCACCACCGTGCCGACGTCGGCTGCGACGGCGAACACCCCGGCCTGTGCGGACGCTGCGTCGAAAATCTTTTCGGCGCCGGTGAGAAGCGTGAGCACGCCTGAGGATACGCCGGCCGCAACGCGCATCCTGCCCCTGCGTCTGTGGCTGGGCCTGGCCGTCATCATCATCGTGCTCGATCAGGCCAGCAAGGCCTGGTTCATCGGGCATCTGGCCTATGGCGAGCGCCGGCCCATACTGCCCTTCTTCGATCTGACCCTGCTGACCAACACGGGCGCCGCCTTCAGCTTCCTGGCGGGCGGCGACGGCTGGCAGCGCTGGCTGCTTGCCGGTGTGGCGGTGCTGTCCATCCTGCTCATCATCTTCCTGCTTGTGCGGCACGCCGGCGAGCGCCGTTTCTGCGCGGCGCTGGCACTGATACTGGCCGGCGCAGCGGGCAATCTCATTGACCGTGTGCGCGATGGCGAGGTCATCGACTTTTTGCTGTTTTACTGGAACAATTGGCATTTCCCCGCCTTCAATGTGGCGGACATCGCCATCACCTGCGGTGCCCTGCTGCTGATTCTTGATGAAATCGGCCGCCTGCGGCGCCCCTCGCCATGACCGAACTTGCCGACAGACATCTCATCCTTGGACTCACCGGGGGCATCGCCTGCTACAAGATGGCGGAATACATCCGGCGCGCACGCGAACAGGGTGCCACCATCGATGTCATCATGACGGAAGCGGCCGGCCACTTCATCACAGCAACCACCCTGCAGGCGCTGTCCGGACGACCGGTATGGACATCGCAGTGGGACGAGCGCCCGGGCAATGCCATGGCGCACATCAACCTTGCACGCCAGGCCGACGCCATCCTGGTCGCGCCTGCCACTGCCAACTTCATCGCACACCAGACCCAGGGCCTGGCCGACGATCTGCTCAACACCCTGTGTGTGGCGCGCGGGCACTGCCCGCTGCTTGTCGCACCGGCCATGAACCGCGAGATGTGGCTGCATCCGGCCACGCAGCGCAATATCGCACAACTGGGTGCCGACGGCGTGACCATCCTGGGTCCCGCCAGCGGGGAACAGGCCTGTGGTGAAACGGGCGATGGCCGCATGCTGGAGGCGCATGAACTGCTCGACGCCACCATTACATTCTTCCAGCCAAAGCGGCTTGCCGGGCGCCATGTGCTCATTACCGCCGGCCCCACCATGGAAGCCATGGACCCCGTGCGCGTGCTGACCAATCGCTCATCGGGCAAGATGGGCTATGCACTGGCGCGGGCGGCGCAGCAGGCCGGGGCGCGCGTCAGCCTGGTGTCCGGGCCCACCGCCCTGCCCACACCGGCAGGCGTGCAGCGCACGGATGTGGAAAGCGCGCGCGAAATGCACGCGGCCGTCATGGCACGGGTGAAGGATGCCGATATCTTCATCGGCGTTGCCGCCGTGGCCGACTGGTGCATTCTGGAGCCGGCCCGGGAGAAGTTGAAGAAGGACGCAAGCGGCACGCCGCCCGAGATCCGCTTCGGCCCCAACCCCGACATCCTTGCCGAAGTTGCCGCCCTGCCGGATGCCCCCTACTGCATGGGTTTTGCCGCCGAGACCGACGATCTGTACGCCCATGCCCACGCCAAGCGCCTGCGCAAGAAAGTGCCCCTGCTGGTCGGCAATCTGGCGCAGGAAGCCATGAATGCCAACGATACCCGGCTGGTCGTCTTCAGCGACGGTCCGGTACGCGAATTTGCGCGCATGCCGAAGATGGCCGCCGCGCGCGCCCTGATCGACGTGCTGGCCGATGCCTTTGCCGGCGCATCCGCCACCTCCCGTAGGAGCTGACCATGTCACGACGACGCATCCGCGCACGCAAGCTCAGTCCCCTGCTGGATGATCACATCGCCGGTCCGGAATATGCAACCGATGGTGCGGCGGGCATGGATCTCAGGGCGTGCATGACGGAAGCAGTCGTGCTTGCGCCGGGGGAGCGTCGCCTGATTCCCACCGGCATTGCGCTTGATATGCAGGATCCCGGGCTGGTGGCGGTCGTGGCGTCACGCTCCGGGCTGTCGCTGCGCCATGGCATTCGCGTGGCCCAGGGCATTGGTGTCATTGACGCCGACTATCACGGTGAAATCGGCGTGATTCTGGCCAATGACGGCAGCCAGGCCTACACCATAGAACCGGGTGAGCGCATCGCCCAGTTGCTGTTCCAGCCCGTCGTGCAGGTCGCACTCGATTATGTGGCGCAGTTCGGGCATGCGACCGACCGGGGCGAGGACGGCTTCGGCAGTACGGGCCGCCGCTGATTCAACCGACGGTCATCAGGCTGGCATTGCCCCCGGCAGCAGCGGTATTGATGCTGACGGCACGTTCGCGCAACAAGGGTGCAAGCGCGTATTGGCGGCCGCTTGCCAGCGCCGCGGGGCTGAGCGCCTGCAGGCGCACCAGGGGACCGGGCCGGGCTGCCAGCCGCTGGTTGAGCGCCAGCAGGCCATTGACATCGCCTTCGAACAGGGCGCCCCCGAAAACATCCGTGTCGATGGCGGCATCCGGAACGGACTCGTGCTCCGGCGGCGCAATCTGCCCCGCCACCTCGAGAAACACGGCCTGATTGCCCGTTGCCGCGCAAGCCTGGGCCTGGCGTCGCATTCCGGCCTCGGTGGCGGCCACGCACAGTATGCGGCCGCGCGGCAGGCCGTGGTAGTGGTTGGACTCCCCTGTCGGACCCGGCAGGGCAAGGGCAGCCGCTGCGCCAAGCGGACAGCCGGACGGCAAGCCGGCGGGGGCCTGTGACAGCAGATTCGGCAAGTAGAGCGGTCCGCCCGCCTTGGGACCGGTGCCCGAAAGGCCTTCCCCGCCAAAAGGCTGGACGCCGACCACGGCACCCACCATGTTGCGGTTGACATAGATGTTGCCCGCCCTGACGCTGTGGACAAGGCGCTCAACGGTTTCGTCGATGCGCGTGTGAACGCCGAATGTCAGCCCGTAGCCGGTGGCATTGATCGCTTCGACCACGGCATCAAGCCCCTTGCGTGGATAACGCAATACGTGCAGCACGGGACCGAAGACTTCGTGCGTGAGCTCATCGACGCTGTCAATCTCGATGAGTGTGGGCGCCACAAAGCATCCGTGCGCGGTCTCCGGCAGCATCGCCACCTGGTGAATGGCGTGGCCCTTCTCGCGCATGGCATCGATATGCGCCTCGATAGCGGCGCGCGCCGGCGCATCGATAACCGGGCCGACATCGGTGCGCAGCCAGGCCGGATTGCCGACCTGAAGCTCATCCATGGCGCCGCGCAGCATATCGATGAGGACATCGGCCGCCTCCTCCTGCACGCATAGCAGCCGCAGGGCCGAGCATCGCTGGCCGGCGGAATCGAAGGCCGACTCCAGGATATCCACGACCGCCTGCTCGGCCAGCGCCGAGGAGTCCACGATCATGGCGTTCTGCCCGCCGGTTTCCGCCACGAGTGTGACGGGCTGCTCCCGGCGATCGAGACGACCGGCCAGCGCGCGCGCCAGCAGATGGGCCACCTCGACCGATCCGGTGAAAAGCACCCCGTCGACACCGGGATGGCGTGACAGGGCTGCGCCCACAGTCTCGCCTTCACCAGGCAGCAATTGCAGGGCGGATCGCGGTATGCCGGCCTCGTGCAGCAGGGCAACGGCGCGGGCGGCAATCAGGCTGGTCTGTTCCGCAGGCTTGGCCAATACCCCATTGCCGGCCGCCAGCGCCGCACTTACCTGCCCCGTGAAGATGGCGAGCGGAAAATTCCACGGACTGATGCACGCCACCACACCCAGCGGCCTGTGGGTCTCATTCCTGAAACCGGTTTCGATCCGGGCGGCGTAATAGCGCAGGAAATCAACCGCTTCACGCACCTCGGCCACGGCATTGGACAGCGACTTGCCCGCCTCGCGCACAATCAGGCCCATCAGGGGCTGCATCTGTGCTTCCATCAGACCGGCTGCACGGCGCAGCAAGCGTGCGCGCTCGGCCACCGGCGTGGCCGCCCATTGCGGCGCGCCATCCTGGGCCACGCGAACAGCATGCCCGACAGCCACATCATCGGCAAAGATGACTTCGCCGACAACATCGTCGCGATCGGCCGGATTGCGTACCGGCCGGGCCGGCGCCAGCGGGCGCGCTTCATCATCGTCTCCGGTCAACGGTCCGGCGCGCCAGTCCAGTGTCTCGTTGCGGGCCAGCTGACGCGCCAGATCGCTCAGGGCCGTCTCGGAGTTCAGGTCCAGGCCACGCGAATTGCGTCTGTCCTCATGCGTTTCGTACAGTGCCCCGGGCAGCACGATGGCCGGGTGCGGTGCGCCCGGCGGCACCAGCCGGCGCGCTTCGTCGATGGGGTCGGCAAGCAGATCATCCAGGGCAATGGATTTGTCACCCAGCTGATTCACGAATGAAGTGTTGGCGCCGTTTTCCAGCAGGCGGCGCACCAGATAGGCCAACAGGGTCTCATGCGTGCCCACCGGCGCGTAGATGCGGCAGGGCCGCTGCAGACCGCCCCGGGCTGCGGGTTTCGTCACGGCCTCGTACAGGGCCTCACCCATGCCGTGCAGGCACTGGAATTCGTACTGGCCCGCATAGTAATTGCGCCCGGCCATCTGGTGAATGGCCGCCAGTGTGTGCGCATTATGCGTGGCAAACTGCGGATAGACGGCCTGCGGGGCGGCAAGCAGCTTGCGCGCGCAGGCCAGAAAGGAAACGTCGGTGTGCATCTTGCGCGTGAACACCGGGTAGTCGTCCAGGCCCTGCACCTGGGCAAGCTTGATCTCGCTGTCCCAGTAGGCGCCCTTGACCAGACGCACCATGAGGCGACGCCGGCTGCGCTGCGCCAGATCGATCAGCCAGTCAACGACATGCGGCGCACGTTTCTGATACGCCTGAACCACAAAGCCCACGCCATCCCAGCCCGCCAGATCGGGATCCAGGCACAGGGCCTCGAGCAGATCCAGCGACAGCTCCAGGCGATCCGCCTCTTCCGCATCAATGTTGACGCCGATATCGAAGGACTGGGCCAGCATGACCAGGGATTTCAACCGCGGCAGCAACTCGGCAAGGACACGGTCGCGCTGTGCGCGCTCGTAGCGCGCATGCAGGGCGGAAAGCTTGATGGAAATACCCGGGCCTTCATAAATGCCGCGACCGCCTGCAGCCGCCCCGATGGCGCGGATGGCTGCCTCGTAGGCCTGCAGGTAGCGCCGCGCCTGGGCGTCGGTTCTGGCGGCTTCGCCCAGCATATCGAAAGAGTAGCGAAAGCCCTGGGCCTCGCGCCGGCGTCCGTTGGCAAGCGCCTGTTCTATGGTTTCGCCCAGGACGAACTGCTCGCCCATCAGGCGCATGGCGGTGTTCACACCCTGGCGGATGAGGGGCTCGCCCCCTTTGCCGATCAGGCGCGCCAGGGCCGATGACAGCCTGCGCTCGCTGTGCACCGCCACCAGCCGGCCCGTGAGCATCAGTCCCCAGGCGGCGGCATTCACAAACAGCGAGGAAGACTCGCCCAGATGCGCACGCCAGTCGCCCTGGCTGATCTTGTCGCGAATGAGCGCATCGCGTGTCGCCCGGTCGGGGATGCGCAGCAGGGCTTCGGCCAGGCACATGAGCGCAACGCCTTCCTGACTGGACAGCGAGAACTCCTGCACCAGGGTCTCGACCGCGCCACTGCGATGACGCGAGCGCAGGGATTCGACCAGCCCGCGCGCCGTGGCCTGCACGGCGCCCCGATCGGGCAGTCCGGATTCAGCCAGTTCAAGCAGGACGGGCAGGCATTCAGGCTCGGGGAGACGATGGGCGGCGGCCAGAGCCGCACGCAATGCCGATGGTGCCCGCGCCTGCACACCAAGCCGGCTGAACACAAGAGGTCGGCTGGCCATTCACTCGATCAATTCGGGCTCCGGGCGTACGGGTGCCGGAACTTCCGGGCCACCATCGTCCGAATCGTGGAAACGCAGCACTATGTCGCCCCGGTCATCCACCCCGACCTCGACCTCGCCGCCATTGGCCAGGCGCCCGAACAACAACTCGTCAGCCAGAGCACGGCGTATGCTGTCCTGTATGAGGCGCTGCATGGGACGGGCACCCATGAGCGGATCAAAACCCCGCTCGGCCAGCCAGTCGCGCAACGCGCCCGTAAATGTCGCCTCCACTTTCTTTTCGTGCAACTGATCTTCGAGCTGCATGAGGAACTTGTCGACCACACGCATGATGACCTCGCGCGACAGCGGGGCGAAGCTGATGATGGCGTCGAGCCGGTTGCGGAACTCGGGCGTGAACAGACGCTTGATATCCGCCATTTCATCGCCCATGGCAGCGGAGGGTGTGAACCCGATGGCACGCCGGTTGAGGGCATCCGCCCCTGCGTTGGTCGTCATGACCAGAATGACGTTGCGGAAATCCGCCTTGCGCCCGTTATTGTCCGTCAGGGTGCCGTGATCCATCACCTGGAGCAGGATATTGAAGACGTCAGGATGCGCCTTCTCGATCTCGTCGAGCAGGAGTACGCAATGCGGCTGACGCGTGATGGCCTCGGTAAGCAGGCCACCCTGGTCAAAGCCCACATAGCCCGGAGGCGCCCCGATCAGGCGCGATACGGTATGGCGCTCCATGTACTCGGACATGTCGAAGCGCTGCAGGTCAATGCCCATGGTGAATGCGAGCTGGCGTGCCACTTCCGTCTTGCCCACACCAGTGGGTCCGGAAAACAGGAAGCTGCCGATGGGCCGGTCGGGACGGCCCAGGCCCGAGCGCGCCATCTTGATGGCGGCCGCCAGCGCATTGATGGCGGTATCCTGACCGAAGACCACCGCTTTCAGGTCGCGCTCCAGCGTGGCCAGCCGGCTGCGATCATCCTGGGAAATATTGTGCGGCGGAATGCGTGCTATGCGGGCGACAGTGGCCTCGATCTCGGGCTTGCCGATGATCTTCTTCTGGCGCGAACGCGGCAGCAGGCGCTGGGCCGCACCGGCCTCGTCGATGACATCGATGGCCTTGTCCGGCAGATAGCGGTCATTGATGTAGCGTGCCGCCAGCTCGGCCGCCGCAACGATGGCCGGGCCTGAATAGCGGATGCCGTGATGACGCTCGAAACGTGATTTCAGGCCGCGCAGGATGTCGATGGTCTGTGCAACCGAGGGCTCGGCGATGTCGATCTTCTGGAAACGCCGCGACAGGGCATGATCCTTCTCGAAGATGCCGCGATACTCGTTATAGGTGGTGGCACCCATGCACTTCAGCTGGCCCGAGGACAGGGCCGGCTTGAGCAGGTTGGACGCATCGAGCGTGCCGCCTGACGCCGAACCCGCACCGATGAGGGTATGGATCTCGTCGATGAACAGGATGGTGTTGCGATTCTCGCGCAGGGCCTTGAGCACCCCCTTGAGCCGCTGCTCGAAATCACCCCGGTACTTCGTACCCGCCAGCAGGGCCCCCATGTCGAGGGCATGCACCCGGCCATCGGCCAGGATCTCGGGAACATCGCCCTGCGTGATGCGCCAGGCCAGACCTTCTGCAATGGCGGTCTTGCCCACACCGGCCTCGCCCACCAGCAGCGGATTGTTCTTGCGCCGCCGGCATAGCACCTGGATGACGCGGTCCACCTCTTCCTCGCGCCCGATGAGCGGATCGATATGGCCTTCACGCGCCTGTGCGTTCAGGTCGGTCGTGTAGAGTTCCAGTGGTGACTTGGCCTGATCCGCCTTGCGATCGGATTCCATGTTCGCCTGCGGCCGCACGGGCTCGGGCGCCGGCTCGGGGGGCGTACGCGTGATGCCGTGGGAGATGTAGTTGACGACATCCAGCCGTGTGATGCCCTGCTGCTGCAGGAAGAAGACGGCGTGGGAGTCCTTTTCACCGTACATCGCGACCAGCACATTGGCGCCGGTGACCTGCTGCTTGTCATTGCTGCCGGATGACGACACATGCATGATGGCCCGCTGGATGACACGCTGAAAGCCCAGCGTGGGCTGGGTATCGACCTCATCACGGCCGGGCAGCACCGGCGTGTTGTCCGCCACGAAACGGCGCAGATCCCGGCGCAGGGCATCGATATCCGCAGCACAGGCACGCAGCACTTCAAGCGCTGCGGCATTGTCGAGCAACGACAGCAGCAGGTGTTCTACCGTGATGAATTCATGTCTGGCACTGCGCGCCTCGACAAAGGCGGTGTGCAGGCTGACTTCTAGCTCTTCGGAAATCACGCTACCTCCATGACAGTTCGAAGCGGGCAGGCCCGGTGCACCGTCCTATCCGAGTGCCGATGGGCAGTCCTGCCCCTACACTCCTACTATACATGCACTTGCCCCCTGCGGGTATGGGAAAGCCACGAATTGACCGGCCGGCAAAACAAGAACCTTCCTAGTCTTCCGGCATGGGCTCCATCACGCACTGCAAGGGGTGCTGGTGCGCATGCGCGAGCTGGAGCACCCGCTCCACCTTGGTGGCGGCAATATCGCGTGTATAGACGCCGCACACGCCCCTGCCCTCGTGGTGCACCTTGAGCATGATGCCGGCAGCCGTTTCCGGTGTCTTGGCAAAGATGCGTACCAGCAACATCACGACGAATTCCATGGGCGTGTAGTCATCATTGAGCAGAATCACCTGATACATGGGGGGCGGTGCCAGACGGGCGCTATGGCGCTGTACGACAGGCGTTGCACTGTTTCCAATCAATGTAACCATTTCTGATACTAGTGGTTTCCATAATTGACGATCTGGGGGAATATTCCGCATGATGCGCATATTCTGAGTGCATGGGCAGTTCGCAACATGTCAGAATTCATAGACTAAAAGGAATCCTTGTAGTCAGGTATCAACATTTACACTATAGTCGAGAGGCAGTCCGCATGTCTGATTCACCCGTGATCTCCGTGGACGGAGACATCCAGAAACTTACCGGCACCGTCAAGTGGTTCAACGATGCCAAGGGTTTTGGTTTCATTACCCCTGACAATGGCGGGGAAGATCTATTCGCACATTTCTCTTCCATCCAGATGAATGGCTTCAAAACGCTGAAGGAAGGCCAGAAAGTCGCGTTCGAAATCGCACAGGGCCCCAAAGGCAAACAGGCGCTCAACATCACCACCGCTGCCTGATGCGATCCCGCGTCGAGCCCCGGTGCGGCCGGGCGGCCTTCATCGCCATCGGCCTGGTCTCGACGCTGCTTGCCCCGCCGGCAATCCACGCACAGGCGCAACGGCTGGCCACCGCTGAACTTTCCATCGGTGGCCACGCCTTGCTGGCAGAACTGGCGGATACCGAGGCGCTGCGCAGCTACGGCCTCATGAACCGCCGCTATCTGCCGCCCGACCACGGCATGCTGTTTGTATTCCAGACGCCGGGCCGGCCCTGTTTCTGGATGAAGAACACACCCTTGCCGCTCAGCATTGCCTTCATCAGTCCTTCAGGGCACATCGTCAACATCGAGGACATGTCACCGAATACGCTGGATGCGCACTGCGCGGCAGGGCGCATCCGTTATGCCCTCGAGATGAACCAGGGCTGGTTTGCACAGCACGGCATCAGGGCAGGCGCCCGGGTGGACGGCCTGCCGGGCATTCCCTAGACGCGCTCGAGCACCACGGCAATCCCCTGCCCCACACCGATGCACATGGTACACAGGGCGTAGCGCCCGCCATTGCGATGCAGCTGATTGACGGCCGTCAGCGCCAGTCGTGCGCCGCTGGCGCCCAGGGGGTGTCCCAGGGCAATGGCGCCGCCATTGGGATTGACGCGCGCGTCATCGTCAGCCACGCCCAACTGGCGCAACACGCCCAGACCCTGGGCGGCAAAGGCCTCGTTGAGCTCGATCACATCCATCTGATCCAGCGTCAGGCCGGCCATGGCCAGCACTTTCTGCGTTGCCGGAACCGGGCCTATACCCATGATGCGCGGCTCGACGCCGGCGCAGGCCATCGCGCGCACGCGCGCACGCGGCACGAGGCCGTGCGCCGTTGCGGCCGCTTCCGAAGCGACGATGACGGCGCAGGCCCCGTCGTTCACACCCGAGGCATTGCCTGCCGTGACCGTGCCTTCGGGGCGCACGATGGGCCGCAGACGGGCCAGGGCTTCGAGCGAGGTCTCGCGCGGATGCTCATCGGTATCGGCAATGACCGGATCACCCTTGCGTTGCGGGATGCTCACCGGCACGATTTCTTCCGCCAGGATGCCTGCACGCTGCGCAGCGGCGGCCCGCTGCTGGCTGCGCATTGCAAAGGCGTCCTGATCTTCGCGCGCAATGCCATATTGCTCCGCCACGTTTTCGGCGGTTTCCGGCATGGAATCAATGCCGTGTTCCGCCTTCAGGCGCCGGTTCACGAAGCGCCAGCCTATTGTGGTGTCGAAGATCTCGGCGCTGCGCGAAAAGGCCGATTCCGCCTTGCCCATGACAAACGGCGCGCGACTCATGCTTTCGACGCCGCCGGCAAGAACCAGGCCGGCGTCACCGGCACGGATGGCGCGTGCCGCCGTGCCGATCGCATCCAGACCGGAACCGCAGAGCCGGTTGATGGTTGCACCCGAAACACCGGTGGGCAGGCCCGCCAGCAGGCTGGCCATGCGCGCCACATTGCGGTTGTCCTCGCCTGCCTGGTTGGCGCAGCCCATGAGAACATCATCGAGACGCGCCCAGTCGACGCCCGTATTGCGCGTCATGAGCGCCTGCAGCACCGTTGCAGCAAGATCATCGGGCCGAACCGCCGAAAGTGCGCCGCCATAGCGGCCAAACGGCGTGCGAATGCCATCGCAGATGAAAGCGTGCTCAATCATATATCAGCCCAGATTGCCGGCTACGAAATCCCAGTTCACCAGATTCCAGAATTTCTCGAGGTACTGGGGACGCGCATTGCGATAGTCGATGTAGTAGGCGTGCTCCCAGACGTCGCAGGTGAGCAGGGGCACATCGTCGCCGGTAATGGGCGTGGCGGCATTGCCGGTGTTGACAATATCGAGCGTGCCGTCAGCCTTCCTGACCAGCCAGGTCCAGCCGGAACCGAAATTGCCGGCAGCCATCTTGCTGAACTCGTCGCGAAAAGCCTGAACGCTGCCCCAGCGGCCATTGATGGCCTCGAGCACGGCACCGGTGGGATCTCCGCCACCATTGGGCGACATGCTGTTCCAGTAGAAGGTATGGTTCCACACCTGCGCAGCATTATTGAATACGCCGCCCGAGGAATTGCGAACGATGTGCTCCAGCGTTGCGGACTCGAGCTCAGTACCCTTGATAAGGTTGTTCAGATTGTTGACATAGGCCGCATGATGCTTGCCATGATGATATTCAAGGGTTTCCTTGGAAATATGGGGGGCCAGGGCATCGAGTGCGTAGGGAAGCGGGGGAAGAGTGAAAGCCATGATCAATTTCCTTCAAAAAACCGTTGAAAGCACCGCTGTTGTTGCGGCGCACCGGAACAGGCTCGCCAGACGTTCGCTCTCAGGGCTCACAGCAGGGAGTGGAGCTTCTTCACACCCACCTGCGCCGTGCCCTGGTCAAACTCTATGCTGAGGCTTTGTCCAATCTTCAAGTCTAACGCATTTTTGACGACCCGCTGGCTGTCGTCGCGCACGATGGCATAGCCCCGCGCCAGTATCCCCTGCGGCCCCAGCGCCTGCAGGGTCTGCATCAGGGCGGCCAGCCGCTCACGGGCATCCCGGGGATGGCGGCGTGCCGCCAGATCCAGCCGGCGCTGCCACTCGAGCACCCGCTTGCGCTCCAGACCGAACTCGGGCGTGACATGGCCCATGTGTGCCGCCGCAAGCGCGACGCGTCCCTTCTGACGCTCGATCAGCGTGTCCATGGTGCGATGCAGGCGCTGATCCAGTCCGGCAAGCGCCAGCGTCTGCTGCTGCAGGCGCTGGGCGGGCGACACGAGGCGCAGCATGGCACGATCCAGCCCCTGGGCAAAACCATCCAGATGGCGCTGAAATGCCGCGTCGAGCCCGCGCCCGGCCACGAAGACACGCCGCAGCAGGATGGTGCGTGCCTCGCAGGCCAGTTCGGCCGCCGCCGTGGGTGTGGCTGCGCGTGCATCAGCGACGAAATCGCAGATAGTGAAATCGGTCTCGTGGCCGACGCCGCTGATCACCGGTATGGGGCTGCTGCGATCGGCCACCGCCCGGGCGAGCGTCTCATCGTTGAAACTCCACAGATCCTCCATGCTGCCCCCACCGCGCACCAGCAGCAGGGTATCGACCTCGGCCCTGCGTCGTGCCAGCGCCAGGGCTTCCACCAGCTGCGGCGCCGCATCTTGCCCCTGCACCGGCGACGGATACACGATTACCCGGACATGGGGGGCGCGTCGCGCCAGCGTGGTGAGCACATCGCGCAGCGCAGCCGCACCCAGCGAAGTGATGACGCCAATGGCGCGCGGTACCGGTGTCCAGGCCCGGCGGCGTTCGGGGGCCATCAGCCCCTCATCCTCGAGTTTCCGGCGCAGGCGCAGCCAGGCCGCATACAGATCGCCGCGGCCCGCGCGGCGCAGCGATTCGACCTGCAGCTGATACTCCCCCCTGGGCTCATAGAGAGTGACATTTGCAAGAAATTCAAACTGATCCCCCACAGCCGGCTGCTCGCCGCTGGCCAGCGCCCGCCCGCGGAACATGACCGCCCGCACAACAGCACCGGAATCCTTGATGGAGAAGTACCAGTGGCCCGATGCCGCCTGCGTGAAACTGGAAATTTCGCCCCGTACCCAGATGCGCGCAAAATGGGACTGCAGCAGGCGTCCCGCGACGCGATTGAGCTCGCTGACCGACCAGATCCTGGGGCCATCCTCCTGTGGCAATACGGCGCTCATGAACCCGCTCCGGTGAGCGGATGACGTGCCGCCTGTCCACACCCTCCTGCGGGAATGCAAATCCATGTCATATCAGCAGTGTGCTGTTTCAAGATAAGAAAATACATTAAGTATTCATCCTAGATCGTTGATATTGCGTGATTCTAAAAAACCATGATAACTGGTCAATAATGAGCCACTGAACCTCCGGGCCTGTTGAATCCAAGCGATCGCTGAAGTTTTGCACAGAATTATCCACAGACATTGTGGATACCGTCCGCAAGCCCTGCAACCACGCCACTTTGCGCCGCTGTGCATTTGCCATGATAATCATTCCAGACCCCGACATCCACGAGGAGAATCCACCTTGCTCGACATCCTGCAGGCCGCCGGCTGGCCTATCTGGCTACTCGTGGCCACGTCAGTCCTGTGCCTGGCACTCATCATCGAACGCTTGCTCAGCCTGCGGCGCGGTCAGGTCCTGCCCGCCGGCCTGGCCAGCCATGCACTGGAGCTCTACCGGCAAGGGCAGGACAGCCCCGAGGCCATTGTCCGGCTGGCCGCCCGCGCGCCACTCGGTCGCGTTCTGGCGGAAGTGCTGGCCAACCGCGATACGCCCGATACCTATCGTCTGGCAGCGATCGAGGACGCCGGGCGCGACGTCGCCCACCAGCTCAATCGCTATCTGCCGGCACTGGCCACCATTTCCGTGATCGCACCGCTGCTGGGTCTGTTCGGTACCGTCATCGGCATGATAGAGATCTTCGGTGCCTTCACCCAGACAGGCGCCGACCCGACCCAGATGGCCCACGGCATATCCGTGGCCCTGTACAACACGGCATTCGGAATCATCATCGCCATCCCGGCGCTGGCCTTCCATCGCTACTTCCGCGGCCGGGTCGAACATTACCTGCACCAGCTCGAGCGCGAGGCCAGCCTGCTCAACCGTCTGGTGCTGCGCAAGGGGGAACGATGAACTTCCGTCCCCGGCGCGACGATGAAGTGCTGGATATCAATCTGATACCGCTCATCGATGTCCTGCTCGTCATATTGATCTTCCTGGCAGCCACCACCACCTTCAGCCGCTACAGCGCCCTGGACATCCATCTGCCCCAGGTCAGCGAGGCCGCACGTCTGGAGGATGCCGCCACGCTGAGCATAGCCCGCGACGGTACGGTGGCGCTCGAAGGACGCATGCTGACGGGAAACACGCTCGAGGATATCATCGCTGCGCTGTCCGCCCACGGGCTGGACCCTGCATCGGCCACACTCATCATCCAGGCCGATGCCCAGGCGCATCACGAGATGGTGGTTCGCGCCATGGAAGCGGCACAACAGGCAAAGGTGGAAAAGATCGTCTTTGCCACCCAGACGGCGCAATGAGCTTGCGCATGTCGCTCACGCGTGCGGTGCAGCACATGTGGCAGCGTCGCGGCCTGGCAAGCACCCTGTTGCTGCCCCTGTCCTGGCTGGCCGGCGGCATCATCGCACGGCGCCGGCGCCGCTACACGCACAATCCCGCGTTGATCTGGCAATCGCCCGTGCCGCTCGTCATCGTGGGCAACCTCTATGTGGGCGGTACAGGCAAGACGCCGGTCGTCATGGCGCTGGTGAAGGCGCTGGCGGCACGGGGCTGGCATCCGGGTGTGGTGAGCCGCGGCTATGGGGCACAGCGTACCGTACAGCCGCAGGTGGGCCGGAACATGCTCGACCCGGCCATCTTCGGCGATGAGCCCGCATTGATCGCGCGCCACACAGGGGTGCCCGTCGCAGTGCATGCCGACCGGCCGCTGGCCGCACAGGCCCTGCTGCGGGCCCGGCCCGAAGTGGATGTGATCGTGGCCGACGATGGCCTGCAACACTATCGCCTGGGCCGCGACATCGAAATCCTTGTCGAGGATGAGCGCGGCATCGGCAACGGGCGCGTACTGCCTGCCGGACCGCTGCGTGAGCCTGCCGCCCGCCGTGACACGGTGGACATCATCATCACGCACATGAGCACTATTGGCGAGGACGACCACGATACCCGCGAGCACCCGCCCGAAGCCGCCGCACACCATGGCCCGCAACGGGTCGGCATGCGGCTGCAAGCCTGCCGCGTACGCCGTCTGAGTGATGATCATCAGCAGAACTGGGCAGACTGGCTGGCCGCCCAGGGACAGGCGCCGGTGCACGCCATTGCCGGCATTGGCCGGCCCGGGCGCTTCTTTGCCATGCTGCGCGCGGCCGGCGTGCAGCTGGAACAGGCGCGCGCCCTGCCCGACCATGCCCGCCTGCACCCCGGGATGCTCGAGACCATGGGCGATAAAAGCATCCTGATGACGGCCAAGGATGCCGTCAAGTGCGCACCCTGGGCGGATAACCGCCTGCATGCCGTCGAGGTCGAAGCTGTCTTTGACTCGCCGACGTGGCTGCAGACGCTGGAAAGACAACTGCGTGAAGCGGCGGCCGGGCGCTCCACGGGCGGCATCGCGGGTTAAACTGGCCTGAAATCATTGTTCATCCCGGGAGTGAAGCATGGATCCGCGCCTGCGTGAAATCCTCGTCTGCCCCTGCTGCAAGGGCCGGCTGAAGTTCAGTCATGATGCCCAGGAGCTGCTGTGCTCCGCCTGTCGCCTGGCCTTTCCCGTGCGTGACGGCATTCCCATCATGCTCGCGTCGGAAGCGCGGCCGATGGCGCCGGCAACACCCGCCGATATCGTGGCATCCGGCGGCTGATGAAGTTCACCGTCATCATTCCGGCACGCCGGGGCTCCACCCGGCTGCCTGCCAAACCCCTGCTCGACCTTGCCGGCCTTCCCATGGTGGTACGCACTGCGCAGCAGGCGGCCCGCTCGGGTGCCGGGCGCGTAATCATCGCCACCGATGACGCCGAGATCCAGTCCGTGGCACAGGCATACGGCCTGACCGCCCTGATGACGCACGCCGGCCACCCCACAGGCACGGATCGTCTGGCTGAAGCAGCGACACAGCTGGGTCTGCAGGACAGCGATATCGTTGTCAACGTGCAGGGAGATGAGCCGCTGATCGAGCCGGGCATCATCGACGCCGTCGCTGCATTGCTGGCGCGCAGTCCGCAGTCTGCCATTGCCACCTGTGCCAGCCCCATTGCCACGGCCGATGAGCTGTTCAACCCGGCAGTGGTCAAGGTGGTCTGCGATGCACAGGATCGCGCCCTCTATTTCTCGCGCGCCCCCATTCCCTGGGCACGCGATGCCCTTGCGTCGCAAGCATCTCCCCATCTGGCCCCGGGCCTGCCCGCCCTGCATCATCTTGGCCTGTATGCCTATCGGATGGCCTTTCTGCAGGCCTTTCCCCGGCTCGCCAGCGGGCCGCTGGAGCGCTTCGAAGCTCTGGAACAGCTGCGCGCACTGGAACACGGCCATGTGATCAGTGTGCTCCGGTGCGAGCAGCGCCTGGCTGCCGGCGTCGACACGCCCGCCGACCTCGAGCGCGTGCGCCAGACGCTGAAGATATGATCAGGCGCAATGCAGGGATTGACGCATTGCGGCATAATCGAAAAATTCTGTAAACCCGGATCTCAGGAGAGGAGAAACCGATGCGACTGATACTTTTGGGCCCGCCGGGGGCGGGCAAGGGCACCCAGGCGGCTTTCATCGTCGAGCAATTCGGCATTCCGCAGATTTCCACGGGCGACATGCTGCGCGCCGCGGTCAAGGCCCGGACACCACTCGGGCTGGAAGCGAAGAAAGTCATGGACGCCGGTGCTCTGGTATCGGATGACATCATCATCGGACTGGTGAAAGACAGGCTGCAACAGCCCGACTGCGCCAACGGCTATCTGTTCGACGGCTTTCCGCGCACCATCCCGCAGGCCGATGCACTCAAGGAAGCCGGCATTGCACTGGATTTCGTGGTCGAGATCGACGTGCCTGAAGCGGCTATCATCGAACGCATGAGCGGGCGCCGCGTCCATCCGGCCAGCGGGCGCAGCTATCATGTACGCTTCAATCCGCCCAAACAGGCCGATCGCGACGATGTCACGGGCGAGCCGCTGGTGCAGCGCGACGATGACAAGGAAGAAACCGTCAGGCATCGCCTGGCGGTCTACCAGGAGCAGACGCGCCCGCTGGTGGATTATTACCAGCGCGCCGCCGGGACGGGCGAGGCCGGTGCGCCCCGCCATGTCCAGATCTCGGGTCAGGGCAGCGTCGAGGAAATCCGCGACCGCATTGCCAGGGTCTTGGCCTGTTGAAGCCCGTTCGCCCTATTTTCGAGAGTAGCAACCATGGATATTGAAAACAAAGTCTTCATTGTGACCGGCGCTGCGTCGGGTCTGGGTGCGGGCACTGCCCGTATGCTGGTGAAAAACGGCGGAAAGGTCCTCCTGGCCGATGTGCAGGACGAGGCGGGTCGTGCACTGGCCGATGCGCTGGGCCAGACCTATGTGCATTGCGATGTGACCCGGGAGGCCGACGGCCAGGCCGCTGTTGAGGCCGCCACGAAGATGGGTGCCGTCTTCGGTCTGGTGAATTGCGCCGGCATCGCGCCGGCATCGCGCACCGTGGGCCGTCAGGGCCCGCACGCGCTCGACCTGTTCCAGAAAGTGATCCAGGTGAACCTGGTCGGCACGTTCAACATGATCCGCCTGGCGGCGGCCGCCATGTCCGAAAACACGCCCGAACCCACGGGCGAGCGCGGCGTCATCATCAACACCGCATCGGTGGCTGCCTATGACGGGCAGATCGGCCAGGCCGCCTACTCCGCATCCAAGGGCGGTGTGGTCAGCATGACCCTGCCCATTGCGCGCGATCTGGCACGCAGCGGCATTCGCTGCATGACCATCGCCCCGGGCATCTTCGCCACCCCCATGATGTTCGGCATGCCTCAGGAAGTTCAGGATTCGCTGGCTGCCAGCATCCCCTTCCCTTCGCGCCTGGGTACGCCGGAGGATTATTCCCGCCTCGTACACAGCATCGTCACGAACGAGATGCTCAACGGCGAAACCATCCGTCTGGACGGTGCCATACGCATGGCACCAAAATAAGCTGCCATCGGCATGGGCCTGCTCCGATCGGCAGCCACGGTCAGTGGCCTGACACTGCTGTCGCGCATCACAGGCCTGGCGCGCGACGTCGTCATCGCTGCCAGCTTCGGAGCCGGCCCGCTCACGGACGCCTTCTGGGTTGCCTTCCGCATCCCCAACCTGCTGCGCAGGCTGTTTGCCGAAGGCGCCTTCTCCCAGGCCTTTGTGCCCATTCTGGGCGAGGTGCGCGCCACGGGGCGCACCGGGGACGTCCAGCGCCTGCTCGACCGGGTGGCGCTGCTGCTGACGACCATCCTGCTTGTCATCACTTTGCTGGGCATCGTGGGGGCGCCCGTGCTGGTGAGCCTGATGGCCACGGGAATGCGCACGGGCGAGCGCGCGGTCGAATTCGCCTCGGCAGTCTGGATGACGCGCGTGATGTTCCCCTACATCCTGTGCATGTCGCTGGTGGCCCTGGCTTCGGGTGTACTCAACACCTGGTCGCGTTTTGCCGTACCCGCCCTGACACCCGTACTGCTGAATCTGTCGATGATTGCGGCGAGCCTGCTGTTCGCGCAATATTTTGACCCGCCCATCCACGCACTGGCTGCAGGCGTCGTGGCGGGCGGCGTGGCCCAGCTCGCGGTGCAATGGATGGCGCTTGCGCAACTGGGCGTGCTGCCGCGCCCGCGCCTGGCATTGCGCACCGCCTGGCAGGACAGCAAGGTCCAGTATCTGCTGCGCCAGATGATGCCGGCCATCCTGGGCGTGTCCGTTGCGCAGATATCCATACTCGTCAATACGAATATCGCCACCTGGCTGGCTGCAGGCAGTGTCACCTGGCTTTCCTTTGCCGATCGGCTGATGGAGTTCCCGACCGCCCTGCTGGGTGTGGCCCTGGGCACGGTCTTGCTGCCCAGCCTGTCGGCCGCGCACGCGCGCAAGGATAGGGCGAGCTACAGCGCACTGCTCGACTGGGGATTGCGCCTGGTGCTCTTGCTGGGGCTGCCGGCCGCGCTGGGACTGGCCCTGCTTGCCGACGGCCTTGTCGCCACGCTGTTCAACTACGGCGCATTCTCGGCCCATGATGTCGAGCAGACGCGTCTGGCCGTCATGGCCTATGCCGTCGGCCTGCTGGGCTTGCTTGCGGTAAAGATACTGGCTCCGGGTTTCTACGCACGTCAGGATATCCGCACGCCGGTACGCATGGCCATCCGTGTGCTAGTGATCACGCAGGTCCTCAATGTGATACTCGTTCCCTGGCTGGCGCATGCCGGCCTGGCCCTTTCGGTGGGTCTGGGCGCAAGCATCAACGCCCTGGGCTTGCTGGTGCTCCTGCGCCGCCATGACATCTACCGGCCCGGCAAGGGCTGGCCCGGCCTCGGCCTGCGTCTGCTGCCGGCGCTGGCGGTGCTGACTGCGGTGGTGCTGGCCCTGCAGGCCCGCCTCGACTGGATTGCGCTGGCCGCCACGCCGGCGCTGCGGCTGGCCTGCTTGCTTGGCGTGGTACTGGCAGCTGCAGCGGGCTATTTCATCACCTTGATTCTTCTGGGAATTCGCAAGCGGGACTTTACGCGACCGCAGATATAGATTAAAATACTCGTTTGTTCCGGGCGCATGCCCTATTTTCTCAAGACACTTTTGCATTCAGGAAAGCAAGCAAGCCCATGGCCAATTCACCCCAAGCCCGCAAGCGCGCACGCCAATCAGTTGCCCGCAACCAGCACAACGCCAGCATGCGCTCCATGATGCGCACCGCCATCAAACGCGTGCGTCAGGCCATCGACGGTGGTGATGCCGCTGCCGCCCAGGATACCTTCCGCAAGACGACCAGCATCATCGATCGTGTAGCTGACAAGAACATCATCCACAAGAACAAGGCCGCCCGCCACAAGAGCCGCCTTGCCGCAGCCATCAAGGCGATGGGCTGAAAATCGAGCTGAAAGGCGGGACGTCATCACGCCAGACATAAAAACGGGACGCAAAACCGGCGTCCCGTTTTTCATTGCGATGCGACATGGATCCAATAGGGATCAATGGTTCGTGATCATGCCTGGTCTGCCGGCATGCCTTCGGTGTCATCCACCTTCAGATCATTGCTTTCGGCAAAATCACAGGCAAACTGCCAGGCCAGCGGAGCCACGTCACGCAATCTGTGATCAACCACCACACAGCGCACCCCGTCAATGACCCGGGGCACTGCATACGGCGAATAGGTGAGCGGATCCGCCGTCGACCCTTCCGGGCGAAATGGAGACAGCACGCCCGCCAGGCGTTCGGCCCAGTCGCTGGGACGAAAACGCTGCCCTGCACGGGTTGTTCCAAATATGATCAGTTGTTCTGCAGTCTGGTCCGTGGCGTGTTCCGTGACATGTTCCGTGGTGTGTTCCGACATCGTCATCCATTGGCTCGAACCGGGCGTACCCCGCCCGGATGGGCATCCATCCCGCCGCGAATTGTATATGATAGTTGTCCCGGCAGCGGGTGCGCAGTGCCGCACAGTCCTTTGACAACACAACACCGGAACACAACAGGGAACTCAAAAGGGAGCATAAAAGAAATCATGTCTGATGCATCACCAACCGCAGGGCCTCTGCGCCATTTCCTGCAATTCCGCGACCTCACGCGCAGCGAGCTGGACTATGTGCTGGACCGTGCCCGTCTCATCAAGGACAAGTTCAAGCGCTACCTGCCGCATCACACCCTGCACGATCGCAACCTGGCGATGGTCTTCGAGAAGGCCAGCACGCGCACACGCGTATCATTCGAGGCCGGCATGTACCAGCTTGGCGGTGCCGTCATCCACATGACCACGGGCGACTCCCAGCTCGGTCGCGCCGAGCCCATAGAGGACACGGCGCGCGTCATCTCGCGCATGGTGGATCTGATCATGATACGCACATTCGAGCAGACGCGTATCGAGCGCTTCGCTGCACATTCGCGCGTACCCGTCATCAACGGTCTCACCAACGAATACCATCCCTGCCAGATCCTGGCCGACATCTTCACTTTCCGGGAGCATGTAGGCCCCATCCAGGGCAAGACGGTTGCCTGGGTGGGTGACGGCAACAACATGGCGGCCACCTGGCTGCAGGCCGCCCGCATCATGGGCTTCAGGCTGCATATTTCCACGCCGCAAGGCTACGGACTGGACAGTCGCTACATGGGCAAGCCCGATCCCGATGTCATCCAGCTCTTCGACGCGCCGCTGGACGCCTGCCGCGGGGCACATCTGGTCACGACGGATGTGTGGACCAGCATGGGTTTCGAAGATGAGAACGAGGCGCGACGCAAGGCCTTTGCCGGCTGGCGCGTCGATACCGAAATGATGCAGGCCGCCCATCCGGATGCCGTCTTCATGCACTGCCTGCCGGCCCACCGGGGCGAAGAGGTCACCGCAGAAGTGATCGATGGGCCCCAGAGCGTGGTCTGGGACGAGGCCGAGAACCGCCTTCACGTACAGAAGGCGCTCATGGAATTTCTGCTGCTGGGCAGGCAGGGCAGCTAGTCGCGCTTCAGGCGCGGCAGGGGCTCATCGCCTGCCGGCGCCAGCAGACCCGTCTTCACATAGGTGAACAGCTTGTCGCGCGTATCGCTGATGTCCAGATTGCGCATGGTGAGCTGACCGATGCGATCGCGCGGCGAGAAGGTGGACTCGCCCTTCTCCATCGTCAGCCGCTCCGGGTGATACGTCAGATTGGGCGACGCCGTATCCAGGATAGAATAGTCATTGCCCCGGCGCAGCTCCAGCGTGACCTCGCCCGTCACGGCCCGGGCCACCCAGCGCTGGGCGGTCTCGCGCAACATAATGGCCTGCGGGTCGAACCAGCGCCCCTGGTAGAGCAGGCGCCCCAGGCGAAGCCCGTTGATGCGGTATTGCTCTATGGTGTCTTCGTTGTGGATGCCGGTGACCAGGCGCTCGTAGGCGATGAAGAGCAACGCCATGCCGGGCGCCTCGTAAATGCCCCGGCTTTTCGCTTCGATGATGCGGTTCTCGATCTGGTCGCTCATGCCCAGGCCGTGGCGCCCGCCGATGCGGTTGGCCTCCAGCATCAGTGCCACAGGGTCTGAAAAGCTCCGGCCATTGAGGGCAACCGGCTGGCCTTCCTCGAAACGCACCGACACCGTCTCGGCAGGGATAGCCACATCCTCGCGCCAGAACGGCACACCCATGATGGGCTCGACGATGCGGATGCCGGCATTCAGATACTCCAGATCCTTGGCCTCGTGCGTGGCACCCAGCATGTTGGAATCCGTCGAATAGGCCTTCTCGGCCGACATGTGATAGTCGAACCCGGCCTTGCGCATATACTCCGACATCTCGGCGCGCCCGCCCAGCTCATCGATGAAAGCCTGGTCGAGCCAGGGTTTGTAGATGCGCAGCGCAGGATTCGTCAGCAGGCCATAGCGATAGAATCGCTCGATATCATTGCCCTTGTAAGTGCTGCCATCGCCCCAGATGTGCACATCATCTTCCTTCATGGCGGATACCAGCATGGTGCCCGTGACCGCACGACCGATGGGTGTGGTGTTGAAGTAGATGGCGCCGGCCGTGGTGACGTGAAAAGCGCTGCACTGCAGGGCGGCAATGCCTTCCGCCACCAGCTGGGTACGGCAATCGATCAGGCGCGCATGGGATGCCCCGTACTCCATCGCCTTGCGCGGGATGGCATCGTAATCCGGCTCGTCGGGCTGGCCCAGGTTGGCCGTGTAGGCATAAGGCATAGCGCCTTTTTCGCGCATCCACAGAAGTGCTGCGCTGGTATCAAGACCGCCCGAAAAGGCGATGCCCACCTTCTGGCCGACCGGAAGGGATTCGAGGATAGTTGTCATGAGGCCCCCTGCTGTTGCCTGGAATTGTTGCCTGGAATTGATGCCCGGCACACGCCGGCAAAACCGGCATTATATCCTGCACCCCTGCCGCACCGCGCCACGGACGACGGCCCATAGCCGTGCGCTCGCTACAATGCTCGATTCGGCCCGGAAAAGTACGCGAGGAAACGGCATGAAGGATCTGCAAGACACGGTAAAGACGCTGGAGGGCCTGTCCACGAAAGGCGACTTTGCGGCCAGCCGCGAGCTGCTGCAGGACATGCAGGCCGCCGACGTCGCAGAAATCCTCGACACCATCGATATCGAGCATGCGCGTCGCATCGTCTCGTCCCTGCCGGCACGCCAGCAGGCGTCCGTCTTTGGCTACCTGCGCCCCGAAGTGCAGGCCTATCTGGCCACCGGCATGAGCCGCAGCCAGCTGGCGGCGCTCTTCGAGCTCATGGATCACGATGAACGTGCAGACCTGTACAACCGTCTGAACGAATCGGAACGCTGGGCCATCCTGCCCGGCCTGGCGCATGCCGAACGCGAAGATATCCGCCAGCTGGCCAGCTACCCCGAAGGCACGGTGGGCTCGGTGATGACCTCGGCCTACGTGACGCTGGACATCAGCCAGACCACGCGCGAGGCCCTGGAGCGGGTGCGTACCGAGGCACCGGACATGGAGACCATCTACCAGACCTATGTGCTGGATGCCGAGCGTCACCTCCTGGGCGTGATCTCGCTGCGCGACCTGCTGCTGGCCCCGCCCGACACCTGCCTGCGCGACATCATGGTAAAGGATGTCATCTTTTCGGTCGCCGACAATCCGCGCACCGAAGCCGTGCGACTGATCGGACGCTACGACCTGCTTGCCCTGCCCGTTGTGAACCAGCAGGGACAGATGGTCGGCATCGTGACCCACGATGACGCTCTCGAAGTGACGCAGGAACAGGCCACGGAAGCCCAGCATCGCATGGGTGCGGTCGTGCACGTGCCCTCCTCGCTCAAGGAGGCAAGCGTTCGCCACCTCTACATGGGCCGTGTGGGCTGGCTGGTGGTACTCGTCTTCGGCAACGTCTTTGCCGGCGCCGGCATTGCCCACTTCGAGGATCTGATTTCGCACATCGTGGCGCTGGTCTTCTTCCTGCCGCTGCTGATCGGCAGTGGCGGCAACGCCGGTTCGCAGAGCTCCACCCTGATGGTGCGCGCCCTCGCCACCGAAGACGTGGGCATGCAGGACTGGCTGTGCCTGCTCGCCAAGGAGTTGTCGGTCTCGCTGCTGCTGGGACTGAGCATGGCCGTGGCGGTCTCGGGCATCGGTTTCTTCCGTGCCGGACCGGGCGTGGCCATTGTCGTTTCACTGACCATGGTGCTCATTGTCATCGTGGGCAGCCTCATCGGCATGTCGCTGCCCCTGCTGCTCACACGCTTCAACATGGATCCCGCCTCGGCCAGCGCGCCGCTGGTCACGTCCATCTGCGACGGCGTGGGCGTGCTCATCTACTTCAACGTGGCCAATCTGCTGCTGGCCGGACCGACCGGCTGATGCCGGCCACAGCCCAATCCTGTTGGGCGATTTTTGTGTAAAATTGCATCACTCACGGGGGAGTAGCTCAGTTGGGAGAGCGCGTCGTTCGCAATGACGAGGTCGGGAGTTCGATTCTCCTCTCCTCCACCATTCAAAATGGGGCTCTACCCCGCCATCGGGGGACGGGCATTCATCGGCTCTACCCCATTAACGGGGGATGAGCACTCATCAAACCCTGTTGAGGCTCTACCCCATTAACGGGGGATGAGCACTCATCAAACCCTGTTGATTACACCATCCCAGCCGCACGTGGCCAAGACCCGCAGCCGGTAATTCTCAAAATTCCTGAAGCCATAGGCACGACGCGAGAGCATTTCCATCTTCGTGTGGAAGCCCTCG